>Ga0137409_10006544_pt1 | contig 12091 bp, 7 predicted proteins | sample CZODoug1_16funga_FD_122059 | JGI IMG/M metagenome (GOLD analysis project Ga0137409, IMG submission 122059) | Vadose zone soil fungal communities from Angelo Coast Range Reserve, California, USA - CZODoug1_16fungal (Hybrid Assembly) | ecosystem: Environmental > Terrestrial > Soil > Vadose zone... | reverse complement strand
GCTGCGGTCGCTCGATCGCGACGGACGCGTGATCTATCTCGGGACATTCTCGAAGTTGATGATGCCGAGTTTGCGTCTCGGCTACATGATCGCCGACGAACGCCTGATTGGGGCGTTCTCGAAAGGGCGGGCCCGGATCGATGTCCATACATCGGGGATCGGGCAGCTCGCGCTGGCGAAATTCATGCAGGAAGGACATCTGGTGCGGCACCTGCGACGAATGCGCAAGGTCTACGCCGCGAGGCGGGCTGCGTTGATTGACGCAATCGTCTCGTTGATGCCAGACGATCTGACGGTGTCATCGGCTGCGACCGGCTTGCATCTTGTCGCCTTTTTCACCGCGCGAATGCGGGCGCGGCTGAGCGATGCCGAAGCGGTGAAACTCTTGCTACAGGTCGGCATTCATGTGCAGCCGCTGTCGCAGAATTATCTCGGAGAAGCCACACGGCAGGGATTGGTGTTCGGATATGGCCGGCTGGACACCGAGGACGCCGGTCGGCTCATTTCCAAAATGGCCGAATGCCTGAGTGGCCGGACTTCATAGCTGCAATCGGCTGGTTTGGTGCACGGCGACGCTGCATCTTTCGCGGGCAAGCGCTGCACCGATAAGTGCAGAAGACGTCTTGCGGCAAGTGAAGCGACATTTTCGGGTGGCTGGCCTACCTGTTTGCGGCAACTCTGGCTCTATGCGGCACCTCGACCGGTCTGTCAGAAATTCAGCCAGGACGGCCTTCACGGGGAAGCAGGGTGGTGATGACGAATCGCGAAATCTCTTTGAGGCTATTAGTCGGCGTGACGTGTCTTTTGTCGGCTCCGGTCGCTGTGCAGGCGCAGACGCGCGCAGAGACGCTGCGTCAGGTGACCGGCAACAACATCAATACCCTCGATCCCTCAACGCCCGGAGCCACACGGGAGGCCTTCGGCGTGTCGACCAGTACCTATGATCGCCTGGTGGCGTTCGACCGCAAGCGTGAAGCCGGCGTTTGGGTGTTCGACCGTGCGACGATCCGCGGTGAGCTTGCCGAAAGTTACGAGATTAGCCCGGACGGTCTCAAGATCACGTTCAAGTTGAGAGAAACCAAGTGGCATGATGGCACGCCTGTCACCGCTGACGATGTCAAATGGTCGCTTGACCGGGCCGTCAGCGCGAAGTCGCTCGCGAAAGGCCAGATGGGCACCGGCTCGCTGACGGCGCCCGAACAGTTCGTCGTCGTCGATGCGCGGACCATTACGGTGACACTGCCCAAGCCCGACCGGCTCGCCGTTGCCAATCTTGCCACGCCGCTGGCGCCGATTTTTAACAGCAAGTTGGCCAGGCAGCATGCCACTCCCGAGGACCCCTGGGCCCAGGAATGGCTGAAGACCAATACGGCCGGAAGCGGCGCCTACACGGTCGAGGCGTTCAAGACCGGCGAGCAACTGGTGCTGCGGCGGAACGATGACTGGAAGGGCGGCCGCGGCGGGCAGTTGCCCTTCTTCAAACGGATCATCGAACAAACCGTTCCGGAGCCCGCCACCCGCGCCAATCTGATCGAAAAGGGTGACGCAGACATTGCCACCGATCTTCAGGCCAGCGACGTGCTCGCGCTGCAGTCCGGCGGCAAGGTCAGGGTGGATTCGACGCCGCAAAGCAACGGCTTTACGATGATCGCGTTCAACACCCAGGCGGCGCCGTTTGACAACGTCAAGGTGAGGCAGGCAATCGCCGCTGCGCTGCCCTACGACGACATGTTCGAGGCTGCGATTTTCAAGCGCGGGTATGCCCTGTTTGGCGCGTCCTGGACGGAGCCGCCGACCGGCAACTTCCCGCAGCCCATGCCGGTCAAGACCGACATGGCCAAGGCCAAACAACTGCTTGCCGAGGCGGGTGTCCCCGCCGGCTTCAAGACCACGTTCACGATCAACGTCGGCTCGGCGGCGATCACTGAACCGATGGCCGCACTGATCAAGGAGTCGCTGGCGAAGATCGGTATTGAAGTGGACATTCAGAAGTTACCCGACGCACAGATGAGCACCGCTATCAACGAGAAGCGGCTGCCGTTCTTCACCGAGGGGTCGACGGCATGGCTGCCGACCACCGACTACTTCTTCCGCAACTTCTTTACCGGCAACCAGCGCTGGAATTACAGCTCCTGGAATGATGCACTGGTAACGGAGCTCGGAGCCAAAGCGCGGTTCGAACTCGACCAGGTCAAGTACGAAGAGATGAGCAAACAGATGATCGCCGAATACACCAAGGAGATGCCGCTGGTCCTGCTGTGGCAGGCGAACCAGGACGCCGTGATGGTGCCTGGTCTAGATGGCTATACCTATTGGTTTCATCGCCAGCTCGATTTCCGCGATCTCAGTCGCAAATAACGCCGATGAAGACGGCTTGATTTCGAATCAAGAATGGAATGACCGGCGTGGACAGGCACTGGGAAATCGGAACCGACATCGGAGGCACGTTCACGGATATCATTGCCATCCGGCACGATACCGCGGAGACCCGGATTGCCAAGGTTCCGTCGCGCCCGCATGCGCCGGTGCAGGCGATGCTCGAAGCCATTGCGGCCGTCGGGCTCCAGAAGAGCCAGGTCAAGCGTTTCATTCATGGCACCACGCGGATAACCAATGCGATCGTCGAGGAACGACTGCCGAAGGTCGCGCTGGTTGCCACGGCGGGATTTGAAGATGTGCTGGATATCGCCCGCTATCGGCGCCGCGATCTCTATCGCCTCGATATCCCGCCGAAATCGCCGTCGCTGGTGCCGCGCGAGCTGTGTTTCGGTCTCGCCGAGCGGCTCGATCATGAAGGCCGCGTGCTGAAGCCGCTGGAGGAGAGCGAGATCGATCGTCTGCTGGTCTGGCTGAAGCAGACGGGTGTGCAAAGCGTGGCGGTGGCCTTGCTTCACGCCTACGCCAACCCGGTTCACGAGAAGATGCTGGCCGAGCGGCTGAAGGCCATCGTGCCGCATGTCTCGCTGTCGCATGAGGTCAATCCGGAGGCGCGGGAATATGAGCGCACGTCGTCGACAGTGTTCAATGCGGCGGCGATGCCGATTGCCGTCGAATATCTGAGCGAACTTGAAGAGCGGCTGCCGATCGGGCCGGGCCTGCAGGTGTTCCACTCCGCTGGCGCTATGGTTCCGATCTCGGCGGTCAAGCGGCGTCCCCTGGTGATGGCGATGTCCGGTCCTGCTGCCGGTGTGTCGGCATCGGTCAGCATCGCGCGTCAGCTCGGCACGCCGCGAATGCTGACCTTCGACATGGGTGGCACCACCACCGATGTTTGCCTGGTTATCGACGGGCAGGCCGAGATGGCGGATGGCCGGATGCTCGGCGATCGGCCGCTGCGACAACCGATGCTCGCGGTTCACTCAATCGGCGCTGGCGGCGGCTCCATCGTACGCAACGGACCTGGCGGCCTGACTGTGGGACCCGAGAGCGCGGGATCGGAACCTGGGCCGGCCTGCTATGGCCGCGGCGGCACAGCGCCGACGATCACCGATGCCAATGCTCTACTCGGCTACCTCAACCCGGAGACCCGGCTCGGCGATCGGATCGGCCTCGACGTCGAGGCCGCAAGGCGTGTGATCACACCCATCGCGGAGGCGCTGAAACTGAGCCTCGGCGAGACTGCCCTTGGGATCATCAAGGTCGCGAATGCGACGACGGCTCGGGCGTTGCGCCGGGTGACGGTGGAGCGCGGGATCGACGGGCGCGACTGCACGCTTCTTGCCTTCGGCGGTGGAGGCCCGATGCATGCGGCAGGTCTCGCGGAGCTCTACGGCATCGGTTCGATCGTCGTGCCCAACGCATCGAGTGCGTTTTCCGCACTCGGCTGTCTGACCGCGGATTTCAGCTTCCTGCAGCAGCAGACGTTGCGTGTGGGGCTGAATGGCATCGACCTTGATCGGGTGTCCAAGCGTATCGAGGTCCTGATCGAGCAGGCGTCGGAACCATTGATTGCCAACGGCATTGCGCGCACATCGATCGATGTCGAGCTAGCGGCCTTGATGCGCTATGCCGCGCAGAACGACGCCATTGCGGTACCCTTCGTGTTGCCTCTTGATATTGCGCGCCTGCAGCGCGATTTCCTCGTCCGCCACCGCGAGCTTTTTGGCTATGCGACGGCGGAGGATTGCGTGATCGAATCGGTGCGGGTGCAGGCACGGCGGCCGTCGACCACCATCGTCGACCGCCCGACGACGGTGGTTCGCAAGTTGTCCGCCTGTTCGCGCATCTGTTCTTTCGAGGGTGCCCACGACGTGCGGACCCAGATCGTGGACCGCGCATCGATGAAGGATGCGATCCGTGGGCCTGCGATCATCGAAGATGCATGGTCTACGGTGGTGATCCCGCCGGGCTGGCAAGCCGAGCCGGACGCGATCGGCAATCTCTTCCTGGCAAAGGTGGCGTCATGAAGCTCGATCCGTTTGCCGTCGAGGTGATCCGGCATGGGCTGTCGGCGGCCGCCGAGGAAATGAGCCTGGTGATGACGCGCTCGGCGCGTTCGCCGCTGCTGCGCGAGGCTGGCGACCTGTCATCCGCAATCACCGATGCCAAGGGCGATCTGGTCGGCCAGGGCCGGGATATCCCTATTCATCTCGGCGCCATGGCCTACACCGTCCCGGAGCTGCTGAAAGTCCTGCCGGTCGAAAGCCTCAACGATGGCGATGTGCTGATCTATAATCTCGGCGCGCTCGGCGGCAACCATCTGAACGACGTCAAGGTGGTGCGGCCGGTCTTTGTCGACGGCAATATCGTCGCGTTCGCGATCAGCCTCGCGCATTGGCCCGATATCGGCGGCACCTGGCCGGGCAGCTATTTCGCCAAGGCCATCGATACCTTTCAGGAGGCGATGCGTATTCCCCCCGTACTGATTGCGACGGCGGAGGGGGTGAGCGCGCCGATCATGCAGTTGCTCAAGGCCAACGTGCGCGATCCCCAAGCATGTGAGGGCGATCTGCTCGGACAGATCGCGGCCACCAAAGCCGGTGAGAAGCGCATCGTCGAGCTCTGCCGGCAGCATGGCAAGGATGCCTTCGTCGCGGCCTTGACGCGTCTGCACGATCTTTCGGAAATCGAGATGCGGGAAGCGATCCGCGCATTACCAGACGGCGTCTATGAGGGAGAGGATTATCTCGACGATGGTGGTGCAGGTGGCGAGCCAGCGCGTATCCACGTCAAGATCACCATCGCAGGCGATGAAGCAACTTTTGATCTATCCGGAAGTGCCGACCGCGTTTCGAATTTCTGCAACACCACGCCGTTCATCGCGCGCTCCGCGGTGGCCTATTCCGCGCGCATCATGAGCGGGCGCGACATGCAGCAGAACGCGGGCGCGCTGCGGCCGCTGACCATCATCACGCGTCTGGGCTCCATTCTGGAGCCGGGCTGGACCGCGGCCGTCGCGGCCGGAAATCACGAAACCTCGATGCGCATCGTCGATGCGATCTTCCGCGCGATGCAGGATGCGATCCCGGAACGACTGTCCGCGGGCGGCGCGACGACGGCCGGCGTGCTGTTCTTCGCGGAGCCGCGATCGGATGGTTCCTGGAAGATGCTGTATGAGGTGCATGGCGGCGGCGAGGGCGCACGGCACAATCGTGACGGCGTGTCGGCGACGCGCGTCCATCTCGCCAATACCTCGAATACGCCGGCCGAAGTGATCGAGGCCAACTACAGGATTCGCGTCGAACAGCAGTCTATTCGCCGCGAGTCCGGCGGCGTCGGAAATTATCGGGGCGGCGACGGTGTGGTGCGTTCCTATCGGGTTCTCGCGCCGTCCATGCACCTGACCACATGCATCGAACGGATGGTGATACCGCCGTTCGGCATGCAGGGCGGCAAGCCCGGCCAGACCTGCCGGGTATCGTTGATCAGGGGCGGTACAAATGTCGAGATCGACGGCAAGTCGAATCTGGTGCTGCAGCAAGACGACCGCGTCACCATCGAAAGCTGCGGTGGCGGCGCTTATGGAGCGGCCTAGATGAAGGCGGTTCTCGCGCAAAATTCTGGTTCACGATTTCTGTGCCGTTCTGGCTCTGGGAAGCTGCGGAGCCGGCCCTAGTATTGTTTGCATGATGTCTGCGCGCGACGATCGGGGTTTCGCGCGGCGAACTGTTGGATGAAGGGATCGATGAGTAGACTTTTGCGGACCGGGCTGAATGCCGGCGATAGCGCGCCGCTCACCGTCGTCGGTGGTGAGGGAGTTTACTTCCACCTCGAAGACGGCCGGCGCTTGATTGACGGAAGCAATACCGGCGGCGGTCTCGGGCATCGGCATCCGGCGATGGTGGAAGCAATCCGCCGCGCGGCCGATACGCCCGTCGTGAATGAAGGCTGGACCTGGATCGGGCGCGAGAAAGCCGCCGACGATCTGATCAGCATGGCCTTCAAGGGCGAGGAGGATTGGGTCGGCGCGGTCCGCTTCTGCATCAGCGGCAGCGAGGCGAACGACATGGCGCTCTCGCTGTGCCAGGCACTGACACAACGCAACGCGTTGGCGACGCGCGAACGCGCCTATCACGGTCTGGTCGGTCTGTCGCGCAGCATGACCGTGCAGCCGCACTGGCATGGCGGGCTCGCGGTGCACGCCGGTGGCTCACATCGGCCTGCCGCGATGGCGCCCGTTCGCATTTTACCCGCGCCCGATGGCGCTATCTACGGCGCGTCTCCCACCAATCCGTCAGCGAAGCAGTATCTCGCCGATGCGGCAAGCACGCTCTCGGATACCGCGGCAACGATCATCGACTATACGCAAGGCGGCATCTATTACGACGGCGAATATCAGGACGAGCTGGCGCTGCGCGCCCGCGAGGCCGGATCGATCTGGATTGCCGATGAAGTGGTGACCGGCGCGGGGCGGGCGGGTCGCTGGTTCGCGTTTCAGGGCGCCGAGAGTCGCCCGGATATCGTGACGCTCGGCAAATCGCTCGGCGGTGGTGCCGCGGCGGTCGCGGCAGTTGTGGTGTCGAAAGCCGTTGTCGAGCAACTCAAGGGCAAGAGTTGGCAAAACTACGGAACGTTGCGTGGTCACCCGATCAGCATGGCCGCGATCAGCGCCTACCTCCGCGTCGTCACCGACGAAGACATCCTGTCCCGTGTGCGGCGGCTTGAAGGCGTGTTCGCCCGGCGCTTGCTTGAGATTGCGCGGCGGCATCCAAGCGTGAAGCGCGTAGCGGGGCAGGGCCTGCATTGGACGATCGAGCTGCACGGGCCGGACTGGCGCTTGTGGAATGCCGACACCGATGAGGAACCCGTTGCCTCGCGCGTGGCGTTGCGCGCCCTGGAAGCGGGCGCCGTGATCGGAACCAGCGGCGAGCAGACCTCGCTGTTCCTCGCGCCGCCGCTGGTGGTCTCGGAGGACCAATCCCGCCAGCTCCTCGATGCGCTCGATCACGGGCTGGATGTTGCCGACGAGGAGCACGAACGGTATCTCGCGTCGAGTGGTCGCCAATAGAGAGGCCAGAGCGAGGCAAATCATGAGCGACATGTCTCCGGTCTGGCCAATCGGTGAACCCTGGCATCTGCCAATGCCGGACGGAACGCTCTACGATGCGCTGGCGCGCGCGGCGAATCATCGTCCTTATCACCCGGCGACAGCCTTCTATGGCGCCTTGCTGGGTTATGCCGAGCTGCATCGTCGCGTCGATGCGATGGCAGGCTTCCTGCAGAAGGTGTGTGGCGTCAAACGTGGCGATCGCGTTCTGATCGCGCTGCAGAACTCGCCGCAGTATGTGATCGCGTATTACGCGGTGATGCGGGCGGATGCGGTGGTCGTGCCGGTCAATCCGATGAACAAGACCGCCGAGATCGGATATCTCGCCGAAGACAGCGGTGCGACCGTGGCAATCGTCGGCGGCGAGCTATGCGACGTGTTCGCGCCGCTGCTGGGGAACGCACTCACCCACGCGGTGATGGCGAACTATCGCGACGAGGTACTGGCCGATGCGCCTTATGCGTTGCCCGCGTGTGTGACGCAGGCTGGCGAACCGCCGCGTTCGCCGGGATGGTTCCGCTGGCAAGAGGCGATCACGCGGGCGGAAGTACCGGTGCCGATGACGGCTACGCCAGACGATCTCGCGATCATGCCATATACGTCAGGCACAACCGGCAAGCCGAAGGCCTGCATGCACAGCCATCGCAGCGTCCTGTTCACGGCGGTCCTGCAGGCACGCTGGTACCAGCTCGGCAAGGACGATGTCATGACCGGGTTCATGCCTCTGTTTCACGTCGCAGGTATGCAGGGATCGATGAACGCCGCGGTCGTCGCCGGCGCGACGCTGGTGTTGATGGCCCGGTGGGATAAGGGCCTGATCCCGGATCTGTTCGAGGCGTATGGGGTGACGTTCTGGAACGCGGCCCCGACCATGATCGTCGATGTCCTGGCCAGCGCAGGGTTTCGTGACAGCAGCCTTTCGCGGCTAAAGGTCCTCACCGGCGGCGGCGCGGCGATGCCGGCGGCGGTTGCCGAGCGGTTGAAATCTCGCTTCAATCTGGATTTCATCGAGGGATACGGCATGACCGAAACCATGTCGCCGACCCATCTCAATCCGCTTGCCGCGCCGAAGCGACAGTGCCTCGGCATCCCCGTGCATGAGACTGATGCGCGGGTGATCGATCCCGATACCTTGGAGCTGCTGGGCGACGGTGCCGTGGGCGAGATTATCGTGCACGGGCCTCAGGTACTGCGGAGCTACTGGAACCGGCCGGAAGCCAATGCCAGCTCTTTCATCGAGCGCGACGGCAAGCGCTTTCTGCGTACCGGCGACCTCGGCTATCGTGATGCCGAGGGCTATTTCTTCACAGTCGACCGGCTCAAGCGGATGATCAACGTCAGTGGCTTCAAGGTCTGGCCGGCCGAGGTGGAGGCGACGATGTATGAACATCCCGCTATCAAGGAATGCTGCATTATCTCCTCGCCGGACGATTATCGCGGCGAAACGGTGAAGGCGTTGGTAACGGTGCACGAGGCTGCGAGGTCGACGACGTCTGCCGAAGATCTCCTGTCGTGGGCGCGCGGCAAGATGGCGAGCTACAAGGCGCCTCGTTCGGTGGTTTTCGTCGACAGTCTGCCGCGCAGCGAGAGCAACAAGATCAGCTGGCGACTTTTGCAGGATGCCGAGTGGAAACAGTGATGCCAAATATGCGGGGACCGGGCTCGGCAACCCGATGGACGTTTCGCGCGGGACGCTGGACTACGGCATGGTGTTCTCTGCGGCTGAATTGATCGCTAGCCTACTTGGTGCCATAGGCACGGTCGCCGGCGTCGCCGAGCCCTGGCAAGATGTAGGCGTTGGCGTCCAGCCCTTTGTCGATCGCGGCGAGCCAGATCGGAACGTCCGGGTGAATGCCGCGCATGCGTTCGATACCTTCCGGCACGCCGATAAGGCATACCAGTCGTATGTCGTTCGCGCCGCGCTCTTTCAGCCGGTCGACCGCGGCGACGGCGGAGTTCGCCGTTGCCAGCACCGGCGAGATCACAATCACCAGCCGCTCGTGCAGATCGCTGGGCGCCTTGAAGAAATATTCGACCGCAACGAATGTTTCCGGTTCGCGGTAAAGGCCGATGTGAGCGACCCGTGCCGTCGGCACCAGATCGAGCATGCCTTCCGCAAAGGTCATGCCGGCACGCAGCACCGGCGCGAACACCAACTTCTTGCCCGTGATCCGTGGCGACATCATATGCGCAAGCGGCGTTTCGATTTCGACATCGGCCAGCGGCAGATCGCTGGTGACTTCGTAACACAGCAGCATCCCGATCTCCTTGAGGAGTTCGCGAAACGACTTGGTCGAAATGTCTTTTTTTCGCAATAGCGTCAGCTTGTGCTGCACCAGCGGATGCTCAACGATCGTGACGCCGTCCATGTTGCTGACCCCGGATCTAGAATACAGTGCCGTCGCTGATAATTTTCACCGGCGACGAAGCGTCGGCGCGGCGTTGGCGCGCCAGCAGCCGGCCCGCAGCCCAGGTCCCACCCTCGAGAATTTTCGCCAGTGGCAGCAAGGTGGCATCGACCTTGAGCCGGTGTCGCAAGCCATCGGCGACGCGGTCGAGCAGCGCCACCGTCAGCGCGCGCCATTCCACGACCAGCGGTGACGCGACCCCGTGCTCTTGCTGTGCTGCTTCTGGGTCGCGAAACGCGAGCATGCCGATATCGACGAACAGTCCGCCGTTGCGATATTCCGCAAGGCCGGTGAGAGCATCGATATCGGTCACACGGATGCCGGCTGTTTGCAGCGGTTCGATGAGGGAATAGGCCAGCCATTGCGAGAGCTTGTGCAGCGGCACCAAACCGCTGGTCGCATCCGCGGTCGTCAACACCGGATGCCTCCAGCAGTCGCCCAGCGCGATCCCTCCCAGCGTCAGCCGCGATGGCCAGATCGGTCCGAGCTGATGCAGCAGTTCCGTTAGAATCGTTGGGGCGGGAAGCTCTCGGCTGTCTGCCAGCTTAGCAAGTCGATCGAACAGGCCGCCGGGCCGCGGCGTGTCGAGGCTGCCGAATATGTCCGGTTTCGAGGCCACCAGCGTGCCGAGGCGGCGCAACAGGTCGACACGACCGTCGATCCCGACCAGCGGATTGATATCCGAGACCTGCATGCCGCGCTCGAGGTCGGCAACGGTGAAATTTGCAAGTACGTCGGCATCGACCCGCAACGGCTCAAGCGGATCAGCCGAGAATGCGCCGCCGGCGAACATCGCGAGGCTGGCCAGTCCCAATCCCTCCGAGCGGCCGATGGCTGATCCGGTTTTTGGATCGCGGTGGCGCCACGATGAGCCGGCGCCGGCATCGAGAAAGACGCTGACGATTGCCAGATCGAATTCAGCCCGGGCGCGGGCAGCGCGATCGGGCCATTCGGTCTGGTCGGCGATATCAGCCCAACGATTGTCCCCGTTCATGACGAAGTGCCGCCAGCGCGAATGAAAGGGCACCTCGAACGAGGGATACGCCTTGCGTGTCACCTCCAGCACCAGATCGACCGTGCTGTCCATGCGATCGAGATCGATACGGAAGTTCGGAAGCTTGTCTTCAAGGCCGAGCGCAAGCATACGATGCGCACGCTCGCGAACCGCCCTGGCATTTAGCAATGACAAAGCGGCTGACGTCTCCGGATTTGCAAGCGACACTGCCGCCCCTCTCAATATTTCTCGAGCGAACGGCCGACCGGGTTGATCGGGTCTTGCTGCGGCTCGGCCGTATAGTAGCCGGCGGCCTTCTTTGCCGCGATTTCCACATGGGCGTCGGCGGGCACCAGATTGTCGGGAATGGGCACGCGTTCGACGATTTCGATGCCCTGGCTGGTCAGCGCATCGTGCTTCATATCGCTCATGGAGACGAAGCGGTCGATCCGCTTCAGGCCGAGCCAGTGCACCACATCCGGCATCAACTGCTGGAATCGGGCATCCTGCACCCCGGCGACACATTCGGTGCGCTCGAAATACTGGGCCGCGGCATCGCCGCCTTCCTGGCGCTTGCGCGCGTTGTAGACAAGGAATTTCGTGACCTCGCCGAGCGCACGGCCTTCCTTGCGATTGTAGATGATGATGCCTAGTCCGCCGGTCTGCCCGGCACGCGCGCATTCCTCGATGCCGTGGATCAGGTATGGACGGCAGGTGCAGATGTCCGAACCAAACACGTCGGAGCCGTTGCATTCGTCATGCACGCGGCAAGTTATCTTGGTGCGGTGGTCCGGCAGTTTGCTGATGTCGCCGAATAAATAGGCCGTCGTGCCGCCGATCGGCGGCAGAAAAACCTGCAGATCAGGCCGTGTCACCAGTTCCGGAAACATGCCGGCGGTCTGTTCGAACAGTTGTCGGCGCAGATTGTTCTCGGTGGTCATGAAGCGCTCCGCCAGGCCCGGCAGATACCAGACCGGGTCGATCGCGATCTTGACCACGGAGACGCTTCCGTTTTCGTGCACGACCTCGCCGTCTTGCTTGAGCCGACCGGCTTCGATCGCCGCCTGCAGTTCGGGCAGATCAATGCGAGCGCGCGTGATGGCAATACTCGGACGGACGTCGATGCCATCGGCGATCTCGGTTGCGAAGTTTTCCGCGGCGAGATGTCCCCACGGATCGAGCGAAACGATCCGCTGCGGATCG
>Ga0137409_10006542_pt1 | contig 12092 bp, 7 predicted proteins | sample CZODoug1_16funga_FD_122059 | JGI IMG/M metagenome (GOLD analysis project Ga0137409, IMG submission 122059) | Vadose zone soil fungal communities from Angelo Coast Range Reserve, California, USA - CZODoug1_16fungal (Hybrid Assembly) | ecosystem: Environmental > Terrestrial > Soil > Vadose zone... | reverse complement strand
CGTGGAAGCACTGGATCCGCAACGTCGAGCCGCTGGCGACGCGCTTCACCGCGCACGCGCTCGATCACCCGTCGTATGGTGATTCCGCACCTGTTCCCCGCGAGACGACCGGCCCCGCCTATCTCGACCTCGTGCACGCGCTCGTCGTCGAGATGTTCCCAGGCGAGGCGCCGCTGCGCTTGGCCGGCTTCTCGTTCGGCGGGGCCATCGCCGCGAACCTCGCCCTTCGGCTGGGGCCGCGCGTGACGCACCTGTGCCTCGTCTCGCCCGGCGGCTTTCCCTCGCGTCGCTTCGGTGAGCGGCCGATCCGCAGCTACAAGGAGGCGGGCGCCGACGAGACGCTGTTCCGCGAGATCTGTCGCCACAACCTGCTCGTCAACATGCTGAGCAATCCGGCGAGCGTCACCGAGGAGGCCGTGGACATCCAGGCCGGCGGTGTGCGTCGCACCCGCTTCGACAGCCGCAAGGTCAGCGCCGGCGGGACGCTCCTCGGCGACCTCGCGCGACTGCGGTGTCGCATCCGCCTGCTCTGGGGCGAGGGCGACGATTCCGCGTTCCGCCCCGCCAAGCTCCTGATCGGCGAGATCCGCGAGGCCGTCGGCACACTCGACGTGCACCGGATTGCCAAAGCCGGCCACTGGTCCGCGTACGAGAACGCGCCGGAAGTGAATCGCCTGTTGCTGGAGTTTTTCTCGAGCTAGAGGGTGAACAGGGTCCTGATCCAGGACGGGCTCGACGCGCGGGCATCGGAACCGGGCATGGAGGGCCTCGTTGAGCGCCGTGCCGAGCGCGAGCGGAGATTAGGCTCAGTATTCTCCGCACGATATGCGGTGAAATCTAGCTGGCGCCGCCAAACATGAGGGGACGATGGACATCACGCCGTGGATGGATTGGTTTGTCGGCTGCCTCGGCCGCGCAGTCGACGGCGCGCAAACAATTCTCGGTGCCGTCCTCGTCAAGGCCCGTTTCTGGGAGAGCCTCCGTGGAGTGCCTCTCAACAAGCGCCAGACTCTTGTTCTGAACCGTCTGCTAGACGACTTCGACGGCAAACTCACCACATCAAAGTACGCCAAACTCACGAAGAGCTCGCAAGACACCGCGCTGCGCGACATTCTCCTTCTGGTTGAGCGAGGCATCCTCATCCGTGGCCCGGAAGGCGGCCGGAGTACGAGCTACGCGCTGGCAAAGGCCTATCAAGAGGAGGAGGCGCCGGCGCATCAAGGCCACCTACATTAGGTGATCGCGCCTCAGAGCGGACGGACCCAGAGCGGCTCGCCGGCGGCCACGCCGAGGACGCGGCGGCCGAGCGGATCGAGCGGCACGCGGCCCGGCGCCACGTCGGCGTCGGCCACCAGCCACGCGCGCAGCGGTGCGGCCCGCGCGGCCACGAGCTCGACGATCGCGCCGTCGGCGAGGCCTGCGTGTTGCGCGTCGGCGGGATGCAGCCGGCAGATCCTTCGCCGGCTGACGGCGCCGCGGAGATAGAGCGTGTCGTCCGTCGCCGTCACCGTCAGCCACAGGCGCCGCGCGGCCAGCTCGCGCCGCAGCGACGCGGTGGCCGCCGCGTCGACCTCGAGGCCGTCGCGCACGACGACGCCGTAGCGCTCGCGACACGCCGCGGGCGAGATGTAGCCGTCCCGCAGGTCGCCGACCACGCGCTCGACCGGCCGCTCGAGCGGATCGCCGTAGCCGCCGCCGCCCGCCGACTGGAGCACGAGCACGTCGTCCTTCACGAGACGGAAGCCGCCGACCTTGCCCGGCGTCGGGAATCGCAGATCGCCGCCGTCGCGGATCACGTGCGAGCCGACGGGGATGCCCGAGCCGCCGCCGAGGATGCCGAAGGCGGGAAGGACGGCGCCGTCGGCCAGCACCGAGTACGTCGCCTCCGGGCCGACGAGGCGGAGGCCCCGCTGCATCGAGAGCCCGCCGCGCTGCCGGCCGGCGCCGCCGGAGTCGGACGCGAGGGCGGACCACTCGACACGCAGCGGAAAGCGCGTCTCGAGGACCTCGGTCGGCTGCACCGTGTTGAGGTCGCCCCAGTCGATCGACGCCATCGCGCTCGGGCCGTCGTCCTCGGCGAAGGCGCCGTTGCCGCCCGACGCCCACTCGTAGTGGACGAACTGCTTGCCGGTGCGCGGATGCACGCCGCCCACGAGGTTGTGGAACGAGGTGCGGAAGAGGTCGCCGGCGACGAGCCCGGGAACGATCTGCGCGAGCGCCCCGACGGTGACGGCGATGACGCGCTTGCGGATCTCGCCGTGCGAGCCGGCGGGCGCGGGGGCCGTGACGTTCACGATCGTCCCCTCGGGCGCGATCACGCTGATCGGGCGGAACGAGCCCTGGTTGAGCGGCGCCGCCGGGTCGAGGATCGACTTGAGCGCGATGAAGACGGAGGCCGCCGAGACGGCGAGCGTGGAGTTCACCGGCACCGGCACCTGGGGCGAGGCGCCCGTGAAGTCGGCGACGAGGTCGGCGCCGCGGATGGTCAGGCGAAGCGGAAGCAGGAGCGGCTCCAGCCGTCCGGCCGGAAACGTCTCGAGGTAGTCCTCGTAGTAGTACTCGCCGTCGGGCAGCGCGGCGATCTGCGCGCGCATCCGCGCCTCCGAGCGGTCGAGGTTCTGGCGGATGGCGGCCAGCAGCGTCGGCAGGCCGTAGCGCGCGACCGACTCGCGGATGCGGCGCTCCGCGGTCTTGCAGGCGGCGAGCCCCGCGTGGAAGTCGCCCTCGCGCTCGTCGGGCACGCGCATGTTGCTCAGGATCAGCGCCATGGCCGCGCGGTTCAGCGTCCCGCGCTCGACGATCTTGATGGGCGGGATGCGCATGCCTTCCTGGTAGATCTCCGTGGCCTCGCCCGACAGGCTGCCCGGCACCATCCCGCCCACGTCGGCCCAGTGCTCGCGGACGGCGGGGAAGAGGATGAGCCGGCCGTCCTCGAACACGGGATAGATGAGCGTGACGTCGTTCAGGTGAGTCCCGCCGCGATAGGGATCGTTCAGGAGAATCACGTCGCCGGGCGCCAGATCGCTTCCGAACTCCGCCATGGCCGAGCGCACGGACCATGGCAGCGGCACCACGTGCGCGCCGATGTCCTCGGACTGCGCGACGACCTCGGAGGTGTGATCGAAGAGCCCGCACGAGAAGTCCTTGGCCTCGTAGATCGCCACCGACCGCGCGGTCCTGAACACGGTGGCGCGCATCTCGCGCACGATCGAGATCAGGACCTCCGTGAGGATCTCCAGCGTGATCGGGTCGAGCGGCGTCATCGTGCGCCTCGCTCGAGGATCAGGTTGGCGTGGGCGTCGACGCCGGCGCGGAACCCCGGCGGCACCACCGTCGTCGTTCCCGCCTCCTCGATCAGCGCCGGCCCCTCGAGCGCGGCGCCCGACGGCAGCCGGTCGCGGGCGTAGACCGCGGTGGCGGTGGGCACGGCGTCGAACAGCACGGCGCGCTCGGCGAGGCGCGCCGCCGGCACCGAGCCGTCCTTCCTCGCGCGCGGCAGCGCCGGCTTGGCGCCGACGCCGTAGGCGGACACGCGGAGACTGACGATCTCGACGGGATCGGCGGTGGCGTGGGCGTAGCGCGCCTCGTGGGCGGCGTAGAACGCGCGGTCCACGTCCTTCATGACGGCGAGCCCCGCGTCGAAGGGCACCGACAGCTCGAACGCCTGGCCGACGTAGCGCATGTCGAGGCTCGCCTGCACGCGCATCGCGGCCGGCGCAAACCCGTCCTCGGCGAGGCGCGCGCGCGCCCTCGCGGTGAGCTCGCCGAAGAGCCGCTGCAGCTCGGCGAGCTCGAGCTCCGCCGTCCGCGTCACGCGCGTGCGCACCTCGTCGTGACGCACGTCGGCCACCAGGAGCCCGAACGCCGAGAAGTTGCCCGGCATCGGCGGCACCACCACGCGCGACATCCCGAGCTCGGCGGCGATGAAGGCGGCGTGGAGCGGACCCGCGCCGCCGTAGGCGAAGAGCGCGAAGGCGCGCGGGTCGTGTCCCCGCATCATGGAGATCTCCTTGATGGCGCCCGTCATCTTCACGACGGCCAGCTTCACGATCCCGTCCGCCATCCGTGCCGCGTCGATCCCCAGCGCGCCGGCCAGACGGGTGACGGCCGTCCGCGCGCGCCCGGCATCGAGCCGGATCTCGCCGCCGAGCGGCTCGACGGTGCCGAGCCGCCCCAGGACGACGTTGGCGTCGGTGACGGTGGGCTCCTCGCCGCCGCGCCCGTAGCAGGCCGGACCCGGCGCCGCCCCCGCCGACTGCGGGCCCACGTTGAGGAAGCCGCCGGCGCCGAGCCACGCGATGCTGCCGCCGCCGGCACCGATGCTGTTGATCTCGAGCTGCAGCACCTTGTTCGGCAGCGTGCCCACGCGCCCCTCGGTGGTCATGGCGAACTGCCCATCGCGCACGAGACAGACGTCGGTGCTGGTGCCGCCCATGTCGTAGGTGATGAGGTTCGCGTGCCCGGAGACCCCGCCCACGTGCGCGGCGCCGATCACGCCGGCGGCGGGCCCCGACAGCATCGAGTGGACCGGGAAGTCGACGACGCGCTCGGCCGGCAGCGTCCCGCCGTTCGACGTCATGACCGCGAGCGGGCGACGGTAGCCACGCTCCGCGAGGCGGGCGGCGATGGACGTGAGGTAGCGCCGCACGCGCGGGGCGACATAGACATTGAGGACGGTGGTGGCGAAGCGCTCGTACTCGCGGTACTCGGGCAGGACCTCCGACGAGGTGGACACGAACACCTCCGGCAGCGCCGTCGCAATCGCCGCCTTGGTGCGCCGCTCGTTGTCGTCGTTGGCGTAGGCGTGCAGGTAGCAGACGGCCGCCGCTTCCACGCCGGCCGCCCGCAGCGCCTGCACGACGCGCTCCAGCTCCTCCGGCGCCGGTGTGCGGAGCACGGTGCCGTCGAAGAGCGTGCGCTCGTCGACCTCGAGGCGGAGCGAGCGGGGCACCAGCCCCGGCGGGCGCGTCGCCTTGATGTCGTAGAGCACCACGCGGTTGCCGCGGCCGACCTCCAGCACGTCGCGGAAGCCCCGCGTGGTGATCACGGCCGTCCGCGCCCCGCTGCGCTCGAGCGCGGTGTTGGTGGCCACCGTGGTGCCGTGGGCGATCCGCTCCACGCCGGCGAGCTCGACCGCGAGGCGGCCGATGCCCGTCATCATGCCCTCGGCGTGGTCGCGCGGCGTCGACGGCGTTTTTTCCAGCCGGATGGCGCCCGTCGCCTCGTCGTAGAGCACGAGGTCGGTGAAGGTGCCGCCCACGTCGATGCCGAGCCAGAGCATGCCGTCAGCGCCCGGTGATCGGGGTCACCAGGCTGCGTAGCTCGACCGCCTCGTCGCCCAGCTTCGCGGGATCGACGCTCACCCGGTTGCGGATCAGGCTCGCCGCCGCCTTCAGCTCCCCATCTCCCTTGGGGTCGTCGGGATCACCGCCCCGGTCGAGGCCGACCGCGGCGCGGATGATCCCGCTGTCGAGGTAGAAGCCGAGGAACTTGCGGGTCTCGAGTCGGCCTCGGAACACCAGGCGGTCCCAGCGCGTCGCGAAGCCGACGTACTCGACGGTGTGCTCGTATTGATCCGACCAGAAGGAGTGGATGTAGTCGTAGGGTTGCGCTCCGCCCAGCAGCGCTCGGGCCGCGGCGCGCCCCTGCTGGTAGCCGTTGTTCCAGTGCTCCACGCGCAGGCGGCCGAAGACCGGATGCAGGTGATTCGTCACGTCGCCCGCCGCGAACACGTCCGGCAGCGACGTCCGGCAATGCTCGTCGACGAGCACGCCGTTGTCGACTTCCGCCCCGGCGGCTGCCAGCAGCTCGGTGTTGGGCACGATGCCGATGCCGGCCACCACCATGTCGCACGGCAGGACGCGTCCCTTCTTGGTCCGCACGCGTTCGACGCGATCAGAACCCTCGAGCGCCGCCACGGAATCCTCCAGCACCAGCTCGACGCCCTTGTCGCGATGGATCGCCGCGAGCGCCTGACCAACCTCGTCGCCGAGCACGCGGGCCAGCGGCACGCGGGCGCCCTCGACGGCGGCCACCTCGATTCCGAGCTGGCGCAGCGAGGCCGACACCTCGGAGCCGATGAAGCCGAGCCCCATCACGACGGCGCGCCGGGCCCGCGGGGTGGCGGCGCGAATGCGGTCACAGTCCTCGACGGTGCGGAGCTGGAAGACGCCCTCCAGCGTCGCACCGGGCACCGACAGCGTGCGATTGCGCCCGCCGGTGGTCACCAGCAGCCGGTCATAGGCCACCCGCTCGCCGCCCTCGAGCTCGACGAGCTTTTGCTTGGCGTCGATCGCGGTCGCCCGCACCCCGAGCGTGAGCGCGATGCGCTGCTCGGCGTAGTAGCCGGCGGGCTTGACGAGCTGATCCTCGAAGCGCTCCTGCTGACGAAGATAGCCCTTGGACAACGGCGGGCGGTTGTAGGGCAGCTGGGCCTCGGCGCCGATGAGCCGGATCTCACCGTCGAACCCCTCGTCGCGCAGGGTCGCGGCCGCCGTGGCCCCCGCCAGGGACGCACCCACGATCACGATGCGCTGCCGCTTCATTTCGTGGACCGGACGTTCGCCGGACACGGTCATCATATAGCGTCCGGCTAGGATATAGTGCCGACGGCATGATCAATCGCTCGATCTTCTACGGCTGGTGGGTGGTCGGCGCGTTCGCGGTCACCACGTTCATCTCGACGGGCATCCGTCACGCCGTCGGGCCGTTCCTCAAGCCGATCGTCGGGGATCTCGGCCTCGATCGCGCGAGCTTCTCGCTCGTCATCGCGGTGAGCCTCTTCCTCTACGGCGTCTTCATGCCGATCGCGGGCATGCTGCTCGATCGCTTCAGCGTGCGCGCCGTCAGCTCCGTCGGCACCGTGGTGCTCGTGATCTCGCTGGTGCTGACGGCGATGGTCCGCGACTTCTGGGAGTTCGCCGCCGTCTACGGCGTGCTCGTGCCGCTCGGGCTGGCGGGCACCGGGCCCGTGATCGCCTCCGGCGTCGTCGCGCGCTGGTTCAGCAAGCGCCGGGGCACCGCGCTCTCCGTGCTCGGCAGCGCCTCGATGACGGGCATGAGCCTGCTCGTTCCCGCCGTGACCTGGCTCATTCTCACCACCGGCTGGCGCACGACGTACGTGCTGATCGCGGGCGGCGTGCTGGTCCTGGTGCTGCCGCTGTGCCTGTGGGTCGTGCGCGACTCGCCGGAGTCGGTCGGGCTCATGGCCGACGGCGCCGCCGTCAAGCCCGGCGCGCCCGCCGCCCCGCCCGTCGAGCGCGTCACCGGCGGCGAGGCCCTGCAGACGCTGGCCTTCTGGCAGCTCGCCGGCTCCTTCTTCACCTGCGGCTTCTCGATGAGCCTGCTCTCCGCCCACGGCATGCCGATGCTCACCGATCACGGTTACTCGCCGATGTTCGCCTCGTGGGCGCTCGGCGTCCTCGGCGGCTCGAGCATCGGGTTCACGGTGATGCTCGGCGCGCTCTCCGACCGCTTTGGGCGCCGCCCCGTGCTCGCCGCGATCTACGCCGGCCGCATCTTCATCTTCGCCGGCTTCTTCCTGATCCGTGACCATCCGATGGCCATCCTCGCGGTGGCCGTCCTCGGCGGCATCACGATGGCGGGCACCGGCTCGATGACCTCGGCCCTGACCGCCGACATCTATGGGCGCTTCTCCGTGAGCTCGGTCTTCGGCCTGATCTTCCTCGTGCACCAGACGGGCTCCGCCGTCGGCTCGTGGCTGGCCGGCGCGCTGTTCGAGACGACGGGCGGCTACGGCGCCGCCTTCGCCCTGGCGTGCCTGTTCCTCGCGGGCGCGGCCATCGTCGCGCTCAAGATCGACACGGGCGCGCGCCGGATCTGGCGCGCGGCCACCGTCACGCCGTCCGGTTCTTGAAGAAGGAGCTCTTCACCGCGATCTTGTCGTCGGCGAACGTGAAGACGTCGCAGCCGTTGACCTCGACCTTCTTGCCGTCGGCGGTCGTGCCCCGGAAGATCCACTCCGAGACGCCGCGGTTGCCGGCGACGAAGTGGCGCGCGTCGGCGAAGGTGGCGTCCGGGAACGCCGTGAACACCCGGGCGAACGCCGCGCGCACGCGCTCGCGCCCCGCGTGACGCGTGCCGCAGACCTCGGGGCCCGCCGTGCTCTCGAAGACGCAATCGTTCGACATGAACGTCATCAGCACGTCGACGTCGTGGCGGTTCCAGCCGTCGCGGAAGAACGCGTCCAGGTCTTTGCTGGTCAGCATGGTGTCGCCTCCGCGCGTGAGAATCTTGCACGCGGGCCGCCCCGTCAATTCCCCATACATCTATATGGGCGTGGCCGGCGGCACCATGTATGGTGTCGGCGCCCGCGGCCTCCCCATACATCCGTCCGCCGGCCCGGTATCGCACGATATGTAGGGTCGCCCCCGCCGAGATCCGCCGCCTTCGGGCAGTTCGCCTGATCGCGCCCGTCATTCCGCGGACGCTCCGTGCCCACGCCGTGCCCATGTCCACGCTCGTGCGTCCTGCCACGAATCGGGCCGGGGCTCATGTGCATCCACAGTACAAGGAGAACGCCCAGCGTCATGTGGATCGTTCGTCTCGCGCTCCGCCGCCCCTACACCTTCGTGGTCATGGGACTGACCATCCTGCTGCTCGGCGTGTTCGCGATCGTCACCACCCCGACCGACATCTTTCCGGAGATCGAGATCCCGGTCGTGTCGGTGATCTGGAACTACGAAGGTCTGACCAGCGAGGACATGGCGTCGCGGATCACGACCTTCTCCGAGTACACGATCTCCTCCGCGGTCAGCGACGTGCGGACGATCGAGTCGCAGACGTACCCGGGCGTGGCCGTCATCAAGATCTACTTCCAGCCCAACGTGAACCTGGAGGCGGCGCTGGCGCAGGTGACCGCCGTGTCGCAGACGATCCTTCGCCGGATGCCGCCGGGCGCCGTCCCGCCGTTCATCATCCAGTACAACGCCTCCAGCGTGCCGATCATCCAGCTCGCGCTCAGCGGCAAGACCATCCCGGAGTCCCAGCTCTACGACTACGGCATCTATCGCATCCGCCAGCAGATCGCGCCGATCCAGGGCATCACGCTGCCGCTGCCGTACGGCGGCAAGCCCCGTCAGATCATGGTGGACCTCGACCCGCAGGCGCTCCTGTCGAAGGGGATCTCGGCGGCCGACGTCAGCAACGCCGTGAACCTCCAGAACCTGACGCTGCCCTCGGGCAGCGTGAAGCTCGGGCCGCGCGAGTACCGCGTCAGCCTCAACAGCAGCCCGGACGCGGTGGCCGCGCTCAACGACCTGCCGGTGAAATACGTCAACGGCGCCGTGGTGTACGTGCGCGACGTGGCCCACGTGCGCGACGGCTTCGCGGTGCAGACGAACATCGTCCGCCAGGACGGCCGGCGCTCGGTGCTGCTCACCGTCATCAAGAAGGGCGGCGCCTCGACGCTCACGATCGTCAAGCAGCTCAAAGACCTCCTGCCCACGCTCCGCGCGGCGGCGCCGCCCGGCATGGAGATCAAGGAGCTGTTCGACCAGTCGCTCTTCGTGCGCGCCGCGATCGCCGGCGTGCTCACCGAGGGGGCGATCGCCGCGCTGCTCACCGGCGTGATGATCCTGTTGTTCCTCGGCAGCTGGCGCAGCACGCTCGTCGTGATCACGTCGATCCCGCTCTCGATCCTCACCTCGCTGGCCATTCTGAGCGCGATCGGCCAGACGCTCAACGTGATGACGCTGGGCGGGCTCGCGCTGGCCGTCGGCATCCTGGTCGACGACGCGACCGTGGAGATCGAGAACATCCATCGCAACCTCGGCCTCGGCACCCGGCTCGTCCAGGCCATCCTCGACGGCGCCCAGCAGATCGCCACGCCGGCGTTCGTCTCGACGCTGTCGATCTGCATCGTCTTCGTGCCCGTGGTGTTCCTCACCGGTCCCGCGAAGTATCTCTTCACGCCGCTGGCCATGGCGGTCGTGTTCGCGATGCTCGCGTCGTACCTGCTCTCGCGCACGATCGTCCCGACGCTGGTGCGCTATCTGCTCGCGAGCGAGACGCACGGCGAGGCCACGGCCGCCCCCGGTGTCTTCGGGCGCGTGCACGACGCGTTCCAGCGGCGGTTCGAGCGGCTCCGCGCCGGCTACGTGCGGACGCTCGAGCGTGCGCTGGCCCGGCGCGCACGCGTGCTCGGCGCCTTCGCCGTCGTCGTCGTGAGCGGGCTGGTGCTGCTGCCCTTCGTCGGACGCGACTTCTTCCCGACGGTGGATACGGGCCAGTTCCGGCTACACGTGCGGGCGCCGGCCGGCACCCGCATCGAGGAGACCGAGCAGGTCTTCGCCGACGTCGAGGCGGCGATCCATCGGATCATTCCGAACGGCGAGATCGCCTCCGTGATCGACAACATCGGCCAGCCCCAGCCGATCAACCTCGCCTTCACGGACAGCGTGACCCTCGGCGCAGCAGACGGTGAGATCCTCGTCTCGCTGAATCCGCAGCGTCACCAACCGACCGCCCGCTGGATGAAGACGCTGCGGGAAACGCTGCCGCGGGAGTTTCCCGGCGTGACCTTCTTCTTCCAGCCGGCGGACATCGTCAGCCAGATCCTGAACTTCGGGCTGCCGGCGCCGATCGACGTGCAGGTCGCCGGCTACAACCAGCAGGCGACGCACGAGATCGCGCTGGAGGTCGCCGCCCGCATGGCACGCATTCCGGGCGCCGTCGACGTGCACCTGCACCAGGTGGTCAACACGCCGTCGCTGCAGGTCAACGTCGATCGCTCCCGCGCCGCCGAGCTCGGCCTCACGCAGCGGGACGTGGCGAACAGCATGCTTGTCTCGCTCAGCTCGAGCGCCGTCGTGAGCCCCAATTACTGGTCCGATCCCCGCAGCGGCATCAACTACGTCGTCGCGGTGCAGACGCCCCAGAGCCGCGTCGACTCCGTCAACACGCTGATGAACACGGCCATCACACCCAGCGCGGCCGGCCAGTCGCAGCTGCTCAGCAACCTGGCCACGCTGGAGCGGCGCGAGGTGCCCGCGGTCATCAGCCACTCGAACGTGCAGCCCGTCTTCGATGTCTACGCCGACGTGCAGGGCCGCGACCTCGGCAGCGTGGCCGCCGAGGTGCAGAAGATCGTGGCCGAGCAGCGCGCGAAGCTGCCACCCGGCCACCGGATCGCCGTGCGCGGCCAGGTGGAGAGCATGAACTCCGCCTTCGTCCGGCTCGGCCTCGGGCTGATCTTCGCCGTCCTGCTCGTCTACCTGCTCATGGTCGTGAACTTTCAGTCCTGGCTCGACCCGTTCATCATCATCACCGCGCTGCCCGCCGGGTTCGCCGGCATCGTGTGGATGCTGTTCGTGACGCACACGACCTTCAGCGTGCCCGCGCTGATGGGCGCCATCATGAGCGTCGGTGTCGCCACCGCCAACAGCATCCTCATGGTCACGTTCGCCAATGACTACATGGGGGGCCTCGAAGGGCCCCCCAAGCCCCCCATTGGTGACTCGGAGACGGCCCGGGACACCCGGGCCGCCCCTCGGGATCGCGACGCGCGCGACGCCCGCGCCGCCGCGCTGGCGGCGGGCGCGACGCGGCTGCGCCCGGTGCTGATGACGGCGCTGGCCATGATCCTCGGCATGCTGCCGATGTCGCTCGGGCTCGGCGAGGGCGGCGAGCAGAACGCTCCGCTGGGCCGCGTCGTCATCGGGGGGCTCATGTTCGCCACCTTCGCCACGCTCCTATTCGTCCCCGTCGTCTACAGCGTGCTTCGCCGCAAGCAGGCGGTGACCGAGGTCCCGCCGGAGCTCCGCGAATGAGCGCCCCCGAGCACACCGTCATGCCCACCCTCGACACGCACCGCCTCCGCCGCATCCTCCTCGCCGCTGGAGCGGTCTTCGCCGTCCTCTTCGTTGCGGGCGTCGTGCCGCGCCTCGTGCTGCGCCACCGGCTGCAAACGGCGGCGGACGCCGTGCGCACCGGGTTTCCGGTGGTCTCCACCGCGAACCCGCGCCGCGCGCCCGCGGTGATCGACCTCCCGCTGCCCGGGAGCATGGATGCGATCCTCGAGACGGGCATCTGGGCGCGCACCAACGGCTACCTCCAGGCGCGCTACGTCGACA
>Ga0137409_10005280_pt2 | contig 12094 bp, 17 predicted proteins | sample CZODoug1_16funga_FD_122059 | JGI IMG/M metagenome (GOLD analysis project Ga0137409, IMG submission 122059) | Vadose zone soil fungal communities from Angelo Coast Range Reserve, California, USA - CZODoug1_16fungal (Hybrid Assembly) | ecosystem: Environmental > Terrestrial > Soil > Vadose zone... | reverse complement strand
AGCAGTATTCGTCCTCCCTGGAGTTATCACACCACTGGCGTTATCGAGCCAAGAGGCGTGAACATCGATATGGTTAGCCGAGCCCGTAACAACTCGGACAATATCACTGGTTGAAGTAAGAAGTAACATAGGAATGCCTCTACTTTAAGCAAACTTCGTATCGAAAGTAAAAGCAATGCTATCATTTGTGGCAAGATTGACGACGGAGAAATCTCCATACATATCCATATTACCACCAGTGGGGGGAGAGCCAGAACCAACCGCGTCGAAACTACCCACCTCTGTGATAGCTCTCGCGCCAGCGGCGGTAATAGTTCCAGTCAAACGAAGAGTATCGTTTGTAACAGTCGTCGTTTGTTGAGAAGTAGTGCAGGAAGAACGAGCTTCGGTAGTTGTAGTTGTCGTAACTACGTTCGCACTCGCAGCCGCGCCTGTGCCTGTTCCCCACTGAAACCACCACGTCGCAGCAGCAAGAAGAGATGAAACTCTAGCTAATCCATTATTCTGTACCCTGGCTACCATCTTTCCTATTCCTTCTCCAAACTTTAAACGCTATCCACTTATTTCCGAGGTAGTTGATAAAGAAATTTCTATGATAGAACGAAACCATACCAAGGTTTTCATAAGTATTAGTCGCACTTCTATACACGACAATACCTAGTTTCGAAGACTTTGCATTAACAGGAGCACGAAGTATCATTTTTCTTCCTCCAAAAAGGGGGCGGCCCCTCTTTATATCCGAGACCGCCGTTTTCTACTCACTACTTTTTCTTTCCCTTCGCCGCCATCGCCGACATTTTCTTGTTCCCGTATTTCTTCCTTCCTATCGAGGCCGCTAGTGCTTTCGGGTTCGCTACTTTCCCCTCCAGTTTGTTCGTCAAGTTCTTGAACCTCTGACCCGACCCCAGAGGAGGTTTCTTGGCCATTTTCATTTTCCTTTCTAAGTTGATCTTGAACACTTTGAAGTATGTTGAAAGTTTTATTTTTATTTAGAGGCATTTTATTCTCCATTTTAGGTAGTGAAAGCTATAGCAGCGGCTTTGGAAGCATTATATTTCGTCCCCGCCCACATTCTTTTTATAGCCCCATCTGTTCTTAAATTCGCCGCGCCATTAGTGCCAAAATCAAAGTGAGTAGCAGAACCACTTGGAGTTACACCCGCGCCAATAGCAACGGCTCCGCCATTCAAACACGCAAAACTCTCCGAAGCAGTAAAACCGCACATAAATTTGTTCATAGTAGGAGAGTAAAAATCTGAAGATAGAACAGGCTTATTCGCCGTTATCACTGCACCTATCTGGCACCCGGTAACACTAGAAGTAGTTATCTGTATCCCTCCATCAGAAGAAATCAAAGTCCCATCTAGTCTTTGGAAATACTCCCAATAGTAAACTTGAACGGGAGAAGTGTTCATAAAAACAGCCATATTTGAGGGGGGAACGTCGGTATTATATGCTGCGGCCCTATCTCTCCAACCTTGAATAGACGTAGCCAAAGTTTGTATAGGCCCATAAGTAGGCATAACAACCGCACCACCACCGTCGAAATATGGAATAATCTCGACAAAATCTATCGCAACCTGATCTCCATTAGTTCCATTAATTTCGATAATAACAGTTGGATTTGCTAGAACTTGTTGGGCTGTTCTAGTCTTGCAGAAACTCAAAGCCCCTGCGCCCGGAATAGGAATAGTTACATTTAAAGTAGTGTAAGTACTTCCGTTATCAAAAGAGATTCTCCCTGTAGGAGTTCCGGTGACTCTCTTCACTTCAATTTGCATAATGAAAGTAGAAGAGGCGATAGTTATAGCTTGAGTGAAAGTAGCCTGGGCGCCTGTTAGAGTAACCAAAGAACAAGAATTTGTAACTCCAGTTCTCCCCGTAGCTGTTTTAGCTACCGTCGGCGCACCACCTTTTGTCCAAGAAGCATCTGTCAAATCACGATTTCTAATACAAGAATTCACTCTATCGTGATCTATTATGAGCCCCCTTGTAGTTCTTCGAACGAAATTATTATTGTTGAAAGTCTTAACACTCCCGTCTATATTTTCAGCAAAATTCGGAACAAGATTAGTTACGAACTCTCTTAAGAAACGCCCGTCTTGAGCATTACTACCATCATTGGGGAGAGTTAGACCAAAGTACTGTTCTGTAGAAAAACTCGCATCCATTGTGGCGAGATTGGAAGGGAAGACATTACTTGCCTTTCCCTTCCCAACTCCACCATTATGAACCCTCCTCAACATCTGCCGAAAATTCTTTCGGAAGCGTTTGCTTCTTTCATCTTGAATTTCTTTAGGAGAGAGGAGGGGCATAATAGTAACCTTAGTACATTACTACAGCTTCCGATGCAGGAGTAACATTCGTAAAGCGGAAAAGTACCATCCTACTAGCATTCTGACCAATAGCACAAGTACCCGGAGTGGCGCCAAGTGTGACACCAGCACCGACAGTCACGGTAATAACTTCCGCAGCGTCGGCGCAGTTTACGATAAGAACAGGAATAATCATTCCCACCTTAACACCACCGTACTTCGATCCAGCGGCGGCGACGAGTTGTGCCGCAGAAGGAGTAACATCGGATCGAGAAGCGCCCGAGGGATCACGAATAAGGATTCCTCGAAGCAAATTTTCAGCAACATAAGTTGCCGCACCAGCAGTAACAATCTGTGCTACAGGAGCGACGGGTTCTACCGAAGCGCCCGTTCCAACAAGAAGCTCTTCTACTGGCACACCAGAACAATCTCTAAGAAGCATCGTTTTCTCCTATCTCTTATGCCAGATTGTTAAAGCCGCCGACCCACCCGCAAGTGAGACCGCCGTGCCATACTTCAATTCCCGCCTCTGTCATCCACTGACCTTCACGAAGGTCTTCACGCTTCGTCTGAATATCATCAGTGAATTTCGTATCGCGGTTCTTCAATGGACGCCACTTAAGAGCACTAAAATCCATAATCAGCATGGAGTTAGTGAAGAGACTATTCCTATTGAAGAGAGGGTGAGTTTTCAAAAGAAGCCTCCCCTGGGGGAAGACCATCTCGGTGAAATTCACTCCGTAGACTTTCGAGCCATTGTCCATCATGATATTCATGGCACTCTGGCCAGAAGCATTCGCAATGGCCTTGTTGATTGCGTTCAACGCGCCATTCCCGCAGAAGGCCATTCTAGTATCTCCCGCGTCGCTATCATAGTTGAAAACGGGAGAGACAGCATCGAGGAAGTTATTGAGGTTTTTACCTGTCGTCCAAACAGTAGTAGTAGTAGAAGAGACGAAACGGCGAATACCATCCATAGTACGAAGAGGCTTTCCATTCGCACCAACAGTTTCGCTTTGCTTCCCGAAGAGAAGAGCATATTCGATCGAAGAAGCGTGGTCGAAAGCTTTCCTTTTCTTATCATTCTTTATGGGATCGCCAGTTCTAACTCTAGTCTGTTCGGCAGTTCCAGTGATGGAGTAGGTGTCTTTGAAGATTTGACACTTGTTAGTGTATTTCACTGGATTTCTAGAAGTCGCAACAGGCGCTGAAGTGCCTTCGGCATAAGCCGAGCCTATCTTAAGCAAGAAAGAAGTATCAGGGATAGACGCAGCACTAGTTCCAGCAAAGCCTCTTTGGACATTGAAGATAGTCGCACTCCCAACACCCGTAACAAGAAGAATTTCGTGGGTGAAAGCGGCGGCTTCCGTAGCAGGCTCGACGAGAAGTAAGTCGCCAGGTTTTAGAGATTGCGCCGAACCCCAATTAACATCGAGAGCAGAGGCGGAAGGTTCCGTCCCGGCTACGGTTAGTTGGGTTTCAGTTGTAGAGTATCCGCCACCGAAGTTAACTTTGAGGCGAATTTGATCGTTAGGCTCGCACCACCAATTAAACTCTGGATCATCCGTAGATTGTTTGGAAGCACGAGAAGAAAGCGCAAAGATAGGCGCCGTTCCGTTCGGATTTAAGAATAATATCATTTCGCGGAAGTTCTTAGGGCGTTCGTCCGTGCCCCAATCACCAGTTCCGCGCAGTCCAGCGACAGCCATAGCTAGTATCCTTCTTTATCTAATCCATGTCTTCTTCAGAATAGTCATCTGAAAATTCAGCCATGAGATTTTCAATCGGGTTTGTGGATTTACTAGGAGTAGACACAGGCGCGGGAGTTTCGATCGCGGGTTTGAATGGGCCGTTTTTTGTAGGCTTACTAACTGGAGTAGTCCCGGCAGGCATTAGCCGAAGAGCTACCATGGCTTGCGCGCCTACTTCGTTTATAAAATCATCCATACTCGCGCTTGGATTACTCGTGCGATATGCTTGTCCTAGTCGCATGACAGTATCTTTCTTATCAGCGAGAGCGGGCCATTTAGTAAAGAAGGCCGTCTCGGCCGCATTCATGCTGTTCCTTTGTTCGATTACTTGACCTACCATTCTAGGTAAGTAGTTCGCGAACTGTTGGAAGGCAGCACTGATACTGTCCATATATACTTTACTCATTAGTTTTGGAATTATAGCCGCAGGGTTGGCGTTCAATTCCTCTACTTGAGTTTCATCGAGGCGATAGTGGTGATTAGCAAGAAGGTCTTCCGTAGTAGTTCTCCACTCTGTGTAAAGAGCGGAAGCTTCTTCATTACTAAGCTCACTAGATTTAACCTTTTCCGGTTCTTTCTTCACCTCTGGCGCGGGTGCGGCGTCTTTCGTAGCGTCGGTTTCTAGTTTTGCAGGTTCTTTAACTTCAGGAGAAGGAACTTTTTCGGCCGCAACCTTTTCGTCCTCTCCGTCAGTTTCATCACCTTCAATACTTTCAACTTCGCCTTCGTCAGTAGCTTCCTCTTCGCCTTCCTTCTTTTCAACGTTCTTCTTTTCAACGTTGGGTGCAGGAGTTTTTACTTCTCCTTCCACTTCGCTATCATTAGTAGAAGCAATAGTTAAATCTTGCTCATCTTCATCATCAGTGTCGCCTATATCTAAAAAACCTTCAGAAGAAGTCTTATCAAAAAAATCTAATTGATCTTTCATAGCAAGCTTTGGGTCGGCTTTGTTGACATTTTCTTCTCCGCCTTCAAGAATTTCCTTCGCGGCTTTTCTATTCTCTCGCCTATTTTCTCTAGCCATTTTGTTTTACCAATCTCTCTTTCTTGTTAAACGCATCACATCTTCGGCTAGACTTATGAGTACACCTGGGTAGTCTAGCGCCATTTTCATTCCGGCAATTTCTCCACAAGAGTAAGTTCTTTTAACTACATCATCTGTTCCTTCGGGCATTATTAGCATTTTTCTAATTCTATATTCAATTTGCTTTTCTAGGAGTTCTTTAAAGAAAATAAAAGAAGAAATTTCTTGGAGTTCTTCCATTTTCTTTTTCTGAGAAAGAGCTTTCTCATACTGAACTTCGTTACCTTCTATAGCATCTTCTCCTTTTGGAGGAGACATATCTTCAAAGCCTTCAGTATTACTCATCCCGTTGCTCCTAAGTTTGGAATTTGAGCAGGTTCGTTAGGATTAGGAGTACCTACGCCGACCATCTTAGCAGGAATACTACCAGTAGGCATAGGCATAGGGACTACGTTTCCTTGTTGAACTTGCCCCGGCATCCCGCCCGGAGGCATCATCTGAACTCGAAATTGACTAATATTCTTCAACCCCCCAAGCTGGGCTACCCACTCAAATATCTTAGCTAAGTCAAACTTCATAGCTACTTCTGGCATAGTTCTCATTTGGCCGAGAATTTCCTTCCACAAATTTGCCTGAGCAAAGCGATCTATGGGGAGAGTTCCATCAACGGGAACGAAATCATAAAAGCCAGTGATAGTTTCGGGGTCGACGTTAATAAACTGCTCCCCCGCTGTGTTCATTAAGTCTCCGACTATCTTAAACTTCATAGAAGAGTCGTAGTATTGTTGAGAATTCTGCACCATCATTTGAGATAATGGCGCCCATCCCATAGCGGAAAAATACTCGGCGTTTGTTTTAAGTCTATTAATACCAAACGTACTCGCACTTCTAACCTCTGTGGCTGTTTTTCGTCCAGTATTATTTAAAACCCCCATAAGTTGATCGTTAACACCAACGGCTCTCTGACCGATCTCATACATAACTTGAACATCACGAAGGTGGTTTTGAGTTACATCAGCAGCAGTTAGTTGCATGACTGCTTCGGCGGGGTTAGTACCATACCCGCCGGGTTTCATTCTAATAATCCCTCCCGGTTGGGGGTCGAGCATATCGGAGATAGTAATACGGGAGGGATCAGCAACATACTGGCCATTTAAGATTTTACGAACATTATAAAAATGAGAGTTTATGAGCCAATTTACAGTATTTTGTACAGGTTCGAGTATTTCTGGCATCCCCCTGGAAACAGTCCCATAACCTTCCGGTTCTAGAACTTGAACAGAAAATGGATATTTGTCGTGATTAGCACCAAGGGGAAGCGCACCGATGCAAGTTTTATAATCTGTTGTAACTGTAAAAACCCACTTCTCGGGAAGTTGGCCGCTTCCTAAACCCCAATCACTCGGAATTAGTTCTATATACATCTCATACGCTTTAACAACCGCACTTCCTTGAGTGGTTCTCATACTATCCCCAGTGGGGATGAAGGTAATATCACTATCCGGGCGCTCAAGCTCACTCGAACCTTCTTCGCCTTTATCCATACTATTCGCATCTTTATACGGTCTAATCTTATCAACATTAATATAATAACCTTGACTTTCTCTCTTAAGAATAGTATTCCATCCTATCTCCCTAAATACTCCTACAAACTCCCCTTGTTGGAAGTTCGCAATCGTTACTCTAGGATCGGGGAAGAAGTCGAAAGGTCTAACGTTATAATGTTTGTTTCCCTCGTAACCTTTCATTCTCCTAGAGACTTTAACTTTCTTCTTAACACCAGTAGAAAGCAAGCCTAGGAAGAGTTGTTCTCTTTCTTCAACACTCGAAACAATAGAGAATTCTTCGTCCCAATAAGTACCTAAAACACCGAGGCCGTATTTGCCTACGTCATAAAGCCAAGTATAGAGAGGGATAAGCATCTTCCCCACATCGACTTGATAGGAGACAAGAGCTTCTAAAGCTTGGACTTGTTGTTGGGTTTCTCCATGACGACCGTCGAATTGAAGAACGGGAGTTCGAGACATAAAGACAGTTGTCCAGTAGGTATGCGCTGTCATTAAGACGCCATAGCTATAGGGAATATAGATCGTAGTATATTGCGGCGCGCCCTCATCACGCTTTGTCCTTCTAAGAGCGTCTATGTCTTTTTCTGGCATAAAAGCAAGAGTTGTTTCCTCTGCCTTCCGCCATTTATCATGCTCTCCTCCAAAAGTATTCTTACTCGCCTGAATTCTCTCTCGCACTCGATCACAAATGCGCTTATTCAAACTTCCATTAGGGGGAATGTCTAGAGATAGAGAAGGCATTCAAGAAACTTTCTTTAGTTTATCGCCATTCCTAAAAGGGGAAGAGCTTTTAGAATTATGATAAGACAAGCAATCACAATAACAAGAAGTCTTGCTATTTGTTTAAACGGCCCGTCCATAGGAAGAAGGTCGATGCAGTAAACGATAATAGTCGCAATCAATCCTACTACAAGAACGACGATAAGGAGGACTATAAGAGCATTAACCATCATTCCCTCCTTACTACATATGAAACAAGATAACCCTTCGCAAGTTCACACAATCCTATAAGACTTGTATAGTCGAGAAACTTTCCCCACCCGTATACTTCTGGCCAAGCGGCATCTCTTGGAATTATAAACAAACCATAGTCTGCTTTTACTTCCCCTCTCTCTATCATATCCGCCATCATTCGCATTTGATTAGGGATGTCGTTTAGCTTTGGAGAAGTTCTAAGATTTACTATTTTCATTATGGTGCTCCTCTAGAATATTCTAGTCTAGGAAGTTCATCTTCTTCTTCCATAATACTCGCCCAACTCTCGGCGGGTTCCTCCGCGCCATAAGAAGAAAGCTTCTCGCACCCAACGGCAATTGTTTCTATCACATCATCATGACTTACATTCGGATAGTCTGAATATTGTTGAATAAATTCAGAGTGTTCTTTTTTTACAAAAAGCCTTCCATTACTTGCCGGCCCGCTTAAGCCGTCGATTATTCTCTGATATTTTGATCGCTTATCTGTAATTTCCTCGATCACATAGTATTGTCGTTGGGTAGCCATGGCTTGACGAAGAAGCCAGGCGAGAGTTCTTTGATAAGCTACACTTTCTACATAAATTCTTTGAGGTCTATACTTCCTTGCTAGACGGAAAAACTCCGAGATAGTCCACCCCGGATCGTGGCCTCTCTTCATAGAATATTCTCGAAGGAAAAAGTTCGAGCCTACTCTTGTCATAACGGTTATGCATTCGTAATCTTTGTCTTTAAAACCCTTAGAAAGTTCCGCTGGAGAAGGAGGAGGAACAGGGTCGATGAGCATTATAGAATAAAACTTATCATCCGGATCGAGTTCATAGAAACGCAACCACTCGGGGAGGAAAGTAGCTGTTTCTCTTGAAACAATCTTACACTCTTTCTCTCTCGTGAAGATACTCGTTTGGTTTCTCGCTATGGCTTTTCTTTTTTCTTCTTGAAGAGTTTTACTCGGAAAGCGAGTTTCCCAAGAGCTTTCTCTATCTTCAAGACTTCTATCTTCACTCTCTAAAGTCCAGCAAGGAATTCTAATACTCGCCCACTCGTCGTCCTTAAGAGATTTCATACTTATATCATCTCTATCCATGGGAGTTTGAAGCATCACCATCTTAGCATCGGGAGCTTCAGTAGCGGGGGCGAGACTTTCTTTTAACGCACCATAAACTAAACGCTCTATTGTTTCTCTTTGAAGAGGACTAGCGGCAATTTCTTCATCTATAATATCATCGAGGAGAATTAAATCTGGACGATAGTCGTCTATGTTAACTCCGCGAATAGGACCGGTTATACCATAAGCGAGAATGGTTATGGGGACTTCATCTATCCCATGATAAATTTCACATTCTATATCTTGCCACTTCGAACCGGGTCTTAAGCCAAAAGTATCAGAAAAGAAACGATTGTATTCGATTTGTTTCCTAAGCCACTTCACACTATGGATAGCTTTGTCTTGGCTTTTCCCTATCCAAAGAATAGTTCTCGCTTGTGCGTAGGCGATCTTCTTCGCGCCAAAAACTCTACAGATAGAAGTCTTACTCCCCCCGCGGAATATCTGAAGAGAGACTAATCTAGCTGTAGAGTCAAGAAGCTTCCATACATCTCTTGCGAAGGGAGGACTTGCCATTCGCATTGTTTTGGGAAAAAAGGTTTCCGAGAACAACACACTATCGACGGCGCATAGCTCAACGAGTTCGCCGATGTCAACGCTAGCTTGCTCACGGAGAGAAAGAGAATTTTGTGAGAGAGGAGAAGAGGAACTTTGAAAGTCATGGTCCGCCATTTCCTTCATCTCCCCTCTCTCGCAGAGTAATACACAATTGGGAGGAGATGGTGTACTGCTTGCGAATTTAAAAAAACTTCTTCTTCTTTTCTTTTATTTCTTCCTCGGGTGGAAGATGTGTACTCCGAGACTTTTCTTATCAATGAAAAGAGGGTGTTCCAAGAAATGATAGTGTTCTTCAAAGAAAGAATGCGGGTCGAACCACCTACAGATTTCAACGCAGAATATTTCCGCGAGGGGGTACATGAATTTAAGAACGGGTTCGTAAAGTAAACGAAGTTGTTTAAAAGCCTCATTTGTGTGTTGGTATTTGATTTCGAAGAGAATGATTCTTCTCTCATCTTTCGAAAGGACGATTGCATCTGGTTGACAAAAACGAATTCTCCCTTTTGGATCAAAGTTCGTCGTGAACATAATCCAAGGAGAAAGAATAAGTTTAAGTTCTCTGATAATTTCACTCGAAACCAAACCTTTTAAGTACTCATGGGCTTTCTTTTCATATCTTAATCCTTCTTTTTGTGCTCTAGTGAAGGAAGAAGAGGGTGTTTCTGTAAACTTGGGTTTTATTTCGGAGAATTTCGCGAAACAAACTCCCGAAGCGGGAAGAAAAGTTCTTTTTGGCATTCTCTAATCACTTTCTTCTCCCTCTAAAGGAATGTATTCAGTTTCTAGAGTTATTTTAGGCGGAGAAACTGTTAAAGTTTCCTCTTTTTGCATCATTCTCCGAGCTTCTCTAGCTCTTTCGAGAGTATTTTTGTCTACAAAAACGTTTTGAGTAGCGTTGGAGTTGTGAATATTGACGTTCGCAAGTCCTTTTACGCCAAAGCCGAGAGCTTTGAGGGCCATATCTCCGACTTCTTTAAGTTGATCTATTGTGGCGGTATCACTCGCGATCGCATTCTCCATTTTAACCGTAAGAGCATCTACAGTTACTTCGGCGAGAGCAGTAATACGATCGCTTACGTTGATACTGACTCTATTGAAGTGTTCTCCGCGACGTTTTGCCCAGAGTTCTCTGAAAGCGTCAGAGTTTTTAACTATACTAATCCAACTCGGCGTGGCGTTGAAGTAAAGAGAAATCTCAGTTAAGCTTGCTCTAGGATTTACTAGAAGAAACTCAAGGAGTTCTTCATGCCAGGCTCGGACGCCGTTCTTAAGTTGGGTGGAGGACAAGAGTAGTATCCTTTGGAATTCGGAAAGCTCGCACCGGAAAGCGAGCTTTTGCATAGATTGGGGGGATTGTCAAGGGTTTAGGCTTTTTTGAGGACTTTTTGACACAATTTAGTCCTGGATTACTAAAGTTTCGCCATGTCTCTAACGTGGGCTATTCTTCCTCCCCCCTATGGGTGGCAGGGGGTAGTATTAGTTCTAGTATAGTTAGAGTATAGGAGAAACTAAACTAGAGGTATTAGAGGTATTGGCGTGATTAGTAAGGTAAAGTTATACTTGCTATAGTCTAGGTTAGGGAATTTTTATAATTTTTAAAATTTTTTTTTTGAATAAATTAATTTTTATTTTTTCCCCCCCCCCCCTCCCCTTTCCCGAAGGGAAGGCTTTTTTTTCTTTTTTTTTTTTTTTTTTTTTTTTTTAAACAAAACAATGAACAATCTCGAAAAGGGCCTAGACAGACGGCAGGGTCTAAACTATAGAGTGACAGAGTGACAGAGTGAGAAAACCCACATAGCCCGTCTAGCCCAAATGAAGGAACCCCCCTTATGATCCCAATGTCAGTAACCGAAAGAATAAGTCTAGCCTTTTCAACCCCACTAATCATTCCAAGCGCTAACCCTAAAAGCGATAGAATGACTTACATCACCTATCTTCGAAAACATAAACTTCTAGAAGAAATAACAATAGCCTACAAACAAAATGAATGTAGGATAATAATAGGCCCAAAAGACTTTCACATTCAAATCTTCTTGGACCTAGGCATTTGTTCGCAAGAGCAACTAGATAATGCATGGAAAGAAAAAGTATCAAGCTTAGAAGATGTAAACGAAACCACAATAAAAAGCGAAACCGTTTTTTCTAAACAAATAAGAGAGTATGAAGAACTAGAAAAGCAAATAAAAATAAACAATGATAAGCTGAAAGATTTCTTTTCGCCCCAACAAAACCTTTTCAAAATAAAAAAATAAAAAGTAAAAAAAAAACCCTAGAAGCTTTCGCGACTAGGGTTTTTTCTTTCCTTTACTCTATCTCATCTTCGTTCGAAAGCTTTCGAAGTAGAAAAGCCATAAGAACACTCAAACCAAAGATAATCCAGCAAACCATTTTATTTCTCCTCACCAAAAACAATCGTGACAAAAACAAACCCTGCGAAAGCATAATAAAGCGCCCTTAACTCCGTATAACCTATGAGGAGATAAGTCACGCCGTAGACGAAATGCTCTATATGACAGAGATGTTTCCCGATTTTTGTTCTAACCTTTGCTCTAGCTCTAGAGCAAACATTCTTAATATCGCGAACATTGTTTTCCATTTTGAAAGGTTCCACTCTTTTGTTAAGATAACCTAAGCAAGTTCAAAAGTCTCAATAAGCTTTGCTTTCGTCTTATCAAACACACATTGATAAGGAGAAGAAAGTTCAAGCCTTTCAACCTCATAAACATGGCCCAAAGCACCATTCTCTTCCATAAGCTTTCTTCCCCTACTTTGAGGAAACCATCTTTTCAAAGCACTC
>Ga0137409_10006540_pt1 | contig 12095 bp, 13 predicted proteins | sample CZODoug1_16funga_FD_122059 | JGI IMG/M metagenome (GOLD analysis project Ga0137409, IMG submission 122059) | Vadose zone soil fungal communities from Angelo Coast Range Reserve, California, USA - CZODoug1_16fungal (Hybrid Assembly) | ecosystem: Environmental > Terrestrial > Soil > Vadose zone... | reverse complement strand
CGCGAGGCGCAGGTGCCGGCGCGGCTGTCGCTGGTCGACTTTCTGCGCGACGAGCTGCGCCTCACCGGAACGCACGTCGGCTGCGAGCACGGCATCTGCGGAGCCTGCTCGGTGATGCTCGACGGCGAGCCGGTCCGCTCCTGCCTGATGTACGCAGTGCAGGCGAACGGGCACAAGGTGACAACGGTCGAGGGCCTCGGGAAACCCGACGGCTCGATGAGCGCGCTGCAGGACGCCTTCTGCGAGACGCACGGCCTGCAGTGCGGCTACTGCACGCCCGGCATGCTGATCGCGGCGCAGGGCTTGTTGGACGTCAACCCGCATCCGACCGAGGAGCAGATCCGCGACGCCATCGGCGGGAATCTGTGCCGCTGCACGGGCTACCAGCAGATCGTTGAGGCGGTGAAGCTCGCCGCGGAGCGGATGAAATGAGCTCTTTCCGATACATCGGCAAGAAGCGCCGCACCAAGGAGGATCCGCGCTTCGTCTCGGGCCGCGGCCGCTACGTCGCCGACATCGCGCTCCCCGGAATGAAGCACGTCGCGCTCGTCGCCTCGCCGCACGCCTCCGCGCGCATCGTCTCGATCGATGCGAAGCCTGCGCTCGCGCTGCCGGGCGTGCTGACCGTGCTTACCGGCGAGGAGTTTTGCACAGGCACCGATTCGCTCGTGACCGGAGTCGACGCGCCCAAGCTGACGCGCTACGCGCTCGCGAAGGACGTGGTGCGCTATGCCGGCGAATGGGTCGCGGCGGTGGTTGCGGACACGCGCGCGCTCGCCGAGGACGCGGCCGAGCGGGTCGAGGTCGAGTACGAGCCGCTGCCACACGTGATCGAGGCGGAGAAAGCGATGCAGCCCGGGGCGCCGCTCGTGCATCCCGCGCACGGCTCGAACGTGATCCTGCACAAGAAGTTCGTGTGGGGACCGGTCGATGAGGTTTTCGCGAAAGCGCAGCACCGGCTCGTCTTCCGCGCGACCTGGGGACGTTCCAGCACCGTGCCGATCGAGACCTTCGGCGTCGCGGCGCAGTGGGACCCCGGCACGGAGATCCTGGACGTCTGGGCCTCGATCCAGATGCCGAAGTATCCCGACCAGGTCGCCAAGGCGCTGCGCCTTCCGGGGAACGGCGTACGCGTGCACTACGACGTCGACGTCGGCGGCAGCTACGGCGTCAAGCGCGGCCTGAAGCACACCGTGCTCGTCGGCTACCTCGCGAAAAAGCTCGGCGTGCCGCTCAGATTCATCGAGGACCGCCTCGAGAACCTGCGCGGCGGCGACATGCAGGGACCGGACCGCTTCTTCGACATGCAGGTCGCGTTCGACTCCGACGGCACGATACGCGCGTGGAAGATCCGCGCGGTGGACGACGTCGGCGCCTACGCCGGCCGCGCGCCCTTCCAGCTCGGCAAACCCATCACCGCGATCTGCGGGCCCTACCAGATTCCCGCGGTCGAGTACGACGCCACCTCGGTGCTGACGAACAAGACCCCGCAGGAAGCGGTGCGCGGCTTCGGCCAGTCGCCCACGAACTTCGCGATGGAGCGCACCATCGACCGCGTCGCTGCTTTTCTCAAGATGGATCGGTTCGACCTGCGGAAGAAGAACCTCATCCGCAAGGACCAGTTTCCCTACACCATCCCGAGCGGCTCGAGCTACGACTCGGGCGACTACCACGCCGTGCTCGACAAAGCGCTCGCCGCGATCGACTACCCCGCGCTCGTCGCCGCGCGCGACGCGGCGCGCAAGGCAGGCCGGCTCGCCGGCATCGGCGTCTCCACCTGCCTGGAGCCCTCGGGCGGCAACTCGGCGTTCGAGGTGCTGCTCAACCCGAAGAACGAGACCACCACCTGGATGGACTCCTGCCTGGTGCGCGTCGACCTCGCGGGCAGCGTCACCGGCGTGATGAACACCTCCAGTTCCGGCCAGGGGCACGAGTCGCTGGTCTCGACCGTGATCGGCGAAGTCCTCGAGCGCGACCCGGCGACGGTGCGCGTGGTGCGCGCGGATTCGCTTTCCGCGCTGCCCTCGAACAGCCCGGTCGGCAGCCGCATGGCGATCATGCTCGGCGGCGCCGCCGCGGGCGCGGCGGAGAAGATCAAGGAGACGCTGGTCGCCATCGCGGCGCACAACTTCGAGTGCGCGCCCGAGGACCTCGAGTACCGGGGCGGCGACGTCAGCCTCAAGGGTGCACCTGAGAGGAAGCTCACCTGGGACCAGCTGATCGAGATCGCGCACCGCAAGTTTCACAAGATGCCGCCGGGCGTTGAGCCGGGGTTGCAGGCGAAATTCGTCTGGGAAGTGCCGACCGGCGGGACGCTGCCCACGCCCGAGGGCCGCGTACAGATGTATCCCTGCTATTCCTTCGAGGCGCACCTCGTCTACGTCGAGATCGATCCCGACACCGGCAAGCCCGAGCTCGGCAAGTACGTCTGCGGCCACGACTGCGGCGTGATGATCAACCCGGACATCGTCCACGGCATGACCTACGGCGGCATCGCGCACGGCATCGGCGCGGCGCTCTACGAGAAGTTCTCGTATACGGAGGACGGCCAGCTCGCCGCCGGCACTTTCATGGACTACCTGCTCCCGAGCGCGATGGAAGTCCCACCGCTCTCCATCGTCGACCACTGCACGCCCTCGCCGCTCACCACCTTCGGCCAGAAGGGCTCGGGCGAGGCGGGCTACCTGGGCGCGCCGGCGGCGATCGCGAACGCGGTGAACGACGCACTCGCTCCCCTCGGCGCGGCGATCGACACCCTGCCGATGTCGCACCTGGCCATCTGGAACGCCATCCAGGCATCTCGTCATCCCGAGCGCAGCGAGGGATCTCCTCCACCACGGTCCTAGCGTAACGAGATCCTTCGCTTCGCTCAGGATGACATTTTCCGGCACGAGATCGCAAACATGAAAAACATCGTCATCGACATCCACGCGCACTTCATCCCGAAGCTCGTCTACGAGCGCTTCGACGCGAGCTCGGCGAAATTCCCGGAAGTGAAGCTGCTCCGCGATGAAAAAGGGATCCGCATGCAGTTTCCCGGAGGTCAGCCGACGAGGCCGATCTCGCCCAAGCTCTCGGACCTCGCCGACCGCCGCGCCTGGATGGACAAGAACGGCATCGACCACCAGCTCGTCGGGGGCTGGCTCGACAGCTTCGGCTACGAGCTGCCGGCGGGCGAAGGCCTTGCCTGGAGCCGCTTCTACAACGATTGCCTCGAGGAGGAGCTCGGCGGCGAGCCGCGCTTTACGCCGCTCGCGACCGTGCCGCTGCAGCACGGCGGGCTCGCTGCCGAGGTGCTCGCCGAAGTGCGCGAGCGCGGCTTCGGCGGAGTCATGATCGGGACCTTGCCCAAGGGCAATTCCGGCAACCTCGACGATCCCTCGCTCGACCCCTTCTGGCAGGCGGCCTCGGACCTGGAGATGGCGGTGTTCCTGCACCCGATGTTCCTTTGCGGCGAGCCGCGCGTCGCCGACTACGACCTGGTGAACGCGATCGGCCGGCTCGCCGACACCTCGATCGCCGTGTCGCGGCTGCTGTTCTCGGGGCACCTGCTGAAATTCCCCGGAATGAAGCTCGTCGTCTCCCACGGCGGCGGCGCCCTGCCCTACGCGCTCGGGCGCCTCGCGCGCAACCATGCCATTTCAAAGGGCAAGGTCGCCGATCCGCGCAAGGGCTTCGAGGCGATGTACTTCGACTCCTGCGTGTTCGACGCCGACACGCTCGAGTACCTCGCGAAAAAGGCCGGCCCGGGGCGCGTCATGCTTGGCTCGGACCAGCCCTTTCCCATCGGCGACCCCGAGCCTAAGAAGCCGCTCGAAGGAACTTACTTCACCGACGCAATGAGGAAGGGCATCCTTGGGGAGACCGCTCTGAGCATCTTCCGCGTCCGCGCCGACTGCTGGCGTCCGGGCTAGTCCGACGTCAACAGCAGCGCCGCGAGACCCGCGATGCCGGGGTGCAGGGCCTCGCGTAACATAGGAGTCAGGAGGAAAGACCACCGTGACAGGAAAATCCACAATCTCGATGCTCGGCGCGCTGGCGCTGCTCGGCTCCGCGCAGGCGCTCGCCCAGGGCTGGCCCGCCCAGCCGATCAAGGTGCTCCTGCCCTACGGCGCGGGCGGCGTCGCCGACATCAGCGCGCGCGTGGTCGCGCAGAAGCTCTCGGGGCAGCTCGGGCAGCAGGTACTCATCGAGAACCGGCCGAGCGCGGGCCAGATCGTCGCGACCGAGGCCGCGAAGAACGCAGCGCCGGACGGCTACACGCTGCTCTGGTTCAACCAGGGGCACGCCGTGAGCGCCTCCCTGTTCAACTCGCTGCCCTACGACCCGGCGAAGGATTTCCTTCCGATCTCCACGGTGGGCTTCTTCGGCATGGCGCTGCTCGTCGACTCGAAATCGCCCTACACGTCGGTGAAGGATCTCATCGCTGCGGCGAAGGCGAATCCGGGCAAGCTCAACATCGGCACGACCAGCCCCGGCGGCACGCAGCACATCGCGGCCGAGCTGTTCAAGTCGATGGCCGGAGTGGATTTGCAGACGATACCCTTCAAGACCACGCCACTCATCATCACCTCGCTCAAGGGCGGCGACCTCCAGGCGATGGTCGAGATCCTCGCGCCGATGATCCCGCACATCAAGAGCGGCAACCTGCGTGCGCTCGCCGTGACCTTCGACCACCGCTTCGCGGGTCTGCCCGACATCCCCACGCTCGCAGAGGCCGGCGTGCCGGGGTACGAGGCTTCCGCCTGGAACGGCGTGGCCGCGCCGCTGAAGACGCCGAAGCCCGTCATCGATCGCCTGAACCGCGAGATCAACGTCGCGGTCGAAGCGCCCGAGGTGAAGCAGCGCCTGCAGGATCTCGGCGTCGACGCGAAGGGCAGCACGCCCGAGGCGCTGCACGCTCTGCTGGTGTCCGAGACCGCCAAGTGGAAGAAAGTGATCGAAGCCGCGAAGATCCCGAAGCAATGAACGCCCCGGAGAAACCGGTCGCGGCGCGCGGCTACCCCGACCTGCACGAGCACCTCGCCGAGCTGAAGAAGCGCGGTTTGCTGCTCGAGATCGACCGCGCCATCGACAAGGACGCCGAGCTGCACCCGCTCGTGCGCTGGCAGTTCGTCGGCGGCATGGACGAGGCCGAGCGCAAGGCGTTCCTGTTCACGAACATCGTCGACGGACGCGGCCGCAAGTACGACATCCCGGTGGTGGTCGGCGCGATCGCGGCGAACCGCGCGATCTACTCGGTCGGCATGGGCGCATCGCTCCAGGAGATCCAGACCAAGTGGGACCGTGCCATCGCGCACCCGATCCCGCCGCGCGAAGTCAAGGACGCCGCGTGCCACGAGGTCGTGCATCAGGGAAAGGATCTCCAGGGCGAAGGCCGGGGGCTGGATCGCCTCCCCATCCCGATCTCGACGCCGGGCTTCGACTCTGCGCCCACGCTCACCGCGACCAACGTCATCACCGTCGACCCGGAGACCGGCGTGCAGAACATGGGCACCTACCGCGCGGCGCTCAAGGCGCCGGACCGGCTGGTGGTGCGCATGGCGACGCGCGTCGGCGGCGCCGGCGGCTACCTGCACTACGTGAAGTACCAGAAGCTCGGCAAGAAGACCATGCCGTGCGCGATCGTGCTCGGCTGCCCGCCGTACGTCGCCTTCATGGGGCCGCAGAAGCTGCCGATCGGCATGGACGAGTTCACCGTGGCGGGCGGCCTCGCCGGCGCGCCGATCAACGTGGTGAAAGCGAAGACCGTCGACCTGCTGGTGCCGGCCGAATCCGAGGTCGTCATCGAAGGCCTGATCGACACCGAGCACTGCGAGCCCGAGGCGCCGTTCGGCGAGTCGCACGGCCACGTCGCGCTCGAGGAATACAACATGCCGATGCGCATCACCGCGATCACGCACCGGAAAAAGCCCGTCATCCCCTCGTACATCAGCCAGGTCGCGCCCTCGGAGTCGAGCGTGATCAAGCGCGTCGCCTACGAGCCGCTGTTCCTCTCGCACCTGCGCGATGCGCTCGGCATCCGCGGCGTCAGGAGGGTGTCGCTGCACGAGCCGCTTACGGGCCTGCTGCGCGTCACGGTGCTGTGCTGCGAGAAGGGCATGCCGCGCACCGAGGTGTGGCGCGCCCTGCGCGGCGCCGCGTTCTTCAAGGGCGACATGGGCAAGATCACCGTCGCGGTGACCGACGACATCGATCCCGACTCGGGCGACGCGCTCCTGTGGTCCATGGCTTACCGCATGAACCCGGTCGAGGACGTGCAGGCGCTGCCGCACCGCGGCCAGGGCCACGGGCCCAAGCGCGAGCACGGCAACGAGGAGGACTCCACGCTGCTCATCGACGCGACCATGAAGGGCGACATGCCGCCGCTCGCGCTGCCGAAGAAGGAGTACATGGAGCGCGCGAAGAAGATCTGGGAGGAGATGGGGCTGCCGAAGCTCCGGCCGCAGTCGCCCTGGTTCGGCTACTCGCTGGGAGACTGGCTGCCGCAGTGGGACGAAGCGGCGAAGCGCGCCGTCGAAGGAAACTACCTTGCGAACGGCGAGATCAGCGGGAAGCAGAAGAAGAAAGGCGTCAAGCCGGAAACGAAGTTCCGGCCCGGGTGAGAACGCTGGTCACCGGCGCGGCCGGCTTTCTCGGCCGCGAGTGCCTCCGCCGCCTTCGCGCCGAAGGGATCGAAACGGTCTCGACCGATCGCTCGGGCGAAGTCGATTTTCTCGGCGACCTAGGCAACCCGGAATTCTGCGCGACGCTCCCCGACGTGGACGCGGTGGTGCACAACGCGGGCGTCCAGTACCTGTCGCCGGATCTTCCCTTTGTCGCGCGGCGCGCCTACTTCGAGCGCAACAACGTGCACGCGACCGCGCTCCTCGCGCAGCGCTACTCGGGCACCTCCACCCACTTCGTCTACGTGGGCACGAGCATGATGTACCAGGTCACCGGCGGGACCTGCTACGCGCGCACCCCGATGCGCGCGCAGGGCGTCTATTCGGCCTCGAAGATCGCGGCCTGGGAGCAGGTGCGCGCCCTGCCCAGCCCGCCCGCGCTCATGGTCCCGGGCATCATCGCCGGTCCGGGGCGCGGCGGGCTGTTCCGCCCGTTCGCGCGGTCGATCGCGCGCTTCGGCGCAGTGATCTTCCCGGGCAGGGGCGCTCTTCCGGTGCACATGGTGCACGTCGAGGACGCGGCCGCCCTGCTGGTGCGCATCGTGGCGCGCAAGGCCGCCGGCATCTTCAACGCGGGCGGGCCGGAGCCGCTGTCGATCGGTCAGTGGGTGGACGCGATCGCGGACGAGCTCGACGCGCTGCGCGTGCGGCGCATCCGGCTGCCCCTCGCCCCGGTCGAGTGGCTTTCCGCCGCGAGCGGCTACCGCCTGCTAGCCGCCGAGCAACTGCTCCTTCTGCGCTACGGGCAGGTGCTCGACGTGAGCGAGAGCCTCGCGATAGACTGGAAACCCCGCTGGAACAACTCCCAGATCGTCCGTGAAACGGCGCGCGCGCTGCTCGCTGGCGATTCCTGAGGCGCCAGCCGAGTCGCGGGAACGCTCACATTCCGAGTATCCGTCCGATCTCGGCGATGTATTGACCCGCCTTCAGCCCGTCGGCGGCGACCGTCTCGAGGCCTTCCTCGAAGGCCATGCGCAGGGCGTGCAACCCTTCCCTGACCCAGTGATGCCTGCGGATCGGGGAGTTGAGGACGTTCTTCAGCGTCTCCACCTCGTCGCGCAGGAGCTGCAGGTCGCGAGAGCCTCGGCGCACCTGCGCGAGGTCGCGCTCGAGCGCATGGACGAGCTTGGTGACTTCGTCCAGATCTATTTTTCCAGAGCCTTCCGGGGATTTCGTCGTCGCCATTGAGAATCTCCTTTCTGCCGCACTTCCAATAGTCCCCGGCCCCCGCGGCCGAGGGGTTGACCTGGATCAACCGGGCCGAGGGGCGAGTGCTAGCGTCGCCCGCCTCACGGTCGAGTCCTGTGGATGCTCGCCCATGGTGAACCCGAGCCTGGTGCATAGGGAGAGCATGGGCTCGTTCGTGGCGAGCAAGTGCCCGACCATCACCTCCAGCCCGCCCCTGCACGCCACCATGATCAGGGTCTCGAGCGGGCGCCGGCCGAGGCCCTTCTGCTGCCACGCGATGGCGACGGCGACCGACGCCGGCTCGAACAGCGGGCCAGGGGCCTGGTCTGAACCGCCCAGCAGGAGTTCTTGTCGGAGTATTGTAAACCGGGTTGACGCAGATCAACGGCCCGGAGCAATACTGCGGTACGTTGGTTGCGGATGCATTCATTGATGCGTGTTTCGGGGGATCACATGGTCTACAGAAGAATCTTGGTCCCGGTGGACGGAAGCTCGACTTCCATGGCCGGGTTGAACGAGGCGCTGCGACTTGCCAGGAATCAGAAGGCGCGGGTCCGCCTGATCCACATCGTCGACGAGATCACAATCTTCAGCTCGGCCGAAGGCGGGCTGAACATCGAACCGGTGATCGAGTCGCTGAAGAGCGGCGGGAAGCGCATCCTCGAGCGGGCCGCGAAGCTAGCGGCGTCGCGGGGTATCAAGGCGGAAACCGAGCTGTTCGAGAACGCGACCAGCCGCGTCGCCGGCGTCCTCGTCGCGCGCGCCAGGCGGTGGTGCGCCGAATTGATCGTCATGGGCACGCACGGACGGCGCGGCGTAAACCGCCTCGTGCTCGGGAGCGACGCGGAGCTCGTCGTGCGCAACTCGCCGGTGCCGGTGCTGCTGGTGCGCTCGGCGCGGCGCCGCTAGAGGGCACCCCATGAAAGTGCCCCTGCAGATCACTGTTCTCAACGTACCGCACTCGGCGGCACTCGAGACGCGCGTAAGGAAAATGGCGGACAAGCTCGAGAAATTCCATCCACGTATCGTCAGCTGCCGCATCGGCATCGAGGAGCTGCGCCGACATCGCAGCCGCGGCCGCCTGTTCCATGTCCGCGTCGACCTGCGCATCCCGGGCAAGGAGATCGTGTCCAACCACCGGCACGACAAGGACCCCTACCTCGCCCTACGCGACGCCTTCGATTCGCTCAGGCGCCAGCTCGAGGACGTCACGCGCGTGGCGCACGACGTCAAGACCCACAGGGGCCGGAGCGGACGCTCGAAGAAAGAGGAGAGCTGACTACGCGCGCTTGAGCGCGCGCTTCGCCGCGTCGCGCTTCAGCGCCGCGGTTCCGAACTTGAATTTCGCCGGCGCGGGTGAGGTTCGCGACACCCGTCGGCCTCCGTCGCTCTTGCGCCTGGGGCTGCGCCGGATCATCGCGGTCACCTGCGACAGGGTGGGCGGCGCCTCCCCGCCCTTGAATCCCTCGAGCCTGCGGTAGAGCTCGGCCGCGGCGAGGTGGAACCCGCCGGGCAGGCCGGCGGCCTCGAAACCGGCGGCGATCTCCTCCATCTCGCCGACCCAGCGCCAGGCCTTGCGCGCCTGCACGGTGACCGCCTCGGAGCGTTTGTCCGCGCCCGGCTGGGAGAGCTTCCACTCGGCGAGCAGCGCCGCCTCCACGCCCTCGCTCTCGGCGAGCGCGCGCACGCCGGCAAGCAGCGCGGTCGCGCCCTTGGTCCATGCGGCGTAGCAGGCCTTGAGCGCGGACGCGGCGCCCGCCGGAGCACGCATCGCGATCGCCTCGAGGTTGCTTCCGGCGAAGAGCGCGGCGACCTCGGCCTCGCGCACGCCCGAGAGGTACAGTCGCGAGCGCCCCGCATCGACGGGAGGCGGACCGATGATGCCGCCGTCGACGAAGCTCGCGCCGGGCTTCTCGACGGCGCGGCCGACGCTGCGCGCGGTCTCGGGCGCGATCGCGTTGGCGTCGACGAAGACGCCCTCGAATCCGTGGCCGGCGACCTCGCGCGCGAGCGTGAGCGCGCCGTGCGGCGGGCACACCGACAGCGCGAGGTCGGCCACCTTGAGGGCGCGCTCCACCGAGCCCAAGTCCTCGAGCCCCGCGGCGAGGGCGCGCGAGCGCGTCGTCGCGCTGCGCCCCGACGACGCCCATACGACCCGCAGGCCGCGGCGCACCAGGCAGGCACCGATGGCGGCGCCCATTTCGCCGGGATAGAGCAGCGCTATGGTCTTGATCGACATGTCCGGCGTCCGGCTCAGTGTCCGGGGGTCACGATCTGGATGTGTTGGCGGCTGACGTTCAGGAAAGGCGCGCTCATGATCTTGCGGTCGCCGATCTCCCATACCTCCGCGTCGGTGATGGCGATGAAGTCCTTGGCGTCGACGAGGTAGTCGGTGACGCGCGCTCCCGGCGTGAGCTCGATGTAGCCCTTCACGCGGTAGGTTCCGGTCAGGATGGTCACCCGGGTCTTGTTCGGATCCGCCATGGCTCGCTCCTCGCTCGTGCCGCCTTGCGAAACCTATTCTAATGTATGCTGACGCCCCGTCGTGAAAACCTTCAAGTACAAGGTCGTCGTCCATTGGGGCGACACCGATCCGGCGCGTGATCGAACAAGGGGGCACGCCCCCTTGTATATCCCCCAAGTCGGCTTAACCGCTTCTTCGTCGTGAAGACTTTCCGCTACAACGTCATCGTGCATTGGGGCGACACCGATCCGGCGAAGATCGTCTTCTATCCGAACTACTTCATCTGGTTCGACGAGAGCACTCGGCTCTTCTGGGATTCAGTCGGCCTCGACTGGGATTCGCTCGGCAAGCGCTACGGCGTCGCGGGGCTGCCGATCGTCGAGGCCAAGGCGAAGTTCCTGTCCCCGTCGAAGTTCCGCGACGAGATCATCGTCGAGAGCCAGATCACTGAGTGGAACGACAAGACCTTCAAGATCAGCCACGCCATCCTGAACAAGGGGCAGCGCGCGGTCGAAGGCTACGAGATCCGCGTCTGGGCCGTGCCGCGTCCCGACGACCCGGGCCGCCTCAAGGCGGTGCCGATCCCCGCCGAGATCAGGGCAGCGTTCGACTAGCCATGCCCAAGCAGATCGTCAGCTCGCAGGCGGCGCCCACGACCGGCTTCACCGACAAGGGCACGCCCTCGCCGCTCGCGCAGGCGATCCGCGCAGGCAGCCTGCTGTTCGTCTCGGGCCAGGGGCCGCTCGATCCGAAGACGCGCGAGGTGGTGAGCCCGGACATTCGCGAGCAGACCAGGCAGACGCTCTCCAACCTGCAGAGCGTGCTCGCCGCCGCTGGCCTGGATTTCAGGCACGTGGTGAACATGCGCGTGGTGCTGCGGAACACCGAGGACTTCGCGGCGTTCAACGAGACGTTCCGGGAATTCATGCAGGGTGAGAAAGTGACGCGCACCTGCATCGGCGCCACGCCCCATCGCAAGGGCGTGAACGTCGAGATCGACTGCGTGGCGAGCTTCGACTAGGCGAAAAGCCGGCCCGGGATTCTGGGCGGCGTCAGTCGGCCTTGATGCCGGCGGCCTTGACCACCGGCCCGTAGCGCGCGATCTCGCGCCGGATCCATTCCGCCGTCTCCTCGGAGCTGTTGCCCAGGGGCTCAACGCCCATGCCCGCGAGCTTCTCGCGGATGTCGGGCAGGCCGACGATGCGCACCACCTCGGCGGTGAGCTTCGCGGCGATGTCGCGCGGCGTGCCGGCCGGCGCGAACACGCCGATCCACAGCGCCATCTCGTAGCCGGGCAGCGATTCCGCGACCGCGGGAAGGTCAGGCATGGTCGAGGCGCGCTTCGCGGTCGTCACGGCGAGCGCCCTCACCCTGCCCGACTTGAGCTGCGCCATGAGCGGCGGCGAGTCGACGATAGTCATCTGCACGTCGCCCGAGATCACCGCGGTGATCGACGCTGCGCTGCCCTTGTACGGGATGTGCTTGATGTCGGTGCCGGTCATCTGCTTGAACATCTCGGTCGCGACCTGGAACGCGGTCGAGCCGGCGCTGTAGTTGAGCTTGCCGGGGTTCGCCTTCGCGTACGCGACCAGCTCGGAAACCGAATTCGCCGGCACCGAGGGATTCACGACAAGCACCAGCGGAAACGATCCGACCATGCTGATCGGGACGAAATCCTTGAGCGAATCGTAGGGCAGCTTTGCGTAGAGCACCGGGTTCACCGACATGCCGCCGGTCGCGTTGACGAGCAGCGTGTAGCCGTCGGCGGCGCTCTTCGC
>Ga0137409_10006539_pt1 | contig 12096 bp, 8 predicted proteins | sample CZODoug1_16funga_FD_122059 | JGI IMG/M metagenome (GOLD analysis project Ga0137409, IMG submission 122059) | Vadose zone soil fungal communities from Angelo Coast Range Reserve, California, USA - CZODoug1_16fungal (Hybrid Assembly) | ecosystem: Environmental > Terrestrial > Soil > Vadose zone... | reverse complement strand
CGCTTTCCTACGTAGCTCGCTGGCGCGGCCAGGCTTGCCAAGCTCATCGAATACCTGGGCCATGCGCAGCCAGGCGTCATAGACATAACCTTGTAACTCGCAGAGCGCTTTTGGTCCCCTCACCAGCGATCCGTCCGGATAGACCACGCTGTCTCCAGAGTCCTTCCAGCCCATGTTCTCATAGCCGACTGGAGAGCGGGTCTCGTATTCCTGGAAGCCGTCGCCGTCGCGGTCGCCGTAGTTGTCGATCCAGGACAGGCATCCCTCGGCGGTCTCGAGATGCCGTTCCAATAACGCCTTGTCGCCGATCGCCCGCCAGGCGGCATGAAGGGTGATCAGGTAGAGCGGCGTGGCATCGGCCGTGCCGTAGTAGGGCGTGTGCGGGATCAGCTTGAAATGAGCGAGTTCCCCGTAGCGGATCTCGTGCAGGATCTTGCCGGGCTCCGCGTCTCGGTAGTCATCCTGCTCCCGCGCCTGGAGCGAGCCCAAGATGTCGAGCGAGCCACGCGCGAAGTCTGGATAAATCAGCATGTTCTGTAGCGAGACGATCAGGCTGTCCCGACCGAACGGAGCCACAAACCAAGGCAAGCCGGCGGCAGGCAGGAAGACCATGTGATCCGTACCGACGATCGGCAACCGGAGCGCAGCCATGTCCTCAAGGGCCTGCCGATAGAGACGATAGAACTCCTCGTTGCTGGAGCGGATCTTCAGCACAGATTGCAGCCAGTCCGACAACGCTTCGGCGTGGTGCGTTTTCTGGTGTTGGTCGGCGCAGTCCTCGAGCGGCTGGAATGTTCGCTTGCCGTCCTCCAAAGTATAGAGCAAGCAGCAATGCCAAGTTTCTCCGGAGTCGAGGTCGACTTCGAAGCTGAGCCGACCATTCGCATACACCGCATTGGCGTGCCGACTCCCGGAAGTAACCGTCACAGCGCGGGCGAAATTGCCATTGCGATAGACGGTTCGGAGCTGCTGCTTCGTCTGCGACCATTTCGTGATGATCCGACCGCGACGCACGATATTGCCGGATTTCACCTCAAAGATGTCTGCGAAATCACACCGCAGCACGATCTCGAGCTGAAAGCGTACCCGCTTCATGCTGCTGTTGGTGATGTCGAGATCCTCGTGCATGCCGCCGCTGATCGATCGGCCGACGACAAGGCCGAGCGTGCGCTCCGGGATGATGCCGTCCGTGGTGGCAATCTTTCGATTTGTGAGATGAATTCGTGACGCATAGTGGGTGACGGCACCCCCATTCAGGAGGTTCCAGGGTTCGCCGTTAGCGTAGATGGCCCAACTGCTGATGACCCGCGTATCAAAGAAATAGAGCCCCTTCTCGCTCGGCCAGTTGACCTGCCCGTCCGGTTCAGTGACCAGCACTGTCTGGCCCTGGTGGATCGAGACCTGGTGCGGACCGACCTGAACCTTGAATGGCATGACGTGTTCCCGTGGTTGTGGTCGCTGCGTCCGTTACTGGTCTTCACTACGCCTACGCACGCATCACGCTCGGGCCAACCGTTGCGGACGCGCCGAGCAGTCGGATGATCTCCTGAGCGATCTGACCGGCGGGCGCCTCGACATCGACGGTCAGAGGATCTTCGTCCGGATCCGGTTCCTCGAGCGTATTGATCTGGCTTTGCAACAGACTCGCAGGCATGAAATGGCCGCCGCGCCCCGCCAGGCGTTGGGCGATCAGGTCTCGGCCGCCGCGCAGGTAAATGAGCCGTACTTCCGGCCGATCGCCGATGATGATCTGGCGATAGGATCGCTTGAGCGCAGAGCAGGTGACGATGCCCGGCTGCTTCTTGGCGCGCTGATCGTCGATCCAAGCGGCGACGCGCTCGAGCCAAGGCTTTCGATCCGCATCCGTCAGCGGGATTCCCGCATGCATCTTGGCAACGTTTGCCTCAGGATGGAGCGCGTCGCCCTCCTCGAAGGGCCAGCCGAGGCGCGCAGCCAGCTCTTGCGCGACCGCTGATTTGCCCGCCCCAGACACTCCCATGATCACGAGGATCGGTGGACGGCCGCGATGGGCACGCGCGCTGTCGAGGCGGTGCACGCCAGCTGCGTCGGCGACGAACACCGGATTGGCGCGGCTGATGAAAAGTCCGCTTTCAATCACCCCGACAATGCGCTCGATGCGTTGTTCGAGCCGCGCCGGATCGGCGATCGGACCGAAACTGCAGTCGAGAATGCGGTTGCCGCCGTCGGTGACGAAGGGATCACCCGCGGGCGACAAGCGCATCCGGGCGCTGGCGCCGAGCACCTCAAGTGCTGCCCGGGTCGCATCCAGCCCGAATGTGACGACTTCCACCGGAACCGGAACGTGCGTACCGAGCCGATCCACGAGCTTGGTCCCATCGACGATGATCGCAAGATGCCGGCTGGCGGCGGCGACGATCTTCTCGCGCAACAATGCTCCGCCCAGCCCCTTGATCAGATTGAGCGTGCCGCGCTCCACCTCATCCGCGCCGTCGATGGTGAGATCGATCCGCCGATGCTCCGCAAAGGACGTGAGCGGGATGCCCGCCGCCCTTGCGTGTGCCGCCGTTGGTTCCGAGGTGGGAATGCCGAGAAATCGCAGGCCTTGCCGATGGCGCCGAGCGAGAGCCTCGATCGCGAAAGCCGCCGTCGAGCCGGTGCCGAGCCCGACGACCATGCCATCTTGGACCAGCTCGACCGCTGCCTCTGCCGCCGCGCGCTTGAGGGCGTCTCGATTGGCATCAGCCGAGAATGGAGCCGCGCTCATGGCTGAGCGAGCTCCGCGTGGGCAAATTCGCGGATCGCCGCAATGGCCGCCTTGTAGTCCTTGCTGCCGAAGATCGCCGAGCCGGCCACGATCGCAGTCGCACCGGCCGCGACCGCTTGTCTCGCTGTCGTCTGGTTTTCACCCCCATCGACCTCGATCACGGGATCAAGCCCACGCTGCACGCACATCGCCCGGACGCGCCGGATCTTGGGAAGCATCTCAGGCAAAAAGGCCTGCCCACCGAAGCCGGGATTAACTGTCATCACCAGGATGATGTCGCAGAGATGCAGGACATATTCGACCAGGTCCGGAGGACTCGCAGGGTCGAGCACCACCCCCGACTTCTTGCCGAGCGCGCGGATCTCGCTGAGCACCCGATGCAGATGAATCGTGGAGGCGGGCTCGGCCTGCACCAGGAGATGGTCGGCGCCGGCCTCGGCGAAAGCCCCGAGATAGCGTTCCGGCTCGACGATCATCAGGTGAACGTTGAGCGGCTTTGTCGTCGAATGGCGAATGGCCTGCAGCACGACTGGCCCGACGGTGATGTTCGGTACGAAACGTCCGTCCATCACATCGACATGAATCCAGTCGGCACCGGCTGTATCGACAGCGCGGACCTCCTCGCCCAAGCGCGTAAAGTCGGCTGACAGGACCGATGGGGCCACGAGAATCGGCTGCATGGTCGCACCTCGATTAGGGCTCTCCCGCGGCCGCCATATCGACGAACCAGATGAGCTCCCCGATCGGATTGACACCCGCGGCCGGCGCCTGACTCTCACCCATGCGGATGGCGCTGAAGATCGCCGCCTTCTCCTTGCCGGCCACCAGAAATGCGACCTGCCGGCTGCTCTCGATCACCGGATAGGTCATGGTGATGCGGACCTCAGGCCGCCCCTGGGACACAACAGCGACCCAGTGCTTCCGCTCTTGCAGCACCGGATCATTCGGCAGCAGCGAGGCGGTGTGGCCATCGGTGCCGAGGCCGAGCAAAGTAATGTCGAACAGCGGCCGTGCTCGATCCAGGACGGCTGCACCATAGGCTGCCTGCAAAGTCCGCTCATAGCGCGAGGCGGCCTGCTCAGGGGTGCCATTGGTCGGCACAGGATGGACATTTTCTGGCGGGACGGGCGCCTTCGCGAGCATGGCCTCGCGGCCCATCCGATAATTGCTCTCCGGGTGATCATGGGGAACGAAGCGCTCATCGCCCCAATACCAGGAGACTCGCGTCCAGGGAAAACGTCCGCGGAACTCATCGGAAGCAAGGACCGTGTAGAGGGCCTTCGGGGTCGAGCCGCCGGAAAGCGATACGCGAAAAGTCCCCGTCGCCGCGAGCGCCGCCGACGTCATCCATTCGGCCACATGGCGCGCGAGCGCCACCGGATCCGCAAGTGTTTCGATGCGCCCGTTCATCTGGCTCATGCCACCGCCTCGAGCGAGCCCAGAATGAAGCGCTCCATTGCCCTGGCAAATCCTTCGTCGTTGTAAGAATCCGTGGTGACGCTGGCTTGCTCCTTCACCTGATCGGAGGCATTGCCCATCGCAATGCTGAAGCCCGATCGCTTGAACATGAGCACGTCGTTCGGCTGGTCGCCGATGGTAGCGATCTCAGCAGCCGGCACCTCCAGATGACGCGATAGAAATTCCACGACCGCGCCCTTGTTGGCGTCCTTGTGAGTGATATCGAGATAATAGGGCTGCGACCGGTTTGCCGTCGCACGCTGTCCGAAAGCAGCCTGAGCTTCGGCCTCGCAACGCTGCACCTTGTCGTGGTCGTCGCTGACGCCGACGATCTTCGCGATTTGTCCGAGCTTCTCGCCGACATCCGCCACGATCGTCGGCTTGAACTGCACGGTCCAGGCTTCGCGCGCGACATGGGGCGCGTCGGCTTTGCTGATCAGCCAGTCATTGCCGCGATAGACCCAGGCATCGAGGCCGCAGGCGCGGATCAGCTCGATTGCCTGGGCGGCGATATCGTCTGGCAGCGGCTTCTGCTCGATGATCGCGAGCTGCGGCGTAACAAAGACGCCGCCGTTGAAGCCAGCGATCGGCGTGTCGAGTCTCAGGTCATCGAGCAGCCTGGCCATGCCACGCGGTGGCCGGCCGCTGGTGATGGCGAAGCGAATTCCGGCCTGGCGCAGATGCTGCACGGCAGCCTGAGCACGTTTGGTGAGCACTTTCTGCTCGTTGACGAGCGTGCCGTCCACATCCGCCAGGACCAGCGAGATCTTCCGCTTGTCTGCCATAAGGCCCTCGTGATCACCGCTCAGTCCAGCGGACGCCAAGCGCGACCGTCGCGCGCCAGCAGCTCGTCGGCTGCGGCGGGACCATTGCTACCGGCGATGTAATTCGGAAAATCCCGCGGCGGATTGTTGGCCCAGGCGTCGAGGATGGGCTGTACCGCGCACCACCCCGCCTCGATGTTGTCGGCCCGCTGGAACAGCGTTGCATCGCCGATCATGCAGTCATAGAGCAGCGTTTCGTATCCAGTATTGCACGCGATTTTGAAATAGGTCTTGTAGGCGAAGTCCATGCTGACAGTGTCGAGCTTCACCGTCGGGCCCGGACGCTTGGCTGCGAAATTGAGGGCAATGCCTTCGTCGGGCTGGATGCGCAGGATCATCCAGTTGGGATTCATCCGCTCCACATGAGTGCCGCGGAAGAGCGTGTACGGCGCCTGGTGGAAGCGGATGGCGATCTCGGTTCGCCGGCGCTTCAGATATTTGCCGGTGCGCAGGTAGAACGGAACGCCAGCCCAACGCCAGTTGTCGATCTGCAATTTGCAGGCGAAGAAAGTCTCGGTGTTCGAATCAGGGGCAACGTTTGGCTCCTGACGATATGCTTGCACCGGCCGGCCAAGAACGGTGCCGGCGTCGTACTGGCCGCGCACCACGTCCTTCAGTACCCGCGCGGGCCCGAATGGACGTATGGCTTCAATAACCTCCGCCTTCTTGGCTCTGACCGCATTCGCATCAAAGGAAATCGGCGGCTCCATGGTCGTCATTGCCAACAGCTGGAAGACATGGTTGGGCACCATGTCACGCAGTGCGCCGGTGCTCTCATAGAACTTGCCCCGACGCTCGACTCCAACTGTCTCCGCCGCCGTGATCTGGATGTGATCGATATGTTGTCGGTTCCACAACGGCTCGAACATGCCGTTTGCAAAGCGCAGCGCCATGATGTTCTGGACCGTTTCCTTGCCGAGGAAATGATCGATCCGGTAGATCTGATCCTCCTTAAGTACTTTTAGTATCTTGACGTTGAGCGCTTTGGCCGAGGGCAGATCATGACCGAACGGCTTCTCGATCACCACCCGGCGCCAGCGACCATCTCCCTCCGCCACGAGACCCGCCATCGCGAGGCCATCGACCACGGTGCCGAAGAAACGATCAGAGACAGCGAGATAGAAAAGATAGTTGCCTGCTGTGCCAGCGGTGCTGTCCAGCTTCGCCAGGTGATCACGCAGGCGACTGTACGCCCTCGGATCGGTGAAGTCGCCCTGCAGATATGTCATGCGGTCGGTAAGCCATTGCCAGGCGGCCTGGTTGATATGGTCCACCTGGAACTCGCCGTCACGACAGGCGAATTCCTTCATCGTATCGGTGAGCCCATCGCGCCATTGCTCGACCGTCCTCGCATTATGGTCGACTGCGACCAGCCGAAATCCGTTGGACAGCTGCTTAGCGCTCACGAGGTTGTAAAGTGCCGGCACGATCAGACGTTTGGTCAGATCGCCGGCGGCGCCGAAGATCACCATGGCGCAGGGCGGCGCCGCCACAGTGGTCTCGACGTGCGCTGTGCTCTTTGGCTTGGTGAGCTGATACTGCTCCTCTACGATCGTGGTCATCTGGTCCGTCCTCTCACCATGTTGCAGAGCGCGACCCTGCCGATCCACCGGCCTGCATTGTCATTTGCGCCCGAGCAACTCCATAGCGGCCTCGACGATATGCCCGGGTTCGAAGCCGAACTTGTGCTGAAGCTCCTTCAGCGGCGCGGAGGCGCCGAAAGTCTTCATGCCGATGACCCGGCCGTCGGCGCCAACATATCGATCCCAGCCCAGCACCGATCCCTGCTCAACCGCGATGCGCGCCTTCACGTTTGGCGGCAGCACCTCTTCCCGGTACGACGGCGGCTGGTGCTCGAAGATGTCCCAGGACGGCATGGAGACAACGCGAGACCGAATCCCGCGCGACGCCAGCACTTCATGCGCCTTGACGACCAGAGAGACTTCGCTGCCCGAGCCGATGAGGATGATCTCGGGCGAGCCTCCCGGAGCGTCCGCCATGACATAGGCGCCGCGTGCCACGCCGGCGGCCGAGGCATACTTGCGACGATCGAACGTCGGCAACGGCTGGCGCGAGAGCGCGATCACCGCCGGCTGGTGGCGGAGCTGCAAGACGTAACGATAGGCCTCGACGACCTCATTGGCATCTCCTGGTCTGAGCACGACCAGGCCGGGAATGGCGCGGAGCGAGACCAGGTGCTCTACCGGCTGGTGCGTCGGCCCATCCTCGCCGTCACCCATGGCGTCGTGGGTGAGAACGAAAATAGTCGGAAGCTCCATCAATGCGGAGAGCCGAATGGCCGGCCGCGCATAGTCGCTGAATATGACGAAGGTTGCCCCATAGGCCCGCAGCTTCGAGAGCGACAGACCATTGACAATCGCCGCCATGGCGTGCTCCCGGATGCCGAAATGGAAGTTCCGGCCTCCCGGACTTTCGGCCTCGAAGTCTCCCGCGTTGGGGAATTTGAGTGTGGTTTTGTTTGAGGTCCCGAGGTCCGCCGAGCCGCCCAGGAACCAGGGAATGTTCTCCGCCAGCACATTCAGCACCTGGCCCGAGGCGTCGCGGCCAGCGATGCCTTTTGGGTCTGGTGGAAAGGTCGGCAGGTTGCGATCCCAGCCCGCCGGCAGCTCACGCCGCTGCATCTGCTCGATCTCGGTGGCGAGCTCCGGAAACTGCTTACGATAGTCGGCAAAGAGTGCATCCCAGCGCCGACGCGCCTCAGCGCCGCGCGCGCCAATGCCGGCATCAAACTGCTCCATGACCCCGTCGGGCACGAGGAACTTGGCGTCCTCCGGCCAGCCGTAGGCGCGCTTCGCCAGCCGGACCTCCTCCTCGCCTAGCGGTTCGCCGTGGGCGGCGGCCGTATCAATCTTGTGGGGAGAGCCGTAGCCGATGTGGCTATCGAGGATGATGAGAGTTGGCCGGCCCTTGGTGCTCTGGAAAATCGCAAGCGCATCCTCGATGCGCTCTAGGTCATTTGCGTCGCTAACTCGCAGCACGTTCCATCGATAGGCAAGGAAGCGCGCCGCGACGTCCTCGGTGAACGTAATACGGGTCTCGCCTTCGATGGTGATGTGATTGTTGTCGTAGATCCAGCACAAGCCGTCGAGGCCGAGATGCCCTGCCAGCGAGGCCGCCTCCGAACTGACGCCTTCCATCAGGTCACCGTCGCCGCAGATCGCATAGATGTCATAGTCGAAGATGTCGAAGCCGGGGCGGTTGTAACGGTTGGCGAGCCACTTTCGCGCGATCGCCATACCGACACTGTTTGCGACACCCTGACCCAGAGGACCCGTGGTCGCCTCGACACCAGACACCCAGTGATACTCCGGGTGTCCCGGCGCCTTGCTGCCCAGTTGGCGGAAGTGACGGATGTCGTCGAGCGTCACTGACGGCCTACCGAGACGTTCGTACTCCGCGTTCACCGCGCGAGTACCCGTCAGGTACAGGACGGACCACAGCAGCATCGAGGCGTGGCCGTTTGACAGAATGAAGCGGTCGCGATTGGGCCAGATCGGGTCCTTCGGGTCAAAGCGCATGACCCGATTCCAGATCGTGTAGACCAGTGGTGCCAGCGCCATCGGTGTGCCCGGATGGCCTGACTTTGCCTGCTGGACCGCGTCGATGGAGAGCGTGCGGATGGTGTTGATCGCCAGCTGATCGAGCTCTCCCGTATTCGCGCCGCTTGGGTTCCGTTCCTGCATCCGCGCCTCGCTCAGCTATGGCTGTTTCTCGAGATGTCCCCCAAACTCGTAACGCATCGCCGACAGCAGCTTGTCTGCGAAATCGCCTTCGCCGCGCGAGCTGAACCTTTCATAGAGAGCGGAGGACAGCACATGGGCTGGAACGCCCTCGTCGATGGCAGCCCTTATCGTCCAGCGGCCTTCGCCCGAGTCGGATACCCGCCCGGCGAAATTTGACAATTCAGGGTCCTTGATCAGCGCCCCGGCAGTGAGGTCGAGCAGCCACGACGCAATGACGCTGCCGCGGCGCCAGACTTCTGCGATCTCGGCCAAGTCAAAGTCATATCGATAGTGCTCGGGATCGCGCAGCGGAGTGGTTTCCGCATCGACCACGCCATGCTTTTTGCCGATGTTGGCCGCCTTGAGAACCGCGAGCCCCTCGGCATAGGCGGCCATCAGGCCGTACTCAATCCCGTTGTGAACCATCTTGACGAAATGGCCAGCGCCGTTTGGCCCACAATGCAGATAGCCGTGCTCGGACGTCCCGTTGGCGTTGTCGCGTCCCGGCGTCCGAACAATGTCGCCGCGGCCTGGTGCGAGAGTGGCGAAGATCGGGTCGAGATGCCTCACCACATCGCTCTCGCCGCCGATCATCATGCAATAGCCGCGCTCAAGACCCCAGACGCCACCGCTCGTACCGACGTCGACATAGTGGATGCCCTTGGGTGTCAACTCCTTGGCTCGGCGAATGTCGTCAATGTAGTAAGAATTGCCGCCGTCGATCAGGATATCCCCGCGCTCGAGATGCGGCAGGAGATCAGCGACGGTTGCGTCGACCACGCCGACCGGCACCATGAGCCAGACTGCGCGAGGCTTCGCCAGAGTCTTGACGAACTCTGCCAGTGAAGCAGCGCCGACAGCCTTTTCCTTCACCAGGTCCGCAACAGCCTTTGCGGACCTGTCGAACACCACGCATTGATGGCCGTCCTTCAAGAGGCGCCGCACCATGTTTGATCCCATGCGGCCGAGGCCAATCATTCCCAGTTGCACGGGCTAGCCCTCCCTCGAATGGCGATGCTCGATTGCATCAGGCGCCTCCCTTGAGCTTGCGGTAGCGCCGGATCAGCGCGTTGGTCGAACTATCGTGATCGAGCTTGGGTTCCGTCGCACTCTCAAGCTCTGGAATGATCCGCTGGGCGAGAGCCTTGCCCAACTCAACGCCCCACTGGTCGAAGGAATCGATCTGCCAGATCGTGCCCTGGGTAAAGACGCTATGCTCGTAGAGCGCGACCAGCTTGCCCAGTGCGGCTGGTGTCAAGGCATCCAGCAGCACAGTGTTCGAGGGACGATTGCCCTCAAACATCCGGTGTGGCGCGAGCCAATTGGGCGTGCCTTCCACCTCGACTTGCTCGGCAGTTTTGCCGAAGGCCAGCGCCTCCGTCTGGGCGAAGACATTGGCAAGCAGCATGTCATGGTGTCTGCCCACGGGATTCAGGGTCCGCGCGAACGCGATGAAATCGCAGGGGATCAGCCGAGTGCCCTGGTGGATCAGCTGATAGAAGGAATGCTGACCGTTGGTGCCCGGCTCGCCCCAGTAGATCGGCCCGGTGTCGTAGTCCACCGCGACGCCGTCCCAGGTCACGTGCTTGCCGTTGCTCTCCATGGTGAGCTGCTGGAGATAGGCGGGGAAGCGCTTCAGATACTGCTCATACGGCAACACGGCGACGGTTTGGGCACCAAAGAAATTGCTGTACCACACCGCGAGCAGACCCATCAGAACCGGCAGGTTGCGCTCGAATGGCGCGGTGCGGAAATGTTCGTCGACCTGGTGGAAACCATCCAGCATCGCGCGGAAATTGTCTGGGCCGATGGCGAGCATGGTCGAGAGGCCAATGGCAGAATCCATCGAGTAACGTCCGCCGACCCAATCCCAGAAGCCAAACATATTGGCGGTGTCGATGCCGAACTTTGCCACTTCCTGCGCATTGGTGGAGACGGCAACGAAATGTCGGGCAATGGCCTCTTCGACCTTCAGGCCGGCCAGCAGCCAATCGCGCGCAGTGTGCGCATTGGTCATGGTCTCCAACGTGGTGAAGGTCTTGGAGGAAACAATAAACAACGTCTCTGCGGGATCGAGATCGCGCACCGCCTCGGCGAAATCCGTTCCGTCGACATTAGAGACGAAGCGGAAGATCATGGTCCGATCGCTGTAGTGCTTCAGCGCTTCGTTGGCCATGACCGGTCCGAGGTCCGATCCGCCGATGCCGATATTGATCACGTTGCGAATGCGCTTGCCGGTATGGCCCTTCCAGGCGCCACTGCGCACCCGATGAGCAAAATCTGCCATCCTGTCCAGAACAGCATAGACCTCAGGCACCACATTCTGGCCGTCGTGCATGATGGAAGAGCCCCGCGGCGCGCGCAGGGCGACGTGAAGCGCCGCGCGGCTCTCCGAGACGTTGATCCTGTCACCCCGGAACATGGCGTCGATACGCTCCCGCAACCCCGACTCGTGGGCAAGCTGGAGCAACAGTCGCAGGGTCTCGTCGGTGATCCGGTTCTTGGAGTAGTCGAGGTAGATCCCAGCCGCCTCAGCCGTCAGCTTTTCGCCGCGCATGCGATCTTCGGCAAAAAATTGCCGCAGGTGCAGACCCTCGACGTCATGGTAGTGCCTCTGCAGCAACTCCCAGGCAGGGCGCACGCGCAAAGCTGGCGTGCTCCTTCGCCGTTCCTTCGTAGGCTCTGCTTCACGCTTGGTTGGACTGGGCGTCACGGTCATTTGCGTCAACTCGCCTTGCGGATCGCAGCGCTCTTCGAATCGATGCAAGCCATCAGGTCGTCCCAGGACTTGACGAAGGATTTGGCGCCTTCGTTCTGGAGCCGCACCGCAAGCGCGTCGATATCGACGCCTGCCTCGGCGAAGCTGGCCAGAACCGCTTCGCAGTCGCCTCCGTCCGGCGCCAGCATGTCGCCGACTTCGCCATGATCCCCGAAGGCCTTGAGGGTGCTCTCTGGCATGGTGTTGATCGTGAAGGGCGCGGCGAGCGCTTTCACATACAGCATGTCGGGGGCATTTGGATCCTTGGTTCCGGTGCTTGCCCAGAGCAGACGCTGGGCCCGGGCGCCAGCATTGGCCGCGCGCTGGACGCGCGCTGAAGCGAGCAATTCTCGATACGCCTTGTAGGTGCGCCGGGCGATCGCTATCCCGAGCCGGTTGGTCAGCCCGCCTGGAACTTTCCCGCTGACCGCAACGTCCCACCGACTAATAAAGAGCGATGCGACCGAGGCGACCGCCGGGTTCAGCCCCGCCTTGATACGCCGCTCGACGCCGCGCAGGTAGGCTTCGGCCGCTGCGATGTACTGCTCCCGCGAGAAGAGCAATGTG
>Ga0137409_10006538_pt1 | contig 12096 bp, 10 predicted proteins | sample CZODoug1_16funga_FD_122059 | JGI IMG/M metagenome (GOLD analysis project Ga0137409, IMG submission 122059) | Vadose zone soil fungal communities from Angelo Coast Range Reserve, California, USA - CZODoug1_16fungal (Hybrid Assembly) | ecosystem: Environmental > Terrestrial > Soil > Vadose zone... | reverse complement strand
CTGCCGGACAAGGCGATCGACGTGATCGACGAATCCGGCGCGGCGCAGATGCTGGTGGCGGAGAACAAGCGCAAGAAGACCATCGGCATCAAGGAAATCGAGACGACGATCGCGACCATGGCGCGGATTCCGCCCAAGAGCGTGTCGAAGGACGATGCCGAGGTTTTGAAACATCTCGAACAGACGCTCAAGCGCGTGGTGTTCGGCCAGGACAAGGCGATCGACGCGCTGGCGGCATCGATCAAGCTGGCGCGGGCCGGGTTGCGCGAGCCGGAAAAGCCGATCGGCTCGTATCTGTTCTCGGGTCCGACCGGCGTCGGCAAGACCGAGGTGGCAAAGCAGCTCGCAGCGTCGCTGGGCGTCGAACTGATCCGGTTCGACATGTCGGAATATATGGAGCGGCACACGGTGTCGCGCCTGATCGGGGCGCCCCCGGGCTATGTCGGCTTCGACCAGGGTGGTCTGCTCACCGACGGCGTCGATCAGCATCCGCATTGCGTGGTGCTGCTCGACGAAATCGAGAAGGCGCATCCGGATCTGTATAACGTGCTGCTGCAGATCATGGATCACGGCCGGCTGACCGATCACAACGGCAAGCAGGTGAATTTCCGCAACGTGATTCTGATCATGACCACCAATGCCGGTGCCGCCGATCTGGCGCGGCAGGCCTTTGGCTTCACGCGCAACAAGCGGGAAGGCGACGATCACGAGGCGATCAATCGCCAGTTCGCGCCCGAGTTCCGCAACCGGCTGGATGCCATCGTCTCGTTCGCGCATCTCAACGCCGACGTGATCGGCATGGTGGTCGAGAAGTTCGTGCTGCAACTCGAGGCGCAGCTCGCCGACCGCGACGTCACCATCGAACTGTCGGAGCCGGCCAAGGCGTGGCTGGTGCAGCATGGTTACGATGAACAGATGGGCGCGCGGCCGATGGCACGCGTGATCCAGGAGCACATCAAGAAGCCGCTGGCGGATGAGGTGCTGTTCGGCAAGCTCAAGGGCGGTGGCCACGTTCGCGTCGTGCTGGTGAAGGACGAGGCGGCTGCGGACGCCACTCAGGAAAAAATCGGCTTCGAATATGTCGAAGGTCCGGTCACGCCGAAGCCGGAAAAACTGCCCGGCACGCGCAAGCGCACCACGCCGCGCAAGCCGAAATCCGGCGGTCCCAGCGGCGGCCCCAAGGGGCCGGCCTCACGAGGTCCACTGGTCAAGGTGTGAGCGGTTGATATTGCCAATCAAGAAGCCGGCGCGTCGCAAGACCGCCGGCTTTTTTGATGGAAAATATTTGGCCGAGCAGCGGGCATTCATTCACGACGGCGTGCCGGCAAACCATCCCCGCCCTGAAACGACGCGTGCTGTTCAAAGCGCGGGGGCCGTGGTCCGGGCGGTCGTTCCCCGAGCCGGCAACAGATGGTTGCGAAGGAGGGCCTGAGCCGGCGCTTCAAGATAACGATAGGTGAAGTATGACGCCAGCAGCGTTGACGTGACGAACATCGCGAAAAACGAACCGTCGTAGAATGGAATCGGGGCTCCAGACGCCGCAAATCCCAAAGCAATCAGGAGCTGAATTGGAAAATGCAGGAGATAACTCGAATAGGTCATGTTGCCGGCGGCCTCCACCAGCTTTTGAGCCGATGCCGACAGGGTGATCTCGCTGGAGAGGCAGAACAGAAGAATGGGCGTGTACGTTACTAAAAACGCCCAATCGATCATCGCGGATTGCAGCCTGAACATCCAGATCAAGACTGGAATAGCAATGACCGCGGACCAGGCAATGCTTTCCGTCGCGAACCTCGATGTCGCCGGCGCGATCGCCCGCCGGGCGATAGCTGCGAGACCGCCGGCATAAAAGAATGCGAGACAGGAGAATACCTGTCCTTTCAGGTTCAGACAGACGACAATCACAAACAAGTTCATGAGCGCGGATTTCGTCACGAACCGCAACATCAGAAAGAACACGACATAGACCAGGACTTCGACCGAGATCGACCATATCGGCTCATTGAAACTGCCGCCGCGCTGCAAACCCCACTCGCTCGCCATGAAAATCTGCAGCAGGAAATGCCTGACATCGTTGTCTTGATAAACGAAGAAGTATCCGTGCACGCGGAAATAGGCCGTCTGCAATATCGCAACGATGATCAGCGTCACGAAATGCAGCGGGTACAGCCGCGAAAACCGGAACACAAAGAAGGTCCAGCCGCGCGTCGATTGATCGGAGATGGCGTCGCGGTATTTCCAGAAAAAGATAAAGCCGCTGATGCACCAGAATACCCAAACCCCGTAGCTGCCGGCTTCGTAGAATGGTTGAAGCAAACCATAAAGCGGCAGTTGATCCCTGACGAAATCGACCGGCTTGTCGGCAAAGTAAGCAAAGTGCTGATAATGCCAGATCAGCACTGCGAATGCCGCCACGAAACGCAGCGCCTCCAATCCCAGCAGTTTATTCGCTCGTGATGGCACTGGCTTTCCGGACACGGTAAGTGTGGCGACAAAGTCTAGCTTCTTCAGATGAACCGATTCTTCCGCGGAGCTGCCGAGATCAAGCCGGATCGCAAAGGCTGCGCGCCGGCGTGAGGTCTCTAGCCGCAAACCCTCGTGGCTGCCTGCATGACCGCCGCATCCCAAGCCTTGTAGCCACCCGAACTCAGGTGCACGCCATCGATGGTGTATGGCCTCGGCATCGCCGGGAGCGCGACGAATGTTGCGCCGTTGCGTCCCGCTACATCTGGCAAGCCGGAATTATAGCCGTTGATCGTTGTCATGGCCTCATTCTGCATTTCAATGGTCATGCGGCCCTGTGCCTCGACCGGCGGGATCGCCAATACGGCAAGTTGTGGCGTCAGTCTCGATAGCTGCGCCAGCAACGCGCCATAACGATCTCCAAAACTCTGCTCGCTGGCAGCAGCCGATACCAGCGCGTCATTCGTTCCCAGGGATACCACGATCAAGGCGGCCCGCTTGCTGCCCAGCGCGTCGGATAGCCAGCTACCGAGATCGCTCGTGGTTGACGCGCCGTTTAGACCTGCGTTCACGATCGCATGGCCGCATATGGACCTCGGTAAGGTCGAAGCCTCGACAATGCTGTCGCCGATAACAATAACGGGATCCTCGATCCTGCTCAGGGTGTAGTGCAGAACAAGTTGACGAGCTCGCCGGTGTTCGTCGACGGCATCCGCCTTCTTCACCAACACGAGACAAGCTGCCGTGGCGCCTATCGCAAGGACGATGAGCCCGAAACGCGCCCGGCTCACGCGCGGAAGGCGCCGCGTCGAGAAGGGACTGGCGAGAAAATCAGATGCTGTGAACATGACGTGGGGCACTTCGGACCATCTGTGTCTCAGGACAACACAAAAAGCTTTCCAATAGCTTTGCCGGAACCGAGGCCAAGCGCTGTCAGGTCGGCATGATCGTTCGAAGAACTTGGTTGCGCTCGACAAATTGTTCGATGCGGCGTTCGGTTATCTAATGGGTAACCATGCGGGCAGGTGCGGCGGCGCACTTGGCGCGCCAAAGCCGCCGAAATCTGGCGGTCCAGCGGTGGACCCAGGGCCGGCCTCACGAGCCCCCTTGGTCAAGGTGTGATTACAGCCTATTGAATGACCCATGAGCGACGTTGAGCGCGCTAGCCCGTGACCAGGCGGCGCAACGCATTGCCGAAGACGGAAATCGCGCTCGCGGATTTTTTTGGCTTTGAGGAATTGACGATTTTCGTTGCAATCCCCCGAATGCTGAAGACGATCAGCGTTTCATGATGCTTCAGGCCGCGACCACCCTTCACCAGCCCCTGATCTCGTATCAGGCAATATTCGCCATTGCTCATCCGCGCGAGACGACAATTCTTAAAATAGGTTCTGGCGTACAGCATTCGCACTTCCGGTTACCTGGAGGATGCACGGTCACACGATTCCGTCAATTCTTGACCGACCTCGAATCTTTGGTAGCTGCGGATGGATTTGGCGGCAAGGGGACGTCGGCGGAAGCAGGAACCGTCCCGGGACGCAACGCGACCCGGCGAATTCCCGCACCGTCGACTTTAGCATGAAGGTTTTCGCGCCGTGGACAGCAATTATTGCCCACGGATCTCATGAGCACACGCCCCGTCAGAGGGGTGCAGTCTTCGCCGATAAGCGGTAGCGATAGGCGCGCCCGCAGATATATCTCGCCGCACTCAGTCTTGTAAGATTTGAGAAGTTTACGAATCGATAACCATCGTTCGCACGAGCGTACAGTGCCGCTTTCTCCGTAGTACCACGTGGGGCGCAAAGCCTTCTAAACTCGGCGTTAGAAGCTCTCGCCTAACGTCGGGGTGATTTTCATCTCAAGCCCGTGTGTCCGATGAAACTGCGGTGGCCAGGCGTTACCCAGCTAGCGATGATCGCTTCGAGCCTGATCGCCTTCGCGACCGGAGGGCATTTTGCGGCCAAGGCGGTTATTGAGGGGCAGCAATCGAGGCAACTCCAGGAACTGACCGAGGTCGCCTTGCGGCGTTCGGAGGCCGCGATAGATTTTGGTGCGGCAACTCTCGATGAGCTTGCCAGGCGCGGACCGCTGAATTGCGATCCGGCTTCGCTCCAGGCCGTTCGCCTTCAAGTTTACCAGCGGTCCGCAGTGAAGGACATACGCCTGGTCAATCGCGATGGCTCGGTTATCTGCTCAGCTTATTCCGAGACGCTGGAATTTGATAACGGATGGGTCGCCCGTCCGGACATGTTGCATTCCGATGACAGGCGCCTGCTGCTTTTTCGCGTTGATCAGTTCAGCGGAGTCGCTCTTGGGGTTCTCAGGGACATTGATGAAAGAAAGTCCCTCGTCGCGATTCTTGGGATCAACTCCTACCTGTTCGACATCATGCCCGCCGAATTGCGCGCCCACAGCGAGGTATCGCTGGAGCTGAACAATGGCTCCGACGTTGGCCGGTTTTCTCTGAAGCGCCACAGCGAGTTCTCGCAGCTTGTCAGCTTTAGCAACGTCTCTATCCGCTACCCGCTTCACGCGACGATTCGCGTTGAACGCAGCGCTTTGCAGCGATGGGATAACGAGGCTTACTGGCCGACAATGCTGGTCGCTTTCGGGTTGGGACTGATTTTTGGTCTGCTGCTGACAAGGGCAACAGCCAGGCTGGAGGGGCCGATCGCTGATATCGATCGGGCGCTGGCTCGCCGGGAGTTCAAGCCGTTCTTTCAACCGACCTTTGATCTGCGGACTGGGGCCATTCGGGGTTGTGAAGTCTTGACTCGATGGATACGAGAGGACGGTACTATCGTTCTCCCTATGAGCTTTATCCCACTCGCGGAATCCAGTGGGCGCATCGAGCCAATGACATGGCAGATACTGTCAACCGCCCTGAAGGAATTGTATCCTCGACTTCGCGAAGACAAGAATTTCAAATTGTCTGTCAACATTGCGCCGCGCCACCTGCTCAGCGACGGCTTCGTCGAGACGCTTCGTCGCGTCGTCGGCGGCGCCAAGGTGTCGACGCGCCAGATCGTGCTTGAGGTGACCGAACGCAACGAATTGCCGGATCTCGAGAGAGCTGCGGCGATGGTGAAGGAACTACGTAATCTCGGCTTTAAAGTAGCGATGGATGACGTCGGCGTTGGACATAGTGGCCTTTCTCAGATGAAGGGACTTGGTGCCGACACGATCAAGATCGACAAATTTTTTATCGATACGATTGCAGAAGACGGTTCAGCTGCAAAAACGATCGTAGAGATGCTGGTCCGCCTCGCGCGCGATTTGAATATGACGGTTATCGCGGAAGGGGTCGAAACCGTCGAGCAGATTCAGGCGCTGATAGCCTGTGGCGTCGAAGAAGGACAAGGCTATATCGTCTCGCCGCCACTGCCGTTTGCGAAATTCGATGAATTGTTGGAAATTCGCCGATCGAGAGCGTTGGCCGAGGCCACGGTTTTGCAGGCCGCGCTGGTCGCTTAGTCCATCACTTCATCATTTGGCCGCGAAGCTCGCCGCCGGGATTGGCGGCGGTGTGAATGTTTGCATACCATTTGCCTGAGAGCAGGTCGGCCGCCTGGTTCTCCGTAAGTGTTGCCGTCCCTTCGATCGGACTTTGCACGGTCTTGAACGGCAACACGATACCAGCGTTTTTCCCGGATTCGCTGGGACCATGAAAATGAGCACCGAGAGCGGGCCCGGTGAGATCGGCGTAAGTAACGGTCCAGGTTAGGAGCCTTGTATCGGTATCCAGCGTCGCCACTGCTTTGCCCGAAGCCGGGCTGGCATTAGGTGGAACTTCGTTGGCGCCCTTCAGGTCTGCCTTCAGCTGGATTGTTTCGGCCTGCGCAGCCGGAATGCCGTTCGAGGCACCGAAAAGTAGTGCAATTGCTGCGATCAGGTAGCCGGCGTGATTCATGGTGTCCTCCGGGCGGGTTGGCTCCCAATATTACATTAACACCGGGCGTAGAGGGAAATTTCACCCGCCTTGATTGTGGAAGCTCGCGTTCAATCTTCGCCGATAAGCTTTTTGATGCGGCGCTGAAGCTGCCGTTTTTTCTGCTCGCTCCTGCGCAGCCGCTCGTCAAGGTCGGAGACCGGCAGCTCGGATTCCGAGCTGAACGCAACGCCGACGAAGTTGTCGCGCCACCAGACGACCCGGGCGAGGAAAGAGCGGCCTTTGCGCGCGATGGCCACCGACATCTGCTCTTTATGGAGCTTAACAGCGGTGCTGAATTCGATCTTGGCGCCTTGGTCGGAGATGTTGCGGACGACGCAATCCCTGGTCGCGCCATCGTCGCCGATCTCGGCGACCCCGCCATAGATAACCTTGTCGCGCGCGCTCTGGCGTCGATCCAACATCGAATGCACTCCCCAAAAAGGAGGGGACCTTACGCGGCTTCGCCGCATGCGAAAGGCCGCAACCGGCAAAAAGCGGCGTTAACGTAAACCGATCTTCCGGGAAATCGACCGAATTTCCGGGGCAGGGCGCGGCTTAACCTTACGCCGCGCTCTCGCGCAATCCGCGCGCGATTTCCTTCTGCGCGTCGAACTCGCGCCGCCGTCGCGCCAGTTCGTCGGAGCTAAGCATTGCTACATTGTTGTAGTCACGCTTCCAGGACGCATCTGCGCTCCAGCGCAGCGGCGATTGAACGGTGGTCTGTGGACCCGGCGCTGTTTCCAGTAGGCGCAGCGCCAGCTCCAGCGTGAAGCCTTGCGAGGTGGCGTCGTGAGGCTTGCCAGCCGAGTTGCCCAGCGGAAAATCGCTGAACAGAAACCGCGGCACCGCGGCGTGCTCGACGATGTCCTTGGCGCCCCCCATCACGACCGTGGAAATGCCGTTGGCCTCCAGATGCCGCGCGACCAGGCTGATGGTCTGGTGGCACACCGGGCAGTTTGGCACCAGCACCGTGGCATCCACCTTATCTTCCAGGCAGCGCGCGAGGATTTCGGGCGCGTCGGTCTCGATGGTGACGCGATGGCTGCGGTTGGTCGGTGCGCCGAAGAAGCGCGGCGCAACTTCGCCGATCCGTCCCTCTTGCGTGAGCCGCTGCATTTGCGGCAGCGGGAACCAGGTTCCACTGTCGTCGGCCGAGGTGTGCACGCGATCATAGGCGATATGGGAAATCCGCAAGTCATGCGGCTTCGAGGTATCGCCGTCATAGACAGAATAGAACTTGGCGCCGCCATTGTATTTGGCGCCCGGGCCTTGGTCGCCCCTGGCGGGATCGAACGGCGCCGCTGTCGTGACGATGGCAACGCGGGACTGGGCGAGGGGCTTGCGCAAGGGCTGGAATGGCGCACCGACATAATGCGCCCAGCGATAGGGCGTGGTGTAGCCGATCGCCTGATAATATTCGCGGGTCCGCGCCATGTAAGGGATCGGCGCATCGTCGTCGGGCGCGAAACCGAGCTGGCCTTCAGGCGTTGCTGTCATGTCTTGCGCTCCGGCTCGCGCGCTATCATTTCATGAATTGCTAACCGGTCGGCTCCCCGTGTCAAGCACGGTCTCACGTAAAACAGAACGGCAATGCCAACTGTCATTCGTCGCCCTGCTGCCCTCGGCATCATGTTGCTGGCGCTCGTGTTGCCGGCGGCGCGGGCCATCGCCGAAGACGCTGCGCGTGTCACGGCCGGCGAGGTCGCACGACCAAGCGTCGAAGAACTCGCCCTTCCCAAGGATGGCAGCCAGGATGAAAACAAGGCTGAGATGCAAAAGCCTGCCGACACCGCCCGGGAGACCGACACCCGTGAGGCGATGTGCCTGATGATCGAATCGGCAGCGAAGGCGCAAGGCTTGCCGCTCGAATTTTTCGCGCGTGTGATCTGGCAGGAAAGCCGCTTTCAATCCGATGCCGTGGGACCCGTCACCCGCAACGGCCAGCGCGCACTCGGTATCGCGCAGTTCATGCCTGGGACCGCCAATGAGCGCCGCCTGCTTGATCCCTTTGATCCGGTGCAGGCGCTGCCGAAATCCGCGGAGTTCTTGAATGAATTGCGCAATCAATTCGGCAATCTCGGCCTTGCCGCTGCGGCCTACAATGCCGGACCGCGGCGGGTGCAGGAATGGCTCGCCGGGTCTGGCTCGATGCCGCAGGAAACCCGCAACTACGTCATCGCCATTACCGGCACATCGGTCGATGACTGGGCCACCGCCAGCAAGAATGGCAATAGCAATGCCAGGATGTCCGACCGTGCGCCAAACTCAAATTGCCGCGCGTTGATGGCGCTCCTGAGACGCGCGCCCAATCCCTTCGTCACCCAGCTTGAGCAGCATGTGACACTCGCCGCCGCCAGGCTGTGGGGCGTGCAGTTGGCCGCCGGCTTCAGCCGCGACAAGGCACTCGCGATGTATGCGCGCGCGATGACGAGCTTGAGCGCTGTCATCGGCGACCAGGACCCGAGCCTCTTGAGCTCGGTGATGCGGAGCCGTGGCAGTCGCTTGTTCTATCAGGTGCGTATCGGCGCCGACACGCGTCCGGCCGCCGACGATCTCTGCAACCGCATCCGGCGTGCGGGCGGCGCCTGTTTCGTGCTGCGCAACATGTACCTCAGGAGCTGAGCGGACGGTTCACCCGTCGATCATTGCGGTGATCGACTTCATCGAGCAGCAACCGCTGAAAACCCATACGCTACGGCGCGGTGGCGGGCGGATTCGCAGGCTTCATCGCGACCCGGCGTTCGATTTTTGCTGACGTCGCCTGCGGCGAGGTCATCATGCTGATCGGCAAGTGGTGGTTCGGCTGAGGCGCACTCGAGCACGAAGGTCGGCTTTGCGGTCAAGCCATATTCCGTTAGGGTCCGGCAACTCAAAATGACGGGGAAACGTATGAAGCTGCTCGCTAGGCCGGCCTTGATCTGCTGCCTTGTCATCGCGGCATTTGCCGCCACGCCGAATGCGAGCGCGGTCGATTATCCGGTACGTCCGATCAAACTCGTTGTCCCCTATGCAGCCGGCGGTCCGACCGACGTGCTTGGCCGGCTGGTGGCCGATTATCTCGGCCGGGACCTCAAGCAGACTGTCATCGTCGAGAACAAGCCGGGCGCGCAGGGTGCGATCGGGGCCGAGGCGGTGGCGCGCGCCGATCCCGACGGCTACACGCTGTTTGTGGCGGCGGGTTCGATCATCGTGCTCAATCCGATGCTGTACAAGAAATTGTCCTATGATCCGGTGAAGGATTTTCGGATGCTGGCGCTGGTCACCGATCTGCCTGTTGTCATGGAGGTCCATCCTTCCGTGCCCGCCAAGACGGTGGCGGAGTTCGTCGCCTACGCCAAACAAAATCCCGGCAAGCTCAATTTCGGATCGGCCGGCACCGGCGGCACCATTCACCTCGCGGGCGAAATGTTCAAACAGATGGCCGGCATCGAGATGACCCATGTACCCTATAAGGGCGCCGGTCCGGCATTGACCGACCTGTTGTCCGGCAACATCCAGGTGATGTTCGATTCGATGGGCACGGCGTTGCCGCCGGTAAAAGCCGGCTTGTTGCGGCCGCTGGCCGTGAGTTCGACGCAGCGAAGCCCGGATCTGCCTGACGTTCCGACCATCGCCGAGAGCGGCTATCCTGATTATGCCGTCAGCGTCTGGTATGGCATTGTCGCGCCGTCAAAGCTGCCGGACGAGATCGCGCAGAAGATCCGTGCGAGCCTCGACCGAGCCCTGAACGACGATACGTTCCGGGCCTCGCTGGAGAAAATCGGCTTTCCCGTGTTCCGCCCGCGCAGCGCCGCCGCGATCACCGAATTCATCGATGCCGATCGTGCACGCTGGTCCGCCGTGCTAAGAGCACAGAACATTTCATTGGATTGAGAATATGGTTCGAGAGAGTGAAATCCGCGAAGGCGAACTCGCGGTCGAGATGCCCAAGACGACCAATGCCGGGCTGGTCTTCATCGGCCGCATCCGCACGCCCTGGACCTCGCGTCTCGAGACGCCGCGTCAGGGACGTCACGATGGCCCGGTCTGCCGGCTCGAGATTTTCGAGCCCTGGGTGCCGGCGCTGAAGGGGGTCGATTTCTACAGCAATCTCGAAGTGATCTATTGGCTGCATCTGTCGCGCCGCGATCTCGTGCTGCAAAGCCCGAAGAACAACAAATCGACCCGCGGCACGTTTTCGCTGCGCTCGCCGGTGCGGCCGAATCCGATCGGCACCTCGACCGTCAAGCTGGTCGGTATCGAGGGGAATGTGGTGCTGGTGCGCGGCCTCGATTGCCTCGACGAGACGCCGCTATTAGACCTCAAGCCCGACCGTTGCGAGTTCACGCCGCTGGCACCGCCGCAGCCGGGCGATTTCGAGACGGAGTGATTTGGCTCCATGAAACGGACGGGCCTGGGGCGTTTTACCACTGCCGTGATGCTGGTTCTCGCCCTGAGCGCGCCGGCTCGGGCGGAGCCGCCGTCCCGGATCGCGGAGCACTATCCCGGCACAGAATTTGAGTCGACGAAGCCGGAGGCTGTGGGTTGGTCGGCCGAAAAGTTGGCGGAGGCAAAATCCTGGTCGCAGCAGATCGCGCCGTCAGCCGCGGTCATGATCGTTCAGCACGGCCTGGTCATTGCCCAATGGGGCGACGTTGCGGTCAAGTCCAACCTGCATTCGGTCCGCAAGAGCCTGCTTAGCGCGCTGATCGGTATTGCCGTCGATGAGCACAAGATCGATCTCGGCGCGACCATGGAAAGCCTCGGGATAGACGACAACACGCCAGGCCTGACCCCCACCGAAAAGACTGCGACCGTTGGCGATCTCCTGAAAGCGCGCTCGGGCATCTACCACGCAGCGCTGTACGAAACGCCGGGCGCGGCCCGGCTACGCCCGGCGCGCGGCAGTCATCCGCCCGGAACCTTCTGGTACTACAACAACTGGGACTTCAACGCACTTGGGACGATCTATGAGCGCGCCACGGGAGACTGGATCTTCACAGCCTTCCAGGGTCGGATCGCACGGCCGATCGGGATGCAGGACTATCAGCCAAGCGACGGCGAATATTTCAAAGGCAAGGCCTCCGAGCATCCTGCCTATCCCATCCGCATGAGCGCGCGCGACTTGGCCCGATTCGCGCTGCTCTATCTGCACGACGGACGGTGGAATGGCCGGCAGATCATTCCGAGCGCATGGGTTCGCGAGAGCACGCAGTCCTACTCCGAGGCATTTCCCGAGCAGGGGCGGGGCTATGGCTACGGATACCTGTGGTGGATCGGATTTCCGGACAACAACGGAGCGCCGATGGTCAAGGTCCCGCCCCACACATTTGCCGCCATGGGTGCAGAGGGGCAATATGCCTTCGTGATTCCCGCCTACGATCTCGTTATCGTTCATCGGATCAACAGCGATGTCCCGGTCGGCCCGCTGCCGGGCCAGCGCAAGCCCGAACCGACGACCCCGCAACTTGCGCGGCTGCTTTGGCTCATTCTGTCGGCGGCAGGTGATGACGACGTCGGGCCGGTGCCGGCGGATCGCGGCGCACAGCGTGCGGCGCAGGGGCAGCCCGTATTCCAGCATGCCGTCCGCACCGCCGAGGAACTCGACCACGTCCACCCCGACCAACGCGGCCGAGGCGACCTCCTCCTGCTCGCGCAGCGGGCCGGCCTGCTCCGGATCCATCCCGTCGATGCCCGCCTCGCCACTGGTGACCAGGGTGTAG
>Ga0137409_10006537_pt1 | contig 12099 bp, 13 predicted proteins | sample CZODoug1_16funga_FD_122059 | JGI IMG/M metagenome (GOLD analysis project Ga0137409, IMG submission 122059) | Vadose zone soil fungal communities from Angelo Coast Range Reserve, California, USA - CZODoug1_16fungal (Hybrid Assembly) | ecosystem: Environmental > Terrestrial > Soil > Vadose zone... | reverse complement strand
CCACGCTGGGGCCGAGAAGCATGGCGGGAAACATCATCAAGCCGGCAAATTTTGGTATGGCTTCGCCGCGCAGAAGGTGCGGCGCAGCGACGACGAGCGCGCCCAGCCAGGAGACCGCGAACGTCAGAACAAAGTAAGTTATTGCCGGGTGGTGCGCGACAAAGTTTTCATTTTTTGAAGGAGCTGGAATCTGTGCCGGCATGGCCCGACACAATATCACAAGGAATTTGCGCCGTTTGGAAGACGCGCAGCGGGCTAAGAGTTCCAGGTGACGCGGGATAGCTGTTTCTTGCGGGACTCCCATTCGGCGCCGGAAAGAATGCGCGGGGCGACTTCGATGAGGCGCGGAGTGAGCTTGAAGACGGCGGCGGCATTCCACGGGTGGCCGTCGCGTGTGCGATATTCGCGGACATTGAGCGCATCGGCCATGCTGGTGAACGAAATGTCCTGGACGATCATTTCGGCGAGAAAGCGGAGAGTCTGCATCTCGAGCGGGTCATCTTCCAGGTGAAGGCAATCGGAGCCGATGCGCAGGCCGAAGGGGACTTCCTCGGAGGCGGCGGGAAGCTGCTCTGGCTCGGGCGCCGACGAAGTTTCCACTTCGCGCTCCCATTCGAGGGCGACTAGGGTCCAGCCAGCGTCGTGCATTTTCGAAAGATAGGTGGAGGTGGGGAGGATGGTAACCCTCTCACGCATGCGGTCTATCTTTTTCATGGAAGACTCCCAGCGCGACGTTTTCAGACGCAGACGACGCAATATCCCGGAGATGGTGCCGGCAATCTACATGCCGTAAGCCGGGAGAGCGGAAATTACAGAATCAAAAAGACTTGCAGTCGGAGGGAAAGACTCGCGCGGGCTGCCAACGTCCGATGGCGGGATGGAAGTGTCGCGTTGCCGGACACTCGAGAAAGCGTAAGGGGCCCGGAAAACGCTGTTGGAGCATACCTTTGCACAGCAGACGCGAATAGCAAGGAGGGACAGAAATCGGAAGCGCCGGGTCGCGCGAGCAATGTAAAATCGAGGCGCCTTAACTCCTTGGAGGAAGTGATGCCCAGAAAACCAACAATAGATGATGCCCGGCTGATACTGGAACTTTACGACCTGAGGCGCGAAGCGGAAATGCGCAAGGCACGCCACTGGTGGGTGGCGACGTTTTGGCCGAAGAATGCGGACGACTTCGTGAAAGTGGCGTCGGCCATGGGATCGGAAGAGAACAACTGGCTGAGACAGGTGGGCGGCTACTGGGGAATCGCCGTATCGTTCGTCCTGAATGGGGTGCTGAGTGAAAAGCTTTTCTTTCAGGTGTCGTTTTGCGGAGAGATGTACTTCATTTTTGCAAAAGTGCGGCCGTTCCTGAAGGAACTTCGCGAGAAGATGAATAATCCCGAACTGTTTCTAAACATTGAAAAAACGATCATGGGATCAAAAATCGCGCGCGAGCAATTCGCAAAAGTTGAGGCGCGCGTGGCGGCGATGCGGCAGCAGAAATGACCTTGCAAGACTGGACGATGATTCGAAAGAGGCGGATGGCGTTCGGCCTAGTGATTTTGGCGGCAGGCGCCGCGCTGTTTTTGCCCGGAGCGATGGCGAAAGATGTGCGAGCTTGTGGCACCGAAACGACGTTGCGCTTGAGCGCGCCGGAAGCAAGCCAGGGAAGTTTGCTGCTGATCGAATTGAAAAGCGCAAAGCCGCTGGCGGAAGTCCAAGGGGAGTGGGACGAGAAGAGTGTCCCGCTGTGGCGGGAGGGCGCAAATGAGGGCCAGCGAAGAGGTCTGTTGGGAGTTGACCTCGAAAAGGCGCCCGGCGAATACGAGTTGAAGGTAACAGGGCAAACGGCAGGTGGCGGCAAGATAAGCTGCAACGTGATGGTGGCAGTGAGGAAAGGCCAGTTTGCCACGGAGAAATTGCAGGTCGAGAAACAGTTCGTCGAGCCCAGCCCGGAACAAGTCAAGCGCGCGAATGAGGAGCGGCAGAAGTTACGCGATATTTTCGACCGAGTGACGCCGGAGCGCCTGTGGGATGGACCATTTCGAATACCGCTGGATGGGGTGACGACAGGCTCGAATTTTGGGAAGAGGCGGATTCTGAACGGGAATCCCGGATCGCCGCATGGCGGCATGGATTTGCCGGGTGTGACCGGAACCCCCGTGCATGCCGCGCAACGCGGGCGCGTCGCGCTGGCGGGGGAGTTGTTTTTTTCTGGAAATACGGTGGTCGTGGATCATGGTCTCGGAATCTACACGTTCTACGGACACCTTTCCGAGATCGACGTAAAGGCCGGAGACTCTCTGGAGACTGGAGCGGTGCTGGGAAAAGTCGGGGCCACGGGACGCGTTACGGGGCCCCATCTCCACTGGGGGCTGACAGTGGAACGGGCGCGGGTGAATCCGCTGCTCTTCGTGAAGTTATTGGGAACGTCCCCGGAAGCCCCGGCGAGGAGAAAGGCCGCCAAGCGGCGAACAAGATGAAACGATTACGTTAGCCTGAACACTAGACGACGACAGGCTGGCGCTTGCGAACTGCGCGGGCGGGCAGAGAGCCGCTGTTCGAGGAGGCAAATGGGCGACCCGAACCTGTTGACGGCCCCTAGGCAAAAAGCGAAACCTGTCTGAGGCGCTGGAAGGGGCGGAACGGGGCAAAGAGATATGTCCCCGCAGATGTATAAGATAAAGCAGGAGTTAGCGGATCACGGCCGTGCGGCGCTGGAGGTCGAGTGGGTCGGACCGTTGGCTGTTCCCTTTGGATCCATTCCGGCTGGGGGTGAGATGAAGGCTTTTCCATGCGGTGTTTCTGGAGTTCCGGGAAGGGAAGATTATCAGGCAGCGGAATTACGATTGTTTCGACGCTTGGCAGCAAACAGAGATCGGAAAATAGGGGGAAGTACCGCAGTACTGTTTTAGAATGCGTTTTTGTGGTACCGTTCTGCCATTGTTTTCAAGGAAGTATGCGGGCAGTATGGGGCTGTGTGGGCAAGGTTCGTGCTAGTCACTTCCGTTCTTTTGTTCTTTCGCTTTAGCACCCTGCTGACACGAACACGGTGGCGGATACCCCTCGATTGAAGTTAGTCGAAGCGCCGTGCATTCCTAAATTAGATTTGAGGTCTTGGCCGAAATGTCCCTGCTTCACTTTCGTTGCAAAGAGCGCCGGCGAACTCTGCGAGTGGCGCTAACGGTGCCACTAACCGTCCAGGGGAAAACGGATTCAGGCGAAAAGTTCAGCGCGCAAACGCATTCGCAGTCGGTGAACCGGCACGGCGCCTTATTTCATCTGGAAGTGATCGTATTGGTGGGACAAACGCTGATCCTGTTGAATGATAACACCGCTCAGTCGATGGAATGCCGGGTCGTCTCCATTCATCGTGCTCGTGACGGCAAGCAATATGTGGGAATAGAGTTTAACTCACCCGAAACGAATTTCTGGCACATGCAGTTTCCGATCCCTGGCGTCAAGCCGCTGCGCCGGATGCTTCCAAACAAAGTCTCCGCCTGAAACTGGGCGCGTCGCGTCGATATACGGCTCCTGAAGTTCCTCTTGAGCCTGTCGGTCCGCTCCAGCCTACGCGAATCCATTCGTTCCGCGGTACGATCTGCCGATGACAAATGAAGTAAAACGGATTGGCCTGATTTCGGACACCCATGGCCTGCTGCGTAAAGAAGCAGTGAAAGCCTTGCGTGAGTCGGACCTGATCCTACATGCCGGGGACGTTGGTAAGCCGGAGATATTGAAACAATTACGGGAGATCGCGCCGGTGGTAGCGGTGCGCGGAAATGTGGACACGGAGCCGTGGGCCCAGGCGCTGCCGGAGACGGCTGTAGCAGAGGCAGGCGCGATCCAGATTTATGTTCTGCACGATGTGAACGCGTTGGATTTGAATCCGACCGCAGCTGGGTTTCACATCGTCGTTAGCGGCCATTCCCACAAACCGGGAAAGCTGGAACGCGATGGAGTCCTGGACATCAATCCTGGAAGCGCCGGACCGCGAAGATTTCGGCTGCCCATCACGGTGGCAAGGCTGAAATTGGGGCCGGTACCCTACGAGGTGGAATTCGTGGACCTTGAGGAGTCCCGGTAACCCGGAGAACGCCCGGTGCGTTTGCCTACTATTACTGCGGTGCTGAAGCCCAGGCCAGGCCATCCACGCCGGGAGTGAGGTCGATCGGCGACTGCATTTTCCAGGCGCGCAGATCGAGGACCGCGATCTTGCCAGCGCCGGTCCCGCTGACATAGGCGATATCCCCGCCCGGGCGAATCAGGATTTCTGACGATCTCTCCGGAATCTCGAGCGAACGAACTACCTTCAGTGTTTGCAAATCGACGACGTGAAGGCGGTTACCAACCATGCTGGCCGCCAGCAACCAACGCCCATCGGGAGTCGGCTCCGAAGCATAGGCCACGTCCGGCAATGCAATCCAACTTGTGATTTTGTTCGTGGCCGTGTCGATGACGGCGACGCGGGGCGCGTCCTGATCGTGAGTAAAGACGCGGAAGCCATCGGGCGAAATGGAAATGCGCTGGACGGTCTTTGTCACGGGAATCGTGGTGATGAGACTGCGCTTGGCCAAATCCAGCACGCTCACGCTTCCTGCGCCGACGTTGGCTGTGTAACCGCGCCGGCCATCGCTTGAAAGAACCAGCATGTGGGATTGCGGCTCACCCGTGGGAATTTCCGCGAGGACTTTGCGCGTCGAAGGATCGATGACGTCGACGGCGTTCGCAAGCTCGGCGGTGACGTAAAGCAGGCCGTCGGGCCCGAATTCGGCGCCGTGCGGGCGGAGCGGTTTGCCGAGATCGATGGTGGCGGCGAGTTTACGCTCCCGAAGATCGATGACGTCAATCGTTTTGCCGTCCGTTCCGGGCCTTCCCACGCCGGAGTTTCCGTAGATGGGAACGTAAGCGAAGCGGCTGTCTTTCGACACGATGACTTCATGGCCGTTTACTCCCACAGAAATTTTGGCCAGTTCGCGGCGATTGTCGGGATCGATCAGGAGCAGCGTGTGCTCTTTCTGGTTTGCCACGATGAGCAGACCGCCCGCGGGCGGCGCCGGCTTCGCGACCCGGAGCAGCGCTGAACTGAGAAACATCACGGAAACCAGGAGAAACGATAAACGTACGAGCATGGAACACCTCGACGGAATGCTTTTCTTATTCATGCACGCGAAGACTCAGCGCAGTATAACTTTTCCCAAGGTCAGCGGCTACGCCCGCGTTTCTTCTTTACAGGTTTGTTGCTTCGAGCCTTCGGCGCAGCACGTTTTGAGTTGGAGACGCCATCGCGCGCTTTCTTCGGAAGCTTTGTGAAAACCATGTCATACGATTCGCGTAGCAAACGCGCGAGTTCGTCCAGCGACAAAGCATCTCTCGTTTGGAGCGCGACCCATTGGGCGCGAGCCAGGTAAGGCGCAGGAATAATATCCACGCGCTCCGTGAGCTCGGCAAAATTCTCCGGCGAGGCCTTGAAGGAGAGACAGACCGGAGCCGGTTCCAACGGCGTTACCGCGAACATTTTGCCGCCGACTTTGAAAAGCAAGTCGTTGCCCCACTGAATCTGTTCCGTGGCGCCCGGAAACGCTAGACAAATCTTGCGCAGCCATTCGACATCCATAAACAGGATTCTAAGACAAAGTGAGCGGTGGCCTCAATCAAGGAAACGATGCGCTCGGCGATCCCACTCGCGGGTCACCTTTCCCAAGCGACCTCCTTCACCGGGCCGATCACAAATAAATAGGAGAGAGCAGCGAGCATCGCGACAACCGCCATAATCACGAAAGCCACGAAGAAGCGTCCCGTGTAATCAACGACGAATCCGGTCACAGCCGGCGCGATGATACCCGCCAGGTTTCCGAGGAAATTCTGCAAGCCCGTCCAGCGGCCGGCCATTCGCGGCCCCGCAAGCGTTTGCGTGATGGCCCAAATATTCGAGCCGCACATGCCGCCGGCCGCGAACGCCAGCAGCAGCAGAATCACGGAAATCGTAGGGCCGGCGAGGGCGCAGCCAAGGAGAAGGAGCCCGGCGCCCCCCGCGCCAACGCCAGCAATCGTTTTGCGAACCATCGTGGGTGTTCCACCGGCGGCGATCCACCGGTCGGAAATCCAGCCGAAGATCGCCGCGCCCGCCGAATAGCACAAATATCCGAGCCCACTAATTTTCGCCATCGTACCTATGGAAAAGTGCCGCTCGCGCTGCAGATAGTACGGCAGCCAGGTGATCTCAAAGTAGAGCACGTAGTTTGCGCCAAAGAGGCCCCCGCACGTCCCCCACACCGAGCGGTTCTTCAACAGTTCGAGAAATCCCGGGCCGCCCTTCTCCACGGGCGAAATCGCGGTCTCTCCTCGGGGAATCCACGCCAGCCAGGGAATCAGCCAGGCCATGCTGACAAGACCGAGAATGATGAAGAAAGGGCGCCATCCGTATCGCGCCATCAGCGCGCCGCCGAAAAACGTACCCAAGGCTGGGCCGCATCCGACTCCGGCGGCGATGAGCGCGTTTGCGAACCCTCGGCCTACTTCCGGCACGTGCCGGAGCAGCATCCGCGCGTAACAGGGATACGCGACCGATTCCCCGATTCCTAGCATGAGGCGCGCCGCGAGCAAAGCCGAGAACGTGTGCAAGCCGCCGGTGGCGGCGGTGGCCCCGGACCAAAGAAAAAAACCGAAAGCCAACACCCACTTAGCGTCAAAGCGATCCGCCAACCAGCCGGAAACCGGTTGGAAGAACGCGTAGGTCCAGAAAAAGGAGGACAACAAGACGCCGAGTTGCGACGCGGACAGATTCAGTTCGTCTTTCAGCAACGACGCCGCGATGGAGAGATTGCCGCGATCTATGTAATTGATCAGGGCGGCTAGGGCTAGCAGGACCACCACTCGCTTTGCGGCAGGCGAACCTCTGCGGCTCTCGTTGTCCATTGGGGAGGGCAAGTGTCGTTGGTGGGACATTCTCCATGCCGGCTCGGATTGTTGCAAGTGGCTTCTTGGGGCCTAAATCTCGTTTTCTGATTTTGCCGAGCAAGCGTCTGGAAGGTGTGTTAGCAAGCTGTCGAACATGGAAGGCAAGAAAAAGAGTTCCGCGAAAGAAGGAGAAGATAAGAGGAAGGGCTCCGCCTTTGAAGACGAAGCCCTGCCTGATACCGGAAGTTATCGGCCGCCGAAGCGGTAGACGACGCCGGCCTGGAGCCGGAAGTTATTCTGATGCGTAGGTGCTCCCGGGCCGAGGTCAAACCTCGTGTAAAGGTAGTCAGCCTGGATGAACCGGATGGCCACGCTTGGCTTCCACTTGTAATCGGCTCCGCCGCCAATGGCCATGGCAAAGGCGTTAGCCGAACCGGAGCCGAACCCAGTGGCGCTTCCGCCTGCGTGTGCCCCGCCAATCAAAACCTCACCAAAGGGTTCGAGGCGGCCATAGGCGCGGTAGGTCAATCGCGGCCCGAAGAGGTACGTAAGGGTATGGGCGCTCAGGCCGGATGGAAGTCCTGTCCACTTGCACCCGGTGAATTCACCAACGACGCCTAGGTAATGATTCAGACTCCAGGCGGCGGACCCGCCCCCACCATGACAGTCGATACCCGGCGCGCCACCGCCCAGATTGATGTGGACGTACGTATAATTTCCGGCCACTTCGCCCTTAGGATAGTCCTGGGCGACGGCTGAACCAGCAACAGCAAAAAACAAAACCCCCACCATGAGTAAGCTCCTCATATCCCCTCCTTGAGTTCTGTAGGTACTGCTACCTGGTACCATCATCTGGGGCTATCCCTTGGATTTCAAACGTATTTAGCTAATATGTACTCTATCGAGTACTACGGAGTTCGGGTGCAGAGTCTTCAATGGATTGAGGGTCGCGAAGGGAGGCCAATGGGTTGGAAGGAGCACAATAAGCTGAAATGAAAGCTGGACGGAGCGTCAGCGGCGGTACACGGGCAAGCCCTTGTTCGAGCTGGGCTTACCCAAGCGCCCTGTCCCCAGCTAGCGCATCCGTCCAATCAACAAGGGGATTTTGATGGCTAAATAATATATTGCCACCGGGTTAGGGCCAGACTGTAAGGATCACAGCCATAACGAGATAACAAACGAGTTGGTAGCCGGCGTTGATGGCGAAGAGCTTCATACTCTGCTTCGCGAACAGCGCGCCAGTGAATTGCACTGTGGCCACGAATCCAAGCCAAACGTGGAACCCAAGCATCAGACCGGTATGGAGGTCTTCCGCCCGCAGCCCATGGAGGATCAGAGCCAAGGTGAAGGCGGAAAGCAGGCTGGCAAGGAAGGAGCCTCCGTAGGCCGGGCCAGCGCTTTTCTTCATTTCCTCCATGCGGGCCTTGTCGTTCGGGTCGTAGCCCATCTCGCGCATCCACGCTTTCGCAAAGAGCAAGGGCGAGTACCACAAAAAACCGACGACCATCGTGGATATGCCAGCTACCAGGATCGCCAGCCAATTCAAGCTATGCATGTGCATGAAGGATTTCCTCCGGTCAGCAATGAGGGAGACAGTGGGCGCCATCCTATGACGTGCCCGGCCTGGTTGCAAAGCAAATTAGGGGCAAGCCGCCGGTCAGGATTGGATGCCGCTCGTGGTTCCGCCTCTCGCTTCCTCGATCATCTCGGTCAAGCGTTCAAAATTGACATTTCCCGGATGGATATTTGACCTAGTGGGTCCTGTGGAACTCCACGTAATCGCGCCCAGCGTACAGCCGGTAGCTTCCCGCAGTTGCCGAGGGAACCACTTGCAGTGGCACGGGGCGCTTCATTTCCGTGTCTTTCTGAGAGGAGGCTTGCAAAACGTCATTTGCGCCGAGGTCCATTACGACAAACTTCGCGCCGTTGATGAAACCGATGCCGTACGCTCCGGGCTTCAAGGTTTGGCCGCCAATTTCAAGGGTAACTTCGTTGAGCAGATAAGCCTGGTATTTCTCCTTGACGGCCGTGGAATAGCCGGAGCTGTCAACCATTCCCGCGAGAACGTAGAGATCGTCAGCAAAGTGCACCCCGCCGCTGTTGCGGAACTGCACCGGAGCACTCTGTCCGCGGAAGAAAACGCGCTCGGGGAAAATCTTCGGAGTGATATCTGCCGCTTTGAGGACAACTTCCTTCCCTTGGGCGGGAGGACTGCCGGCCATCGCCGTTTGCAGATGCCGGACGGAGAACGCCAGAAGTAACACAGACAGGAGAATAAAGTATTTCGCGAAGCGCGCCATGGAGGCTCCTTTCAGGGTGCGTGCATCGTATAACACTTGGTTTCGTCCGGAAAAGAGAAACGACAGCCATCCGCGCAGCTTGAGTCTCTCGCAGTTTCGGGAACATAAAAAGCCGCAAATAGGTCCGAGGGGCGCTGTGATATCTTACGCGCCAGCGGGATTGCCCAATCGGGAGGATAGAAGATGCTGGATCGGCGAAATTTCATGAAGACCTGTTCGGGAATGGGTCTGGCCGGAACACTCTTTCCGGGAGTGTTATGGGCGCAAGCACAGGCGCAGGCTGCGAAGAAAATCACCCAAGAAATGATTGAAAATGCGGCGGCTATCGCTGACGTACCGATTTCCGAGGGATACAAGGAGATGATGCTTGAAAACCTGAACGACCACGCCAACGGCTACGAAGAAATCTACAAGTTGCACATTCCCAATTCTGTTGATCCGGCGCTGATTTTTGATCCCGTGCTTCCGGGGATGAAATACGAGACCGAACGGAAGCCGATGAGGATTTCCAAAGCCGGAAGTTTCGCAACCGCAGACGCGCCGACGAATCTTGACGATTTGGCATTTGCGAGCGCACGCGAATTGGGTGAGCTTATTCGAACGAAAAAAGTCTCCTCCCTCGCGCTGACCGAAATGTATCTGGGACGGTTGAAGAAGTATGACCCCACGCTTAAGTTTGTCGTGACATTGACGGAAGAACGCGCGCTCGCGCAGGCCAAGAGGGCAGACGCGGAAATTGCCGCAGGAAAATACCGCGGGCCGCTCCACGGCTTGCCTTGGGGCGCCAAGGATTTACTGGCGGTGAAGGGCTATCGAACGACGTGGGGCGCCGGCGGATTCGAAAGCCAGATGATCGATGAGGACGCGACTGTCGTGAAACGGCTGGACGAAGCGGGCGCGGTACTCGTCGCAAAATTAACTCTCGGCGCGCTGGCGCAGGGCGATGTGTGGTTCGGCGGCGTAACTCGCAATCCCTGGAACACAAACCAAGGATCGAGTGGCTCTTCAGCAGGTCCGGCCTCTGCAACTGCCGCGGGATGCGTGGCGTTCAGCATCGGTTCAGAGACACTCGGCTCGATTTCTTCACCATCGACGCGCTGCGGATGCACGGGACTCCGGCCGTCGTTCGGTCTCGTGCCGAGGACCGGCGCGATGGCGCTGTCCTGGAGCATGGACAAGCTGGGGCCGATCTGCCGCACGGTCGAAGATTGCGCGCTTGTCTTGGATGCGATTCACAGCCGGGATGGCAAGGATCGAACGGTCCAACCAGCAGCATTTAATTGGGATGCGAGTCTGGATGGCGAGATATGCGAGTCGGCTACTTGAAGGCCGAATTTGAACGGAAACCGGACGACCTGCAAGAGGCCGCAAAGGAAGAACCGCCCGCGAATCCCGAAGAACAAAAGAAGCGGGAGGAGCAGAAGAAACGGCGAGAGGCGGTGCGCGCACGAGCAGAGTACGACAGAAAATACAACGACGCAGCCTTGGTGAAATTGCGAGAAATGGGCGTGAATCTTGTGCCCGTCGAGATGCCGAAATTTCCTTACGACGCCATGAGGACGATGCTCACCGCGGAATCGGCGGCGGCGTTTGATGATCTAACTCGTAGTGGCAAAGACAAGCTGCTGACCTCGCAGAAAGACCATGACTGGCCGAATACGTTTCGAACGGCACGCTTCATCCCCGCTGTGGAGTACATCCAGGCCGCGCGAGCGCGCAGGCTGGCGATGGATGCCGTCGCAAAAGTGTTCGACGATTTTGACGTAATCGTCGCGCCAACGAGCGGCGAACAGCTGGTAATTACGAATCTGACGGGCCACCCCGCCGTGATTTTGCCGAACGGGTTGCGCGACAGCGACGCTCCGAAACCGCCGTCGGATGACGTGAGCGATTTCCGTAACGCTGGCGGCCCCGGAACTCCCGCCAGCCTGACCTTTCTCGGGAAATTATATGGCGAGGCGAAGTTGCTCGCGTTTGCACGCGCCTACCAGGAAGCAACGGGGTTCCACCTCCAACATCCGAAGCTGCCCCCTGCGTTCTGATCAAAGCCGGATGAGCCGCGGCGAATCGTCGCACGCAAAATACGTTATTTCTTGAGTTCCGCGCGAGTACGCTGGAGCTTCATAGCTGTGGTGCGGAGAGTTTCGGGAACATTCTTGTTGGTGGTAAGGCGCTTCAGGTCAACGGCATTCAGCATGGGAAGCATGTGCAGGGTGACGTCCAGCGGCGTCTTGGGATTGTTGACGAGGTTACGGACGACAGTATAGTTCTTACGGAAAGTGCGGTTGCCGGCGATGAGGCGAAGAATCTCATCTGTCAAGCTGGACATGGCAGCGAAGGCTTCGACTTCTTGATCGGTGAGGCGCGGGGATTGCAGTACGGCGCGCTGAACGACTTTGTTATTGTCGCGTATCAGCGTGCGGCGCGCTTCGGACCCGCCTTTCATGGCGAACTGCACGCGCTGCGCGACGGTCATTTTTGCCAGGCGCTGAATCAGCGTCTGACGCCTAGCGAGGTCGGATTCAACCGCGGCGGCGGCTTCTGCGAGTGCGGCTTCGTCGATGAGATTGTCAGGGCCGTGGAGTTCGTGGAGCTGATTTTTTTGATCGATGGTCAGCGAAGTGGAATGTTCGAGAGCGGCGGCCAGCGCGGGAGATTCGCTGATGCGATCGAGTTCTTCCATCAGCGCCTGGATGCCGAGCGCCGAGAGGTGGCGAACAACGGGAACGAGATGTTCGGCAGAACAGTTCTTGTTTTGTACCATGGCGTCGCAGACGCCCGGCTTGTCGGCAAGATTCCTTGCCGCGTAAGAGAAGAGCGCCGGGATAGCGTGCTCCCGTTTCAAAGCTTCGACGAAGGTTTCGAGTGGCTGCGAGAGAATTGCGTCCTGCGCCCGGTTGGCAACCATTTCGTC
>Ga0137409_10006536_pt1 | contig 12099 bp, 9 predicted proteins | sample CZODoug1_16funga_FD_122059 | JGI IMG/M metagenome (GOLD analysis project Ga0137409, IMG submission 122059) | Vadose zone soil fungal communities from Angelo Coast Range Reserve, California, USA - CZODoug1_16fungal (Hybrid Assembly) | ecosystem: Environmental > Terrestrial > Soil > Vadose zone... | reverse complement strand
CGAGCAACAGGCCGAAGCCCAGTGCGAGGCGCTTGCCGATCGTCATGTTCTTCAACATTGCGTGCGTCCTTTCCCTATACAGAGAGTGTGGAGGCCGGCGTCGTCTCGACCGCGGCCCCGTTGTGATTAACCGTGCGGCCCACTGCTTCGCGCAGCAGAGCCGGGACATCGAGAATCAGCGCTACCCGTCCATCGCCGAGGATCGTGGATCCTGAGAGGCCAGACAGGCCGTCGAGTCCGGCGCCCAACGATTTGATGACCGCCTGCCGCTCACCGAAGAGCGCGTCTACCGCGATCCCCGCGCGGCCGCCGGCATGCTGCACCACGAGCACGTGCTCGCGCCGCGGCGCCGCGCCGGTCGCGTTGAAGCGATCGCGCAGACGCAGGTACGGGAGCGGCTCCCCCCGCAGATTGATGACGCCGTGGCCGTCCCCGTCCTGATGCGAATCGGCCGGCAGGGCCAGGCACTCGAGCACCGCGTCGAGGGGCACGACGTACGTCTCGTCGCCCACGCCGACGCCGAACCCGTCGATGATGGCAAGCGTCAACGGCAGGCGGATCGTGATGGTCGCGCCCTCACCGTCCACGCTGGCGATCGACAGATTGCCGCGGAGGCCTTCGATGTTGCGGCGCACGACGTCCATGCCCACGCCACGCCCCGACAAGTCGGTGACCGTCTCGGCCGTGGAGAATCCGGGGGCGAACACCAGGCTCAGCAGGTCACTGTCGGGCAGCTGCTGCGGATCGGCGGCGATACCCGTCTCGCGGGCGCGCTCGGCGATGCGCTGGCGGTTGAAGCCCGCGCCGTCGTCGTGCACTTCGATCACGATGAGCCCGCCCTCGTGGGCGGCGCGCAGCGTCAGGCACCCCTCGGGCGCCTTGCCCAGGGCGGCCCGCAGCTCGGGCGACTCGATCCCGTGGTCGATGGAGTTGCGGATCATGTGTGTGATCGGATCGCGCAGGCGCTCCACGACGCGCGTGTCCATCTCGACGTCGTCTCCCTCGGTGACCAGCCGCACGGCCTTGCCGTGCGCGCGAGCCACATCCCGCACCGTGCGGGCGTACTGACGGAAGAACGGACCGACCGGCACCATCCGCGCCTTCATCACCTGTTCCTGGAGCTCCATCTGCAGACGGTCGGCGTCGCGGTGCGCTTCGAGGATCTCCTGGCCGACATGCGCCGGGAGCGCCGCCATCATCTGGGCGACGCGGCCGCGCGCAATCGCGATCTCGCCGGTCAGATTGAGCATCCGATCGAGCTTTGCGACGTCGACGCGCAGCGTGCCTGCCTCGGCCGTCACGGCGACTTTCGTCGTCGCGGCCTGCTCGGCCGGGGCGGAGACTTCGGCGTCGGGGCCGGCGCACGCCGCGACGATCGCGGATTGCGTGGCTTCGAGGTCAGCCGGAACGGTGTCTTGTCCCGCGGCGGCGGCGGCGAGCAACGCTCGCAGCACGTCGACGGCGCGGAGCAGCAGCGAAGTCACCTCTCCATCGACCGCCAGGGCGCCATCGCGCAGACGCTCGAGCAGATCCTCGAGGCCGTGCGCGAATTCCGCGATGCGTGGGAAGCCCACCATGAGCGCGTCGCCCTTGAGGCTGTGCGCGACGCGGAAGATGCCGTTGAGCAGCTCGGCGTCGTCGGGACGCGCTTCCAGCGCCACGAGTGACTCCTCGAGCGTGCGGAGGTGCTCCCCCGCCTCGGTGAGGAAGGTCTGGAGCAGCAGGTCGCGATCGCTATCGGTGAGGGCCATCGTCAGATCTTTCTGACCCAGGCGCTGCCGTCGCCGGTCTTGAAGACGAGCTTGCGGCCCTGGGAGCCGCCGACGTCCTCGGCGACGATCGGGATGCCCGCATCGGCGAGCAGCCGGCGGGCGAGGTCGACGTTCTTCTTGCCGAGCGATTCGTTCGCCGTCTGGAACGCGTCGATGACGCTGGCGCCGCCGAAGATCTTGGACTTGAGGGTCCCGCGCGGGCTCCCGAGCTTGGCCAGCTCGTCCAGCAGGCGATGAATCGCGACGTTGCCGAAGCGGGGCGAGGAGATGCCGTTCTCCACGCACTGCGGCAACAGGAAGTGATTGAGGCCGCCGGCGCCGGTCTTCGCGTCCCACACGCAGACCGAGACGCACGAGCCGAGGATGGTCGTGACGGTGCATGCCGCGGGGGACGTGAACAGCTGTCCCACGTGGACATAGGCCGTCGAGGCGTCCGGAGCGGCTTCGACCGTCTCCTGTGACGCATCCTCGCCGACGAGCGCGGCCATGCGCTCGGCGAGGTTCCCCATGCCGAACAGGACTTCGCGGCTCACAGGCTGACTCCTTGGTTCCGCGCCCAGGCGCGGAGGCCGGCGTGATGCAGCGCGCGGGCGGCATGGGTCGAGAGGACCGCGAACAGCTCGCGGTCGACCGCCTCGATGCCGTTCTTCTGGGGTAGCAGCTTGAACAGCGCGATGACGCCCACGACCCGATTGTTCAGATGCATCGGAACGGAGACGATCGCGGTTTCTTCGGTGCCAGCGTGCTCGTCATCGACGCCGATGCCGTCGAGCAGCGTGAGCCCCCCATCGGGCCGGCGCGCGTAGATCCCCATCTCTTCACAGCCGATGAGATTGGCGACGATCTCTTTGATCGCCGTCAGGACGTCGACGGGCATCGCCGCTTCGTGCAGCTGGTGCACGGCAGCCTGGAGCTTCGCCAGGTGGCCGATACGCTGCTCGGCGGCCGCGAGCTGCTCGGCGCAGTGGCGATTGTCCGCCGTCTGCGCGGAGAGACGGTGCCGCAGCTCCTGCTCGCGCTCGGACTGATGATCGTGCTCGGCGCGCCACAGCTCGACCTGTTCCTCCAGGCGAACCAGACGCTCTTCCGCGGACTCTACGCGCATGCCCATGTGAACCTCAGTTCCCGAGGATGCTGCGCACTTTGGCGAGCAGCACCGCGCCGTCAACCGGCTTGTTGATGTAGTCGTTGCACCCGCACTGGAAGCAGATCTCGAGGATCTTCGGCTCCGCGCGCGTCGTGACCATGATCACCGGAATGGACTTCGTCGCCTCCTGCTTGCGCAGGAACCGCGTGGCCTCGAACCCGGTCTTCCGCGGCATGACCACGTCCATGAGGATGAGGTCGGGCTGCTCGGCGGTCGCGAGCTCGATCGCTTCCTGACCGTCCTGGGCCGTCAGCATCTCGTAGCCGGCGCCGGCGAGGATCATGCGGTGCATGGTCAACGCGGTAACGGAGTCATCGGCCAACAGAATGCGCTTGTTCGACATGGTCGATCCTTGCTCGTGAGTGATCAGGCCGCGGACTGCGGCTGGGGAGTCAGGCTGTGTAGCCAACCACTGCTGGTCAGATCGGCAACCGTAAGCGGCGCCGCAAAGAGATATCCTTGAGCCAGATCGATGCCGAAGTCCTGCAGGGACAGGAGATCCGTCGAGTCTTCCACGCCCTCGCCGACGACGCGAGCGCCGAGCTTGAGGCCCAGCTGGGCGATGGAGTCCAGCACCGCGCGGCGCTGCGTGTCACCCAACGCGGCGTGAACGAAGTAGCGGTCGATCTTGAGGTACTCGGGTTGGGTGTCGAGCATCATCCCGTAGTTGGAGTGCCCCAGCCCAACGTCATCGAGCGCGATCCGCGCGCCCATCGTGCGAAGCGCTTGCAGCGCCCGCGAAAATGTGACGCCGTCCCAGGCCCGCGCGTGCTCAACGATTTCAATCGTGAGACGAGATGGGTGAATGCCCTGGCGGTCGGTAGCGGCGTCCAGAAACGAAGGAAAGTCTGCGTCGCGGCCCAGCGTGGAGGCGTGCACGTTCAACGACAGGCGCGGCGCTCCGGGCAGCCCAGCGGCTGCCTGCAGCGCGGCCGAAATGCACGCGCGGTCGACGATCGGCTCGACCCGCTTGCGGCGGACGTACTCGAACATCACGTCCGCGCGCGCCGCATTGCTGTCCTGCGGGCCGCGGGTCAGACATTCGAGGGAGTGCAGACGAAGTGTCTCGCCCTCGAGCTCCACGATCGGCTGAAACATGATCGAGAGCCCGTCGGTGGCGAGAATTTGGTCGAGCAACATCACGCGGCACACCCCAGGACCTGCATCGCGACGCGCGCGACATCGGAGAGTGCCGTCGATTTGTGCAAGAAGGCATCGGCCCCGCGGCGCAGCGCTTCCTGCGCGACGTCGGCGGAGCTATAGGCGGTCAGAACGATGATGCGCGTCCGCGGACAGCAGGCGCGTACCATGCTCACGAGATCGAGGCCCTCGGCGCCGTGGATCCCGCTGAGGCGGAGATCGGCGATGACGAGGTCATAGCGGATGTTGTCGATCAGGGCCTGCGCTTCTTCCAGCTCGCGCGCGCAGTCCACGGTGTGATCTTGTGCGATGATGTACTGCTCGACCGCGAACAGGATCGATTCTTCGTCGTCAACAACCAGGATGTGAGCCACTACCATCTCCAGCGAAGCAGGGTGAGTCGACTGTTCTCGGAGACGTGGTAAAGCAAGCGTCGTGCCCGGTGAGGGCATGGCGCTAACTACTTACCAGTAAACGATTTGTGATTGGAGGCGCCGCCGGGGAGAGCGCCGATTCTGGATTTGAGACCGGCGCCTTCTAGGACTTGGACGAGTCGATGCGGAGGGCTTTGATCTTCTGGTAGAGAGTGCTGCGCGGAATGCCCAGCCGTGTGGCTGCTTCGGCGACGCGGCCGCCCACATCCTGGAGCACGTGCTCGATGTGACGGCGCTCCAATTCCGCGAGCGTGAGGGCGCCGTCGTGAGCGGGCGTCGACGCGGCGCCCGCGGGGAGCGGATCGAAGTGCAGGTCGCCGGGGCCGAGCACGCTGTCCGTCGAGAGCAACACGGCGCGCTCGAGGACGTTGCGCAGCTCGCGGATGTTGCCGGGCCACGGGTACCCCTGCAGCGCCGTCACGGCGGCGGCGTTGAGCGTGGACCGGCGGCCGCGCGAGGCCGACAGGCGCTCCAGCAGATCAGCGGCGAGGAGCGGCGTGTCCTCGCGACGCTCACGCAGCGGCGGCACACGCAGGACCAGGGTGCTGATGCGGAAGTAGAGGTCGCTGCGGAACCGCTGTTCCTGCGACAGGCGCGCGAGGTCGTGCGAGGTCGCCGCGATGAGCCGCAGGTCGACGGTTCGGTCACGCACGTCACCGAGGCGGCGGAAGCGCTTGTCTTCGAGCACGGTCAGCAGCTTCGGCTGGATCAGCGGGTCGACATCGCCGATCTCATCCAGGAACACCGTACCCCGGTGCGCCACCTCGAGGAGGCCGAGCTTGTTCCCGGCGGCGCCCGTGAACGCGCCCTTCGCGTACCCGAACAGCTCCGATTCGAGCAGCTCGCGCGACAACCCGGCGCAGTTCAGGTCCACGAATGCCTCGCGCACCCGGCTGGAGTGCTCGTGCAGCCAGCGCGCCAGCACGCCCTTGCCGGCGCCGGTCTCTCCCAGGATCAGCACGGGGCTGTCGGTCTCCGCCATCTTCCCGGACTGCTCAGCGAGTCGCCGCATCGCGACGCTCGTGCCCAGGAACGGGTTCAGCTCCGCCCGGCCGCGGCGGGCCTCGCCGGCGAGGTCGCGGCGGTGCGTCCGCTCCCGCTCGATCATGCGCTGCAACAGCACGAGCAGGGCGGGGAGCTCCACCGGCTTCATCAGGAAGTGGTCGGCGCCCTCCTTGATCGCGCGCACCGCCAGGTCGATCGTCCCCTGCCCGGTGAGGATGACGATGGGCAGATCGGGATCGATGGTCTTGAGGCGCGGCAGCAATTCGAGGGCGTTGCCGTCGGGGAGACCGTAGTCGAGCACCGCCGCATCGGGGCGGGCGTCGCGGCACACTTCCTCCGCCCGAGCGCACGTGTCCGCCTCCACGACGTCATAGTCCTGGAGCTCGAGGAAGTCGCGGACCGCGAACCGGATCCGATCCTCGTCGTCGACGATGAGGATCTTTGGCTTCGTCATACCGTCGCCTCGACCGCACGGCACAGCCGCACCGTGATCAATGCGCCTCCGTTCTCCCGGTTTTCCGCCTCGATCTCGCCGCCGTGCTGCTCGACGATCCGCTGGACGATGGAGAGCCCGAGCCCTGTGCCGCCACGCCGCCGGGTGAAGAACGGCTCGAAAATGTTGGCCATGTCTGCGGGCCGAATCCCGGGGCCCGAGTCGGCGACGGAAAGTTCGATCCCCGCCGCGTTCGGGGCCAGGACCGTGGCGGCCCGCACGACGACCTGACCGCCCTTGGGGGAGTGCTGGATGGCGTTATCAATCAGGTTCTGGAGGACCTGGAGCATGCGTGCCGGGTCGAGCGGCAGGAGCGGCAGGTTGTCACCGACCTCCGCGACGAGTCGAACCCCCGTCTGCTCGGCGAGCGCCGTGCACGCGGCAATGGCGCCCGACACGACGGGACCGATCGGGGCGTCGGTCAGGTCGAGGCGCGGCGGCTTGCCGTAGTCGAGCAAGTCACTCATCAAGCGGCTGAGACGGCTAACCTCCTGCCGCAGGGTGTCCGCATAGCGCGCGTACGCGGGCTGCGGGCCGAACCGAGCTTCCAGCGCGTCCACAGTCGCGGAGATGGCGAACAGGGGGTTGCGGACCTCGTGCGCGACGCCGGCGACCACAGCGCCGAGAGCGGACATCGTCTCAGCGCGCCGCAAGGACTCCTGCAGCTGCCGGGCTTCATCCTCGGCCAGTTTCCGCTCGGTGATGTCGCTCGACACGCCCATCAGCGCGATGATGCGTCCCTCCGCGTCCTTCACCTGCGCCGTCGTCAGCGTCATTACGAAGTCCGTGCCGTCCTTGCGCCGGTTGTACAGCTCGCCGCTCCACCCGCCCCGCGTCGTCGCCGCGATGAGCTGGGCCTGGAGGCCGCGCGGATTGCGCGGCGAGTCGATCAACGCCACGGGCTGGCCGAGCACCTCTTCCTCCGTGTACCCGATCTGTTCCAGGAACGCGCGATTGACGAAGGTGAAGCGCCCCTCCAGGTCGGTGATGGTGATCGCCTCGCTCGTGCTCTTGACGGCCTGGGCCAGCAGCTGGAGCTGCCGCTCCGCGCGCTTACGCTCGGTGATGTCGCGGTGGATGACGAGCACGGCTGTGCGGCCTTCGTAGGGCATGCGGATGCCGATGGCTTCGATGTCCAGCTCCGATCCGTCGAGCCGCCGCAGCTTCACTTCGCCGACGGTGTCGCGGTGGCCCTCCGCGACCGCCGCGATGCGTCGCGCCGCTTCGGCGAGCGACTCTTCCCCGATGAAGTCCGCGGCCAGGCGTCCCACGATCTCCGAGAGCTCCCGCGCGCCCACCAGGAGCAGGGCAGCGGGGTTCGCGTAGCGGACGCGTCCTTCCTCGATCACCGAGACCGCATCGGGGCTCGTTTCGACGAGCGTCCGATACCGCTCTTCACTTTCCCGAAGCGCCTCGGCGGCGCGTCTGCTCTCCGTGACGTCCGAGAACGACACGATCACGTTGCGGACGTTGCCCTTCGCGTCTTTCTGAGGATCGACATTGAAGTTGGCCCAGCGCATCTCGGACTGGCCGCGAGGCCGATAACCCAGAACCAGGTCGTGCAGCGCCTGCCCCGTCTGCACCGCCTGCAACACGGGACGTTCGTGGGCGGGAAACGGTGTGCCGTCCTCCCGCATCGCGATGAGCTCGCGTTGCCAGAATCCATCCTTCCCGAGCTCCTCGGCCGTCACGTCCAACCACTTGAGCCCCGCCGGGTTGCACATCAGGACCCGTCCCGCGCCGTCGAGGAGCCCCACACCCACGCTGAGGTCCTGGACCAGCCGCCGGAAGCGCTCCTCGCTTTCCCGCAGCGCGTCGGCGACCCTGTTCCGTTCGGTGATGTCGATCGCGGATCCGAGCGTGTGCGGCACGCCCTCGATTTCGATGACCTCGACCGAAACGAGGACGTCGAGGAGGGGCCCCGCCTTCGTTCGCATCTTCAAGTCGAGATGGCGGAGCCGACCACGCCGCTTCAACTCGCGCACCATTACTTCGCGTCCCTCCGGCGCCGGCCAGAGCATCTCGGCCGCGGACTTCCCGATCACGTCCTCACGCGTGAATCCGGTCACCTCGAGATAGTTGTCGTTCACGTCGACGAGGGTCCCGTCGTCCACGCGCGCGATTACGCTGGGATTCGGATTGAGGCGGAACGCCGTGGCGAACTTCTCCTCCGACTTGTGCAACGCGATGCCGGTACGCGCCCGCTCCGCCCCCTCGAGCGCCAGGGCGGCCAGGTCGGCGAGCGACGCGGCGAAGCTCTGCGCCGCGGCGCTCCACTCCCGCGTGGGCCCGATGTGCTCGAGCGCCACGACGCCCGCGACCCGTCCCCCCACGCGAATCGGAGCGGCGAGTAACGACGTGATGCTGAGCGGGGCGAGGTACACGCCGTTCAACTCCCCGATGCGCGGCTCGTTCCGGGCATCCGGCGCCGCGATCACGCGGTGGCCGTCCAGGGCGCGGAAGTACGTTGGGATACGGTCCACCGCGAGCGACACGCCGTCCGAATGCCGGTCTCGGCTCAGGTGGTACAGGTCGTCGCAGCGCAGTGACGAGCGTTCCACGTCGAGGCGCCAGATGCCGACCCGCTCCACCTCCAGCGTGCGGGCTGCCGTCTCCGTCAGCTCCTGCCAGGCGGCGCGGACGTCGCCGGTGGTGAACGCCTTGTGCCGGGCGAGCGCGACCAGCGCCGCCTGCTCGCGGCGCACACGCTCTTCCACCTGACGCGCCGCGGCGTCGCGGCGCTGTTCGTCCGTGACATCCTCGGTCAGCGACACGGTGTGGACGAGTTTCCCCGTGTCGTCGCGCACGGCGGCCACCATCAGCCGGCCCCACACGACGGCGCCGTCCTTGCGGGTGTACCGCTTTTCGATCTGAAACCGGTCGCGAGCGCCACTCAACATCTCGCGGAACGGCTCGGCGGTCAGCGCGACGTCGGCCGGGTGCGTGACGTCGGTGAAGCGCATCGTCCTGAGCTCGGCTTCGCTGTACCCGAGGAAGCGCTCGAGGGCGGGGTTGGCGTGCACATAGCGGCCCTGCGCGTCGACGACCGCGATACCCAGGGGCGCGAACTCGACGATCGCCGCGTAGCGCTCCTCGCTCTCCCGCAACGCCGCCTGCGCATGGCGCCGCGTCTCTTCGGCGCGGCGGCGCAGCATCGCCGTCGTGTCGTTGAAATGCCCGCTCAGCCGTCCCAGCTCGTCCTGGCGGAGGACCGGGATCATCCCTTCGAGGTCGCCATGCGCGACCCGGACCAGGGCGCGGTCCAGCTCGGTGAGCGGGTCGTAGAAACGTCGCCGGAAGTAGGCGACGAAAAACGGCGCCACCAGAATGCCGAGGCCAACCCACCAAGCGATGGCCCGGAGGCTCGCGGTCGTCGCGTCCGCCAGGGCGCTCTCCCGCCGGATCAGGTCGACGAGACCGAGGCGCTGTGCCTCGGCCACGTGCCGGTCGAGGAGGCCCGCGAGGGAGTCCGCGGCCTCGAGGCGGCGCGCCGCGACGGCCGCGCGGCCGAGCTCGAGGTTCGCGAGCGCGTCCGTCAGCGCGCTCTCGAGCACCGATTGCGCCGAGGTGCCGGACGCGAACTCGAATCGCATGTCCGCCGGGATCGTCGCGATCACCGGCACACTGCTCGCGGCGGCCAACGAGTCGACGCGCGCACGCAGCTCCTGCAAGCGGGGGCGCGCGGCCTCCGGTGCAGCGCCGCGCGCTATGGCGATGAGCACCGGGTGGATGTCGTCGATGGTTTGGTGGTACGCGAGGGTGCGTACCTGCATGCCGCTGTAGCCTCGGAGCATGGCTTCGCTGTACCGGCGCAGCGAGATGGCCGTCGGGCCGAGCCGGAAGGCGATCGCGACGGCGATGATGGCCACGTACGCGATCACCCCGAGCCCGAGGAGGCGCAGCGACCCACGAAGGCTGAGCGACCGCTTCACTGGCCGGGAACGGCGATGGTGGCGCCGCCGCGGACGCGCAGCATATACAGCGGACGCCGGCGGCCGGCCTCGAACGAAATCGGACCGGTGACGCCCTCATAGGGGGGCCGGGACCTTCCCAGGTCCGACAGATAGGTCTGGATCGCCTTGCGGTTGGGGCCGACGTCGCGCACGGCGGTCATCAGCAGCATCAAGGCATCGTACTGCAGCGCCGTCGCGGGCGACGGGTGTGTGCCCGTCACGCGTCGATACGCGGTGGTGAAGGCCGTCGACCGCGCGTCGGTGAGGCCGTCGTACCAGAACGCGACGAAGTACGTGGACTCCGCGGCGGCGCCCATGGCCGCCACCTGTGCGTCACTGATCTCCACGGCATCGGCCGTGATGAAACGAAGTCCCGGGAGTCGCCGGCGCGCTTGCCGCACGATGCAGGCGGCATCCGCCGGTCGAGCCGCCAGCACCAGAACGTCCGGGGCGGGGCGGGGGGGGCGGCGCGACGTCATCAGCGCGACCGTCGCATCGTCGTCGGCAGCGCACACTGCGCCGATCGATGCGTCGGCAGCGAGCGGGGTGCCCGCGGCCGCCAGGGCGTCGCGCACGCCGTCCCGAATGCCGCGCCCATACTCATCGTTGTCATACATGAGCGCGACGCTGCGGGCGCGCAGCGCGCCCGTGGCAAAGGCCGCGATGAACGCGCCTTCCTGCGAGTCGCTCGGGGCGACCGGGAACACCCAGGGGCCCGCGGCGCCCAGCGCGCGGCTCGTGGAGTTCGGGACCACGAGAGGAATGCCGGCTTCGTCGTACACCGGGGCGGCGAGGAGCGTGCTGCGACTGTCCTGGTGGCCGACCACGGCCACGATCCCAGGCACGGCGGTGAGCTGCGTCGCCACGTCCACCTCGCGTGCCGAGTACGTCTCCTGGTGCGACACCGGCCCGTGTATCGCGGCGGGAGGACCACCGGGGAAGTCTGCGACGCTCTGGAGGACCACGTCGATCACACTCGGCGACGGCGCAGCGGAGGGGATACCAAGGACGGGGGGATCTCGACGGCAGGCGGGAAATGCCCATGCGGCGCACAGCAACGCCACCCACGCGACCCACGTCCTGCAGCGACAGCTTCCGGCTTGCATCCAACAACCTCGCGACCTGCACAACAGCTAAGGTACCAGCGGCCGGAACGGGCGGTTAGAGGCTACCAGCGAATCGCGGCGCTGCCCCAGGTAAAACCCGAGCCGAACGCCGTCAACATCAGCAAGTCGCCGCGCGCGAGTCGCTTCTCGGCGAGCGCCTCGTCGAGCGCGATGGGGATCGACGCGGCCGTGGTATTGCCGTAGCGCTGGATGTTCGTGTACACCTGGTCGTCCCGCAGGCCCGTAGCCTTTTGCACCATCTCGATGATCCGCATGTTCGCTTGATGGGGGACGAGCAACCTGACGTCGGCGGGCGTGAACCCGTTGGCCTTCAGGGCGATCGCGACCGATTCGGGCATCTTCACGGACGCGAACTTGAATACCTCGCGCCCCTCCATCACGGGGCGATGCACGCCTCCCTCCAACATCGCGACGCTGACAAACGGGTCGTGCGCCAGCCCGGGCCCGTCCACCCAGAGCTTCTCCGCGTGACGGCCGTCGGCAAAGATGTGCGTCGACAGCACGCCGCGGCCCGACTCCTCCGTCGGGCCCAGAACCGCAGCGCCCGCGCCATCGCCGAACAGCACCGCGGTGTCGCGCCCGCGGGTCGTCTTGTCGAGTCCGCGCGAATGGACCTCGGCGCCCACGAGCAGGATCCGCTTGTACTGGCCCGTCCGAATCCATGCGTCGGCGATCGAAAGACCGTAGATGAACCCGCTACATTGATTGCGCACGTCCACGGCAGGGATGTCCGTCACACCGAGCTCGCGCTGCAGGAACACACCGTTCCCGGGCTCGAAATGATCGGGCGTGCAGGTGCAGTAGACGATGCAGTCGATGTCGGAGGGGGTGAGACCGGCCTTGCCGAGCGCCTTGAATGACGCCTCGCGCGCGAGCGACACGCCGGTCTCGCCGTCGGACACCCAGTGGCGCGTCTTGATGCCGCTGCGCTGCACGATCCACTCGTCCGATGTCTCCATGAGCTTGGCGAGATCGTCGTTGGTGACGACGCGCGCGGGCACGTGGAAACCGGTGGAGAGAAACGCGGT
>Ga0137409_10006534_pt1 | contig 12101 bp, 12 predicted proteins | sample CZODoug1_16funga_FD_122059 | JGI IMG/M metagenome (GOLD analysis project Ga0137409, IMG submission 122059) | Vadose zone soil fungal communities from Angelo Coast Range Reserve, California, USA - CZODoug1_16fungal (Hybrid Assembly) | ecosystem: Environmental > Terrestrial > Soil > Vadose zone... | reverse complement strand
TGGAAGTCTGCTGGCCATACTGGACCGCGGTCTTCACCTTCATGTTCGGGAAGCCTTTCTTCAGCAGGTCGGAGACGTAAACCCCGAAGCTGTTGGCGAAGGTCATCGCGACCTCGCTCGAAGGCGACATAGCGAGCGTCATCGCCGCCTTGAGGTCGACGGTGCCGTTGGTCTGAAGGATCAGCTTGTTCACCATCGCGACGATGTCGTTGTAAACCTCGTTCGCGGTCGCCGACGGCGATCCGTTGGTGAACCAGGTCGTCCCGCCCGCCGCCTTGGTCGCCGGCGTGAGCGATGCCGACAGGTACGGGTTGTTCAGGATGCCGTAGTTCTGAAGGCCCTGGATGCCAAACGCGTACGCAAGGTTTGCAAAGCGGTTGAGCAGGTCGGCGGACGACATGCCGAGCTCGCTCACGTAGTTGATCTTGGCCAGACCAGCACGAGCCATCTCGCGCTCGCCGTAAACCTCGAAAGTCTGGAACAGGTACGACTGGAACTGCGGCCAGTTCAGGTTCACGCCAGCTCGGCCGTTGTTGTTGAAGTCGCCGTAGCTCGACACTTCGCCGGTCGACTCGACGACCGGGAACATCCGGGTTTCTTCGAGCCAGTCACCTGCCTTGCGTTCGGTCAGGATCTCCGCGAACTGTGTCGGGGCGAAGACGATGCGGATGACCTCGGGGTCGATCGTCGTCGTCAGGATGGACGGGATCGCCGAGCTCGGATCGGTCGACAAGATCGGCTGCGCGTCCATCGCCAAGCGGAAGTCGCGCTTCCACTCGTCGGGCAAGTACATCGTCACGCCGGGGAGAGCGAGACCCTTCTCTTCGAGCACGAGGCGGTGGGCCGCCCACTGGGCCCGTGATTCTTGAAGGTTCATCGAGGTCTGGCTCCTGGTTGGGGATTTCCCTGAACGTCTGACTTCTTGCCGTCCTTGCCGCGCGCTTTATCCCAAGGGGTGCGAAGAAATTTTCACGACCTCGCCCGGCTGGCCCGCACTCATTGCGATCCACTTGGTCTCTACCGCTACGCTCGCCGTGATCGTCGTGCTGCTGACGACCGTGTTGTTGTTGACGACCATCGTGCCGCCCGTGCCGCCCGTGCCGGTGATGTTGGCGGTGATCGCCGTTCCGGCGACGACGTTGGTGCCGGTCAGGATGTCTCCGACGACGAACGTTCCGGTCGCGGTTCCGATCGTCAGGATGCCATACGTCCCGCTGACCGTGGTCGACGCCGCAGACTGGTCGCCCACGTCGGTCAGGTACGTTCCCACGCCGCCTGCCGTGCCGGTGACTTGCGATACGATCTTGGTCCCGGTCGCGATGCCCGTCCCCGAGATCGTGGCTCCGGGAACGACCGTGCCGGAGCCGACCGCGGTGACCGTCAGGACGTCGTCGGCGAGAGACGCCGTGACGGAGAAGGTGGCCGCTGCGATCGAGCTGCCGGTGGCCGAAGCGCCGCCAGGCACGCTGCCCGCGGCGAGGAACTCAACCTTTCCGGTCGCGAGGAACGCGAAGGCTTTCTGGCCGATCTGAGCTTCCGTCGTCCCGTCGTTCTTCGCCCAGAAGTCGCCACCGGTCATGAGCGTCATCTGGAAGCCGGGCTGGATCGTCACGCCGGAAGCGGCCAGGTAGTTGACGATGAGGCCTTGCTGCTCGCGATGGACGAAGCCGGACACCGGACCATAGCCGGCGTTCTGCACGATCTTGCCCGTGCCGTTCGGATCGTCGGGCGGGAAGACCCACGCGAACTGACCGACGTTGACGCCCAACGGGCCGCCCGCGACCAGGCCGCCTGGCCCCGCGTCGAAGCTCCACCATGGATTGTTGGAGGCGAAGTCACCGGCTATGCCGGGCGTCGGTTGATCGTAAACCTGGGTCTGAAAGCCGCCCGTGCCAGCCATTTCGCGATGCTCCTTCGATCAGTGTCCTGGCCGGTTCGCGGCCCGCTTTGACGTGAGGGATATCAGGTCTCAGACCGAAGTGATGCGGTCCAGGCCCGGGTAAAGCTTGGCGATGGCGTCGATGCTCGCGGCGTCGACGGCGAGGGTCGAGGACCGGTCCGCGTTCGGGCGCGCGCCGGGCTTCGGCTGCAAGCGCATGATCGTCGGGAAGGCCGAAGGGTGCACGTCCTTGACGTCGATGCCCATGCCGGAGAACGCGGCGCGGTAGACGTCGTCGGCGCTGTCGAAGGCGAGATGGAGCTCGCCGACGTAGGGTCGGACTTCCGTCAACGCCGAGCGGACCGCGTTCTGCGTGGCGAGGACTTCCGCGCGCACGCGCTTCGCGGTGGCATCGGAGGCGAGCAGGATGGCCGCGTCCATCGCCGTCTTGGTGACCGTGTCTTTGCCCATTTCGCCGTCCTTGTCCTTTTCCTTGTCCTTCTCGCCGTCCTTGTCTTCGTCCTCCGCCGGCTTCTCGGCGTCGTCCTTTTTCTCGTCTTCCTTGTCGCCTTCGTCGGCGGCGGCGGCCTTCGGCGAGAACATGTCCATCACCTGAGTGATGTCATCCTCGCTCATGCCCTTCTCGCGCAGGAAGGCGGGAACGTCGGCATCCTTGGAGACGAACTCCTTGCCGACCTTCTCCGGGATGCCGAGCGTGCTGTTGCCATGCGCCGCGGCTTCCATGGCGTTGTGTTGTTCCGGGGAGACGCTCTCGTCGGTCCCCTCGTTGATCTCGTGCTCCTCGAGCATGTCGAGGACCTTGCCGACGTCGGACAGCGACGCGTCCTTCGCGAGCTTGCCCTTGGCGGCAGCGGTGATCCGCTCCGCGACGACACCTTTCTTGTCCTTGAAGTTCTTTCCGGTGACGCCTTCGAAGATCTTGGCGATGCCGATCTTGGCGTCGAGGGCGAGGCGCGGCCTGAGATAAGCCGTTAGAGCGTTGACCGTCAGAGCGCGGTCGGAAATCGCTTTGATCCTGCGAGCCGTATCGGCGTTGGCCGTCATCTCGTCGATCTCCTGGTTGCTGTCGCCCACGACTACGTCGGGTCCGGCGCGCCCGTCTTTCACGAGGGCCACGTGGTTTCCGACGATGTCCCTCATAACACCATCGTAACGCGTACCATCAAAAATTCCCGGTGTCATGTCCGGCCGGTAGTGGTACCCGCACGAAAGTTCTTTCTTGGTCTCGGACGCGATGTCCGCGATCGCGTCGGCCGCCCACACGCTGAGACTGTTGCGGAGGTACGGCGAGACGAACTCCGCGTCCGTCCCGGTAGCGCCGACAACGTCCCACGGCTGGTGATCGTCCGCCGACACCGGAACGTGCTTGCGTAGCAATTGAACGCCGTTGAACGTCGGCGCCGCCTTCGCCAGCTCATCAGGATCGCGCAACAGGTAATAGATCTTGTTCGCGTCGAGGCCGAGGTCTTCCCAGCCCGGGATCTCGTGCCCGAGGTACGGGTTGACGGTCGCCTTGCTGATGTTGCTGACGCCGACGCGAAGCCGCCCGTCCTGGTCGACTTCCCGGAGCGACTCCTTGTCGAGGGCGAGCTTGACGGCCGAATCGGTCGCCGAGATCGCGTGCTCCGGCTCGCGCTCTTCCTCGGACAGCCACTTGAGGAAGCCGCTCGCGAGACCGGTCCAGTCTTCCGGCGTCATGTCGGCCGCCGGCCTTTCGCCGTGCAGTCGCTCGGAGATCGTCGCCGCCAGGCCGGGGTGGACGGGTTGCGGGAGTTGCCCGAGAGGCGCCCAGGCGTAGCCGCTGTGCTCGCCGCTCACGTTGGGCGCGAACTTGCTCGTCGCGGGCTGGGCGAACGTGTGGAAGGTGGTGCCGGTCGGCGTGACGCGCCGGTCGATCAGCTTTTTCTTGCCGCCGACGGAAGCGCCGGTTTCCTCGCGCGCTTCGCGCTCCGCTCCGTCTTCGGGCTCTTCGTCTTCCTCGACCTTGCCGCCGGGCAAGTCCCAGTGGCCGCCGTAGTTCTCTTCGGAAGAAGATCGCCTCATCACGAGGACGTCGCCGTCGGGGGCGACGAACAGGATCCCGGCCGCGTGGTCGCCGGCCGCGTCCATGGCCGCGAGCGCGTCAGGCGTCTTCGGGATCCCCAGCATGGGGTAGAGGGATAACACGCGGCTTCGAGGGCGTCGATCCGGATTCATCGTCGTTGTCGGGAAGGCGCCCGAGGCCTCCGCACACTTTGCAGTCGCGCACGGGGTGGCCGGCAAAATGGCGGCCGAAACCTCCGCGTCCCTCGCAGGCGTGGCAGATCATCGTCCCGGGAAGCAATCGATCGTGTCGCCCCCGGCGTTGAGGACGTACGCCCGGGTGGCGATCGTGACGCGTTCCTTGGTGCCGTCCGCTTTCGCCACGTCGGCGTAGGCGACGCCGTTGACCTTGCCGAAGGCGACGGAGACGACTTCCATGAGGCTGAACGCCGGGCCTTCGGCCGCCGGGATCTTGATGATCATGCTGGCTTCCTGCCTGCCTTGCTTCACGAGAACCCGGGAATCACCGCCCGGCTCACGCACCGGCAGTTCGGCTCTTCGCCCGGCAACACCCATTGGCCCTTGTCGCCGATCTTCAGTCCCTTGCCAACCTGGTAACGCGTGCCGCTGGCGGCGACGTGCTTCGGCCGAGGCGTCTTGCCGCCGCTGCTGTGCAGCCAGATCGCTTCTTGGATCCCCAACTCGGCGCGCCTGGCCTCCTGAATGGCGCTCGTGGCCTTGTTGTTCTGATCACGCGCGATGAACGCCGCCCGCTTCTTGGTCACGCCGAACTGGCGTTCGATCTGCTTCGCGACGGTTTCGAGGTCTCGCCCGCGGGTGACGGACCTCATCACGGCTCCTTCGACCTGCGTTAGGTATTCGCGCGGGATAGAGCGGATGAGCGAAACGTTCTCGGCGATCTTCGCGTCGATGATGTCTCTCGCCGTCGCGGTCATCTTGAATTTGACGGTCAACCCGCCCTTTTTCAAGATCGACCGGAGGGCCGCGTCGCTCCGCTTGCCGGCGGAGATCGAGAACCATCGGGCGAGCTCGGGAGCCGCTTCGTCGAACTTGTCGAGCCAGCGGCGGGAGAGTTCGCGCATGGCGTCGCGCAGCTCGTTGGCCGGCGACTTGTCCTGGGCAAGCATGGCGGCGACCGCGGGCTCGTTGGCGCGGTACGTCGCCTTCAGCCAGTACTCGACCGATTTGGCCATCGCTTCGACGAGCAGATGGAGGCGCTTGCGGTAGCACGCTTCGATGCCGGCGTTGGGCCGCACGCCGGGAAGGATCTTCTCGTTCTTGCCGAGCGCGCGCCGGGAGATCCGCGCCATGTCACTCGTCGTCGCCTTCGCCGCCGCCGCCGTACGTCTCGGTGCCCTTCAGGTTGATCTTGCCGTCGGGATTCTCTCCACCCTGGTCGATCGGTTCGGGCAGGTCGCCCACGTCGAGCCCGGCGTAGGGCGAAGCGGCGTCGGCGGCGAGGCGTCCGCGGACTTCTTCGGGCGAGATCGCGTTGCACCCGTTGACCAGGATGTCGTCCGTCTCGGCTTTGAATTTGTCGACTTCGGCTTCTTCCAACTCGGTCAGCGAGAACAGCGGCACGAACTCGAACGTGATCCTGGGGTCGACCTTGCCCCATAGATTGATCATGACGAAGTTGAGGACCGTCGTCAGGTTGCGGCGGAAGAAGCTATGCTGGTAGGCGTGGATCGTATCGTAGAACGCGCGCAGCTCGCCCTCGGTCGATGCATTCATCCCATGCGGAGAGATCCCGAGCAGCTTGACGAGTGGAATACGAGAAACCGACGAATTGTGCACCAGGACGTCGTTGGCGAAGAATTCCGGAAGGCCATCTACCTCGATATTATAGACTGGCTGTAGCGGAACTTTGAGCACGGCGACGCGCCCAACTGACACGCTGCATGCATGCGCTAGAGCAGAATCTCGCGAGAGTTCGGCGTTTTGTTTTAAAACCCTTCCCACAGCACTCGCATTTTTTGTCGTATTCCCTAAACGGGATCCATCCGTTTCTAAGTCTGAATTCTTTGGTTTTGCATCCCTTGGAACAAAAGCGTGCACGTTCATTGGCGGCCAAAAACCGCCGAGAGCATTGAGCGCAGCGATGTTTGTGCTTCCGGTCAAGCACGCGGCCGATGCGACCATCGCGTTCCATGTGCTCTCGCCGGGTAACCATCTCGAAATTTTCGAACTTGTTGTGGGTTCCGTCATCATCCCGATGATGGATCTCGTAGCCATCCGGAATTGGGCCGCGATGCGCCTTCCAAATTGCGCAGTGAAGAAGCCCCCCAGCTTTTTGGTTGCGGTAATAGCCTTCCTTTGTTTTCCACCACCATCGACCGCGCCAAGCGACTGATGGCCCATATTTTCCAGGCTGGGCAGACCGAGTAGGCGATGGGAAGGCGACACATTCCTCGCATTGACAAATTCTTTTGTCGTTTCCGACCATACGGGATGCTCTTCGGTGACGCGTAAGACGGAGCGACCAGCCTGGATCTCGATCAAAGTATCTCGATGTCCAGTTACCCCAACCCATTTGATAGGAGACAGGCCATCCCGCGTCAACACGCGGTCGTCAGTAGTTATTTCTTCAATTTTAATATTCCCCCGATCGGTGCGAATTAGCGTCCCAGCCTGAACGCACATGTGCTCTTGCGCTTGCGCTTGCAGCGCGTCGAGAGATCCGAGCGGAGCCGAGACGTTCGAGAACTCCTCCGACTCCTTGTTGACCATGAACAGGCCGCGGTTGTCGCGCAGCTCATTGAACAGTTGGACGCGGTTGATCAGTTCCATCCCGCCCGCGTTTATCAGCGTTGAGAGGTCGGTCGACAGAACCATGACGCTGAACGCGTGGATGATGTCGCCGACGCTAGTCCGCGTTTGAAGCCAGTAGTTCACGTAGGGCTGTGCGATCTGCGACATCGACAGGCCGCCGAAAGAATAGGCGGGCTTCAGAAGGTCCGGCACCGGGCGGCCGATGAACCTTAGTAGGCGGGAGACGTGGACCTCGCGTCCCATCACGTACCACTGCTGCGGATTGTACCAGTCGGGCCTGAGCGGGTTCTGCGCGTTGTAGGCCATCGGATACGTCCAGACGGCTTCGACCGTTTGGAGGCGCTGGAGAGAACCTTTCTTGACCTTGCTGAGGCTCAGTTCGCCGCGCCCGTCACCGATCGACGTCGCGAGTTCGGGCGTGCCCGGTCCGTCGAGGTTGTCGCCGAAGTCGATGAAGAGATGGCTGCGGCCGAAGAACCCGTCCTGGGCGGCGAGGTCGCAGAAGCGATCGCGCACTTCAAGGCGCTCGAGTTCGTCTTCGAGTTCCTTGATCCGCTTGGTTTCGTCTTCGTCGTCCTTACCCGAACCGTTGATCTTGATCCACTTGCGGGTCGCCTCGGTCGCGATGACCTCGGAGATCGTCCGGTATTCGGGCCGCTGGGCGAGTTCGGCCAGGAACGGGTAGCCGAGGAACGCGAGACCTTCTCCGAGCGCGTTGTTGAGGACCATCCCCGACCATGCGGTCGACGCCCACGTCGTCGAGTCGTCCATCGCCATCCGCTGGTCTCGCGGAGGCGTCGCTCCTGGCGGGTGGAACGGGATCGAGAACGGGTTGAATCCGTCACGCGGCGCTGGCTTGCCGAAGCGCGGGATCGTGTTCCTGGCGTTGCGCAAGACTTCGGGGAAGGAAAGCTTGGGCGCGGCGAAATTGACCGGGCGAGCGGTCGCCATGGTGCGCCGCGGCACGCGCTGCGGTTCCCGGATAGGCATCGGTTTGCGCCCTGATCCCGGTCGCGACCCGCCCCATCCGTTCGCCATCACCGATCCCCCAATCAACTTGAAACAAATCAAGATGACACTTTCGGAATTGAAAGGTCAACGCCTGCGCGGCCCCCGTACCGCGGCGAGGATGCCCGCGGTGATCTTCATGCCCGGCTTGGCGTTGGGGGCGTAGCGGATCATCGCCGCGTCGGCGAGGTTCGGGCTCTTCATGCCGTCGGGCTTCTTGTTGATCAGGATCTTGCCAACCTGGTTGATCGTGAACGTCGGCTGGCTCAGTTCGGCGACGAGCTTGAAGTACATCGGGCACTTCGAGCTTATCGAGATGATCTCGTCCGGTGGGGACGGGACGCCCTCGACGATCCAGCGGTAGACCTTCTGGAACCGGACGCGCAGGTTCCACCATCCCTGCGACTTGCGGTTGGCGAAGAGATCCTTGTTCTTGCGTCCCTTGACGTCTTGCGCCTCGGGCTCGAACACGGCATCGGAGCCGCGGAAGCCCTCGACCAGCAGCGGCGGCTGTCCGTTGGCGGCGCGCATGGCGTTGATCACCCGCGCGTCGCCGCGCACGCCGGCGCCGAGACCGTCCGCGTCGTACCGGAACCCGTCGTGGTCGCGCTCCTCGCAGATGAGGAACGCGCGCTGGACGGTCGAGAAGATGTCGCCGCCCTTGCCGCTCCACTCGTCGACGAACTCGATCTCGATGCCGTAGTTGCAGCAGGCGGCGTTTTTGTCGACGCCCTCGTCGGCGACGTCGAGGCTCATGCCACGGAGGCCGGAAGGCGCGATGCCGAGCTTCTTGGTCGCATCGATCGATGCGCGGACCCACGCGCCGGGGATCACGATGCCCTCGACCGACGCCGAGTAGTCCCGGTCGATATCCTGGGCGACCGTGACCGGGTCGAGCTCCGAGCATTGCTTTGCGTACCACGCGTCGTCCTTGCGCGGGTCGTCCCGCCAGTCGCAGACGAAGACGTCGACCTTCCCCTCGTGCCGCTTTTTGGCAAAAGCGTTGTTCATGCCGTTGACCGACGAAACGTCGATTCGGCAGTTGGTCGTTTGCGAGAGGGACCGTTCGACCAGGTCCGCGCGCTCGAGATAGGCGCTCTCGTCGATGAAGTAGATCGAGGTTCGGTCGCCGCGCCCGATCTGGTCGCCGCCTTCCCCCGTGATGATGGACCCGGTTTCGGGGAAGTTGATCCGCATGTATGGCGCATCGCGCCAGCTCACCCACCCGCCTCGGAACTCTACGGGCAGGTTTTCCATGAACATTCGGCATTTTGGCAAAATCGGTTTCATCGTCCCGATCTTGTCCACGTAGTCGACGAGGCGGGAACCGAAGCCGATCGCGATCCCTTCCCGGAACAGGCACGTCGTGCATGCGAACGCCGCTGCGAGCCAAGTCAGGCCGAAGTCGCGGGACTTCTCCGTCAAGCCTGGTTTTTGGGCAATCCAATGCGCCATCACCCAGTCGATCCATTCGTGCTGACGGTCGAACAGGACGAACGGGATCAGCGACGGGAGACCGCGTTCTGGCAAACGGGGATCCCAGGTCACGCCCCAGTCGGAGATGAAGGTCGCTGGGTTGGCGCCGTAATAGGCTTTCAGCGCGGGGAGGGCATCGGGTTCGGCGCGCAACCGCTTGAGGGCTTCGAGGCGAGCGGTGAAGACGGCCGCGTAATCGGGGTTGCGGTAGTCCATCTCACTCGCGGCCGGTCGCCTCTCCGACTTGGTCGGCGAGCATCGCCATGTCTTTCCGCCAGGCAGAGATCCTGTTTTCCTTCTCGGCGTGGCCGTTCAACCGCTGAAGAACGTAGACGACCCCGTCGTAGGTCAACCAGGCGTAGGCCTGGGAGCGCGTGGCGAGACCTTTGTCGCGCAGCTCGTCGCGAGCAGTCTTGTCGATGATGTTCCCGTCCCACGTCGGTCCCTGCAAGAAAAGCTGGACCGCGACGGCTTTTGCCAATTCCGTTAATTGTAGATCGTCTGCCACGTTTGTATCCCTTCCTGCCTCTTAACCCTTAGATCCTGCAATGATCCGCTGATAGACGCGCGCCACGGCCATGGCGTTGCCGAAGGGCACGACGTTGCCCGTCTCGTCGATGACCTCTCCTTGCCCTTCTCCCGGTCGCGGCGAGGGCATCGGAACGCCCCCTTCTAGGCCGCTCCCCGGCGTCGTGACCATGACGGCCCGGAACGTCGGGCTCTGGTACGGGGCGAGCTTGCCAGCGCAATCGACGCTCAGGCGGGCCCATCTCTCGAACTCCTTGGAGTTGCCTAGCATGCCGCCGAGGCCGTCGGGCCGCGGTTGGTGAACGGCGGCCTGGCCGGCGAAGACGAGCATGAACCGTTCGAGGATGTCCTTCGCGAGCGGCGTGTTGGTCGCCTTCGCGTTCGCGACGACTTCCGCGGCGCGCTCGACCGAGGTCTTGTTGTGGACGCCCTTCTTGCGTCCCCCGCGCCTTTCCCCTGGTCTCGCTCCGCTAGGCATCTGGCGACATTTTACTATTTTCCGTATTCAGTAAAGTAGCGATTTTGCCAAAACCTCTAGCGCGAAGATTGCCCACAAGTGCGCGATTTCAATTCGGAATAGGCATCGATGACCATTCGGTAATGGTCAAGGTGTCTCCGCATCCAGGCGGCATCGAGAGGTGTGCCGTAGCCGCGCTCGCGCATCACGGACTCAACTTGCCGCAACCGCTCAACATCCTCGCGGCGGCGCTGTTCTGCGGGCTTTATATAGGTTGGCATCGCGTTGTTCGCTTACAACTGCACGCCGTTCGGAACGTGCCATGGCCAGCCCCACGTCTGCATTCCCTTCGCCGGGACATGCGGTTCGATCGGCCTTACGTCAGTCAGCCACCACGCCCACCGTCCTAGCGCATAGTTTCCGAACGGATCAGAAATGACCTGCTCAGCCGGTAACGCTTCCATGAGTAGTGCCGTGCAGACCACCACACCGAGCGGAAGAGTATGAAACCAATGGCAGCTACCGAAGGCGTCGCACATGGCCTCGTGCGTCTCGTCGTCGACGTCGCTCTTGCGCTGCTTCCGCATAGCCGCGTGGATCGCAATCCGCTGACCAATGAGTCGCTTGGGCGGCGGCTTGGTGCGTGTCTCATAGGACTTGGCACCGATCTCGATTAGACAAGCCCATGGTTGCCATAGGGTGATAGCAGGGATGATAGTCCCGCTCATTTGGTCTCTCCCGCTAACTGCTCATTTGCGAGGGCTAGACGAGCTATCCCCGCCTCTCGTGTCTCGGTTGTTATTCCGCCGCCCGTGTCAACCCATCGACCTTTCGCGATCTCGGTGAGCGCTGCCCGCAATCGTTCTTTGGCCTGCCCCTCAAGCTCGACCAGCAGATCCTCGATTGTGTCGCCGTGGCCTGTCGCATAGCCCCTGGCGTCCATCCACATGACGATCGCCTCTCGGCCGTTGGCCTGTAGGCGTTCAATCTCCTGCTGCTGCGCCGTGGTGATGGCTACGTGCCGCTCGATGTCGATCTTGAGCGACGCCACTTCCTTCGCCCTCTCGTCGGCGCGGTTCATCCAGCGGCGCTTTTCGGCGCGCAGCGCTTCAACTTCACGATCTTTAATGGCGTGGTGAGTCATTGGTATATCCTGGCAGTGTCTCAGGTGCTAATCGATGACATGGACTTTTGAGCATCTCGTCTTTTCGACATCGCGATGCTCCGCATAGTCACTGAATATTGGCATGCCGATCTTCAGCTTGCCGGCTTGCGAGCACAGCTCGTCCGTTGCGCAAAAATCGTCCGGCTTCCACGCGCAGTTCATCTGCATGATCTCGCCGTCTAGCGGGCTGGTCAGCCGCACACACCCCCAGATAAATAATTGGAATACGGTCATTTGCTGTTTTCTCGCGGTGTCAGGTCAAAAGCGCGTCCTGGTCGGTGGCGGGAGAGCGCGCGTTCCCCGCCTGTCGGGACCGGCCGACCGAGCTTGCTAGGCCTGAGGCGTCGCCGAGCCTTAGCGTCGCTATCGAGCTACGGCCGCCCGAGAGCGGCCAAGCATTCGCTAGCGAGGTACCGGTACATCTCCGCATGAGTGACATTCGCGATGTGGAAGATTGCCTGACTAACGTTCATATCCCGCGGGACCTCGATGGAAACGTGCGTTCCGCCGCATTTCTCCGGACCGCCGGCTGTCTGGACGAAGGCGCGGAGGATCACGCGATCGGGATAAGACGGCTTCTCGTCGGTACCCTTCGCCTGCGCGATCATGCTTTCGACGGCGGCGACCAGGATTGGCCAATCGTCCGCCCGCAAGGCGCTTATCCCTTGACCGGTCAAGCGGTCGGCGAGTTCTTCGGCGCATTCGATCACAAACCCGACTATTTGGTCAGCCATCTCAATCTCCCGTTCCTA
>Ga0137409_10006533_pt1 | contig 12101 bp, 14 predicted proteins | sample CZODoug1_16funga_FD_122059 | JGI IMG/M metagenome (GOLD analysis project Ga0137409, IMG submission 122059) | Vadose zone soil fungal communities from Angelo Coast Range Reserve, California, USA - CZODoug1_16fungal (Hybrid Assembly) | ecosystem: Environmental > Terrestrial > Soil > Vadose zone... | reverse complement strand
GATCTTTGCTCCTATCGAAACTATCTGTGTACGACTGCCGTTACGCGTGCGCGGATGCCGAACAACTAGGCCGGCGGTCTCCACTGCTGTGCAGATATGGCAAAGGAGTATTGAAACATAGAACGACCGTGCTATATAGTACGTTCGTTCTATGAAGCCTGCCGTCCTCTATCACACCGATCAAGCCACTGAGACTCGTCGCGAGATCTTGCGGGTCGCAGTTGACATCGCATCTGCAGAAGGGCTGGAAGGCCTTTCCATCGGCCGCCTCGCCGCTGAACTAAAGATGAGCAAGACCGGAATCTTCGCCCACTTTGGTTCCAAAGAACAACTTCAGCTTGCGACCGTCGAAACCGCCAAGAAAATTTTCCTGGAGAAGGTGGTGCAGCCAGCCTTGAAGCGTCCGCGGGGTCTGCCACGCCTCAAAGCAATGCTGGAGCATTGGCTGGGGTATGTGGAGAGAATCGTATTTCGCGGGGGCTGTTTCTTTGCCGCAGCGTCTGCCGAGTTTGACAGTCGGCCAGGCGCCGTCCGCGATGAGATCGCCGAATTGACCAAGGCCTGGATGCTCGGGCTGCGAGAAGAGATTGCGTTCGCTCAATCAACGAAAGAAATACTGACATCCCTTAAACCTACGCAGTTGGCTTTCGAGCTTCACGCCTACGTGCAAGAGGCCAACTGGGCGTTCAAGCTGTTCAATGACAAATCCGCGTTCCTGCTTGCCCGGCGCGCGATCGCTGATCGCCTGGTTGCCGCGTCGAGTAAGCGTACCCTCAACAATTCCAAACGATAGGAGAAAATCTATGAACCAATCTGTCGAGGAACGTCAGGGCCTCTTGAGAAAGGCGCTGACCGGCAACGCAGTATTCTCTGCAGTCTCCTGCTTGGCGATTCTGTTCGCCAACCGCTGGCTGGTAAAGTTTCTGGGGCTTCCCAACAAGGTCAGTTTGGCTATCCTCGGGGTCAGGTTGATTGTGTACGCCGCGATCTTGTGGCTCAATGCCCGGCGTCCAATGATAAAAATGACAGACGCCTGGATTGCGGTCATCATGGATGCTGTCTGGGTGATTGGCAGCTACGTGCTGATTTTTGTCGTACCGTTCAGCGTTGGCGGCAAATGGGTCGTCGCACTGGTTGCGGAACTAGTGCTGGCTTTTGCCATTGTTCAGTGGCTGGGGATTCGGAAGATCCGAAAAACCGGGCAGTATGCCTAGACCTATGGGTTGGCGTGTGCAGTGATCCCAATATACGCGGCACCTGCGCGTGCACTGTACCCAATCCTCGGGAGGTACTTCGATGAACAAGCGTCTCTGGAACTGGCGACTGTGGGCAGGATTTCTACTCTGCCTTGTCGGGTTTGCCAGCTTTCTTTTTTTTGCCAGGTTTCCCATCACACGCGATGTCCCATGGGCAAACTTCCTGCTCTTTGCCGTGGGTGGGGTGCTCTCTTTCATAGGCTTGAAGCGTGCCTTCGGACAACCTCAGCAATATCGCGGGAAAATTGCCGGACCAATTCTGGGTACTCTCAGCCTGCTCGCGGTTGGGTTTTTCTGTTTCATCGTCTTCTATATGACGAAGCAATTGCCGGTGTCCTCCGGGGCGCCGCGCGTCCGCCAGAAGGCTCCAGAATTTGTTTTACCGGACACGACCAACCAGCCGGTTTCGCTTACTAGTCTGCTTTCCGCTCCGTTGGCAGGCGCGCAGGTGCCTCCTAAGGGAGTAGTGCTGGTTTTCTACCGGGGATATTGGTGACCGTTTTGCAACTCCGAGTTACGGAGTATCCAAAAACGGTTGACAGAGATTGAACAGCTGGGCGTCCGCCCGGTGGCGATCAGCGTAGACACTCCTGAAATGTCTCGCGATCTGTGTCGCAAGGCGGGTTATACATACACCTTTCTCTCCGACCCGAAGGCCGAGGTCATTCGCCGCTACGATCTCCTGCATCCGGGTGCTGGAGCCAATGGACAAGACATTGCCCGGCCAGCGGAATTCCTGCTGGATTCATCCGGTGTGATCCGCTGGGTGAACCTCACGGAAGACTACCGCGTGCGCGCAAGGCCCGAACAAATCATCGAGGCTGCGAAAGCGCTGAAATAGCGGTGCATGACAGCCGCTGCCGACGACCGCTACTCTGCTCGTTCACCTCAAAGTATTTCAGGGGGAATGTGAGCTGTTCGGCGACTAAGACCTTAAGGACCTCGGGTGAATCGTCTGGGACAGCAAGAGGCGCGCCAACCGCAAATGATCAGTTCGCCGCCCGAGGAAGATTCCGCGCTTGTTGCGGCCGTCTTGCGCAAGGATCGAAAAGCAACAGCGGAATTTGTCGCCCTCTACGCTGACGATCTCTACCGGTACCTCCGGTCCCGCCTGGCTCCGGTGTACGACCAAGTGGAAGATTTGGTCCACGAAGTCTTCTTGGCTGCGTGGGAAAGCCTTCCCGGCTATCAAGGGTCCGGATCTCTGCGCGCCTGGGTCATGGGAATCGCACGGCACAAGGTGGAAGACTACTATCGCGCACGATTGCGCGCGCCCGAATCCATTGAAGATGGGGATCAAGAACCAATTGCGCCAGCGTCCGCCTCTGATTTTCATCAACTCCTGGAGCAGGATGAATTGCGGAAGAACACATGGCGGGTCATGGGAGGTCTGCCCGAGCAGTACCGCATGGCCTTGATATGGCGCTATTGGGAAAGGTCCTCAGCTCGCGAAATGGCACTCAAAACGGGCAAAACGGAAAAAGCAATCGAACGACTACTGGCGCGTGCCCGAGCAGAGTTCCGAGAAAGGTGGAATCATGTCCAATCTTCCTGACGAGGAATTCCTGGAGCGGATCGCTGAAGGTGTGGAGCTTGCGGAATTGGAGTGTGCGCCCGCGCGTCTCAAGGCGAGAGTATATTCCGCACTGATGCTGCAGCAGGCAGAAACCGGCCCTCTCCTGAGCCTCACCGAAAGCAGGGCCTGCGGGCACAGGCTTTGCATTTTTGAAGAGCTCGTCCGGATCGCTCCTGTGGGCGAGGCGGCCAAGTCCCTTAACATCTGCCGTGTTTGTCATGCTCGGGTGCTAGCGGAACACATGGAAAATGCGCCAATCTACTGGGGTGGCTGTCCGTATGTTGAATTGAAGAACTCTTAAAGAGCCTGCTTGCGTTGATGAACTTCAAAATTGCCGGACAAATCCGAACAAGTTTTGGAAATTCTTCAAGCTGTGCTGTCCCGGTGGCGAGAGGCTATCGCTGATTGGATTTTTGCTGAGAGTTTCGCTGAACGTGTAGCGAAATGCCCAGCCCTTTCCGAGGTTCACATCAATTCCCACCGGAACGTGAAGAGCAATCATATTGGAGCTGAATCGTTGCGGTGGCAGATCAGGCGACCCTAACACTTGATCGAGCCGCTCCTGGGAACTGGCGAAATGTACCAGACCAGTCCCGACAGACAGGTAAGGCCGCAACCGGCTATCCCGCTTACGAAAATAGACCAGGACATCTGCGACCACACTTTGCTGTGTACTGTTTCTTGTTTCCTGATAGCCATCTTGTATTCCGTTGTTGAAAGCTGCCGCAGTCAAGGTCAATGGGTTGCGGTTCCAGATGTAGTTTGCTTGCAGGGAGAAGTAGTCCGAAAAATGTCTCCCGACAAGAATCTCGACAGCACCCCCGTTCTTCGGATCGTAGGAAGAAAATGCTGTAGAGCTAGGGCTGAGCAGTGAGCGTGCGTCTCCCGAAATGGTTGAGACTCCTCCCAACACGCCCCCGTAAAACTGTGCCTGAGCTGGGAAGACACAACCAAAGAAAAGGATCAGGGGGATCAGCAGCGTCCTGAATTGCATAGTCCTCTCAAACAAGAGACCGCCTGCACTGCTCCCACAAACTTCGTGAGGGGGATTTTCCGTACAAGCTCGACATATCCAGCAAGAGCAGGCGATGGGGTGTGGGTAAACAACTCTCACGCCATCTCAGCGCGACGCTTGTTCAATCCCGATCTGAACGTAACACATCATCGAAAGGATAAACGTAATGAAGTCGAAGCTCAGTTTTGCTCTCCTGCTAACCGCCGTCGTTGCCCTCAACAGTCTCCCGTCGTTCGCCGCGGCTGGAGCGGTCTATACACTCAACAATTCGAGCAGTGGAAATGCAGTACTGGCATTCAGCCGCTCGGCGGATGGCCAGATCGTCTTTGCCGGGATGATTGCCACCGGAGGCATCGGCACTGGAGCCGGGTTGGGGAATCAGGGAGCGCTGGCGATTGATGCTGCCAATCAATTCCTGTTTGCGGTGAACGCCGGCAGTAACGACATCTCGGTCTTCAGGATTCGGGAGAATGGTCTGCGTCTGGTCGATCGCGTTCCTTCCGGAGGCAAGCAACCGATCAGTCTCACCGTCAACCGTAAGGTTCTCTATGTCCTTAACAACGGCGCAGCTGTGGGTGGAAGCGACAGCATTGCAGGTTTTGCCGTGGGCGCAAACGGCCATCTAAAACCGATCGTCAGTGGACTGGCGCTGAGCGCAGCATCTGTGGGACCAGCACAGATTGGTTTCAACACAGACGGTGATATTTTGCTGGTTGCGGAAAAGAACACAAACAATATCGACGTGTTCACCGTTGATGACGACGGCGCCGCGGTCGGACCAACGGTCGTTCCTTCCGCAGGACAAACTCCCTTTGGATTTGCTTTCGGCAAACGCAACGAGGTGTTCGTTTCCGACGCTTTTGGTGGAGCGGCAAACGCCGGAGCGGTATCTTCCTATGTCGTCTCAGACAAACACAGCCTAACCACGATCACTGCCGCAGCCGTCGATGGGCAAACTGCGCCGTGCTGGGTCGTGCTCACGAACGACGGTCGATTCGCTTACACCACCAACACCGGCAGCGGAAACGTCTCTGGCTACAGGGTGGGATTTAATGGCACGCTCCAACTGTTAAGTGCCAGCGGTCAAACGGGAAATACTGGCACGGGAAGCACTCCGCTCGATGCCGCGATCAGCAACGACTCTCGGTTCCTATACGTTCTTACGCCCGGAACCGGCAATATCCAGGGCTTCAGTGTCTCTCTGGACGGCTCTCTGAGTCCGTTGTCGCAGGCGACGGGTGTTCCATCGTCCGCCAGCGGCTTGGTGGCGAGATAACGACCGGTAAGGGAGAAGCAGACAATGAACAGCAGCGGAGCGCTAACGCAAATTAGGGGGAGTGCTGACGACCGTGGGCAGGGGCAGTGGAGGAGTTACAGATCTCTGGGGCTCAGGGGCGCTCGCGCTTACCCAAGACCACGCATTCCTATTGGCAGTCAACGCCGGAAGCGGCGACATTTCGGTTTTCCGCGTGCGCTGGACCATGCTTCCACATTGGGACAAAGTGCCATGCGGTGGAAGCGAGCCCGTCGCCAGAGGGCAACACAGAGACCTCGTCTATGTGGTAAAGGCAGGAGGCAGCAGCAACCTTAAGAGGCAATCTTCGCGACTGTGTTCTTAGCCTCCAAACATGGAGATCCCGCGTACCAACCCCCTGCGAAAGGACAATAAGGATATGAAGTTCAATTGTGCGAGGCTCAAAGTGCACGTATTCGTCCTGTTAATCACGTGCGCTACTACACTGTTAGCCCAGACAGAAACCGCGTCCGGTAGTTGGCAGATTGTTCCCAGCCCCAATGGCGCCAAATGCAAAATGCCCTACCCCCTATGCCTCACTCCGGAAGAGGGCAACGTTCTTTATGCCACTGCCGCCCTATCGTCGACCGATGTATGGGCCGTGGGTGCCGAGCCCCATCAAAGTGCGGTCCTCACCGCAACCCTAGCGGAGCACTGGGACGGCACCCAATGGTCCGTCGTCCCGACCCCGGCCATCTCTTCCGTGATGGTGCAGCTTAACTCGATTTCCTCTCTCCGCTTCAATGAAGTTTGGGCTGCCGGATTCGCCGACAACGTATCGTGCCAGGCCGGGATCTGTGGCCAAACGCTGGTGGAACGCTGGAATGGAAGCCGCTGGACGCAGGTCAAGACTCCCAATCCGGGATTGGCGGACTACTTGTACGGTATTGCTGCGATTTCACCCTCCGATGTTTGGGTTGGCGGACAGGAATGGTCCTCGCTGTCGAGCGTCTTCCCAGTGCTCATGCACTACGATGGAACGAACTGGAAGTCTTACAGCTTTTCGCAACTCCAGCTTGGCCAGATCTCTGCAGTGTTCGCACTCGCCACAAACGACGTTTGGGCCGTCGGCTGGTATGGCACGGTGTCGACTGGCAAAGGCCTTGCCCTACACTGGAATGGAAAGTCATGGAGGATGGCACCGTTTCCGACCGACAACCTCGGGATCGTCCAGCTCAGATCGGTTTCGGGCGCGGCTTCGAATAACGTCTGGGCAGTGGGCAATGTGTCTTACTACGGTCCTTATGGCGAACTCGAGGACGGTGCGCGTACCTACCGTTGGAATGGCACGAACTGGAAGCAGGTCGACTTCCCGCTGGGTGGTTATTCTTATGTCAACGCGGTCTCTGCCCGAGCAACCGATGATGTATGGGCCGTTGGGGCGGGCAATGGTGGTTGTGGCTTCGCGTATTGCTACGCGACCGTTCATTGGGACGGCAATGCATGGAGCGAGTTCACCAACCCCAATTCGGGAATCCTCCTCGGTGTAACCACTTCATCGACTTCCGATGCCTGGGCAGTCGGCGACGGATTCAACGCTCGTTCCGGCTACCCAACAGGAACCTACACCCTTCATTACACCCTGCCGTAATTCGATCGATAGATGGGCGCGAGGCGAGTGAACTCCAATCGGGTGAAGGCATGACAAGAATCTAGGGGCGCGGCGAAGTCCGACAAGAAGGTCCTGCATTACTCATTGGCATCACCAGACCGTTGGCGCGCGGCATAAGCCGCTACCTTGAGCCGATTTCCGCATAGCTGCATGCTGCACCACCGTCGCGTCCCCTTTCTGCTGGTGTCGTAGAAATGCAGCACGCACTGTCCACACTTGCGAACGCGGTTCCGATCCGCTTCTGTGAACAAATTCGCCACGTTCTGTGCCAAGGGGGCAAACAAGTCTCCGGGGTGCTGCGGCTCGAACCGTGGTTCAAGAGAGTGGACGTTCCCGGTTGCTTGTAACTTGCTATGCATGGGATGCGTTTCCATCAGTCGATTTAGCTCATCCACGGTGGCACGATGGAGATCAGCACCAGCTTCCCATGCAAGAATCTCTTTTCTCAGGTTCTCCCGAAACTGTCGCATTGCGTCCAGGGTCCGCCGTCCTGCGACCGATTCTCGCGTCTGCCGTTGAAGGTTCGCCATCGTACGAGAGTTCAGTAGCCCAGCTGCCTGAAACCACCGTAAGAGCGCACTGAAATCAGAGAGCAACTCCGTGGGCTCCCCGTTCTGAACCGGCTGCGTATTCAGGAAATCCAAAGCCAGATGGTTGCCGACGAAGAGGAACCCGTCTCTCCAGTCGGAATCCGGGATTGTGCTTCGCCGTCTCATGTTTCCACTCCTGTCCAATTGTAACACCGATAATGTATCTTTTTACCGGTTAGTACATCTTTCTGGCAAGACCCTCCGCGAACCAGGTGCGTCCTATCAATGTCATCTTTCGGACGGGAAGCACTCCTGCATCGAGAAGGACATCGAAATTATCCCGCTGCAGAAGATCGTCACTGTGTTGCCGGAGGACACATTCGGTATCAGCAAGATTCTCAGCGATTACAGAGTGGAAACGACGTTCCAAACGCTCGGCCATCGGTCAACCAAGGTGGAAATTAGCCACTATTACTCGACGACAACCCTGAAAGCCAAGCTCCTCAACTTAATCGCAAAAGGTAAGATCGCCCGCGAGACCCAGGCAACATTGAATGCTGCCAAAGCCACGATTGAGGCTGCCTGCCGTGCGGGATAGGGGTTTATCAGACCGGTTCTTAATCTGCGCCGAATCATGCTGGTGACTCATGCCATTTGACGAAGCTTTGGGAGAGCGAGTCCGCACATTGTTGCGCGGTACCCATTCGCTGAAAGAGAAGCGAATATTCAGAGGACTCGCGTTCATGGTGAACGGTCATATGTGTTGTGGGATAGTTGACAAGAATCTTGTCGTGCGCACGGGGCCGGAACAATACGAAGCGGCTATCTCTAAGCCACATGCACGACCCATGGATTTCACCGGCCGCTCAATGCGAGGTTTTGTGTACGTAGATCCTGAGGGATACCGATCGACTCGGGACCTGAAGGCATGGATTCAACGAGGCCTGCATTTCGTCCGAAGTCTTCCGCCAAAGTGAGCGTGCATAAGATCGGGCCTGATCAAAGGCGGCTCACGCCATAGGCATTTAGCACGTCACCTAGCGTCACGATGCCTTCCAGCTTGTGTACATCCCCGCGATTCACCACCGGCAGGATTTCGATCTGATTCGCCCCCATGCGTTCAAGGGCCAAATCCAAACCCTGGTCGGGATGGACGTGGGGGAAAACCAGCGCATCCACCAACTCGCCAAGCTTCCTCTCGGCGCCTTCGGCTAGCTCTCGCTCCAGTCTCGCAAGGTTAATCACGCCAATTACACCCCGTCGATCCTCCACCAGCCACGTTCGGACTTCGTTCGATCGAACCCGTTCCAGCGCCTCCCGAACTGTAATCTCGAAAGGTAGCAATAGGCTCGTGGCTCGCATGACTTTAACGACCTGACGCTGACCAGACCGTTGGCGCGTCTCCCCCTTCGGCAAGTGAATACCATCCTGCACGGCCAGCGCTTCGTAGATGGGCTCGTGCTGCAATCGTGAAGCGATGAAAAGACTCACTAGATTCGCAATCATCAGCGGGACGATGACCGCATAGTCCTGCGTCATCTCGAAGATCATCAGCACCGAAGTCATCGGCGCGCGCACGATCCCCGCGAAGACGGCGCCCATCCCGACCAGCGCGTAGGCACCCGGCGTCGCAGTGTAGGCGGGCAACAAATAATGTGCCAGCGTTCCCACGCTGCCGCCTAACATCGCACCGATAAAAAGCGATGGACCGAAGATACCCCCCGCGTTCCCCGAAGCATAACTGGTGGTGACGGCGATAAGTTTCAGCACCACCAGCAGCAACATCATTTTGAATGCCATATTTCCGTTCAACGCGTCGCCGACAAACCCATACCCTACGCCCAGAACCTGCGGTACAAACCAACCCATCAGACCAACCAACAACCCGCCCGCGAGAGGGTGGAACCAAATAGTCTTTTGCGGCAACCGCAGGAAACGCGCCCGCAAGCCGAGCAGGAGTTTCGTGAAGACCACAGAAACCACACCGCCGGCTACGCCGAGCACCGCATAGACCACAAACTCTGCTGGATGGACTAGTTGGTATTGCGGAACCTTGAAGAGTGGATGATTGCCGAGAGACATGCGCAGAACCATCCACGCAGTCGCCGAGGCCAGGACCACCGCGCCCATCACTGGTGCGTGCAGATCGCCCACGATCTCTTCGAGCGCAAACAGAACTGCCGCCAGAGGCGTATTAAATGCGGCTGCAATGGCCGCCGCCGCTCCCACCGGGATGAGCTTCTTCACTTGCTCGCCGCGCAGACCGAGGAGCCGTCCCAGTACGGAGGCAATGCCCGCACCAACTTGGACGGAAGGCCCTTCGCGTCCCAGCGGAATTCCGCTGGCGAGTGTTGCCGATGTGCAGAAGAACTTTCCGAGTACGGTGCGCAGCGTGATGCGGCCTTCGCGCGCGAACAGAGCTGCCTTGGTTTGCGGAACGCCGCTGCCGCGCGCATTGGGAAAATAGCGATACAGCAAGTAGCCGATGCCCAGCGAGCCCACGACCGGGAACAGCAAACGTCGCCACGGAGCGCCTCCCACTGGGTACAGCCGCATCCCCATTCGTTCCGTCAGCAGGATGAAAGCGACAACCGCTAATCCAGTCAATGCGCCGATCACCAGCGCCAAAACCAAAAAGACCTGGCCCTCGCGTTGCCGCAGTTCGGCCACACGATCCAACAGCCAGATTCTCCACCTTCTTCCGCTCGTGCTCTGGACCTTTTCGCTCATCTCTGGGAATGTCCCACCAAAAGCATACCTGACCGACTTACCCTCGGAAGGCAGAAGGTAGGGCACGCTTTGTAACCGTAGAGAGTGGTCGCATTCGCCGTGTCGAGTTGAGCGAGTCGATAGCGTCTGGATCGTCAGCTGCACGGAAACTGACCCACTACCCCTCCCCCAGGCTCCGCGGCAAAAACGCGCCCACATGGTAAAGTGCGAGCGGCCCCCTTCCCAATAAACCTGGCAGCTTTAAGGAATCAGAAATGGACTCACCCCCATGCCACGCGCGGCCTAGACAAACTACAAAGTTGTGCGCTCTATGGGGCCACATTGCGACCAGCACAGTTCTTTTGTGTGCACAAGTCTCCTGGGCTCAGGCTGCTATGCCTGCGGCGGAGGCGAGCCGCCCAAGCCCGTCGCAAGTAGAAAAAGTCATCATTAACAAAGTGATCATCGACACCGACATTGGCGACGACGTTGACGATGCCTTCGCTCTAGCACTCGCGGTGAAGAGCCCGGAGTTGCAAATCCTCGGCATCACTACGGCATTCGGAGACACGGAAACACGCGCCAGGATCGTGGATCGATTTCTTGGGGAAGTGGGGCGGGCCGAGATTCCGGTGCGTGCGGGAAAGCCAACCGTGGCCAAAAGCCCTCTCACGCAGCACCGCTACGCGGAAGGGGGACAGTTCGCCAAGGCAGCGCACGCCGACGCGGTGGATTTTCTGCTGGAACAGATCCGCCGCTATCCGGGAGAGATCACGCTGGTTGCGATCGGGCCCCTGATGAATGTGGGCGCGGCGATTGACAAAGACGCGGCGACGTTTCACAAGCTGAAACGGGTGATCCTAATGGGCGGGTGCATCCGGCGTGGCTACGGCGACTTGGGCTACACCGCTCCCGTCGGCGCGATGGCGGAATGGAATATCTTGAATGACATCCCCTCCGCACAGAAGCTGTTCGGCGCAGGCGTCCCGTTGTTGGTGATGCCGCTGGATGCAACGCAGCTCAAAATGGACGAAGTGAAGAGGGCATTCCTGTTCGGCCAGGGCACACCCGTGACGGATGCGCTGACCCTGCTGTATCACCAGTGGGGACAACAAACCCCGACGCTGTTCGATCCCATGACGATCGCCTACCTCTTGCAGCCGGAGCTATGCCCGGTCAAGGCGCTGCGAATTCGAGTCGACGAAAAAGGCTTCACGCGCGTGGAAGAAGGCGCAGCGAACGCTCAGGTTTGCCTCGACTCGAATGCGGAGGACTTCTTTCGCTTCTATTTGAAAAGGGTCGGGTCCGAGTAGCGCGGGTTCATTCCCGGGCCGCCGGATCGTGCAGACGGATCGTGGACAGGGTGGGGAGTAACCCGCCCAGCCCTGTACCGATGATTTCCGCCGAACCGGATCAGTTCACGTCCGAGGCAACAGCGCTTGCTATGCTTACAGCGTGAAGCAATTCGCTTGCGCTTTCGGCCTTGTAATCTTCATCCTCGCCGCCCCAGCGTCTGGAAAAGTGGCCAGCCAGCGACGCACGGTTCCCCTCGCTCATCTCACCGCCAACCTCTCCGTCGTCGACCCCATCATCGAGGACGCAATTCAAGACCACAAGATTCCTGGCGCGGTGCTGCTGGTTGGGCATGGCGGGAGGGTGGTTTACCGCAAGGCGTATGGGTCCCGCGCCTTGGAGCCGCGGCGGGAGGCGATGACGGCCGATACGATTTTTGATCTGGCATCGCTGACCAAGGTGCTGGCAACGACTACCTGTGTCATGCAGCTGTTCGAACAGGGCAAGATCCGGCTCAACGATCCGGTGGCGAAATATCTGCCGGAATTTGCGCAGAACGGCAAGCAAGACATTACCGTGCGGCAGTTACTGGTGCACTACTCCGGGCTGACCGAGGATTTGGATCTGAAGGATAAGGATTCTCCCATCCAATGGGAGGGGAAAGACACGGCCTATCGGATGGCATTCGCGGAGAAGCCGGTGTTTCCGGCCGGCTCTCGGTTTTTGTACAGCGATATCAACTTCATCACGCTGGGGGCGCTGGTGGAACGGGTTTCGGGCGAGCCGCTCGAGGTATACGCGGCCAGGAATGTGTTC
>Ga0137409_10002541_pt2 | contig 12101 bp, 6 predicted proteins | sample CZODoug1_16funga_FD_122059 | JGI IMG/M metagenome (GOLD analysis project Ga0137409, IMG submission 122059) | Vadose zone soil fungal communities from Angelo Coast Range Reserve, California, USA - CZODoug1_16fungal (Hybrid Assembly) | ecosystem: Environmental > Terrestrial > Soil > Vadose zone... | reverse complement strand
GCTACTCGCTACAACAAATATCTCATCGCGGAACCTGAGAAGGCGCTACTGGATTGGATCTACCTAAACCGTCAAGAAGGACTTCCGACGCCCTTAGACGAACTCCAATTGCAGTTTCTAACGCCGGCCAAGCTTCGAGACTACGCGCTGCGATTTCCGCGCACAGTGAGCGAAACGGTTAAGGATTTCTTGGTTGAAGCAGCCTTCCCGTCGCAAAATCCCGACGACCGACGGCCAAGGGCGGGTCGATGAATTTCACGGAGTTCAGCGCGGCAGAGGCGCACAACGGGCTTACCATTATCCACGAAGAGCACGGCGTTTGGGACGAGGCGACGAAGACGTTTGAGAACAGGGCTACGACTCTGTTGCCGAATGAGCCGCAGCACTGCCTTTCACTTGACGACCTTCACGATGAAATCAAGAAGCAGGTCATGGTGCGGGTTCGAGGCGGGTTCAAGTATCAAATGGAGTGGTACCCCTACGAGCCGCCGTTCTTTCGCAAGTACGAAATTGCACCAGACGGAACGAGGAAACTGTATCTGTAGTTCGGAGGAAGATTGCATGGCAGTTCCAGCACCCACAACCAAATGCGAAATCTGCGGCACGCCGACCAACACTAGTTTCGGCTCTGTTGGGAACCTGCACTACTACTGCAAAGAACACAGGGACGCACTGTTCACACAGGTGGCTGGAAGAGCGCCCAAGAAAACGCCGAAACCTGAGAAGTAGCTTGGCGACAGGCTCACATTCATGTGCCATGCGCGCGATCGCAAGCACAAGGACTAATCATCCGCGTGGACCCCAAGAACACCACTTTGGACTTCGCCACGAACGCGTATTTCCCTTACTACCTTTGGCGTCCGATTCTGCGAATGGTGGATTCAGGAAGTCGGTTCCTTCGCTACCTAAAAGTCCACAACCCTGTCTTGTTCTGAGTCTCCGTGTACCCGGCGTGTACCTCAGTTGGGCGTATCAGGTGTTTTTGACGTTTTTCGCGTTTAGTAGAATCAATAACTTACGCGTTTTCAGCGTCGCTTTTAGTTCAATCCCCACCGCCCCTACCAGCTTTCTCATTTACTTCACAGGACTTGGTCAAACCGCGAGGCAGCAAAAGGCAGCATTAAGAAGTCGGCAAACGCGCAATTTTTTCACGTCGCGGATGGCAAGCCGACTCGCCGAGAGTTCGTTCCAGGTTCCGGTATTCCTCGCTTTGCCATTTCGAATTCGATTGTTATCCGGCGACCAACGGATGTTGGCTTTCACAATCCGTTCCCTCGCGTGAAATGCCTTATTAGATTAGATTATTTCCATGACCCCCAACCCATTAGCTGCCTCATCCAAGCTGCGCTCGGCGGTTACAGCTGCTTCTCGTGGACTCGTTGATCGAGAGCCGCTTGTAGAACTAGTTGCGCTCAGCGCAGTTGCGCGCGAACACTTACTGGTAATCGGACCTCCTGGGACGGCGAAAAGCGTCGCGGTGCGGCGAATCGCACAGGCCACTGGTGGACGGTATTTTGAGTACCTGCTAGGCAGATTTACAGAGCCGAACGAGATTTTTGGCCCCGTCGACCTTCGCAAATTGCGCGAGGGCACGGTGGAGACAGATGTCAGTGGGATGTTGCCTGAGGCTGAGGTTGCTTTTTTGGATGAAATCTTTCAAGGCTCTTCCGCGATTCTCAACACCCTTTTGGGAATTTTGAACGAACGAGTCTTTCGCCGTGGCCATACACAATTGAAATGCCCCTTACGAATCTGTGTGGGTGCTTCAAACAATCTGCCAACGGATGAGTCGTTGGCTGCATTTGCCGACCGGTTTCTGGTCCGCGTTTTCGTGGAGGCCATCGACGATCCACAACTAGAAACCTTGCTGGATAGTGGTTGGAAACTCGATCATTCCAAATTCTCAGAACTTGCATCCATGAACGACATTGATGCACTGGCCGAAGTGGCACAAAATGCTGATCTCAGCTCAGTCCGTCCGCAATTGGCTGACTTGCTGCGAATCTTGCGAAGCGCCGGAATCGTTCTTTCGGACCGCAGAGTTGTCAAGGCACAAAGCCTAATTGCGGCTGCTGCAGTAGTGTCCGGTCGTTCGAAACCTAGCGACGCCGATTTGTGGCCTTTGATCTATGTTGTTCCGACACAGGAGCAACAAGAGATTGCGAGAGAGAGTCTCCGCGATTTGCTTCGGCACACCGAGAACATGACCTTGCCCGCAGCGGCAGAGGAGGCCTCTGCTGGCCCACTCGTCAGGGCAAGACGACTTGTTTTGTCTGCAAACGAGCTTCTGACAACACCGCCGGATGGCGACGCAGACATGGCGCACAGTTGGCGACTCAAACTAGAAGGCGTCGTCCGCGAGATTGATGCTTCTTTCACTGCGGAAGCTATGCCTCCCGATCTGAGCGAGGCGCGGGCTCGAATAGTGGGACATCTCAAACCATCCAGGGAGGTCTCCAGTTGAAGTCGAATTCTCTTAAGATCAACTGGCATTTTCGCGAAGAGCCTCGCGTGGCTGCCGCGGTCGTTGCGTCAGGGGACACTGCTAAAGAACTAGCGGGGAAGCTCCTAGCATCCGACCACACAAAGTGGGCAAGTTGGAAAGGGGTTGCCACATCGGACGTCATCGTTCTTCTTGGCGAAGCTGAATCACTTCCGTGGGTGGACGGAGTAGCCTATCTAGGCTCAGACGAACGCGCACCCCATCTGCTGTTGCCTACCAATCGCGAACCCAATGTCCCGGTGGACCTTCTTCAACAGGCACTAATCGAGCATAGTCCATTTCCGCCTCCGTTGGCATTGATCGAAACCAGGGATATGGTCGTTTCGCTATCGCAGGCAAGGGAGCTCTCTCGGGATGTGCTGAAATCCTGGCTTCTTGAGACAACATGATTTCCCTGCCGGCATCGTTGACTCCGTGGTCAAAGCAACTCAGCGTGTTCCCTCAGGAGTTGAGTATGGCAATCGGTCCCTTGGTCCAGAGGATCGCAGCGGCGATCGACCCTCTCCACCTTGAAGACGTGTCGGGTGACGACGACCCGGACGGCTTTGATGGACTTGCTAACCGGGGAAGCTACGAACGCCTTATCGCTTCAGACTGGTTACTTGCTGATGAGATTCCAGAGGAGTTCGAACGTCGCGCAACGATGCGCGAGCATCTCTTTCTAAAGACTGCAAAACGCGACCGCGCACATGGCCTTGGTTCTATTGTTCTCTTTGACTCGGGACCCGACCAACTTGGGTCTCCCCGTTTGGCGCATCTGGCGACTCTAATTGTGCTCATTCGCCGCGCTCACCGTGCGCTTGCGAATTTCTCATGGGGGATTCTACAAAATCCCGGAATGCAATTGCTCCATGGTTCGAGCGAATCAGAAATAATGGAGTTGCTGCGCGCAAGGACATCCAAAAACGTATCTGATTCCGTGATGAATGATTGGATTGGGCGTTCTTTGGAAACAACTAGGCCTGAGGAGATATGGCTGATTGGGGGCGCAAGGCTTCACCAAATCTCACCGCATCATGTGGTTTCTCGCATAAAGGTCGAGGACGTCCTTGAACCAGAAGTGCGACAAGTCTCGGTTGAAATCCACCGCGCGAAGGGCAGACCAAGAAAGGTCTTGTTGGACCTCCCGGACAACAGTGCGTCCGCACGGCTACTCCGAGATCCATATCAAATCGGCGTTAGCGTCCCAAGGAAACTTTCGACGAAAGCCAGGTCGTCGGGGCTCATCTTTGCACATGGTGGCAGACGTTTGTTCACCACGACTAGCGACGGCACCTTAATGTCGTTCCCCGTGCCCAACTCACCTTGGGACACGCCTGGGAATGCGAAACGACATGCATTGGGAAACATTGGAAAAATCGTGGCCGCCAATCGCCTGGGCCGTTCCACGATGATTGTGTCATTGGAAGAGATTTCACTGCGGATATCCTACGTCGGAAAGGAAACTTACCCGGCAGCTGGCGATTACTTCCTTCGCCTTGATCAATTTGTCTGGCCGCAGGAAAACGACCAAGGACTGCTCTCCCAATGTGTTCGCCTCCCTGTGCCACAAGGCGACAAGTCGAGCCTTTTTGTTTTGGATGCTTCTGGGAATTTGTTTCGCCTCGAACCAGCAGGGGATGAACAGGTGGCGCTCCTCGAGGAATCTAGCGTGCTTGCTCTCACGAGCTTGGCAGGCATTCCCGCATATCTCAGTTCAGACAAGGCCAAACGTACTGTCGAGTACACGTCCGTAGGACGCGAGCGGTTTCGGACTGTGGTATCGAGTGATTCCGATTTGGTCGAAAAAGCTTTCTTTGGATTTGGCGCACACACCCAACCTCCGTTTTGTTTGCTCGCCATCCAGAAAAGTCCATCTACGTGGTTGGTGGTCTCCGGCAAGAACCGAGCAAACGAAATCCGAACGGAACAGGCGCAAGAAATTGTGGGCGTGATTCAGGAGCCCAATTACGCCGAGGCTCTTATTTCGCTCAGAGAAAATAGGCACGTAGTCACCTTGAAGGGGTCCGACTGGGAGCGGACGCTTTTCGAGAGTCCTGATTCCATCGCGCATTTGACCGGTTCCCAAAGCAAACCCTGGATTGCCTACTCGACGACAAAAGGCGACGTTACCGTCCACTCGCTCCCCCTGGCGCGAAGTCTTTGCCGCTACATGAATGGGGATCGAAATGACTGACATGAAGTCGTCATCGGTTGTTCACCGCGGCAGAGTTCCTGCGGCTGGCTTTTTCTTTGCATTCGGAATCACAAGCGAAGACGTAGCTATTAGGCGAATCCTTTCGGTATGGCAGCCAAACAGCCGAGTGTATCGATTTAGAAAAGGACTTCTGCTGGTTTTACCGAAACCAGTGCTTGTGTCTGTCGGCGAAACAATTGGCCTGCCTTTGATTCGAAACCGAGGGCTCCTTACCGGCATGCCACTGACAGAAAAAGAAGTGCGTGCCATCGTTCAGCTTTTAGAAACTCTGATCATCTCAGAAGGGGGAACCGTCTCAGCGGAGCAGCTGAACGATGAGAGCCGGGAGGCAGCCCACAAATGGATTGATACAGACGGACTGGAATTTGTTCTAGGGCGTTCTCTCGGCAACGAGCCGGCTGGACCGCTCGTTGCGAAGCCGGCGGAGCTGCCCAATATCCGCGAGACACTTGGAAGGATTCCAGCCCCCCCGTTGGAATTGGAGAATCTATTGGCTAGATTGAAAGGTGAACCTGAATCGAATAAGCGTGAAAAATTAGATTGGCTGCGCAGTATTTCATTTCGGAGCCTAACGGGCGCTGTCCGGGGTTTCATAAGAGGACTCGGAGGTCTTTGGCCTCGAAGCGGCGATCAGTCCCAAAGCCTCACTGGATCGCAACAGAGTGTGTTCGCCACGAGAGCACCCTCAAAGTTCTCGTTGTGGCTGACCTCGGCGATCAACAAGATCGTAATGGTTACCCGACTCGCGCGCGCTCTTGGCTGGAGACAGGGACGCTACTTGAGTCGCGTTATGCAAATGTTCGAGCAGGGCGACGTGGATGAGGCGTTGCGACATGCGATTCCGCTGTCTTCAATCTCTGACTCTCCTGTCTTGAGAATGACTCTTGGGCTGCCGGGAGTCAGACAGAATCTGCGACTCAATCCATTTGGGCGCCGCCCCAGTTCGACAATGGCGTTAGGTCAGTCTCTGTATTCCCATCTAAATCAGCTCTATAGGTCAACCTTCAAGAGATTGGAAGCTCAAGGCAGGATCGGGGAGGCCGCATTCGTTTTGGCGGAACTTCTGAGAGCAAACGAAGAAGCGGTCGCTTTCCTGGAACGTAACGGTAGATTGCGCGAAGCTGCCGAAATAGCAGAAGCTCGGGAACTGGCCCCCGAAATCATCGTTCGCCAATGGTTTGTAGCTGGAGAAAAGGAGAGGGCTATCCAGGTTGCACGCAAGACAGGAGCATTCCACGGAGCGGTCCTACGACTGGAGAAGTCGCGTCATCCAGCCGCGCTCGAACTGCGGAAGCTCTGGGCGCAATCGCTGGCTGACGCGGGCAACGTGGCAATCGCTGTTGACGTTCTTTGGCCATTGGAATCCGAGAGGTGTACGGCTGTCGAGTGGATGAAGCGAGCAGCTGCGATCGGGGGGCGACCAGGGGCGCGATCATTGGCTCGACTCATGAGCGTAGCGCAGGATGGATATGCGGAATTCCGGGCACAGGCGTTTGAGCTCCTGCAGAGTGATTCTGTGGAAGAGGCTCCCGTCAGAATGGAATTTGCCGAAACCCTCCGCAAGGAACCCAGATCACCTCAGACACAGACTTTGGCGCGGCTTGCGGCACGAGCCAGTTTGCGTGATACCGGACAAGGCTTGCAATCCCTCGGACCCATTCCCTTGCGCCAGCTTATCGACTACTCCGGGGACGGAGCCCTGCGAGCGGATGTCCCGCCGCGATCTCCCGGTAGAAAAATCGAACTCAACGACCTAGGCGCAGCCCGACAATATTTCATCGCTGCAAATGACCGTGGCTCGACGCAGATATCGGAGGCTCTGTTGCTTCCGAACGGAACTTGCGCGGTTGCAATGGGCGAAGTTGGCCTAAAGCTAATTACGAGAGACGGTCGAACAATAGCCCACTTTGACGAGCCGGCAGATCGCGTGGTGGCTTCGGACAGCGGCAGCAAGTTCATCACAATGGCTCGTCGAGGCGGCGTATGGGGCCTTTCAAGAGTGGATGTCCAATCTCGCAGGATTGCTCCATGGTGTCATGCTGAGATGAACCGCTTTACGACAACCTTTGATGGCGTCACGTGGTACATGGCCTGCGGGCAAGACTTGTATGCCATCGACGCCACGTCGCAGCGGCTCGACGCGTTGTGGCGAATCCCAGATCTGGGCCATTTCGTGGGCCCTCTCACGCTCGCTTCAACGAAATTGGAGTTCGTAACTTACAAAGACAAGAACTTCTGGCTCTGGGAGTATCAGCTGCCTCAACTGCGTCTCAAGAACAAGACTCTTTTGCCTTTCTCAAGACCGCTCGAAACCGTTAAAGAGATTCGACTGGGTTCTTGTTCCGAAAGTGGGGTTCTGGATTGCTCTGCCGTCCTCGCTCCTCAACCAACGACCGGCACTGAAACTGAGAGTACGTCGGCTCGTCAAATCCTATTTAGAAAAACCAATGGCAGTTGGATCGAATTCTTAACTCTTGGAGCGGACGAACAGGTACTGGCTGATCCCGTTATTGCGGCCAATTGGTTGGCTCTTTCCCTCGCATTGAAGGCGGAAACGCGCATCCTGGTCTACAGCTATTCCAAAGGTCCGAAACCGATCCTCCGACTCGAAATTCGAATTGAGGGAAAGTGCAATCCGAGCGTGCGGTTCGACGGTCCCTTGCTTACGATCGCCGACGACTTTGGGCATTTACGCGCCTATGAACTTGCTTACGGTGAACAGATTCGGGATCTGACCTTGTGATACAACCGCGGTGCAAAAAAACTTTCAGTTCCTAAACCCCACTACTGGACTTGTAAAACCTCACCCTAGATTCGCTCACTAGAACAAAACGAAGACAATCAACCTTCGCTACACTTTCGACATCACGAACTGTTCTTTTTTTTGTTGAAGGATGGTATCGACTATCTTGAGGAGGAGAGCAAGCCAGCCTGCAAGTCCCCCATGACGACTGAACCAATCCATGAGCGACTCCTTGTCGCCTATTCTACCTCAACTTATCCGCCCTTTACAGAAAGCCAGCAACCGCTAGATAAAAGCAAGCCCAAGGACGAAAGACACGCCCGACGCTCCGCCTCGTTAAAAACTTTCCGAGGATGTCAGGTCAAACTTCATCTTTCATACGCATAATTCCCTCAATTACTACGTGAGCGAAATGCTGTCCCTTCCCTTGAGCGCAATTCGCAGATTGTCCAGCAAAGGGGCGAACGCCGAATGGATTGCGCGGCGGACTTCCCTAACTCCGTGTACCCGCCGTGTACCTCAGTTGGGCGAATTCGATGTTTTTATAGTTTCTGCCGTTTAGTAGAATCAGTAAGTTACGTGGAATCAGTGGGGGTCAGAATTCCGACTCCCCCCGCCTCCACCATTCTAGTCCTTTATTGTATTAAATTAGCTGTAGGGACAGCCATCGCCTGAGATCCTTCCATCATCCCAAATCCCCTCTCAGTGTGAATCCCTCTGGCGAGATGCCAACCATCATGCACGGAATTGTCCCGTTATTACTCTCAGGGTTCAGGAGCTGATTTGTTTTGCGTTGAGGAATTCTTCCCTTCCGAGTTTAGGGTATTCACCGGCTTGCTGTTCTTGCTCTTCAGCTTATGCTCAGCCGAAGTCAACCATGCTGGATGGAGGCAACGCGATGTTCCATCCCCCGGACTCTGCACCCGGAGTTTCGCCTCTGCAATACGTAAAACATCGCCCCGCGCAATCGTTTGGCCGGATGAGTTTGGCCTTCAAGAGTGTTCTGCTCCTTACGCTTGCGCACGCAAGCCTTGCATTTCCTGCGTTTGCCACATGTACGGCACCCAATAACGCCATCGAGGCGGAGAACTGTCTGCCAGGCAATCCCCCTAGTCAGTGGTACGTTCAGGGAGCAGGCTCACCGAATATTCAGGGTTTTGCTACGGACATCAGCGTGAACGTGGGCCAAACCATCTTCTTCAAAATCTCCACGAATGCGGTCTTGTGGCGTATCGATATCTATCGTTTGGGATACTATCAGGGGAATGGGGCTCGACTCGTAACTTCGGTCTCACCCCCGGCGCCCCTGCCGCAAAACCAACCTCCCTGTCTGACAGACGGTTCCACTGGGTTAACCGATTGCGGCAACTGGGCCGTATCCGCCTCTTGGGCGGTGCCCAGCACGGCCACCTCAGGAATCTATTTTGCCAGACTCGTCCGGCTGGACACCGGGGAGGCGAGTCCCGTGATTTTTGTCGTGCGTAATGACTCCAGCCGCTCCGACATCTTGGTGCAGACGTCCGACCCAACCTGGCACGCCTACAACAACTACGGTGGGAGCAGTCTTTATGCGGGAACCCCGCATTACAAAGTCAGTTACAACCGGCCGTTCAACGTACCGAATTTGAACACTTGGCTTTTAACCTCCGAAACTCCAATGCTTCGATGGCTCGAGGCGAACGGGTACGACCTCAGTTACTTCAGTGGCGTTGATACGGACCGTAACGGCACGTTGATCACTCAGCACAAGATCTTCATGTCAGTAGCGCATGACGAATACTGGTCGGGCGGGCAGCGCGCCAACGTTGAAGCCGCCCGGGCAGCCGGTGTGAATCTGGCATTCTTTAGCGGCAACGAAATCTTCTTCAAGACTCGCTGGGAACCAAGCATTGATGGCACAAATACGCCTTACCGAACGCTTGTCTGCTACAAGGAGACGGAAGCAAATGCGGTAATCGATCCCCGCGATCCCCCTACCTGGACGGGCTATTGGCGGGATGGGCGTTTCAGCCCACCTGCTGACGGGGGCCGCCCGGAAAACGCATTGACCGGCACGATTTTCCACGTGAACTCGCCTCGAAACGACCCAATCACCGTGCCTCAGCCTGACGGCAGGATGCGCTTCTGGCGGAACACCAGCATTGCAACACTCGGTCCGGGTCAGGTCGCTACGCTGCCCACCGGAGTGCTTGGCTATGAGTGGGATGACGACGTGGACAATGGATTCAGGCCGGCAGGTCTCGTACCACTCTCGACCACTACCTTGGCAGTTCCGAGCTATCTCTATTTCAATCCCTCATCTCCCCCAGGTTTCTACTACTTTGGGAATGCCACCGCCACGCATCACTTGAGCATGTACCGGGCTCCGAGTGGGGCCTTGGTCTTCGGAGCCGGCACGGTACAGTGGTCTTGGGGACTAGACGCTACTCACGATCTTTCTGGCACGTCGGCCGATGTCAACATGCAGCAGGCTACCGTGAATCTTCTTGCAGACATGGGAGTTCAGCCTGCGACGCTGCAGGGCGGCCTGGTACCTGCGGTTGCTTCAACGGATACCACTCCACCCACATCAGCGATCACGTCGCCTTCGTCGGGAAGCACAGTAAGTCCAGGCTCTTCAGTAACTATTTCGGGTACCGCGGTGGACTCCGGTGGTGGCGTGGTTGGAGCAGTTGAGATCTCTGCGGATGGGGGGACAACATGGCACCCCGCAGCGGGTAGGGAAAACTGGAGTTATATCACCACATTTACCAACGCTGGGACTGTGAACGTACGGAGTCGAGCGGCTGATGACAGTGGCAATCTGGAGGTTCCGGGCCCGGGAATTACTCTTACGGTAGGCACGGGTGGTCCGCCTCCGCCGCCCACGGTGAGCTCTGTCAACCCCAATTCCGGCGCTCAGGGGCAGAGTTTGCCGAGCGTCATCATCACCGGCAGCAATTTCCAGACCGGGGCGACTTGCAGCTTTGGTGCGGGTATAACGGTGAATTCTTGCACGTTTAACTCCGCCACTCAACTCACCGCCAACATTATCATCGGCTCCACGGCTACGCTAGGCACACGCAACGTCACCGTCACCAATCCCGATAGCCAATCCAGCACTCTCTCCAATGCTTTCTCCGTGACCACTCCGTCCGCCATTTCGCTGATCCAGAGAGCCACCTTCAGCCGTCAGCCTACCTCCGGGGGAACGGTCACGCTCACGCTGCCCCAGGCCACTGGAGCCGGGCACACATTGGTCGCGGGAGTGAGCTTCTGGCCGTTGGACATCAGCAGCGTGACAGACGGTTCCGGAGATGCGTTCACGCGCGGCCTGGCAACTTCGATCTACCACAATGTCTCCGGCAGCGCCACGTACACCAACTTCTATTACGCCAAGTCCACCGCCGGGGGAACCACTTCACTGACTCTAAACTTCAGCGGCGGCAGCACCTATCTGCTGGTAGCCGTCGCTGAGGTGGCGGGACTCGATCCCTCCGCGCCATTAGATCAATCCGGCTACCATGACTCACTCACGGCAACCGCCGCGTGGTCTTCTGCCGCAGTGACGATCACGACCGCAAACGAATACCTGTTCTCCTGGGCGGCCTCGGAAGCCGCGAATGCAACGTGCGCGAGTCCTGCGAGTGGATGGGTGATTGAGAGTCAGACCAATCCGGCTACGGTATGCCTGCTGGACCGCGTCGTCTCGGCCACCGGATCGTATCAGGCCTCAGTGACTGCCAGCACCGCGCAGAACTATGCGATGGAGATCGTCACATTCAAAGGCGGGTCATCGTCGGCGCCACCTCCGCCCTCCGCGAGTTCTGTCAATCCGAACTCCGGAGCTCAAGGGCAGAGTTTGCCGAGCGTCATCATCACCGGCAGCAATTTCCAGACCGGGGCGACTTGCAGCTTTGGTGCGGGTATAACGGTGAATTCTTGCACGTTTAACTCCGCCACTCAACTCACCGCCAACATTATCATCGGCTCCACGGCTACGCTAGGCACACGCAACGTCACCGTCACCAATCCCGATAGCCAATCCAGCACTCTCTCCAATGCTTTCTCCGTGACCACTCCGTCCGCCATTTCGCTGATCCAGAGAGCCACCTTCAGCCGTCAGCCTACCTCCGGGGGAACGGTCACGCTCACGCTGCCCCAGGCCACTGGAGCCGGGCACACATTGGTCGCGGGAGTGAGCTTCTGGCCGTTGGACATCAGCAGCGTGACAGACGGTTCCGGAGATGCGTTCACGCGCGGCCTGGCAACTTCGATCTACCACAATGTCTCCGGCAGCGCCACGTACACCAACTTCTATTACGCCAAGTCCACCGCCGGGGGAACCACTTCACTGACTCTAAACTTCAGCGGCGGCAGCACCTATCTGCTGGTAGCCGTCGCTGAGGTGGCGGGACTCGATCCCTCCGCGCCATTAGATCAATCCGGCTACCATGACTCACTCACGGCAACCGCCGCGTGGTCTTCTGCCGCAGTGACGATCACGACCGCAAACGAATACCTGTTCTCCTGGGCGGCCTCGGAAGCCGCGAATGCAACGTGCGCGAGTCCTGCGAGTGGATGGGTGATTGAGAGTCAGACCAATCCGGCTACGGTATGCCTGCTGGACCGCGTCGTCTCGGCCACCGGATCGTATCAGGCCTCAGTGACTGCCAGCA
>Ga0137409_10006532_pt1 | contig 12102 bp, 14 predicted proteins | sample CZODoug1_16funga_FD_122059 | JGI IMG/M metagenome (GOLD analysis project Ga0137409, IMG submission 122059) | Vadose zone soil fungal communities from Angelo Coast Range Reserve, California, USA - CZODoug1_16fungal (Hybrid Assembly) | ecosystem: Environmental > Terrestrial > Soil > Vadose zone... | reverse complement strand
GAGAGCCAAATCCTCGATCGTGAAGACATTCAGCGCATGATATTGGCGCAGAATAGACGGATGCATGCCTACGAGTTTGTTGAGAGGCGTTCCGCGCGCCGCGGCCTTCTCTCCTTTCTGAAATTCCTGCCAGGAAAATGGAAACTCGCGCTTGTCCTCATCCCTAACGGGCCGATGCACTTCGAGGGTATTGTTCCCACGCACATTCTTGCGGATGAACACTACATCCTCATAAATCTCGACAGGTTTGCCGGCTACTTCACTCGCAATACGAGATTTTGCCGGCTTGAACTCGTTCACGATTTCAAACGTGACAATGACATCCTTGCTGTCGTCAGCAGGGACGTACTGACGGATAAACTGCTTCGCTCCTTCGCTCAATCCCGGAGTTTCAGCGGCAAGCGAAGTATTGCTCGGCACTCCAGGCGTGAAGTCGGACGGGTCAAATTCAGGTGCGCCCATAGGTTGCTCCTAGAAATCACTACCCATGAAACCAGTCGTGCTGGTCAGTAGAATTGCAGCCGGGAAATCTGCCAAAAACGTACTCTCAACCACGCCACCCGGAACCAATGTTCCTTGAATATACTGATCGCGGGAATGGAAAAGAGCAGTTGCGAAGGCGACTGCACCACTGCCTGCTTTTGAATAGAAAACCTTCTGCAGATCGCCTTCAAAAGAATTGACTACTATCTTGAAATCATCGTAATTCAATACACTCAATCTCATCTGTCGATTCCTCAAAGAGAACGGGAGCCGAAGCCCCCGTTGTGATCAGGGCTGTGTGCAATAACGCTGTCCACCCATCACCAAGAAGTTGGTTCGAGTGAACGTCAATGTTACGGTCCCATCGGCTGGAGTAGCCGCCGCACTCATCAGAAATGATGTCGCACTGCCCGCGCTGGAATTACGGGCATTGGGTGAATTGTTGTAGCCCGGCGCCACTATAGCGCCACCCGGAATATTCGTTCCGGAAACAGGTAGGCCTACAAAAACACCATCCAGATTGGATACAAACACTTCAGTTGATCCATTGCGCACCGTACCTATCTTAGTAAAGGTACTGCTTGCAGCCAGAATGATCTGGGCCCCCCCAGCTATCTTCTGATTAGCCGTAACGCCACTGGTAATGCCAGCAGCTGCCTGATAGGCGGTGCCTAAGGCGCCCGCCGTGACTGATACACAATTAGCCGCACCGCTGATCTGATACCAACCAAAGAGATTGGCGATCGTGGGAGCCAGCGCAATCGCCACCGGCAGATCACTATTGGCTGTCGCCGCCAGCAACGCCGTCACACCCGTAAGTGAGTTGTAGGTGACAGCAGTCCCGGCAACTGTGCCTGCAAGACCCTGCAGGTAGATAAACTCTCCGACACCCAAGATCGGATCAAATGCCCGAATCATGTAGCCGAACGGGAAGTTCTGCACCGTATCTGTTTCCATCAGACGCGGGCCACCGTAGTTGGTGGATAGGTTGGCGAGCGCCGAGATAGGACCTGTGGGAGGCGTCGCCGGGCCCGAAGCGACGTTGACTGGGTCGAGTGGAATCCACATGTTGGGATGCTCCTAATAAGAACCGCTGACCGGAGAAACGGTCAGGATCGCATTGGGGAAATCGGTCAGGAGAGTTGAAACTGGAATTGCTCCAGCGCCGGTTTTCACGTATTGATCACGGGAAAAAAAGACGGCCAGTGCACCTGCGACGGTATTGCTACCTGTAGCCGCATAGAACACTGTTCTCAATCCATCGAACGAATCCACAACAGTTTTGAAATCGTTGTAATTGGCTGTACTCATCTTCATGAAGCACCAATCAAACGTTGTTCAGCACGCCCTGGAGGGACGCATTGCTGGTAACAAACTGGCCCGCCCACAGAAGCATCTGCACGAACGAGTCCTGGTTGTAGGCCCGCTCTTGCGGGAGGGGGGTGAAATTGCGCTTCGGCGCATACTTCAACTTGATGTAGTCCGTATTCAACATATACAGATGCTGAACCGGGATTCCTGGGTTGTCCTCGTAGTACACCGGGACGCCGGTGAAATCGAGTGAGCGGAAACCCGCGCCCTGCTTGGATGTCGAACCGTCCGTGATGCGCTGGATCGCCTGCAGGCTCGCCCAGTAGAACTTGTAGAGCGTGCGATCGGCAAGGATGATGTTGGGCTTGTCCGCGCCGCGGGTACAGCGCAGGAATAGCTCATCCATGTAGGCTTGGATGTTGACTGCCGTGATTGCACCGCCGCCATCGGTCGTCCCGCGGAAGAACTGATTGCGCCAGAAGGCATTCGTCGCGCGGTTGATGCCGCCCACGGTTCCGGTAGCCGGATTGTCTGCCACCAGCAGCTGCAGGCCGCCGACGATCTTGCCGCTGAAGGCCGTGCCGTCGGAGTACATGCCGAAGGTGAGCTGGTTCTTCATGGTGCGCTCGGCGTTGCCGATACGACCCTTGAAGAGATTGATGATTTGTTCTTTGCCCGTGTTCTGGACGTCGATTTCCAGACCGTTGGCGGCGACGACTGCGGCTGCCTGGGCCCACGGATACTCGGCTGCCGTGATCACATCCGATGGACTGATGTCTAGGATGTCGTAGCCTGCGTACCACTGGAAGCGCCCTTCGGCGTATTCCAACTCCTGCACGATGGTGCGGCCCGTGGCCGATTCCCATCCGTCCTGTTCTTTCAACATGAACAGGAGCGGATTGCCCTTGCTCACGTTATCTGCGGTCTTACCTTGTCGATTGCGAAGTGTCGTTGTGACGATTTCTGACAGTCCCGGCGAGGCCATGGCCTACTCCTGGTGAGGAGCAGGCCGTGCATCAGTCGGGTGCCCAGTTGGCGAACCCGTCGCGCAGATCCTGCTCCAGAGATTTCGGTTTCGTGGCCCCGTTCGCCGTCCCCATCCCATTCGGTACTGCAGCCCGTCGCGCCTTGTCGACCGCCGCTTTCTTTGCGGCGTCGGTTGCTGCCTGGGTGGCCTGGGTGCGCTGGAGTTGCACCTTCTCGTACACCGCATCGTTCATGCGGATCGCCTTGGTGTAGGCGGTGTCGAGAGCCAGTCCCGGGGTGGCCTTCATCAGTGCCAGGATGTCGCCTGCGACTTCGTCGAAGAACGGATGTGCCGGTTGACCGTCTGCACCCTTTTGTTCTGCGAAGCTCGAGACCCGATTCAGATTCTCTTCGTGCGCCGCTTGTTGAGCTCGCGTCGTGAAGCTTTCGAACTGACCGGTGACCTGATTGAGCCGTTGTTCCAGTTGCGCGTATTTCGGGTCTACACCCTCCTGAGGTTGGGCCAGCGTTTTCGGGTCCACGCCATAGGTCTGGGCAAGCCACAACAGTGCTTCGCGCGGACTCTCCTGCAGGTATTTGTGACCGCCTACGAGGGACTGGATGAATTGCGGGGCGGAGAGGCCTCGCAGCTCCAGATCCCGTTTGAACGGTCCCAAAATCTGGTCGTATTGCTCGCGCTCGCGTCGAAACCCCGCCACTTCCTGGAACTTCGCGTCGTATCCGCGTTGCAACTCGGCTTCACGGGCAATCCAACGCTGTTGGATCTCGGGTGGGGCGTTGCTGAAAAGCGACTTGTCCGCTTCGGACCAATGCTGGGGAGCAACGGCTGCTGTAGCCGCTTGTGACTGCGAGTCGCCGACAGGAGCCGCTGAGGATGCGGGCTGCGCTGCACTTGCAGGAGGACTGTCTGCGTCGGCTGCCGTTTCCGGGCCATACGCTTGAGTCAATTCATCTTCGATCGATAAATCAGCTGCCGTTTCCGGGCTGACCTCAGCTTCCGACATTATCGTTCTCCTGTGAATTTAGCAAGATCGTGAGCTAAAGCGTCAGTTTCGGCGAAACTCGCCACTATTTCGCGCTTTTTCGCCGCCTGAAGATGCTCGAACTCTCCCTGCTCCATCTTCGGCGGGGCCACCGAGGAATCGTTGCCCACTTCGACCTTGCCGAACTCTTTGAGCATGTCCCGATGCTGTTTTCGGGTAGTGACGATGCGGCCGTCGATGCCGACTGCGCGGTAGGGCTCAAATCCGGGCTGAATATGGTAAGAGGCGGTGATGGTCAGGCCCATTTTCTGCCCACAATGAGACGGGCCGCTGTGTCGGTCGGCGACGGTTCGGGTAACTTCTTCCTGTGCGCCACACACGCACTCATATTGGTACAAAGGAATGGTCAGATACCTCTTGTCAGCGCTGTTCGCGTGCGGGTGGATGTTCCTTCTTTACAACTGGGCTATTGATCCCCTGCATCCAGTAACGGCTCCAGATGGCCGACAGGCTTTTCAGGTGCGCTGTAACGGACAGCGTGCCCAGGACTGCACAAATGAGGCAGATAAGAAGTGCGGCACCAACAACTATTATCCGCTGACAGGCATTGATAGCCGCGCGCAGCGGACCCGACTCACATGGAGCGGGCTCATCACCGAACCGGTGAGCTTCTTTGATTACACTTTTACGTGCGAGTTGCCGCATCAACGCCCCTGAGTCTGGCGAGCATTCACTGCTCCGGTAGGTCCTGCCACTCGCGGCATAAGCCCCGCGATCTGATGGAGAACGTTCGGAATCGGCACCTCAGGTACCTGACTTTGAGCGGCACGAATCTGCGCCAACTGTCGTGCGTAGCCAGCGCGAGCTGCCAGTTGCTCCGCATTTTGACTCACCACCAAGGGAACGCCCGGAATAGCGCGCGCATTACGCGTCAGTGACAGCAGCATGGGCGCCGTGTTCGAGTTATTCACCGCAGCGTAAGGAGGCTGATAGGTCGCGTCCAGCCCCGCTCGCGCCAGGTCACGCAACTCCTGTGCAGATTGCGCGCCGAAAATACGGGTGAGCTTGGCTTCTCCCAGATCGTTTAACGCGCTATTGAGCTTGGCACCGGAGAATTGACCGGAATTCTCATTGATGGCCCGGTCCTGTAGGTGACGGACCACACCTGCGCGGATATTCCCCATCGCCTGAGTCTGTTGAGCGGCCGGAAGTTGCTCGAGCGCACCAATCAGCGCATTCACATCCTGGTCGGCTCCATTAATGATGTTGGTCTGGATGAAATGCTGGGCTGTTTTGCCCTGATTGAGCTCGCTTAGCGAATTCAACGCACGATCGGTCGCTGGATTGCCCAGCGTCTGGAATCGTGCCGCCGCGGCCTGGCGAGCCGGCGCCATGGCATCCGTTCCAGCCCCATTGAGCACGTCTGCATCGGTCGCACGAATGAATCGCGTGACGAGTCGATCTGTCCGGGGATCGCCTGAGCGTAGGGTTCCTAGGAACTTCCGGAATTCTTCCGACTGATTCACCGTCATGGTGTTTGTCGTCGGCTGCCCCTGATCGTCTAGCATCCCCAGCCGCCTGAGACGGCGATTCACACTGTTGATGATGGGTTCGGAATAAGCATTATCGGCCACTTCCGGATCATGCAGCGTTTGAATGATCGTACGCCCGTCGGATGCCAAATCCCCACCCGCCGTTGCGCGCGCCGCGTTATAGGCCTCAGTAACTTGACCCTGCGAGGCAGTCGACAGGTTATCCAGATGCTCCATGAGCGCCTGTCCCTGCGCCTCCATATTGCCGCCAGGCAGACCATGCGCCTGCTGCCCTAGCCGCTGAGCCAGCGCGGCATCATTGCCTTGGTAGATATCTGTGAGTTCGCGCCCCGGGGCGGCAAGTGACTCATCCGGACTCTGGGCCAGTTTCTGCAGATTGCGTTCGATCGACCAATCGGCTGGATCGCGCGTCACCATGGAACGGGTCGGCGTCACTCCTTGGGCCAGAAGATTGGCGCGGCGGCCCAACTGTTCAGCATTTAGCTGTCCCGTCTGGCGCAACTGGGCTTGGGCTTCGGCGATCAAATCGCCTTGCTGAGCCTGCGGGACACGCGCAATCTCCGGCACCTGCTGAATAATGTCATCAACCGTTGAAGGTTGTGCAATCTCTCCGGCGCCTGCGGCCCGACCTGCTGCCGCGCGATATAAATTACCGGCTTGATCGCCGATTGCCCCAGCCACTGGCGCGACGACCGCACCTGTCGCTGCTCCTACGAGCGCATTTTTGCCACGTTCGAGTGCGCTGTTGGTCGGTGAGAACTCGGTCGCTCCTGCGACGCCACCCGCAGCACCGCCAGCCACGCCTCGAGCAAGCCATGCAGGTCCCGATACCTGAGGCGCCACCAATACACTTGGGGCCGCGGCCGCGACTGTTCCGAACATCCGTGCCCAATCCGGACCCACCTCTCCCGCCGCAGCACGATTTTGGTCATACTGAGTGCGTTCCTGATTCACCTGCTGGGTGTAATCCTGGGCGGTGGGATCGACGGTGGTTGTGACTGGCTCATTCTGCTGGGTCTGCGGGTTGTAGACCGTCTGCGGTGTTCGAGGTCCGCCAATGGCATCCTCGATATTCAACACGCCCTGATTAACGCCCTGCCCCAGATCCAACATGCCGCGACCCATGCGCGCCAATAATCCCGGTTGAGTGTCCTGCGCCACACTCGTCAGGAATGCTTTCTGATTGGTCGCCTCTCGATTGCGGCGTTCGATGGTCGCCTTGTTCTGCGGCGTATCAATTTCGGGCTTATCGGGTATGGCGCCCCAACTGGTGGGCGTATCAGCCACCGGAACGGCTCCCCAATCGGCTGGACTGCTCATGGCTTCACGTAGGTAATGCCGTCAGGACCGACAAACTTGATATTTTTGCCGCTGGGCAGCGCGTCGTAATCCGCTTTAGATTTGAGTGCGACCGATGCGCCGGGGGATTTGGCGATGTCCGTCGAGGTCTTCGTGTTCGTGAATGGAGCCGGGGCGGAATTGGTCTTGCCTTCCTTGATCGCCGCCACCTGACGGCGGTTGTACTCGGCTGGAAAGTCGATGCCCCAGCGATCCGGCGGAGATCCTTTGGACCAGTCGGCGAACTGCTGCTGCATATCAATCTGCTGATTGAAGCCTTTGCCCATGAAGTCCATGACGCGCTTGATGCCGTTAGGCGTCATCATCCAGTTGGGGTTGTTCGCCAGAAATACCTTGAACTCGGTCTGCGTCACCCGGTTGGTGACCTGCTTGGCCGCTTCGCCCGCGAGAGCCGCTGTTCCCTTTTGGAACGCTTCCGCATCCCCGGGATTGATGCTGGTGAGCTTCTGCACTGTGGCCGGATCGGCGCCCATGGCCTGTGCGGCCGCGCCCAACTTCGTGAGGACAGGAGCTCCGGCGCCGGGTGTGAAGCCTTGGAGCAGGTTATCCATCTCTGATAGCGTGCGTAATCCTGCAGTTGCATCCGAGGCGCGGGCCGTGAGATCGGCGGCATAGTCCTGTCCGGTCTTGGCCCCGACCTTCTGGCCCTCGAGATCCGCCGCTGTGGGCACGCGTGCGGGCGCAGGCGTCGCGTTTGGACCCGTGCCGACCGTAGTAGCGGGCACCGCGCCCGCAGGCGTCTGAATGACCGGCTTGGGCGCACGGCCAATGCTGCCGAGGTCATTGAGTCCACCCCCGCTATAAGCCGGGGGCGTGGGGAAGACATAGCGCCCCTGTCCGGGGTGAAGCGGATCATCGACCCACTTAGGCGTATTGGCCTGAGTCGCGGCCGTCGTGGCCGCCGCTTGTCCGGCATTCACTTCCTCTGATCCCGGCAGCTTCGTGACTCCCGTGATCTGCCCGTTGGTAATGACAGGCGCAATGCCCTTGCTGATGTCCGGCGGCGCGTAGGCGGTTTCGTACTGACCCGTGGCCGGATTGAAGCGCGCGAGCGGGGAATTAGCATTGGTCGCGACCGCGGGATTCACCGTGCGCTCGAGGGCGGCGCGTGCTTCGGGTGAGTTGCCATAGACCGCGGCGATATTGCGCATCTCGGTCGTGGGTGCACGCGCAGAAGCGGCGATCTCCACCACTTTCGGATCCACGCCGTAATTGATCGCATCCTGCGAGGTCGACAGGATTTGCGCGAGGCTCGGACCTGACATGCCGCCCGTGGGTACGTTGGGCTGCGGTGTAGGCACTGAGGGCGGCGCCTGAGGCTGTGGAGGCGGCGTATAGCCCGGATTCGTGAGCAACGGCGGCGGCAGGGTCTGTTGCGTGGGAGCGGTCGTGCTCGGCGCTGGCGGCACACCCGCATCCGATGGCAAGCCGGGAGTCGGGGGTGCCCCGCTCGAACCGGCAGGCGCACCCGTATCCCCGGCCAGTCCCAGCAATGCGCGTTGCTGCGCGCCCATCATCTGGGTAGCGATGTCCTGATATTTCTGATCGTTCTTGTTCTGGATGAAGGCGCCGCCTGCGGCCTGCGCGACTTTGGCGAGCGCTTCGAAGGGCGACCGGCGCACCGCGACCGAATTGGCACCCCCGGTGAACTGTGTATCCAGCGGCTGTTGGGACTGCTGCATCAGGGCATCGGCCAGCGCTTGGCGCCGCTGCAACTGCTGCATCTGGATTGCATATGGATTGATCGCCGGCATGGCCATGATGGTTTCCTAAGCAGGCGTGCCAGGTAGTTGGAAGGCGTTCTGCGGGCCCATGAGTTTCGCCTGCGCGGCCTGTTGGTTGGCCTGCCCTGTCAAATAGTTTGAGAGCAGCGCATTCGAGATGCCTCCAAACGGATTCGACTGGCTCTGCGCCATGGCGGCCTGCGCCATCTGTTTGGCAATGGCGTTGCGCGCATCCGAGGCCTGCATCTGCGGACCGAAGAGACTGGGATCGACATTGGGGGGAATCATGAGACCTCCGAGCGTGCAAGCAGGTCATCCAGGATGTTGAGATCCGTGTGCGCGGCCACCTGAATCTCGCGCAGCTTGCCCATGATCTCGCGGTATTTCTCAGGGTAGCGATCGCGTGCGAAGTTGAATCGGTTCTCTACTTCGTACAAATATCCAGTGCAATTCCAGCAATCCATGCCGCCGTGCGTGTACTGGTAGCCCGGGTGGAGCTCGGCACCGATATCGCGCAGATACGAGAACACCTGCTCCTGTGTCCAATCCCACACGGGCATCTCATGGCGGATACCTGCATGAATATCTCCCGGCAACCACGGTCCTTTGCCCGGATCATCCTGCCGCGCGCCCTGATAGATGACCGTCACCCCCAGATCCCGGATGGCCTCTCCCAGTGGACGCCAGATCGAGCGCGAGCAGCAATCGAGCGTGCTCTGGAAGGCTGAGCCGCCCGTGCGATAGGTCAGCGTCCCGACCTTGGTGCTGCGATGGGAAAGCAAGTCCGTGGGCCAGCCGAACTCCAGATACTGCCGACTCTTCACCTCGTGAAAGTGCGGCACCAGTGCACGAATGCGCGCCATCTGCTCGAGGGTTTCCGGGTAGGCGGCCCCGGTGTTGACCCAGACCACATAAAGATCAGGCCATTGCGCGCGCAGTAGATACAAACATGCGAGTGAATCTTTTCCTCCGGAAAAAAGTAGAGCCTGATTAGGCATTTGCGTGTTTCCACCGTTTGCCTATGACAATGTTTCTGGCGTGGATAGGATGAATTGAGAATTTCCGTCCAATCACTTTGTACATGGCTCCCGCTGCTCGCAGCGCCTTGATTTGCACTACATCATCCTGAGAAAGGCGCGCAAGCGGGTGTTTATCACCGCGCTTATCTGTTCCGTGACGAAGCCAATCTGCGCAGTTCTCCTTGGGCGTTTTCCATGAAAGATTCAAAAGAGCTGCATTCCCAGGATCGCCATCGGCATGCGCGCATTCTTTACCGCTGGGCTTTGATCCAATGAAAGTCGTCAACACCAACGTATGCACTTGGAATGTTTTAACTTTGCCGCGCCGGCTCAAATGCACATTGGGATATCCTTTATTTATGGAAGGCCGCAGCACCCGGCTTTTGATTCTCTTGCCACGCGGATCAAGGCGATCAATCCCACGAACGCGACCGAGATCACTGATCTCGTAAAATCCCTCATACCCAGCAATTGCTTTCCAGTTTTCCATCAGAACACGATGATACCGGCGGTGATACCGGCACCTGCGAGGCCCGCCCCGGCGCTCAGCGTGGCGTTGTTGCTGGCCTGCCCTGCATTGTAGTTGGCCAGTTGTGCGTTGTTCTGTGCGTTAAATGCGCCCGTCGCATCCACGCTGCCGCCGCTACCGCCGGCATACGCGCCCACGGGCTGCAACTGACTACCGCCCAGGGCGGCTGAAATCTCGTTGTACTGCTCCTGACGGGACTGCAACGCCTGTGCGTTATTGGCCTGATTCTGCTGAAAGGCCATGTTGGCCCCGGTGCCCTGCGCACTCTGAGCGGCCTGGGTGAGTGCGAAGTTCTGATCGTTCTCATGCTGACGCTGCGCATCCGCGTAGGCATCTGAGCCGATCGGGATGCCCTGATTGGCCAGCTTCGTATCGAAGGCCCTATCCGCATTGGCGAACTGCGGCTGCAGCAGATCAACCTGTTGCTGATAGGCGGCTTTAGCGGCATCAGGCGTGGCGGTATTATAGTCGAAAGGCGTTCCACCACTGTAGGGTGTATTGGCGAAGGTCCCAATGTTTGAATTCGCACCGCTCAGCAGCTGGTCGGCGATTTGGTTCTGCAGGTCGTATTGCTTCTGCTGATCGGGAGCAAGCGTGGTGGTCTGCGTTGACTGCGCGTTGTAGATCGGCCGGCCGCTTTGGTCATAGCCGGTCACCGTCGGTAAGCCCTGCGTCCATTTGGTCGAACCGCCCGGACCCACCACGTTGTACTGATCGGCTGCCTTCTGGGCGGCGATCTGCACGGTGGGATCGGGCACGGGTGCGGAGCCGCCCTTGTAGTACAAAGGCTCGCGTGATCTCACACCCATTTGCAACTCTCCCGCGTCATGCCGAAAATCACTTCGTCCTCATCGCCCAGCGCTTTTTCTTTCACGCCTTCGAACGTAAAGCCCAGCCACGTGCATAGGGCAATGCCCTTCTCGTTCGACTTGCTCACGAGTCCCGTGATGCGTGTCAGTCCCAGCTGCTCAAACGGATAGCCGAACACCTGCCGCAGTACGCCCGGCACCTTGCAACCGGCCTTGTCCAGCCGCACGTGGATGCAACAGTCGAATGGCGTGAAGGCGTCGTATACGACCGCGCCGATGATCTCGCCCTCCTCCAATGCCGCCAATGATTTGTGCTCACCCATCCATGAGTGCACCTTGGGGATTTTCTCCTTCACCCAGTCAGACGCACGCGGATCGTTGATCACGATATCCATCATTGCACGGCCGGTTTCGGGGGCGGCCGGTTCGCTGCCTGATGCGTTTTCAACGCCATGCTGTGCGCGGTCTTGACCGTATCCAGCGCCATGGTGTTTTGCGCCTGTTGATTATCGACCGCCATGTCGTTCTGCGCCTGCGTGTTGGAGACGACGATGTCCGCGTTAGCCCGCGCCTGATCGGCCGCCCCCTTCTGCTGCGCCTGTTGCAGTTCCTGTTGCAACTCCTGATTCTGCTGCTGCAGCTGCTGGACAGCCTTCTGCAACTGCGACAGCTGCTGCGCCTGGTCGCCGTCCTGGCCCAGCTCCTCGAGCACTTCTTCCAACTCGGTGCCGACCTTGAAGCCGCGCACCACAAAGAGCAGTCCCTCGCGCGCCACCTTCATCGGAATCGCGCCCTCCTGCACGGCCGGGATCACGCCCGACAGGTACTGACCGACCGCGCCAATGAAGGCGATGCGGTTCTGCTGATCCTGCATCCGATCGACCGGAATGGTGGAGTCGGTCTCGATATCCACCTTGAATCCGCGCAGCTTGTCGGACTTCAGGACGGCAATCGCACCATCAAACTCGGACTGGCTCACAGCACCCACGGGCAAGGACTGCTGTTGCTGCATCATCTGGAACTGTTGATCGGGCATCACCTGAATACCGGTCATCAGGCGCAGGGTATCCGCGTCAAAATGCTCCACGATCAGCTCCGCCTTGATGCGCAGAATGTCGCGCACAAACATCTGGAAGCGCTCCTGCCGGGTGCTGATGCGCAAGCCCCCATACTGGGCTTTGAGCTGCTGCGCGCCGAGTGTCTCTGAGGCTTCCGTGGCGCCGCGCATGATGTCGGCGACACCGTAGAGCTCGTAGATCTCCTCTTTGAGCTTGGCTTCGCGCTCGCCCAAATACTTGATGACTTCGGCGATCTCCTCGATGGGCAATGTACTGATCAGCGCTTG
>Ga0137409_10006531_pt1 | contig 12103 bp, 8 predicted proteins | sample CZODoug1_16funga_FD_122059 | JGI IMG/M metagenome (GOLD analysis project Ga0137409, IMG submission 122059) | Vadose zone soil fungal communities from Angelo Coast Range Reserve, California, USA - CZODoug1_16fungal (Hybrid Assembly) | ecosystem: Environmental > Terrestrial > Soil > Vadose zone... | reverse complement strand
TCAAACCCTCCAGCGCGTAGTACTCGCACTGCATCGGGATCATCACCGCTTGCGCGGCGGTAAGTCCGTTGACCGTGAGCAGGTTCAACGCCGGCGGGCAGTCGATCAGGATAAAGTCATATTCCGGCGCAACCGTGGCGAGCGCTTCCTTCAGCTGCGTTTCGCGGTGCTCCATTTCCACCAACTCGATCTCGGCGCCGGCGAGTTCGCGATTGGCGGGCACCAGGTCGTAGCCACCATTGTCGGAGCGCAGCCGCACTTCGCGGATGGTGCGAGTACCGAGCAGCACATGGTAGACCGTTGCGGCCAGGGTGCGCTTGTCCACGCCGCTGCCCATGGTGGCGTTGCCCTGTGGGTCGAGATCCACCAGCAGTACCCGCCGCTGCGCCACCGCGAGGCTCGCGGCAAGATTGACTCCGGTTGTGGTTTTGCCGACGCCGCCCTTCTGGTTGGTGATGGCGAGGATTCGAGTCATGCTCATTTCTGCCCTATCAGCAACAGGTGGCGCTGCGCGCGTAACCCGGGCACCGTCAGCGCGATCGCTTCCTGCAATTGCCACTCCGACGGTAACTGCGTGACTTCCTCGTGCGGATAAATGCCCTTCATCGCGACGAGCCGCCCGCCCGGCGCAAGATGCCGTCCCGCGAGGGTGATGAATTCCGCCAGGTCGGAGAAGGCGCGGGAGATCACCATTTCAAACTTTCTGCCGGGTTGCCACGTTTCCACTCGCGCGCACGCCACCGCGACGTTGTCGAGCTTTAATTCGATCTTGGCCTGTTGCAGAAACGCCGCCCTTTTGTGGCTCGACTCGAGCAGCGTTACGCTCGCCTGCGACAAAACCAGCGCGAGGGGTATACCCGGGAGCCCCGCGCCGCTGCCGACGTCCACGATCGTGCGCGCGGTTACGTACGGCGCTACCGCCAGGCAATCGAGCAGGTGTTGGCCCACCATGTTCGAGGGTTCGCGCACCGCGGTGAGGTTGTAGGTCCGGTTCCATTTGTTCAGCAATTCCAGGTAATCCAGCAAGCGCGGCTGTGCCTGCGCGGGCAGTTGGAGACCAAGCTCGGCGACCCCCTCGGCGAGCTTCGCCGCGAGGCTCATGTCACGCGCTCTTGATTGCAGTTCGCCCCGCTACGCCCGGGAAAGGCTTTCCGGAGTGAGTGCCCGCTAACTTGCGTTTGAGGTACACCAGCAAGACGGAGATAGCCGCGGGCGTGATACCGGAGATGCGAGACGCCTGACCCAGTGTTTCGGGGCGGTGCTGGTTCAGCTTTTGCTGTGCCTCGATTGAGAGTCCGCGTACCTCGCGATAGTCCAGGCCTTCCGGTAGGCGCAGCTTTTCGTAGTGTTGGGAGCGCTCGATTTCCTCGCGCTGGCGCTCGATATAGCCTTGGTACTTGGCCTGGATTTCGACCTGCTCGGCGACCCGCGGGTCGGTGACGGCGGGACCGGCGCCGGGCAATGTCATCAGTTGCCCATAGTTGACGTCGGGACGGCGCAGCAATTCCGTGAGCGGGTGCTCGCGTTCTAGCGGCTGGGCGAATACGCCGGCCAGCGTCTCCGATGCGATCTGCCGCGGATTGATCCAGACGTCCTTCAATCGTTCCTGCTCGCGCGTGATCGCATCGCGCTTGTGAGCGAACGCGTTCCAGCGCGCGTCGCTCACGACACCCAGCCGGTGGCCTGCTTCCGTCAGGCGCAGGTCGGCGTTGTCTTCGCGCAACGACAGGCGGTACTCGGCGCGGCTTGTGAACATTCGATAGGGTTCGGTGACGCCGCGCGTGACCAAGTCGTCCACCAACACGCCCAGGTAGGCTTCGTTGCGCTGCGGGCACCAGGCGTCGCGTTCCTTTACGCTCAGCGCTGCGTTGATTCCCGCGAGCAATCCCTGCGCTGCGGCCTCCTCGTACCCGGTGGTGCCGTTGATCTGACCGGCGAAGAAAAGTCCGGCGATGGCCTTGGTCTCGAGGGAACGCTTCAACGCGCGCGGGTCGAAATAATCGTACTCGATGGCGTAACCGGGCCGCGTGAGATGCGCGCGCTCAAGGCCACGGATCGAGCGCACAAGCTCGTGCTGCGCGTCGTACGGCAGGCTCGTGGAAATACCGTTCGGGTAGAACTCGCTGACTGTAAGTCCTTCCGGTTCGAGAAAAATCTGATGCGATGCTTTCCCGGCAAAACGCGTCACCTTGTCCTCGATCGAGGGACAGTAGCGCGGGCCGATGCCCTCGATCACGCCGGTGTAGAGCGGCGAGCGGTCGAGCACGCCGCGGATGATCTCGTGCGTGCGTGCATTGGTGTGCGTAATCCAGCATGGCAACTGCGCCGGGTGCTGCTCGCGCCGCCCGAGAAAGGAAAATACCGGAGTCGGCTCGTCGCCCGGCTGCTCGGTCATCACGGAAAAATCGATACTGCGCCCGTCAATGCGCGGCGGCGTGCCGGTTTTCAGCCGCCCTACCGGCAACTTCAACTCGCGCAGGCGCTGCGCGAGTGCCAGCGCCGGCGGCTCTCCCGCGCGACCCGCCGGGTGGTGCTTTAAACCGACGTGGATCAGCCCGGCAAGAAAAGTCCCGGTGGTAAGCACCACCGCGCGCGCAGAAAACTTGAGTCCGCCCTGCGTCGCAACGCCGACGACGCGATCGCCCTCCAACAGCAGATCGTCCACCGGTTGCTGAAACACGCGCAAACGCGGCTGATTTTCCAGGCGGCCGCGAATCGCCTGCTTGTAGAGCACGCGGTCTGCCTGTGCGCGCGTTGCGCGAACAGCGGGTCCTTTGCGTGAATTGAGGATCCGGAACTGGATGCCAGCCTCGTCGGTCGCTGCTGCCATGGCGCCGTCGAGCGCATCGATCTCCCGGACCAGATGCCCCTTGCCAATGCCCCCAATCGAGGGATTGCACGACATCTGGCCCAGGGTCTCGATGCTATGGGTGACGAGCAGTGTTTCGCAGCCCATCCGGGCTACAACCAGCGCCGCCTCGGTGCCGGCGTGACCTCCACCAACCACAATTACATCATATTTTTCAAATGCTTGAGTCATTATACCCTGCTTGGCGCGCAGGTTGGCAATGATACAGGAAATTGGCCGGCTGCTGAATAACCGGGGAATTGTTCCACGTGAAACCACTTTGCTGCGACGCAGCATCAACACCAATTATCATGTTCCACGTGAAACATCCCTCATGGCGGGTCATTTCCCTATGCAAAAACGGCTGAAGATCTCCCCTAGGAGGTCCTCCGAGGTGTATTCCCCGGTAATGACGCCCACGGCCTCTTGAGCCAGGCGCAGTTCTTCGGCCAGCAGTTCCAGCTTTTCTCCCTGCCTTGCCGCTCTCTCCAGGTGGGCGGCGGCCCGTTCCAACGCTTGCACATGCCGTGCCCGAGCCATGAATAGGCCTTCCCCGCTCGGCCGCCACCCCACAGCCTGCAGAATCGCTTGACGAAGCTCGCCGATGCCGGCGCCAGTCTTGGCCGAAAGCCATACTCGAGTTGACTCCCTTGCTTGCTCAACCACTGGGCGCCGCCCGGCAAGGTCGATCTTGTTCATGACGGTAATGAGGGGCAAAGTCTTTGGCAGCTGAGCCAAGATCGCCTGATCAGCCGTGTTCTCGCCCTGCGCCGCATCAAGCAGCACCAGCACGAGGTCCGCCTTTCCGATGGCGGCCCAAGCACGCGCGATCCCAATTTTCTCCACCGGATCGTTTGATTCGCGCAGGCCGGCGGTATCGATCACATGAATCGGAATGCCCTCGAGGTTGATACTCTGGCGTATCGCATCCCGAGTCGTGCCGGGGATTTCCGTGACGATGGCAAGCTCTTCCCCCGCGAGACGATTCAACAGACTGGACTTGCCAACGTTCGGTTGCCCGGCGAGCACGACGTGTATGCCTTCGCGCAGCAGGCTGCCCTGTTGTGAAGCCAACAGTACTTCCTGCAACCGGGCGCGCGCAGATGCGAGTTTTCCATCCGCGTCAGCTTGCTTGAGGAAATCGATCTCCTCGTCGGGAAAATCGAGAGTGGCTTCGACCAGCGCCCGGAGTTCGATTAATTCGCGCGTGAGCGCTTCGATCCGCTGCGAAAAGGCGCCTCGCAGCGAACGCAGCGCGCTCTTCGCCGCTTCCGCGGTCGCGGCATCGATCAGGTCCGCCACACTTTCCGCCTGCGCGAGATCGAGCTTGTCGTTGAGGTAGGCGCGCTCGGTAAATTCTCCAGGACGCGCCGCCCGCGCGCCGAGTTCGAGACAGCGTTTGAGCAATTCACGCAGCACGACCGGCCCGCCGTGCCCTTGCAGTTCCAGTACCTCTTCACCGGTGTACGAATGCGGCGCCGGGAAAAACAGCGCGAGACCTTGATCAATGACTTCGCCACGCGCGTCGAGGAAATCCGCCAGCACGGCCTGCCGCGGCGCAAGCGGCCTGCCAATCATTGCTTTGAGAATGGGTTCGAGCCGCGATCCAGATACGCGCACGATGCCGATGCCGCTGCGTCCTGCGGCAGTCGCGATCGCTGCTATGGTGTCTTTATCGATCATCGGTCTGCATCGTAACCCGATGCGGGCCGAGTACGGCCGAGCGGCGTCAGTTCTTGCGTGAACCCAAACCGTCACGCTCCATCGCGCGCGTAATCTGCCATTGCTGTGCAATGGAGAGCACGTTGTTCACCAACCAGTACAACACCAATCCTGAAGGAAAGAAGAAGAAGAAGACGCTGAATACGATCGGCATGATCTTCATGACCTTGGCTTGAACCGGGTCTGGCGGCTCCGGGTTCAGCATGGTTTGAATCCACATCGTCGCCGCCATCAGGATGGGCAGTATGAACCACGGATCCGCCGCGGCGAGATCGTCTATCCACAGAATGAACGGCGCATGGCGCAACTCGACGCTGGCCAAGAGAACCCAATAAAGTGCAATAAAAACAGGTATTTGGACTACAATCGGCATGCAACCGCCGAGAGGATTGATCTTTTCAGTCTTGTAGAGCTCCATCATCGCTTGCTGCAACCGCTGACGATCGTCGCCGTACTGATCCTTAAGGCGCTGCAGCTTCGGGGCCAGCACCCGCATCTTGGCCATGGAGCGATAGCTCGCTGCAGACAACGGGTAGAACAACAACTTGATGATCACCGTCAGCAAGATGATGGCGATGCCCCAATTGCCCACCCACTGGTGGAGCCAGGACAATACCCAGAACAACGGCACCGCGATCACCGTTAGCCAGCCATAATCGATCGTCAGCTCAAGGCCCGGCGCAATCTTCGCGAGCTTCTCCGGCTCTTCCGGCCCGGCGTAGAGCGGAACGACAACCGTTGCACTGGCGCCGGCGTCGATAGTGCCTGCCGAGACAATCACGCCAGCCGAGTACAGGTTTTCATCCAGCTTGCGCGTGTAGAACTCGCGCGGCGTTCCGTTCTTCGGCAGCCAGGCGCTGAAAAAATAGTGCTGGATGATCGCGATCCAGCCGTCGTTGCTGTTCTTCGGATACGGCGTCTTGGCTTTGGCGACATCCTCAAACGTCAGTTTTTGAAACTTCTCTTTCTCGGTATAGACCGCCACCCCGGTGAACGTCGGCAGCATCGCCGAGCCGCCAGCCGGCGGCGTGCCGTCCCGCGCCAGCTGGAAATAGGCGAACGGCTGTATCGTTGCCGCGCTCTTGTTGGCAACCTCGAAGCCGACATCGATCAGATAGCTTCCGCGGTGGAAACGGTAAACCTTGGCAGCCTGCACGCCATCCGCCGCGGTCGCAGTCAATCGCAACTCCAAACTGTCCTGCCCGTCGGCCAGCTGATGGTCGTTGCCGGAAGCCGAGTAAAGGGATCGGTGATTGGGTAGTCCGTTGCCGATCAATCCGGACTGCGCGACGTAGGTGCGTTCGGGGGACATCTCGAACAGCACGAAATCCTTGCTCTTATCGAGTGTATCGCGGTGTTTCTTGAATTGCAGGCGGCGCAAGTCGCCGCCGTGAGTGGTGATCTCGGCGACATATAGGTCAGTTTCGACCCGTATCGTGGTGCCGGCTTGTGGTGCGCTCCGTTCCTGCTGCGGCACTACCGCCTGAGGCACGGCAAGCTTGTCGCCCGGGACCGGCGGCTGCGCCGCGGGGGATGTCCCTTTTCCGGATTTATCGCTATGCACCGCGGCAGGCGGCGGCTGATCACGCTGCCAGGCATCCAGCAACATGAACACCGAAAACGAGAAGACGAAAAAGAGTATGAGGCGTTGTGAATCCATAGCCGTACTTCGACGGATGCCCTGCTGTCCTAATCCTGGCCGCCGCGTGACCGCGCGCCAAGCTCGTCCAGTAACCTGAAGATTTCCGCGCCGGCCGCTACGTTGAACCCCTGTGCCGGGCAACGACGCAGTTCTACCACCACATCCAATCCTCCCAGGCGATGGCGCAGCTGGCGGAATGTTTCCCGCACCAGCCGTTTAGCCCGGTTGCGGTCAACGGCGCGTGCTGCGACCCGCTTGCTGGTGATGATGCCGATGCGCGCTTGGGAGAGGCCATTGAGCCTGGCAAACAGGGTGAAATGGCGGCGCATTCCCGCCGCACCGGTTGCCAGCGCCGCGTTATACAACTCGCGTCGCAGCAGCCGGGCACCGCGCGGCAATGTCGCGTCGGCCTTCGCGCTCAGACGCTCAGCCGTGCGCGTCCTTTGGCGCGGCGGGCGCGCAATACCGCTCGCCCGCCACGGGTACGCTTGCGCACGAGAAAACCGTGGGTGCGTTTGCGGCGGGTTTTCGAAGGCTGGTAAGTCCGTTTCATGTGGGTCTGTCCGACTGCTGAAAAAGCGCGCTATTACAACCTTTAACTCTCGGTCGTGTCAACCTTTTATTGCGTGCCGAATCGGCAGCGCCGGCATCCCATTTCTGTGGATACCCATCCTTAAAAAGGATAAAATCTCTACCTGAAAGCACTCCTTCGTCCGGGTCCGAATTCCAACTCCAACGCGACGCCGATGAACAGTTTCTGGCGCTTCTGTCTGGCTCGCTTCGAGAAGGAGCTGCCGCCCCAGCAATACAAGACCTGGATCAAGCCGCTGCGGTTTCAAGCCGATGGCGAGCGCTTGACCCTGGTGGCACCGAACCGCTTCGTGTTGCAGTGGATCCGGGACAAATTTCTCCCCCGTATCGAGCTTCTCGCCCGCGAGCAACTCAAGCGCAGCGTCGAGGTCCAGCTCACCCTTGCTGACAAGGATCACGCCGCTGCAGCTCCGGTGCTTCCCCCTCTACAGACTCCCAAGGATCGGGGCGCGAAACCCAGCAGCCGCGAGGTATCACGCCTCAATCCGGCGTTCGCGTTCGACACTTTCGTGACCGGTAAGGCCAACGAACTGGCGCGTGCCGCCGCTGCCCAGGTCGCCGAGCGTCCCAGCGCAGCCTACAACCCGCTTTTCATCTATGGTGGCGTGGGGCTCGGCAAAACGCATCTAATACAGGCGATCGGCAACCGGCTGCGCGAACAGGCGCCGGAGACCAAGATCCGCTACATTCACGCCGAGCAATACGTATCGGACGTGGTGCGCGCCTACCAGCACAAGGCCTTCGACGATTTCAAGCGCTACTACCATTCCCTTGACCTGCTGCTGATCGACGACATTCAGTTCTTCAGCGGCAAGAGCCGCACCCAGGAAGAATTCTTCTACGCGTTCAACGCGCTGATCGAAGCCCACAAGCAGGTGGTCATTACCTGCGACACCTATCCCAAGGAAATCGCGGGCATCGAGAATCGGCTAATTTCGCGCTTTGGCTGGGGCCTGACCGTCGCCGTCGAGCCTCCCGAGCTTGAAATGCGCGTAGCCATCCTGTTGAAGAAAGCGGAGGCGGAAGCTATCCGGCTCGACGAGGCCGTCGCGTTCTTCCTTGCCAAGCACATCCAGTCCAACGTCCGCGAGCTGGAGGGCGGCTTGAAGCGGGTGCTGGCCTACGCTCGTTTCTCCGGCCGCGATCTGACGGTGGAACTCTGCCGCGAGGCGCTGCGCGACCTGCTGGCCATCCAGCACCGCCAGGTCTCCATCGAGAACATCCAGAAAACGGTCGCCGACTACTACAAGATCAAGGTCTCGGAGATGTACTCCAAAAAACGCAGCCGCAATGTGGCGCGACCGCGCCAAGTAGCCATGGCGCTCGCGAAGGAACTGACGCAACTGAGCCTGCCCGACATCGGCGAAGCTTTTGGTGGCCGCGATCACACGACCGTGCTGCACGCCTGCCGCAAGATAGCGCTTCTCAAGACCACCAGCACCGAGATCACGCGAGATTTCACTTCGCTGCTCAACGTGTTGAGAAGCTGAGTTCTCCTGTGTACTTTGTGGATATCCAGCAGAAACAGCACGCGGGTGTTTTTAATCCACAATTCCCCCACAATTTTTACCGGCTTCTGCACAGCTTTTCTTTCTCCGCCCGAGCGCATGTACATTGGATCGCCCCGACTTGCCCACAGAAAACAGCTCCTTTATTAGTCTTACTATCTTTAATTTAAAACCTTAATCTATGAAGCTCGTGCAACTTGAACGTGACGCCCTGCTGAAACCCCTGCAGGCGGTTACCGGCATTGTCGAAAAACGCCACACGCTGCCGATCCTGTCGAATGTCCTGATCGAGCGCAAGCAGAAGAAACTGCTGTTGGTGGCGACCGACCTGGAAATACAGGTGGCGACGAGCACGGATACTGGCAAAGCGGGTGACGAAGACACCAGCCTGACCGTCTCAGCGCGCAAGCTGCAGGATATTTTGCGGGCGCTTCCTGAAGGGACGGAGGCCACGCTGGACGTTCAGAACAACCGTCTTCAAGTGCGTGCGGGCAAAAGTCGCTTCAACCTGCAGACGTTGCCAGCCGCGGATTTCCCGGCAATGGCGGATCCGGGTGCGGCTCAGGCCAAAATAACAATGCCGCAGAAAGCGTTGCGCGAACTGTTGTTGCTGGTGCAATACGCCATGGCGCAGCAGGATATTCGCTATTACTTGAACGGGCTTTTGCTGGTGCTGGATGCTGGCCAGCTCAGGGTCGTCGCCACCGACGGGCACCGCTTGAGCTACGCCGCCCGGCCGTTGGGACAACAGCAGGACAAACGAGAAGTGATACTGCCCCGCAAGGCGGTACTGGAGCTGGGCAGGCTGCTCGGCGACGGCGAGGAAACCGTCAGCATCGAAATATTCGCGAGCCTGGTGCGCTTCTCCTTTGGCGATATTGTGCTCACGACGAAAATCATCGACGGCAAATTCCCGGACTACACGCGCGTAGTGCCGACGAACTACCAGAAAAAATTTGCCATCAAGCGCCAGGAGCTGCTGCAGTCGCTGCAACGCGCGGCGATACTATCGAACGAAAAATTCCGCGGCGTGCGCTGGATGATTGCATCTAACAGTCTGCGCATCTCGTGCACCAACAACGAGCAGGAGGAGGCCCAGGAGGAAATCGAAATCTCCTATGGAGGCGACGCGCTCGATATCGGTTTCAATATTACCTACCTGCTGGATGTGCTGAACAACGTGCACAGCGACAGCGTCGAATGCGCTTTCGGGGATGCCAACAGCAGCATGCTCGTCACCGTTCCGGAGAACCAGGAATTCCGCTACGTGGTCATGCCGATGCGGATCTAGCGGGAAGGGTTGAACAGGGGGCATCTCCTCCTTGCGCATCCCCACACCAGAGGAAGAAGGAATGGCAATTCAGGCAGGCGAAAAAGAGAAGGAACCGCAGCGGTCAGCCGACGACTACGACGCCAGTAGCATCAAGGTGCTCAAAGGGCTGGAGGCGGTGCGCAAGCGTCCGGGCATGTACATCGGCGATACCAGCGACGGCACCGGGCTGCACCACATGGTGTTCGAAGTGGTCGATAACGCAGTCGACGAGGCGCTCGCCGGCTACTGCAACGAGATTACCGTCACCATCCACACCGACAACTCGGTCAGCGTCGTCGATAACGGGCGCGGCATACCGACCGAGCAGCACCCGGAAGACGAGCAGGGCCGCTCGAGCGCGGAGGTGGTGATGACCGAGCTCCATGCCGGCGGCAAGTTCGACAACAATTCCTACAAGGTGGCCGGCGGCCTGCACGGGGTCGGAGTCTCGGTGGTGAACGCGCTGTCGGAATGGCTGCGCCTGTCAATTCGCCGCGACGGTCAGCTCCATCAGATGGAGTTCCGCCTGGGGGAGACGGTCGCGCCGCTCAAAGCGACCGGCAAGAGCGAACGCCGCGGCACGGAAGTGCACTTCCTGCCGAGCAAAGAAATCTTCGGCCGCGTCGAGTTTCACTACGAGATCTTGGCCAAACGTCTGCGCGAGCTCGCTTTTCTAAACAGCGGTCTTACGATTGTGCTTCTCGATCAACGCGCGGGAAAGGAAGAAACGTTCTCGTTCACCGGCGGAGTCAAGGGTTTCGTCGAGTACATGAACCGCAGCAAGAACGTGCTGCACCAGAGCGTCTTCTACGCCAGGGCCGAGAAAGACGGCATCGTCGTGGAAGTGGCGATGCAGTGGAACGATTCCTACCAGGAGTCCGTGCAGTGCTTCACCAATAACATCCCGCAGCGGGATGGCGGCACGCATCTGACCGGCCTGCGCGCGGCGATGACGCGAACACTCAACCAGTACATCGAGACCAACAAGCTCGCCGAAAAAGCGAAGGTCGAGACCACCGGCGACGACATGAAGGAAGGGTTGACCGCGGTACTGTCGGTGAAGGTGCCGGAACCCAAGTTCTCCTCCCAAACCAAGGACAAGCTGGTTTCATCGGAAGTGCGGCCGGTGGTGGACGAGATCGTCGCCCAGAAGCTGCACGAGTTTCTGCTCGAGAAGCCAAGCGATGCGCGCATCATCTGCGGCAAGATCATTGACGCGGCCCGGGCACGGGAAGCGGCGCGCAAGGCGCGCGAGCTGACGCGACGCAAGGGTGTGCTGGATTCCTTCGGGCTCTCGGGCAAGCTCGCCGACTGCCAGGAGCGCGACCCCGCCCAGTGCGAGCTCTATATCGTGGAGGGCGATTCCGCCGGCGGTTCGGCCAAGCAGGGCCGCGACCGCAAGTTCCAGGCGATTCTCCCGCTCAAGGGCAAGATTCTCAACGTCGAGCGGGCGCGACTGGACAAATTGCTCTCGTCCCAGGAGATCATTACGCTCATCAGTGTGCTCGGCACCGGCATCGGCAAGGAGGATTACGCGCCCGAGAAGCTGCGCTACCACCGCATCATCATCATGACGGATGCCGACGTGGACGGCTCGCACATTCGCACCCTTCTGCTTACTTTTTTCTACCGGCAGATGCCCGAGCTGATCGAGCGTGGTCATATCTACATCGCGCAGCCGCCGCTTTTCAAGGTGAAGCATGGAAAAACCGAACGCTATCTCAAGGACGAGCATGAGCTGAAGCAGATGCTGCTCAAGCTTGCGCTGTCAGAAGCGGAGCTGCATACCGCGGTCAATGGGCAGATACTCAGCAAGGAAGCGTTGGAGAAAGTTGCCAAGGACTACCTCCTCGCGGAGGCGGTGATCGCGCGGGTCAGCCGCCTGATCGACGAAGACGTGCTGCATGCGCTCTTGCGCCAGCCGGTACAGCTCGACCTCGCCGACGAGGCGGCAGCGCGGAAAAGCGCGTTAGCCCTCGCCGCGCTGCTGGAGCCGGTGGGTATGAAGGCAGAGGCAAAGTACGACGAAAAGGCCGAGCGCTACGCGCTGGCGGTGAGCCGCACGCAGCACGGCATCGTGCGTCATTGCTATATCGACGCCGATTTCGTGCAGGGCGGCGACTACGACCAGATCCAGCGCACGGCGAAAGTCCTTCAGGGCTTGCTGGGAGCGGGCGCCTACGTCAAGCGCGGCGAACAGCAGCAGCCGGTCAGGGAATTCCGTGAGGCCATCGAATGGCTGCTGGCGGAAGTGCAGCGCGGAGTCAGCACCCAGCGCTACAAGGGATTGGGCGAGATGAACCCGGAGCAGTTGTGGGAGACCACTATGGATCCTGCGACGCGGCGGCTGCTCAGGACCCAGATCGAGGATGCCATCAGCGCGGAGGAGATTTTCTCAACACTGATGGGTGACCAGGTCGAACCACGCCGCAATTTCATCGAGGCCAACGCGCTCGGCGTGCGCAACCTCGACATCTGAC
>Ga0137409_10006530_pt1 | contig 12103 bp, 9 predicted proteins | sample CZODoug1_16funga_FD_122059 | JGI IMG/M metagenome (GOLD analysis project Ga0137409, IMG submission 122059) | Vadose zone soil fungal communities from Angelo Coast Range Reserve, California, USA - CZODoug1_16fungal (Hybrid Assembly) | ecosystem: Environmental > Terrestrial > Soil > Vadose zone... | reverse complement strand
CGAATCCGTAACCGAGAACACCGTGGAAAAGGTCGCTGCGGCGGGTGCTACCTGGTGGCCGCTACAAATGGCTCGTGAACTCGACGACGCCATCCTCACCCTGCGCGCCACCGAACTCGACCTCGGTCTGTGGCTTTTCAAAACCACCGGAAATCCGGAGGCCGTTCTCGCCTCCGATAAGTTTCTTCTCGCCAATCAAGATAACTGGTTCGTCCGCGAAGTGCTCGGCATGATGCGTCGCACTTTCGCGCGCATCGACGTAACTTCCCGTTCCCTTTTTGCCATCATCGAACCGAATTCTTGTTTCGCCGGGTCTCTTTTCGAATTGGCTCTCGCCGCGGATCGCGTCTACATGCGAGACGCCCAGGAAGGCGAGCCTGCCGCCATCGCGCTGTCTGAAATCAATTTCGGCCAGCTTCCGATGACCAATCATCTCTCCCGCCTGGAAGCGCGTTTTTATCAAGAAACCGCTCGTATCGACGCTTTGCGCCAACAAATCGGCAAAAAGCTTTCCGCCAAAGAAGCACTCAATACCGGCCTGGTCACTTCCGCTCCCGACGATCTTGATTGGGAAGACGAACTTCGCCAAGCCATCGAGTCCCGCGCCGCGCAATCTCCCGACGCTCTCACCGGCCTCGAAGCCAATCTCCGCTTCGGCGGGAACGAAACACTGGAGACGCGCATCTTCGGCCGTCTCTCCGCGTGGCAAAACTGGATTTTCATTCGCCCCAACGCGGTAGGCGCCAACGGCGCGCTGAAAGTCTACGGAACCGGCGCGCCAGTAAAATTTAATTGGGAACGAGTGTAGGGACACGGCACAGCCGTGCCCGTCCGCGCCCAAGTCAAAACCAGGAGCAACAGATGATCGATTACACCGACAAAATTCCAAATAACGTCGACCTAGGCCGCGACCGCGTTCTCCAGCGCGCCCTCGAACATTGGCAGCCTGCTTACCTCAGCTGGTGGTACGACATGGGTCCCAATGAAAGCCACAATTTCGAGGTCTATCTGCGCACCGCCATCAGCGTCGAACCCGACGGCTGGGCGCAATTCGATTATGTGAAAATGCCCGAATATCGTTGGGGTATTTTTCTGCAGCCGCGCGATGAAAAGAGGCAAGTCAATTTTGGGATGCACAAAGGCCAGCCCGCCTGGCAAGACGTGCCCGGCGAATATCGCTCCATTCTTCGCCGCATCGTGGTCACCCAAGGCGACACCGAGCCCGCTTCTGTCGAGCAACAGAAAATGCTCGGACTCTCCTGCCCTTCCCTCTACGACCTCCGCAACATTTTTCAGGTGAACGTCGAGGAAGGCCGCCACCTCTGGGCCATGGTTTACTTGCTGCACCGTTATTTCGGCCGTGATGGCCGCGAGGAAGCCGAGTCTTTGCTCGCCCGCCGCTCTGGTGACACCGATAATCCGCGCATTCTGGGCGCTTTCAACGAGCCCACGCCCGATTGGCTGGCTTTTTACATGTTCACTTTCTTCACTGACCGCGACGGCAAATTCCAGCTCTGCGCCTTGGCCGAATCCGGCTTCGATCCCCTCGCACGTACTTGCCGATTCATGCTCACCGAAGAAGCGCATCACATGTTCGTCGGTGAGTCCGGCGTCAGCCGCATCATTCAACGCACCTGCGAAGTGATGAAAGAAAACAAAGTCGATGCGCCCGCTGATGTGCGCGCCCTTGGTGTGATCGACCTGCAAACCATTCAGCGCTACCTCAATTTCCATTACAGCGTCACGCTCGATCTCTACGGCTCCGATGTTTCTTCCAACGCTGCCAACTATTACACCAGCGGCCTCAAGGGTCGTTTCCGCGAAACCAAGCTAGAAGACGATCACCTTCTGCAGGATGCAACATATCCCGTCTCCGAAGTTGTCGGCGATAAAATCAACACCAAGCAGGTTGCCGCTCTCACCGCGCTAAATGAACGTTTGCGCGACGATTACATCGAAGAAATTCAAGCCGGAGTCAATCGCTGGCAGCGCGTGATCGACGAAGCTGGAATTCCCTTCCGCCTCACCCTGCCGCACAAAGGCTTCCATCGCGAAATCGGCAATTTCACGGGCCACTTCATAAGCCCCAGCGGCGAAATCCTCACCGAAGAACAATGGAAGTCCCACGAATTCGACTGGCTTCCCAGTTCCGAGGACTATGCCTACGTGCAGTCCCTAATGAGCGGTCGCGTAGCCGAACTCGGCAAATTCGCTAACTGGATTGCCCCCCCGGTAAAAGGCGTAAACGGCAAACCCCTCGACTTCCAATACGTCCGCTTCAACTGATCCAAGGCGCTCCCAACTGACCCGCCGCGCTCGTAACTGAGCCGCGCGCTGGTAACTGTGTCATCCCGAGCGAAGCCGAGGGACCTGCTTTTCGCTTTTCGCTTTTCGCTTTTCGCTTTTCGCTTTTCGCTTTTCGCCGCCCTTCCTGAACGTTGGTTCATAATCTGAACACCGGTTCGTTTCTAATTGACTATCACATTTCAGGGTGCCATCCTATCTCCGTGCGTACCTCGCGCCTGCAACGCCGTTATCTCGCCCGCCGCCTGGAAATCCTGCGCGCCGCCGGCCGCGAATTCCGTACCCGCGGCTATGCCGAAACCGGAATGCGCGAAATCGCCGCCGCTGCCGACCTCTCTCCCGCCAATCTCTACAACTATTTCCGCGGCAAAGACGAGATCCTCTTCTTCTGCCAGGACAACGCCCTCGACCGCCTAATCGCCAATCTCGACCGAACGCGCCGCGTGCGAGGCAGCGCCACTGAAAAGCTTCGCAAGATAATTGCTTTCCACCTACATTGCGTCCTCGACGAAGTGGAAGGCTCAGCCGCGCATCTGCTAACCAATTCCATCTCCGCGCACCTGCAAAGGCGGCTCCTGGTCAAACGCGACCGCTACGAACACGGCCTGCGCCAAGTAATCGCCGTGGGAATTCGCTCCGGCGAATTTGCCGATACTGATCCCGCCCTCGCGGCCCGCTTAATCCTCGGCGCGCTGAACTCCACTATTCTCTGGTTCAATTCCCACGGAGCTCTGACCACCGAAGAGCTCGCCGAACGGTTCGCGGCGTATTTAATCCGAGGTCTGTGCCATGGCGAGACTTCAAGCCGGCGCACCCGTAGTGGTCGGTCTTTAGACCGGTCAGCCACCAGCCTCAACAAGAGAGTCGCAAACACAGGTGAACCAAAATGGTGACTATTTCCCCCGTCTCACAAAAGACCGCCCAAATCCGCTTCAGCCTAAACGGAGAACAAACCGATGTCTCCTTCGCCCCCTACAAAACATTACTGGAAGTTCTTCGCGAAGATCTCAACCACACCGGAACAAAACATGGCTGCGAACTCGGTGAGTGCGGCGCCTGCGCTGTTCTGCTAAACGGCAAACCTGTTCTCTCCTGCCTGCTCCTCGCGCTCGAATGCAACGAAAAGGAAGTTCTGACAGTGGAAGGACTCGGCGCAGACGGCTCGCTGCATCCGTTGCAGGAAGCCTTTGCCGATCTGGGCGCCGCGCAATGCGGCTATTGCACGCCGGCGATCCTGGTCACCGCGAAAGCACTGCTCGACCAAAATGCGCATCCGAGCCGCGATCAAATTCGCGAAGCTCTTTCCGGCAATCTGTGCCGCTGCACCGGCTATTTGCAAATTTTTGAAGCCGTGGAAGCTGCTGTCCTCGAAATCGCCAGCCGAAACAAGCCAGCCGAATCTCGCGCGTAACGAAATCAGGAACGCTAATGCCGGAACAGAAAAATCCCCCAGAGAAACAATCCAACGGAAACGACAGCGATCTCCGCGTAATCGGCCGCCCGCGTCGCCGCGTCGACGCCCGCGCCAAAGTCACCGGGCAAACTCGCTTCGCCGACGACATTTCCCTGCCCCGCATGGTCCACTGCAAACTGCTTCGCTCGCCGCATCCGCATGCGCGTATTCGCAGCATCGATACCTCCGGCGCCGCCGCGCACCCCGGCGTTTATCTTGTCCTCACCGGCAAAGATCTCCCCATCGAATACGGAATCCTTCCGGTCAGTCAGGACGAGCAAGCCCTGTGCGTTGATCACGTCCGCCACGTTGGCGATCCGGTCGCGGCCGTAATTGCCCGCGAAGAACTAATTGCCTTCGAGGCTCTGGACCTGATCGAAGTTGAATACGACTTACTCACCACCATCTCTGATCCCGAGGAAGCGCTGGCCACGCCATCGCCGCGCATCCACGATTACGGCGATGAAGGCAACATTCACAAACGCGTCGCCCTCGAATTCGGCAACGTCGATCAAGGATTTGCGGAAGCCGACGAAATCTTCGAAGACACTTTCTTCTATCAAGGCAACACGCATCTCCCCATCGAGCAGCACGCCTCCGTCGCTACCAAAGATCCCGACGGCAAGCTCACCATCTGGACCAGCACGCAAACTCCTCACTATCTGCACCGCGCGCTTGCCAAAGTCTTGCAAATGCCGGCCGCGCACATTCGTGTCATCGCTACGCCCAATGGCGGCGGCTTTGGCGGCAAGAGCGATCCTTTTAATCACGAAATCGTCGTCTCCAAAGCCGCGCTCTTACTGGATCGCCCTGTAAAAATCTGCCTCACCCGCGAAGAAGTTTTCTATTGCCATCGCGGACGCCATCCCGTCCTGATGAATTTCAAGACTGGCGTAAAAAAGGACGGCAGCATCACCGCCATGGCACTGCAAACGCTGATTGACGGCGGCGCCTACGGTTCCTACGGCGTAGCCAGCACGTTCTACACCGGCGCATTGCAGACCACCACCTATCATGTGCCGCGTTATCGCTTCCGCGGCTGCCGTACCTTCACCAACAAGCCGCCCTGCGGGCCTAAGCGCGGCCACGGAACGGTGCAACCGCGTTTCGGCCAGGAAGTGCAGCTCGACAAAATCGCGGAAAAACTGCAAATCGATCCTGCCGACTTGCGCCTACGCATCGCGGAATCTTCCAATGCGGTCACCGCGAATTTTTTCCGCCTCAGCACCGTAAATCTTTCTGAATGCATCCGCCGGGTAGTGAAATCTTCCGGCTGGCGCGAAAAGTTCCGCAAACTCCCGGAAGGCCGCGGCATAGGACTCGCCTGCTCCGCGTATCTCACCGGCGCAGGCCTGCCTATTTACTGGAACAAGATGCCGCACTCCGGAGTGCAACTGAAATTCGACCGCGGCGGTGGCGTCACCCTTTTCTGCGGCGCCACCGAAATCGGACAAGGCTCCGATGATGTCCTCGCCTCCATCGTCGCGGAAGTTCTAGGCCTCGATACTTTCGATATTCGCTTATACACCGGCGACACCGATCTAGGGCCAGTCGATCTCGGCTCGTATTCGAGCCGCGTAACCATCATGGCCGGCAATGCTGCTTTGCAAGCGGCCGTGCGCGCCAAAACCTTACTGGCCGAGGCCGTCGGCGAACGTCTCGGTGTTCCGGTGGAGCGCCTGCGCTTCTCTGACAAGCGCGTATTCGATTCGGGCGCTCCCGAGAATGGAGTGACGTTCCAGGAAGCCGTCTGCCTGGCCGAAGCGCGCTTCGGCACCATCGGCACGGTCGGCTCTTACACCCCGCCGAAATCGCCCGCCTTATATAAAGGTGGCGGCGTCGGCCCATCCCCTACCTATTCCTACACCGCCGCAGTGGTTGAAGTCGCCGTCAATTCTGCGACCGGCTGGATCATAGTACCCAAGATATGGATCGCACATGACATCGGACGCGCTCTCAATCCAACGCTCGTGCGCGGGCAAGTCGAAGGCAGCGTGTACATGGGGCTTGGCGAAGCACTCATGGAAGAGCAGGAATTTCGCCGCTTACCAAAGAAACTTTCGCACGCGCTGGTGCACAAATTCCCTTCCATGCTCGAATACAAAAGTCCGACTTCGCTGGACATGCCCGAAGTGTTCACCGAACTCGTCGAGGAGCCCGACCCGAAAGGGCCGTTCGGCGCGAAAGAAGTGGGGCAAGGACCGCTGCTGCCCATCATGCCGGCGGTGGCCAACGCGGTTTACGACGCGGTGGGCGTGCGCATCGACGAAGTCCCCATCACGCCGGAAAAGATAATGAAGGCGCTGGCCGAAAAAAAGGCCGGCCGCGCACCGCGCTTCGGCCCGTCACATTTTCCGAATGTCGATTGGCCGGAAGCGTTGCGAGTACCTCCGCCGTGGGAAGGCGGCGACGGCAATGCCATCAATGATGTTCCGCGGCGCACGAAGTCCGTTTCGACGCCAGGCGCGCAGCGCGCTCCAGAAAAAGATCAGGTACTCAGCTCATGATGCGCTTGCCGCTATTCGCATTTCGCGCGCCCTCCACGCTTGAAGAGGCTGCGCGCATTCTTCACGGCGAAGGCCCGAGCGCCATGCCGTTGGCCGGCGGCACTGATCTGCTTCCTAATATGAAGCGGCGGCAGCAAGTCCCGCGCATGCTGCTAAGTCTCCGTAACATTGATGCGCTGCAGGCGATTGAGTTCGGCGATTCCGGCGTGCGGCTCGGCGCTTGCCTCACGCTTGCTGACATCGCGTCCGACCCGCGCTTCCGTAATGGAACAACTGCGCTTGCGCAAGCCGCTGCGTCCGTCGCTACCCCGCACCTTCGCAATATGGCTACGCTGGGTGGCAACCTCTGCCTGGATACGCGCTGCAACTACTACGACCAAAATTACGAGTGGCGCAAAGCCATCAATTTCTGCATGAAGAAAGATGGCGTCACCTGCTGGGTGGCGCCGAGCAGCCCGAAATGCATGGCTGTGTCTTCCACCGATACGGCTCCAGCGCTTATGGCGTTGGGCGCGCGCGTTCGGCTTGTGTCGGAGTCCGGAGAACGGGTAATCGCGCTCGCTGACCTGTACAACAATGACGGCATGAACTATCTCCACCGTAAGCCCGACGAGATTCTTACCGAGGTGGTGCTCGATTCATTGCACGGCTGGCACAGCACGTACTGGAAATTGCGGCGACGCGGCTCGTTTGACTTCCCTGTTCTCTCTGTGGCGGCCGCGATCCGCTTCGGTCAACGACGAATAGTAGAGGATGCCCGCATCGTCATCGGATCAGCCGCTTCGCGCCCACTGGTCGCAGCCGAGTCTGCGGGATTCCTAGTCGGCCGCGCGCTTACGGACGACACTATTGCCGAAGTCGCCGCCCTTGCCGCGCGCACCGCCAAACCGTTGGACAATACCGACTTTGACATGAGCTGGCGGAAGAAAGTCACCGGCCAGTTCGTTAAGTATGCTCTCCGAGAACTCCGCGGAGACGATGTCGCGGGCGAACGCAGTGCCATAACCCGCATGCCTCCGGCTTGAATGGAAGGCTACTCCCCCCTCCCGTTTTTCCGTATCTGATGCAGGTACGGAATTGGTCAAATACGAGCAAAGTAACGTCAGTGGTTTCTTCTTTTTCTGGAAGGCCCGCGCACGTACAATCCTCTGCAATCCTACGCTCTCATTACAGGGAGGTTGCATGTCGCACAACGAAAACTCGTCAAACAGGTTCGACCGACGGAAATTCCTGAAATCCGCCGCGGCGACTACAGCCACCGCCATGTTCATCAAGCCGGCGCTGGTTCGTGGGACGGAGGCCAATTCCGCGGTGCGAGTGGGCCTGCTGGGCTGCGGTGGGCGCGGGACGGAGGACGCGACCAACCTGGTTGATACGGGCAACACGCGTGTCGTAGCGCTTGCCGATCTGTTCCGCGATCAGCTCGATACAGCTCATGCCCATTTCGATAAGCTGCAACAACCGAAGGGCTTCGCGGCTATTGATGCATCGCAACTCTTCCTTGGCCCCGAAGCTTACCAGCAAATTGCGCACTCCAAAGAAGTGGACGCGATCGTTGTCGCTACACCTCCCTACTATCATCCACAGCATTTGGAGGCGGTGGTCGCGGCGGGTAAGCATGTGTATTTGGAAAAGCCCGTGGCGGTGGACGTGCCCGGAGCACTGCGAGTCATGGAAATTGGCAAGCGAGCGCAAGGCAAACTCAGCTTGGATGTGGGATTTCAGATTCGCGACTGCCCTCCTTTTGTGGAGTTGGTTCGGCGGATTCACGGCGGGGCGCTGGGCAACATCGTTTGCGGCGAAGCGCACTATCTCACCGGCTACATCGAGCGGCCGGCCTGGCCCAACGCTTCATCCATCGAGAAGCGCCTACGGAACTGGGTTTACGACCGCGCGCTTTCCGGGGACATCATCGTGGAGCAGAACATCCACGTGATCGACATCTGCAATTGGATCCTGAAAGCGCATCCGGTGAAGGCGTCGGCAACCGGCGGCAGGCAAGGACGTCCGCCTTCGGATGGTGACGCGTATGGAAATTACAATGTGCTGTTCCACTATCCAGACAACGTGGACGTGACATTCAGCTCGACGCAATTTGCCAAGGGCTGGTGGGATGTTACCGAACGTTTCTTTGGAACCAAGGGCGTTTCGCAATCGCCTTACACCGGAGCGCTGGGAATCTGGGGCGATGAGCCGTGGCAAGCGCCCATGACGCCGGCTAAGGACAAACCGGACGCGCAGGCTTTCTCGGTTACCGGAAATTTCACGTCCAACCTGGAATTTGCCGATCGCGAGAAGAAGAAGGCGTTTGTGGACAGCATTACCAGCGGAAATTTTCACAACCAGGCGGACAAGGGAGCAGAGTCGGCAATTTCGTGCATATTGGCACGCGTGGCGGCTTATAAGGGGCATGAGATCTCGTGGGATGAAATTATGAAGTCGCGCGAGGTGCTGGAGCCGGGGATTGATTTGAAGAAGCTGGGATAAGGTTTTTCGCGACCGGACTAACGTCCGTGCTGGGATGCGCTAAAGCGCACCCCTACAACGGCTCGGCGGTGCTTCAGTGTTTGGAAAAACAGGAGGGTTATGCATAGTGAAACGCGTCGGCAGTTTCTGAAGACATCGGCGGGGGCGGCTTTCGCGGCGACACTGGCAGGCACAGTGGGCGAGACTTTAACGGCGGCGGCGGCGACTCCGTCTCCGGCGGCGCTTCCGATCAAGAAGGGGATTCTGCTTAGCATGCTTCCCGCTACTCTGAGTTACGGCGAGCGGCTCAAGCTTGCGCATGAAATCGGATTCGAAGTGCTGCAGGCGCCGACAGAACCGGACGAGCACAAGGCGGAAGAGCTGCGGAAGGCTGCAGATGCGGCGCAGATTCGTATCGATTCGGTGATGAACATGGACCACTGGAAGTATCCACTGTCTTCCAGCGATCCGGCCGTTGTGGAGAAGAGCCTGGCTGGAATGCGAACCTCCCTACATAACGCAAAGCTATGGAAATCGGATGTGGTGCTGCTGGTGCCCGCGGTGCTTGATCCGCAAACTTCGTATCGCGACGCTTGGACTCGCTCGCAAAAGGAGATCCGCAAGCTGCTGCCGCTGGCCGAGGAACTGAAAGTGGTGATCGCGATTGAAGAAGTGTGGAACCGATTTCTGCTCAGCCCGCTGGAGATGGCGAAGTACATCGATGAATTTCAAAGCCCATGGGTAAAAGCATGGTTCGACGTCGGCAATGTGCTGCTGTACGGATATCCGCAGGACTGGATTCGCACGCTGGACAAACGCATTGTCAAAGTGCACCTCAAGGATTTCAAGCGGAACAAGGATAGCTATGCGTGGGTGAATCTTGGGGACGGCGACGTTGATTGGGCGGCGGTGCGGGAAGCGTTCGCGGCAATTCATTACACGGGGAGCGCCACAGTGGAGCTTGAGGCGGGGGACGAGGCGTACTTGCGCGATGTGAGCCGGCGGGTGGATCGGCTGTTGCTCAATCGTTCTTAAGCAGCCGAAATTGGCTGTGCCATCGCGATGCCGATAGGTGGCTTGTTTCTTGTGCTGTACAATCTGCTCCACAAATTGGAGGTGATATGAACGACAAAGCCGTAAGAAGGACGTGTGCACAAGGCGGGGCTGGATTACTTGTGCTGGGCACAATTCTTCTCCTAGCGTGCGTCATTTCACCGCGGACTGCTGAGGCACAGTCCGTCAAGGTTGCGGCCACTCCCCCGATGGGGTGGAACAGTTGGAACAAGTTTGGTTGCGATGTTAGCGACAAATTGATTCGCGAAATGGCGGACTCGGTGGTCAGCTCCGGGATGAAGGATGCCGGCTACCAGTTTGTGAATATAGACGATTGCTGGCAGGTGAGCCGCGCGGCGGACGGCACGATCGTGGTGGACCCAGAACGCTTCCCCAATGGCATGAAGCCCCTGGCGGATTACGTCCATTCTAAAGGATTGAAGTTCGGCGTATACACCGATGCCGGGCGAATGACTTGCCAAAAAAGGCCGGGCAGCTACGAGCACGAAGCCCAAGACATCAAGACGTACGCGGGGTGGGGCGTCGATTACGTAAAAATCGATTGGTGCTACGCGGAAGGCCTGGAGCCCGATGTGCAATATCCGAAATTCCGCGATGCGATCGCACAGTCGGGGCGGCCGATACTGTTCAGCATTTGCAATTGGGGCGTGAAGGCGCCGTGGACGTGGGGGCCGAAGACTGGGAATTTGTGGCGCACGACTGGTGATATCGGCGACAGGTACGAGAGCATGTCGGTCATTGGATTCGCGCAAAATGGGCTCGGCAAATTCGCGGGGCCTGGGCACTGGAACGATCCGGACATGCTGGAAGTGGGAAACGGCGGGATGAAGTACGACGAGTATCTAACGCACATGACGCTCTGGGCCATTCTGGCGGCACCGCTGCTGGCCGGGAATGACTTGCGCAGCATGTCTGACGAGACCAAGGGAATCCTGATGAATCCGGAAGTGATCGCGGTAGATCAGGACGCGAAGGGCGTGCAGGGCCATCGGGTGTGGGATGAAGGGCCGCTGGAGATTTGGGCGCGGCCGTTAGCGGACGGTTCGCAGGCAGCGGCGTTGTTCAATCGGGGCGAATCGACGCTGAAGATCACGTTGGACTTCAAGGCCATCGGTGCGCCAGCTTCGGTGAAGCTACGCGATTTGTGGGCGCACAAGGACCTGGGCACCAAGGAGAAGTCGTATACGGCGGACGTGCCGAGTCATGGAGTGGTGTTCTTGAAGGCGTCGAAATAGGACCTGCGGGCTAGAAGTAACGCTTCGGGTTGGTCGCGCAACTAACGGAAACGATGGCAATTACAACGTTTACGAAGAAGGTTGTATTCGCGCTATGGATGGCATTTGCGTTAGCACTTGCCATCACCCCACCTGCGATCACTCGCGGACAGCCAAAAATGGCTGCCCCACTGGCGCAGGATGGCGGCTGGCAAAAGGAAATCACCGACTGGCGAGCAGCGCATGCGGCCGAACTGCAAAAACCGGACGGGTGGCTGGCGCTGGCCGGACTTGAATGGCTGGAACCAGGCGACAACTCTTTTGGATCCGCGAAGGACAGCAAGATTCATCTGCCGTCCAGTGGGCCAGAGCACATGGGCGTGCTGCATCTGGACGGCGAGACCATTACTCTGAATCCTCCTGCGGGCGGCTTTCCGGCCGGATTTATGATCGATGGCAAACCGGTGCAAGCGCAAGCGCTGCACACTGACCCGGACCACGATAAAAACAACCCACACCTGACCATCGGAACGCTCAACATGTACGTGATACATCGCGGCGAGCGATTTGCGTTGCGGATCAAAGATGCGAAGTCCGCGGCGCTGACCGGCTTCCACGGGCTCAAATGGTACCCGCCCAACGAGGCGTACCGGGTGACGGCCCACTGGACTCCCTATTCACCGCACAAGACGTTCACCATCGCCACGCTGATCGGCACGAGCTATCCGGCGCAAATCCCCGGCGGCGCGGAATTTACATTGCATGGCAAGACCTACCAGCTGGACCCGATTCTCGAGGATCCAGCGGCGGCAAAGTTGTTTTTCGTCCTGCGGGATACGACTAGCGCTACCAAGACCTATGGTGCCTGCCGGTTTCTGTATACGGGATTCCCGGACCAGGGGCTCGACAAACCTGGCCAACTAGTGCTCGATTTCAACCGCCTGGAAAATCCGCCGTGCGCGTACACTCCGTATGCCACCTGCCCGCTGCCGCCGAAACAAAACCGGTTGCCGATTCCGCTCCCGGTGGGAGAGCAGCGCTACCATGACTAGGGCAGGAATTGTTTACGCTCTGGAAATCGGGGG
>Ga0137409_10006529_pt1 | contig 12103 bp, 5 predicted proteins | sample CZODoug1_16funga_FD_122059 | JGI IMG/M metagenome (GOLD analysis project Ga0137409, IMG submission 122059) | Vadose zone soil fungal communities from Angelo Coast Range Reserve, California, USA - CZODoug1_16fungal (Hybrid Assembly) | ecosystem: Environmental > Terrestrial > Soil > Vadose zone... | reverse complement strand
TGCGAGTAAGCGCATCTACATTCCCTGTAATGAGTTCACCGTCGTTTTCCAACAGAAAGATGCCGATCACTACGAAGAGCTAGGCAGAGTTCCGACGGGCTTTCGCGCGAAGACAGCCATTTTGGTGCCTCAACTCAAACGCTATTACGTCGCTGCGCCAGGGCATGAGAAAGTGCCAGCCGGAGTCAAAGTTTACGAAGTCCAATAAGCAAGAGATTGGAAATCCCTCTGTTCGGGAGGTCGGCCCCTTCAATCGGATTTGAGACCGTAGGGCCGGGGACAAACACCAGTAATCGAATCTGGAGGCGCCATGTTTTCTAAAATTCGCACCATGAAAAATGCTGCATGTTTTCTAGCATTTGTCGTTCTTGTATTCAGCCCTTTGCTCTTGGTCACGGCCCACGCTCAGGTGGCCGGAGCAACGCTCTCCGGCACGGTATCGGACCAATCCGGCGGAGTTCTCCCCCAAGCTGCGATCTCTATCAAGAACATCGCTACCGGCATCACGCGCACTAGTGCGACGAGCACGGCCGGATTCTACTCGGTCCCGAATTTGTTGCCTGGATCCTATGAGATAAGAGCTTCGGCCCAGGGATTTTCCACCGAATTGCAAACAGGAATCACACTGACCGTGGGGGAGCAGCAAGTACTGAATTTCACGTTGCAGGTCGGCCAGATGGCACAAACGGTCGAGGTTTCCACCGAAGCTCCCACCGTGGAATTGGGCAGCTCGAGTATCAGTGCGGTCATAAATTCCACTACAGTACGGGAATTGCCCCTGAATGGCCGGAGCTGGACAGACCTGGCAACGCTGCAACCTGGTGTCAACTCCACCCTGCAAATCCAGGCCGACTTCGCCGTAGGAGGTGATCGGGGCAACCGAGGCTTTGGAAATCAGATCACTGTCGCTGGTGCTCGACCCGAACAGAATAATTTCCGGCTTGATGGGGTCAGTATCAATGATTTCAACAATGCTGCTCCGGGAAGCGTATTGGGCGGCGACATGGGGGTGGATGCCGTCCAGGAGTTTTCTGTGCTAACGAGCAACGTTTCCGCTGAGTACGGCAGGACCTCAGGAGGCGTGATAAATGCCATTACGAAGTCCGGGACGAATCAATTCCATGGAGGCGTTTACGAGTTTCTCCGTAACGATCACTTGGACGCCGCGAATTTCTTTGAGAATGCGGGCGGTGTCAAGAAAGCTTCTTTCCGGCAAAATCAGTTCGGGGTCGCCGCGGGCGGTCCCATCCGGAAGGACAAATTGTTTGTCTTCGGCGATTACGAAGGGCTGCGCCGGTCGAAGGGCATTCCCGTCTCTGTTACTGTTCCTTCGCGTGCGGCCCGCGGCATCGCGCCAGGTGGGACGACGCCCTCGCAAGTTGCTGTTGTGAACGGAGCGCCGCTCCCGCTCGAAAGCCCATGTCCCCCTAACACGTGCGTTTCGGACCCGGTGACGCACATAGACCAGGCGGTCTTGCCCTACCTCGGGTTCTATCCCCTACCGAATGCCGGCTTGCCCGAGATCGGCGACACTGTAGTCACCACTTTCTCCGCTCAACAGGTCATCAACGAGAACTTCTTCACAATCCGGGGTGACGACAAGATTTCGGACAAGGACAGCCTTGCGGGTACCTACCTGCGCGACTTCACCCCATGGAGCTCGCCCGATGGCCTCAATGCTGTGCTGGTCAGCTCTAAGACCAATCGGCAGATCGCTACCTTGGAAGAGACCCACACCTTTGGCGCCACACTGGTGAATTCCGCTCGCTTTGGATTTAGCCGTGAATGGGAGCTGAACGATAAGGGCGTGGCAGCCATCAACCCCTTGGCTAAGGACCCCACTCTGTTTGCCATACCCAATCAATTCGCCGCTCATGTGGCTGTGCCAGCGGTTCTTCAACTTTTCAACGGCGGTGTGAACGGGAATTCCAATTTTATCTATGCCTGGAATTCGTTCCAGGGATATGACGACGCCTTTTGGACCCACGGAACCCACTCCTTGAAATTCGGAGGCGGGGTGGAGCGAATGCAACTCAACCGTTTGAGCCACACCGATCCCAGCGGAGTCTTCACGTTCTCCACGCTGTCCGATTTTCTTACCAATAACCCGAGCAAATTCACAGGGGAAGATGCAAGCTCCGTAAGACCGCAGGGACTGCGCCAAACCATTTTTGGCCTTTACATCCAGGATGACTGGCGCTTCCGTCCAAACCTGACGTTGAACCTAGGGCTGCGTTGGGAGATGGCAACAGTGATCAACGACAACCACGGTGGGATCGTAAACCTGGTCAATATGACTGACACGGCGCCCCTCTGCGGGAGGCCTGACCCGAACTGCACCCCTGGCGGGCCCCTATTTGGGAATTCCACGCGTCGCAACTTCGAACCGCGCGTGGGATTTGCTTGGGACCCATTCCGCAACGGCAAGACGGCTGTGCGCGGAAGCTTTGGGGTCTTCGATATCCTGCCTATGGCCTACCAGTTCATTGCCTCTGCCACTAAGCAGTTTCCGTTCGTCGCGTCTGGAGCCCTCAAAGCTTGCAAAGCAGGCCAGCCTCCCCCGCCCTGCCTTAGCCTAGGGGATTTCCCCCAGGGTGCGTTTCCGAAGATGGGCCCGGCAAACAAAGGCGGGAATACCATCGAGCGGTACGCCCATCGCAGTTACGACATGCAGTGGAACCTCAACATACAGCGTGAATTGGTCAGGAATTTGACGGTGATGGCCGGTTACGTGGGTTCACGGGGTGTGCACGAGCCCTTCAAGGTCGATGATGCCAATATCGTGATACCGACGCTGACTCCTGAGGGGCGGTGGTTGTTCCCTACTCCTGTCCAAGACCCACTCAATGCCAACTTTGGCAGCATCGGCCGCGTGAGCTATGACGGTAACTCCTTTTACCACGCCCTCGAAGTGGCAGTTCAAAAACCGATGAGCCACGGGATCCAGTTTCAAACCTCATTCACCTGGGGCAAGAGTATGGATACTGGCTCGGCGGCCGGTCATGGCGACCAATTCTCGAATTCGCTTTCGAGCTTGCCTTATTACGATATGAGAATGCTGCGTACTCGCTCTGACTTCGATATTAAGCGGACATTGGCGATTAGCGCCACTTGGCAGGTTCCGTCCCCTAAATCGCTTTCAGGACCTGCCGAATGGATCGCGAGCGGCTGGGAGTTGGGTGGGATCTATAAGGTGAGTGATGGCGTTCCCTTTACTGCCACCTGGGGAACGGATGGCGATCCGCAGGGCATCAATAGCGGCGACCCTTGGGCGTTCCCGGATGTACTGAGCACTCCGGGTTGCGCAACCCTCACCAATCCTAGGAATCCCAACCACTATGTCAAGACCGAGTGCTTTTCCGTCCCGACGGCGCCGAGCCCGGCCTTCTTTAATGCGTCGCAACCTCTTGGCTGCGATACGTCTCTCGGCGGCCAGAGCATAGATCCCACGCAACCGATGTATCTGTGGTGTCCCAATCTGCGAGGCACTGCCGGTCGCAACCTCTTGACTGGGCCGGGCACGTCGAACCTGGATTTCTCCGTGTTTAAGAACCACTCGATCAAGAAGATTTCGGAGAGCTTCAACGTGCAGTTCCGGGCGGAATTCTTTAATATTCTGAATCACGCGAACTTCGCCGTGCCGCCAAGCCCCGACCATACGGACATCTTCGATTCCACTGGAACTCTGAACGTGACTACCGCGGGTGTGCTGACCAAGACCACCACCGAAGGAAGAGAGATCCAGTTCGCGCTGAAGTTTGGCTGGTGATGGAAGGTTGCTCCACAGGAGCGCCGGTTACGGATTAGAGCTACGAAGTGCGCGTCATGTGCAGGCGGCAATCAAGGTGTCGGCGTATGGAATGCCCGTTTCGCGTGGCTTGAGAAATAATTCCGCCGCCACGCCAACAGGAACGGGAGCCTGCGACAATTTCTGTTACGAGTCCCTGTTTCGCGACACGATGACTACAACTTAAAGGAGGAAGTTTCATGAAGTTTTCAAGTTTTGGACGTCTTGCACTTGGAGTTTCATTTTTACTATTCGGCGCTTACACTCTGGCGAGTCCGCCGGCAGTCAATTACCACCTGCTCAAGAAAGTTCCGCTGGCTGCGGCACCGGGTGGCGGCGAGTATTTCGACTACATCACTGTCGATCCCGAGGCGCGCCGCGTCTACGTATCGCATGGTACGGAAGTCGTTGTGCTCAATGCCGATGACTACACTGTGGTGGGCACGATTCCTGGTCTGCAACGCTGCCACGGAGTGGCCCTGGTCAAGGGACTTAACAAGGGATTTATCACTGACGGTGAGGCCCAGAAGGTGCTCATTTTCGATCTCAAGACCTTAAAGGTCACCGGCGAGGTCAAAACAAACCAGCCCGACACAGACTCCATTATTTACGATCCGGCGTCGAAATACATCTTTACTTTCAACGGTGATAGCCATAACTCGACGGTTATCGATCCGGTGAAGGCCACCGTGGTGAAGAATATCGACTTGGTCGGCGCTGTGGAGTTCCCCGCTGTCGATGGGAAGGGGATGCTTTACGACAATAATGAGGATAAAAACGACGTGGTGGCCATTGATACCAAAACTCTCGAGATCAAGAACCGCTGGCCGGTCGCGCCAGAAGGCCAGGCCGTCGCGATGGCGATAGACGCAAAGAACCGGCGTTTATTCTCTGCGGGCCGCAACCCTCAATTCATGGTGATGATGGATGCGGACAACGGAAAAATCATTCAGTCGTTCCCCATCACTGCTGGGGTGGACGCTACCGTCTTTGAGCCTGCAACGGGTCTGTTGTTTGTCTCGACCCGCGAAGGCATGATCCACATTTTCCACGAGGATTCGCCTGACAAGCTCAGCGAGGTCGAGAAGGTCAAGACCGAGTATGGGGCCAAGACGATGCAAATCGATCCGAAGACGCACAACTTGTTCCTGAGCACGTCGGATTTTGATCCGCCAGCGGCTCCCACAGAAAAGCAGCCCCATCCGCTGGCGAGGGCGAAGCCGGGAAACTTTCGTGTGCTGGTTTATGGGCGCTAAGTTCGACAGCTCGGATGGGCTGTAGACAATCCACTGCGTCTTTAATCCGGACCCAATTTCTTCCTCATGAGGAACCAAGAGTGAGGAGGGATCTTGTGAACAGGCTGCAGAAGTCCAGTGGCCGCACTGGACTTCTGCAGTGCCTACCTCGTCTGGCAAATCTGCCAGGGCTGATTGCCCCGAAGCGACCAAAACTGCTCGCCCGGAGTTCCGCGCAAGCATGCTGACTCACGAACCAAGATCCCTACCGAGTGTCATGGTGCCACTGCATTCAAGGGATTGGTTGGAACATTGTCCCTTGCTGGCTTCCGGCTTGTATTTTTGCCCGCCTCGGAAGTCATCGCATAAATTCCGTCCAAGATTTGATTCGCGGTAGATCGATATCCTCCTCAGGCTGCAAACCGCATTCAGGAAACTTTTTGACTATCCGAGGAGTATATATACGTGGGGCAATGGGCTGCGTATATCTGTGTGCAGTCGACGGTAAATGCCGGCGGAGACGGGGCAAGGGAACTGCCTTTTGGCGTCGGAGATTCGGGCCCGAGAGTGTAAAGAAGGTCGGGGCGGATTTGATGACGGAAACTGGAATCCTATGATAGTCGTCCAATCCATAGGGGAGGTGATGCCAATGAGGAGGGGGTTCATGATTCTGCCTCTGCTGGCGGCCTGGGCAGGATCAGCTTTGGCGCAAGGTCCGGGAGCCGCTTCGCCTCAAACGATTCGGCCCATCGGCGTGGTCACAAAGCTTCAAGCAGGCAGTTTCACATTGCACACCGATGCAGGCCCCGATCTGCTCATCGTACTTGCGGACGGGGTATCGTTTCTGCGCGTCCCACCTGGGGCGACAAATTTGCAAGCTGCCACAAAGATCGCCTTGAGCGACATCAACACCGGAGATCGGGTGCTCGTGCGGGGCCGCGTTTCGGAGGATCAGAAATCTATCGTCGCTACGTCCATGATCGTGATGACCAAGTCAGACTTGGCCGGCGCCCGCGAGGCCGAACGTTTGGATTGGCAACGACGGGGTATCGGTGGGGCTGTGCAGGCTGTGAACCCGGAGACCAAAGAAATAAAAGTTATGGCTCCCAACGCACCGCCCGCACCCGGAAATCCCACGAATTTGGTCACCATAGCACTGGGTGCGAATGCCGTATTGTTACGTTATGCTCCGGATTCTGTGAAATTCAGCGAGGCCAAGCCGAGCACCTTCGAGCAAATCAAGGTGGGAGACCAGATGCGTGCTCTGGGCACGAAGAGTGAAGATGGCGGTCGCTTTACGGCGGAAAAGATGGTGTCCGGCACTTTCCGAAATCTGGGGGTCACCGTGGTTTCGGTTGACGCGCAGGGGAGAGCCATATCCGTCAAGGATTTGGCGTCGGGATTGCCAATCCTCGTGCGAACGAATGCGGACTCAAAGCTGCATCGACTTCCACCCACACTGGCCCATGTGCTGGCAACGCTCGACTCCGGAGGAACGCCGGGAGGCAAGAGCGGAAGCGAGCCGGGCGCTGAGCCGCTCGACGTGCAGCAAATGTTGGAGCGTGCGCCTGTCCTGGATCTCGGCGAGCTGAAACCCGGTGATCCTTTGATCGTGGTGAGCACGGAAGGGGTGAAACCCACCGAAGTGATGGCTATCGACATCCTCGCCGGCGTGGAGCCAATTTTGGCCGCGCGTCCTAAAGGGAGCAATCAGGCGGTACTAGGGTCGTGGAGCCTTGGCATGAATGGCGGAGAGGGCGGGCCTTAACGCAAACGCTTCCCGCGTGAATTATAACCAAGTACTGACAAAGTTTAGTGCTGCGCGGCCAAACAGAACCGGCGGCAACTTTCCCAATGGAGATCAGGAATGATCAGTCTGCGTGAAACCTTGAGACGCGTTGTTGATGTCGTGCTGGTCTCATGTTTTCTTTCCGCCACGGCGCTGGCCCAGTCGGGTGAAGTTAGTCTGCGCGGCCAGGTGACGGACCAATCTGGCGCAGTCGTCCCCGGAATCCCCGTCGGGCTCATCGGGCCCGGCGGGGCCATGCGGGAGGCTACAACTGAGGCGTCCGAGGGCCGATATGTCTTCCGTGATCTGCCTGCGGCCACGTATACGCTTCGTGTCCGCGTAAAGGGCTTCGCTGACATCGAAAAGCCTGGCGTCGCGATCGTCCGCGGCCAGCCTCAGGTTGTAGACATCCGGTTGACTGTGGTGATGGAGCAGCAGGAGTTCACGGTAAAGGAGGACGAGGCTCCCAGTGTAAGCGTCAGTTCCTCGAACAACGCCAGCGCGGTGACGCTGCAGGGCGATGAATTACAGGCGCTTTCTGATGACCCTACCGACCTTCAGGCGGACCTGCAGGCGCTTGCTGGCCCTTCGGCAGGCCCTAGCGGCGGGGCGATGTTTGTGAACGGATTCAGCGGGGGGACTCTGCCTGCGAAAGAGTCGATTCGCGAGATTCGTATCAACCAGAATCCGTTTTCGCCCGAGTATGACAAGCTCGGCTATGGCCGCATCGAGATTTTCACCAAGCCCGGCACAGAAAAATACCACGGCACGATCAACTACGGCTTTGGGAAGGATTTCTGGAATTCGCGGAACCCATACTCCGCTCAGAAGGCGCCGTTCATGCTCAACGAATTTGAAGGCAACGTCGGCGGTCCGCTAGGCAAGCGCGCCTCATTCGCTTTCGAATGGCAACGGAATATGGTCGACAATGGTTCCATCACGAATGTCGTCACGCTGGACCCGCAGACGCTCACCGCCGGGGCTTTTACCTCCGTGCTCACAACACCGCAGCGCTTCACTCGGATCAACCCCCGCGTGGATTATCAGCTCAATCAAAATAATACTCTGACTGTCGCGTATGACTTCACGCACTCGGATATCCGGGATGGTGGAATTGGCGGCTTCGACCTGATCTCTCGCGGGTATCACGTGCAATATACCGATCAAACTGTGCAACTGACGGAAACCGTTGTGTTGGGCAGAAATATCAACGAAACGCGCTTCCAGTATTACCGCACCGCGATGCAGACAATGCCCAACAGCCTCAGCCCCGAGATCCGGGTACTGGGGTCTTTCAACGGCGGCGGCGCGCAAAACGGCCAATCCTTCGATACGCAGAACAACTTCGAACTACAGAACTACACATCGATGGTCCGAAGCCGACACACCTGGCGGTTCGGTATTCGTCTGCGCGGAGAACTGGATGACAGCATCGCAAGACAGAATTTCAATGGCACGTTCACTTTTGCCGGCGGGTCCATCCAGTCCATCGAACGATATCGCCGTACCCTTTTGTTTCACCAGATGGGCAATTCAGAGGCACAGATTCGAGCGTTGGGCGGCGGGGCTACGCAGTTCAGCATCGACACCGGTATCCCAAATCTCTCAGCTCGCCAAGTGGACGTCGGGGTGTTTGCTGGCGATGAGTGGCAGGTGCGTTCGAATGTAACTATGGATCTCGGATTCAGATATGAAACCCAGAGCTACATCCACGACTGGCGCGATTTCGCCCCACGCGTAGCGATTTCCTGGGCCCCCGGAGGAGGCGCCAGCAACTCGCGTGCCAAGACCGTGGTACGCGCCGGCTTCGGCATATTCTACGATCGCTTCCCCTTGTCGGACATCGTCACAGCAGAACGCTACAACGGAATTGTTCAGCAGCAGCACGTGGTCGGCAATCCGGATTTCTTTTTCGATCCGACTATCCCCTCTGCGGCCACACTTGCAGCGCTGGGCTACCAGTCCTCCGAAGAAGTGAGTTCCCGCCTGCGTACCCCGTATGTCATGCAATCGGCTTTGACATTCGAGCGCCAGTTGTCGGCGAGCACCGCTTTCGCGGTCACCTACACGAATTCCCACGGGGTGCACCTGTTCCGTTCTCAGGACATCAACGCGCCACTGCCGGGAACTTACGACCCCAACGTGCCGGGCAAACCCACGTTTCCGCTCGGGCATCCAGGACCCGTGTTTCTGATGGATTCATCGGGGATTTATAACCAGAACCAGATCGTTGCCAACATCAATACGAGGCTGAATCGGGGAGTTTCCCTATTTGGTTTTTACGTGTTGAATCGCGCGATGAGCAGTTCGGATGGTATCGACACCGTCCCGGCAAACCCGTATAGCCTCACCGGCGAGTACGGCCCGGCGGCAACGGACGTGCGTCATCGCGTAACGTTTGGCGGGTCCATCAACACGAAGTGGAATCTACGCGTCAGCCCGTTTGTAATTGTCCAGTCCGGCGCGCCCTTCGACGTCACCACTGGCAGCGACCTCTACGGCACTACTCTGTTCAACGGACGTCCCGGCATCGCTACCGACCCAAGCAAACCCGGCGTGATCCAGACGCGGTACGGATTACTAGACCCGAACCCCTCACCGGATGAACATATTCTGGGGCGCAATTACGGGCGCGGGCCGGCGCAGACGCGAGTGAACATTCGAGTCGCTAAAGCCATCGGATTCGGGGGAGAGACTGGCCGCTCTGCAGAGCAGGGCCCTGCTGCCAGTGCAGGAGGCGCCACCGCAGCGCAGGCCTCTGGCAGGGGGTTAGGTGGGATTATTGGCAGTCCAAAGACGGTCCGTCGCTATAACTTGATCATCTCGATGTCCATCCAAAACTTGCTCAATCACACAAATCCCGGACCGATCACAGGGGATATCACTTCGCCCCTGTTTGGGTCCGCGAACCGGGTCGCTGGTGGGCCTAATGGCGAGGGGTTTTTTGAAACCGCGAACAATCGCAGGTTGGAGGCGCAGATCCGCTTCACATTTTAGTGATACCAATCGCTGCGTCGAGCAAGCCCTCAGGAGGCAAAGAAAACCACAGGTGTCACAACCATGACCGGAAATTGAATCTTGTTGCTTTGACCGGCTGCAGAATCGACCACCCTGACGAATCGATCGACTGACACCGAATTATCGGCCGCCCGTCGCTTACGGCTTGACGGAGACCTTCACCTGACCATTCGTCCAGCAGCACTGGAATCCGCCGCCGCCGTCCCCTGACCAATCGTTGGCTACCACGCGCAACACATACTCTCCGGGCTCGCTGAACGTAGCGGTCGTCGTCGCCTTGCCGCTGAAGGCGGGGGTGGTCTTCCACTTGCCGTTTGCTTTTTCGACTGCGGGCTTGCTATTGGAGAACTTCACGGCGCCCGGTCCCCGGAACTTGCCCCACGTCACAGTCACGGGAGGAGTATCGGGGAGCTTGCCACCCTGAAATGTCTTGGCATCATCGGCGGCCCACAGGTTCAGCGTGACCGGATTCCGCAACGTTGTCTCGATCGCGATACTGATCCCACGCGGACCCTGTACAGACGGGCCCCCCTCTTCAAAGCTGATGAGGGGCGGGGTATTGCCAATCCCCACGTCGGAGAAGGGCGAGATTTCCCACCGGGCATCCAGGTGTGCAGGGACTGCCATTGTCTGGCCGTTGGCGACAAGCGTCCAAGTGAGCTTGTCGGTCCCAAAATTCTCCGGTACCGTTACGGTGAAGACGCCCCACTGCCTTCGAGGTAGAAAATGCGTCGGCTGGCCCTGGTCGGGCCCGCCCGGCTCAATCTGGTTATTCGGACCAACCGGGATGTCGAGCTCTTCCTTCAAATTCCGATTGAAATACCCAAAAAGAATACTGAAACTACCGTCCGGATTCTTGAACCAACCTTCATAGGCGGGCATCACGTTCTGACCCGACTCGTGCAAAGGCTCCATGGGCAACTGTCCGGATTGCCCGCTCACAGGCAGCGTCGCCCACATCAGCGCCCAGCTTGCGAGCAGGATCGCAGGATACAGAGTTTTCACCGACGACCGCAGCGCGTGCATCCGAGAAATCTCCTTCTCACAGTGAGAGGAGCAGCAACTCTGAAAAAAGCTGCTGCTCCTGCCAGTCTGGTGAGTTCCGAATTAATGGTTGTGCATCTCTTCCACCTTAGCCTGGACCGGTTTATGCTTGGCGAGCCATTCTTTATAGTCATCTTCAGTGATGTAGGTGACATTCACCCAAGCGTGCGCCATTTCGTCGATCGTGCGCTCGCCCCAGCCGACCCACTGGTTCGGGTCGGGATTGTACGGATTGGCGGAGGTGTTGTCATGCCAGGCCGTAATGCGGATTACCGTTCCCTTTGGGAGCACCGGCGCCGCGTCCTCCGTGTAAATGTAATTATTCATCCAGTTGAAGGCGAAACGGTCGACGTAGCTTAACATCTGGGTTGTGCCGTCCGGCAAAATCGCTTCCATGGACATTGCCTTGCCGCGCAGATGCATGTGCGGCTGGAAGTTTTCAAACCTGGCGGGCTCCTTCAGCACGTGGAAAGACTGAGTCTGAGTGATCGTGTTGGGAGGAATATCCAGAACCCTGCCAAGCTGGTTCGCGTGGAATTCCATCAGGCGTGTCCGGTACTTCGGCGTCTCGCCCTTGGGATAGAGATATATGCCCAGCATGACATTGTCGCGAACCGCTTCGCCGACGGAGTGATAGTGCACATCCCACCGAATCCTTGCTCCCGGCAGCAGCAATTTGCCGGTGTTCGCAGGGTAGACGTCGTATTGTTTCCCGATCGCCCATTCCATCAAAAGCCCTCCGTCGTTGCGTCTCGCCTGGGCCAACGGCCCGATGCCGTCGTCGTCGGCGGCGCTGCTGACGCCTGGCTCATCCTGCAGGAGCTGGGCGAGGGCATGATGAGTGACACGGCGCCCCGCGACGCTCCCTGGCCGCATCTCGACCGCGCGCACCCATCGTGGCTCGGTCACTGCGAGTGCTTCGCTCAGCGGCTTCCACCAAGCGTCCTGTGCAACGGCTGGCACGGAGTAGGGCTCCGACTGGACGACGATATCCGGCTGGCCGAACTGTTCGGCCAACTGCCATCCTTCGTCACTCGGCCACTGCTTGGCGGGCGGTAGATCTTTCGGGTTCCCCTGTGCCATGCCCGAATCGACCCACCTAACGATCGTGTCAATCTCCCCATCCGTCAACGAAGTGTCGTTCTTGAAACGCTGGATTCCAACCGTTCTGTCGAGGTGCCACGGCGGCATATTACGGGTGGCCACGCGCTCCTTGATTTTTTCCGCCCA
>Ga0137409_10006528_pt1 | contig 12104 bp, 10 predicted proteins | sample CZODoug1_16funga_FD_122059 | JGI IMG/M metagenome (GOLD analysis project Ga0137409, IMG submission 122059) | Vadose zone soil fungal communities from Angelo Coast Range Reserve, California, USA - CZODoug1_16fungal (Hybrid Assembly) | ecosystem: Environmental > Terrestrial > Soil > Vadose zone... | reverse complement strand
CGCGCCGTTGGGCGTGTCGACTTCGACCGAGTCGCCGTTGGAGAGATCGTACACGGTCACGCGCAGCGTGCCGCTCGACATGCTGGCCTGCAGGAAGTCGTCGGTGAGGTTGGCGATCGTGAGATCGGTCGCGGTCAGCAGCTCGTCGGACGCGCTCTGTTTCAGCACGTAGCCGTGGGCGCCGGAACGCAGCAGCTGTTGCACATGACTGCTGTCGGTGTATCGCGTGAAAATCAGGATCCTGATGTCCGGACGCAGTTTCCTCAACGTCTCCGTCGCTTTCAACCCGTTGAGCTCCGGCATCGAGACATCCATCACGAGGAGATCCGGCCGGAGCTTCTGCGTCAAGGCGACGGCCTCGCGCCCGTTATCGGCGTGGCCAATGACCTCCATGTCGGGCTGCGAGTTGACGACCTTCGGGAGCACCACCCGGGACCAGGTGCGGCCTCCGTCGGTCGTGCGGCGGAGCCCGGCTCCACTCCGCGCAGACATGAGCCCCAGCTGCGAGTCGCGCACGGTGAGTTGGCCACCATTTTGGATCTCACGGTCCTGCATGGGGTAGCGATAGGCCAGGATCCCGGCCTCTGGTTCCACCCAATCAATTACATCTATAAACTGCTTGCCAATAAATGACCTTAAACTCATAGTGTCTCCTCACCATGCCAAAAATCTGCTAATGCCTGCTTTTGAGCCTTTGATCGAATCCTAGGGCGGACGTGGAGTAATGTCAATCAAAAGAAAAAACGTAGACCTGCAAAGAATTGCAATCTGTTATGAGCAGGGTACATGGCTCGCGGCGGTGCGCGAATCTGTTGACTTTCACTCCTTCGCTAGTTCATAGTCTGCCGCATGTTCGACCAGAAGAAGCTGGACCAGCCTTTATCATTTGCAGAAGTTGTGGCAGCGGAGCACCGTGCACTTCGTCCCAATCACGTTCCCGGCAAGGCCTCAGCTCCGTTGAGCGCCTTGTGTATCTCCGGTGGCGGCATCCGCAGCGCTGCCTTTGCGCTCGGGGTCATGCAGGCGCTTGCTGCGCATCCGCGCAGGGAGAACGGTGACCCGGTCGACGAGCCGCAGCAGTCGCTGCTGGCGCAGTTCCACTATCTCTCGACCGTTTCCGGCGGCGGCTATATCGGCAGCTGGCTCTCTGCCTGGCTGGCGCGCGCGAGTTTTCGAACCGTGTGGAGCGCGCTGGTGGGGCGCCCGGCCGGCGCGGACACTGAGCCCGCTCCGATCGCGTGGCTGCGCTCCTATAGCAATTATCTCACTCCGCAGCTGGGGTTGATGTCCGCCGATACCTGGGCGATCGCCGCCGTCTATCTGCGCAACCTTGTGCTCAACTGGATCGTCATCTTGCCCGTGCTGTGCGGCGGCATCCTGCTGCTCAAGCTCATGGTGGTGGTGCTGACCGGCCTCTCTTACATGAATCACGCGCTGCGCCCACGCCTGATCCTCGTCGGGATCGGCGTTGTGTTCCTGCTGATTGCGCTGCGCTATGTGACCAGGCACCGTCCGTCGCGGCAAGGCGAGCAGCGCGGCGAGGTCCACAGCGGCAACGCTGACAAGCTTTTCATTATGAAAAGCCTGATCTGGTCGCTGCTTTCGGCAATCGTGCTCACGCAATATCTTGGCATCATCGATGTCGGCGGATCGATGGTCAAAATCCTCGCCGGCATGCCGGCCGCGAAGGTTATCTTCCTCGGTGCGGGTGCGCTCGCGGGTGCTGTCATCTATGCGCTGGGCTGGATTTTGGGCTGGCCGCGCCAGCGAGATTTGCTCGATTTTGCCTTGTGGTGCCTGGCCGGCGCCGTGTACGGCGCATTGGTCGCATTCGGGTTCTATCTCTATCTGCAGCTTCCCGATGTTGCGCGCGATGTCCCGCCGACCGAGGTGCGCTCGCTCATTCGCATTCTCAACAGCCCGGTCATCTATCTGATCATCGGGGTTCCCTACATCCTGATCTCGCAGTGGATCGCCGACATGGTCTTTGTCGGGCTGACCAGCTTTCAAAAGCAATTCAATGCCGAGCAGGAATGGCTCGGGCGCGCCGGCGGCTGGCTGCTGGTCACGGCCGTCGGTTGGAATGTCCTGATTTTCCTGACGTTCGCCGGTTTTCTGGCCGGCGCGCTTGATACGCCGACGATTCCTTTCTTTGTGTTCTATTTCGTAGTGCCGATCTGCGCACTCTGGGGCCTCGTGATCGCGCTGGTCGGAACCTTCAGCCTGACCCGCTTCACATTCGAGCCGCACGGGATCGTGTCGATCCTCATGAATACAGCGCTCGGGGCGGCGGCTCCGTTGTTCGTCGGCGCGATGATCTTCAGCTTGTCGATCGGCCTCGACTACGTGCTGCTGGATGGGCACCTGTTCGGGCCCAATTTCAGAATGATGGCCGACGCGCTCAAAGGCGACATGCCCGACTACACGCTCTGGCATGAGACCATGCTGCGACTGACGTTCGGCGCTGCGCTGGCGACGCTCATCGCCGTTGTGGCGTCGCGCTGCATCAACATCAACCGCTTCTCGCTGCATGCGCTTTATCGCAATCGTTTGATCCGGGCCTTTCTCGGCGCCTCGCGCGACCGCACGCCCGATCCGTTCACCGGCCTCGACTCGGACGACGATCGGCGCATGCATCAGCTGTGGCCGCCATGCGATGCCATGGGTCATTGGCCCGATAGCCACGCCGATGACTGGCGGCCGTTCCACATCCTCAACCTGACGCTCAACATCGTGTCGTCGAAGCGGCTCGCCTGGCAGGAGCGCAAAGCCGCGCCCTTCACGGTCAGCCCGCTGCATTGCGGCACATCCAGCAAATCCGAAATCTCGACCAAGGAGGCCGGCAATGCCGAAGCGCGCGATGCCGGCGCCTATCGGCCGAGCCGGTTCTATGGCGATCGCGACGGGATGTCGCTCGGCACCGCGATGGCGATCTCGGGCGCGGCGGCCAATCCCAATATGGGCTACCACTCCTCGCCGTCGGTGGCGCTGCTGATGACGATGTTCAACGTGCGTCTGGGATGGTGGCTCGGCAATCCGGGTCGCGAAGGCGCACAGACTTTTTCTCATGAGGGACCGGCAATCGCCATCGTTCCGCTGGTGCAGGAGACATTCGGGCTCACCACCGACACCCGCAAATACGTTCACGTCTCCGATGGCGGGCACTTCGAGAATCTCGGTCTTTATGAGATGGTGCGGCGGCGCTGCCGCCTGATCGTGATCAGCGATGCGGGCCGTGATCCGGCCTATTCGTTCGAAGACCTGGGCAATGCGGTGCGCAAGATCGCGATCGACCTCGGCGTGCCGATCCGATTCCATCGTCTCGAAGCGCTCAAGCGGCGGCCGATCGACGGCAGCGACATCCTGGATCATTGCGACTATCACGCCATCGCCGATATCGACTACCAGGAGGCGGATGGCGAGGGTGTGGAGAATGGCCTGATCCTCTATGTGAAGGCCGGATATCACGGAACCGAGAGCGCCGGCGTGCGCAGCTACGCCATGGCGAACCTCGATTTTCCGCACCAGAGCACGGCCAACCAATGGTTTACCGAATCGCAGTTCGAGAGCTATCGCTCGCTCGGCTTCGAGATCATGGAGGACCTGCTCTATCGTGCATCGAAAGATGAGCAGTATGCCGCGCAGCCGAATTTGCAGAACCTGCTCGGCAGCCTGCGCAACGCAACAGTTGCTTCAACGGGCAATGCCGAGCGCGCTCCGCCCCGGCAGGCGCGGCCACTGCGTCCCGAGCGCGAGACGCAGCCAACTTAACGTGCGTGATTTGCTCGCTCGTGGGCGAGGGGTGTTCACGAGAGCCGGGCTATGCCACCATGGCGCGTCGATTGGGCAGTCCGGAGAAACGCGATGGGAATTCAAGTCATCAACCCGAAAGAGATCGCGCTGCGTGAGAAAAAGCGCACGGTGGTGATGAACACCCGCAAGTTGCATGCCTGGGTGCATTACTATCCCAATCCCGGCGACCATGACGACATGCATTGCCACAACGAGGATCAGGTCTTCACCTGCTTCGACGGTGAGTGCACGATGCATTTTCCGGACGGCACGTCGTCCGTGCTCAAGCCCGGCATGGCTGCGCTGATCACCGGCGGCTCGTTCTACAAGCTCGAGAATACGGGCACGGGCCACATGATCCTGATGGGTCACCGCTCCGGCAATCAGGACGACGTGATGATCATCGACTATGTGACGCGCCAGGACATCCGCAAGAACGGCGGGCCCAAGGTGCGCAACCGCGCTCCGGCGGAGGAAAAACCCGCATAGCGGCAGCGCGCCGCCAATATCTATCGAGGGAGGATCGTCATGCCCGCGCTTGCGGCGCGCATCGCGCGCGTGTGGTGTGCCGGGCTGCTGGTCAGTGCGATTGGCGCGAGCGCTCCGACACCAGCGTTCGCCGCCGAGGAGGCCGCGCTTGCTTTTTATCAGGGCAAGCAGATCCGCATCTTCACCATGGGCAGCCCAGGCGGCGGCTACGACACTTACACGCGCACGGTCGGCGGATTTCTCGAGCGCAAGCTCGGCGCCAGGGTGATCCCGACCAACGAGCCGGCCGCCGGCGGCATGATCGCGATGAACCGGACGCTGAATGCGCCTCCGGATGGCCTCACGCTGCTGCTCACCGGCGGCGAGGCGCTGGTGACGGCGCAACTCTACGGCCTCTCGGGCGTCAACTACGATGTGCGCAAGCAGGTGTGGCTCGCCCGTGTATCGGGCGAGGACAAGGTCGCGGTGGTCGGTCCGCCGTCGCGCATTGGCGCTGTCGTTGACATGCAGAAGTTGGACAAGCAGGCGCTCTGGGCCGGATCGGGCAAGGCCGACAACAACTCCGATTTTTCCGCCATCATGTGCTACGCGCTCGGCGCCAAGTGCAAGATCATCCTGGGCTACAAAGGCACCGGCGACATGAATCTCGCGATTCAGCGTGGTGAGGTGGATGGTCGCGTGATCTCGGACGAGGCGGCGGCGCTGTACGGGCCAGGCTCGGGCATGCGTGTGATCACGACGCTTGCGCGCGCGCGTTCGGAGAAGTTTCCCGATGTGCCGACCATTTTCGAGGCCGCTAACCTCTCGCCGAGCGCTGCGCGGCTGATGGAGTGGCGCGCCAACATCGCAGGGCTTGGCCGCGTGATCCTGGCTACGCCCGGCACGCCGCCGGATCGCGTCGACGTCCTGCGGCGGTCGCTCGCCGACGTTTTGCGTGATCCGGCCTATATCGCGGAGATCCGTAAGGTCAATCTGGCGGCGGGCTTTGCCGGCGCGGACGAGGTGCGCGCTGCGGTCGAGAAGGCCATGACGACACTCGACGAGAAGGGGCTTGCCGAGATGCGCGAGATCGCGCTCGAGCGCTATTATTGAGCAGCTAGCGATTGAGCGCATAGCGCTGCTGCAGTGCTGCGATCGTGCCATCTGCGATCAGCGCGTCGATCACACCGGTGTCGACATGATCCTCGGTCCTCTGACTTTTCAGCTTGACGCCAAATGTTGGCAGCAGCGACAGCACGTTTTCTGATGCCTCGCGAGTCGGCAGCGCTGTCAGCGGCATCTGCGCCTTGAAGTCCACATAGACGATCTCGAGGATCTTGGGATCGGCAATCTTATAGTCGCGGGCGAGAATGGGCTTCGCCCAGGACTCATCCGTGAGCCCGCGATAGGCGCCTTCCAGCGTCGCCGCCATGAATCGCCCCAGCACCGCACGATTGGCGTCGAGATAACGCTTGTCCACCGACAGGCCGGTGAACAGCCAGGGCGTCTTGGCTGCGAACAGGTCGACCAGCGGATAGAGCCCTTGCTCCTGCGCCTGCGTTGCAGCCGGCTCGTTCATGGCGGCGGCTGCGATCGCACCCGACTTGATGGCTGCGAGCCGTTGTGGCGATCCGCCCGCTTCCTTGAACATCACGTCGGTGCGCGACAGGCCGAGCTGGCGAAGCGCCAGCGATGCGGCGCTGTCGCTCTCCGAGCCGAAACTGCTCACGCCGATGCTCTTGCCCTTGAGGTCGGCGGCAGTACGCACCTTGGGATCGGAGTAGAAAACGAACCGCATCACGTTGCTCAGCGAAGCGATCACGCGCAGGTCGCCGCCCTTGCCGTTTATGTCGGCGACGCCGGAGAGCCCGACATGCATCACCTGCAACTCACCGGTCGCCAGTGCACGGCCGCCGCGGGTGCCGCCGCCGGAGTCCACGATCGTCACCTTGAGGCCCTGCTTGGCGTAAAAGCCACCAGCCTCGGCGAGATGCAACGGCAGCGCGGTGTTGACCAGCGCAGCAAGCCCGACCTTGATCGGCTGCACGATAGTCGTCTGGGCGCTCGCGGACGCGACGGCCGCCAGCACCAGCGCAAGCGCCAATAGAGCCGCGCGACTCTTGTCCATGGCCATGCTCCTTCAGCGCCCGAAAATCTCGCGGGCGCGCTGCAGTACTGGCTCGGGCACATTGAGTGTCTGCTGAACGGCCTTGAGCACGTCGTCGCCGGTGCCGATGTCGAGCTCAGCATTGATCTTCTTGGCGTCGGCCACGAAATCGGGATCTTTCGTCATCGCCATGAAACCATCACGCAAAGTCTTGACCGCGGCGGCAGGTGTTCCCGGCGGCGCGAAGAAGGCGCGACCGATCGGCCCGGTGTTGGCATAGAGGCTCAGAAGCTGCCGCCCTTCGGTCGTGTCGCCGAGCTCGCCCAGCGCCGGCACGTCAGGCAGATCGCGCCCGCGCGTCGGCAGATGCTGCACAATGACCCTCACTTTGTTCTCGCGCAGCCACTGCGCCTTGGCGGTCTTCACCGTCGTCCAGTTGACGGTCGCGCCCTCGACCTCGCCGCGCTCCATCGCCAGCATCGATTCATTGGCGGCCGGATAACCGCGCACGATCTTGAACTTGGTGCCGAGCACGGCGTTGAACAGCGTCGGAATGATCTCGGCGAGATTGCCCGGTCCGGTGCCGGCCATCGTGGCCTCGTAGCGCTTGGCGTCCTCGATCGTCTGCACCTTCGAGGTATGCCACATGATGTGAACGGCGTTGCTGGCGGCGACTCGGCCGATCCAGACAAGCTTGGCGGCGTCGTACTGGACCGCGACGTTCTTGAGCGCCTGTTCGATCGCGAGCGACTCGCTGACGATGCCGAGCGCGGTGCCGTTTTTCGGCGCCACATTGGTGATGTAGTTCGCGGCGCGTAGCGTTCCGGCGCCCGGCATGTTCTCAGGAATGACGACGGGATGGCCTGGCAGATGGCGCCCGAGATGGCGGCCGACGAGCCGGCCCATCAGGTCGTAGGTTCCGCCCGCCGTATTGCCGATATAGATGGTGACGGTCTTGCCGGCAAAGTCCGCGTCCTGGGCACTTGCCGGCGCTGGGGCCGCGATCGCGAGGATCGCTAAAGTCATCATTAGTCGGATCGTCATTCTGGTCCTCTCGGAGGCGCCATCAGCATGTCTCCGCGCTTCGCATGGTGGCAGATCGGGCAACCATAGAAAACCTCTTGCCTCCAGCGACCTGACGCCGCGCCAGGCTATTGCGCCCGCGGCGGTTTGCGGCTCAATAGTGGATACAATTCACAAGGTGCCCGCAACCGGGCGGCGAGGAGACGGGGACACGAGGATGTTCGGCAAGCTTAACCATCTGGCCATCACCACCGACCATTACACGACGCTCGGGATGTTCTATCGTGCCGTGTTTGGCATGACGGTGTCGGGTGACACGTCGCGCGAAATGTCGGCGATCTCGGTCGGCGATGGCTACACCGGCATGACCTTGATTCCGCGCCGCGGCGGCCGCAAGGCCGGCCTCGATCACTTCGGCATCGAGGTGCAGGACCTCGAGAAGGTGCGCGGGAAGGTGGCGAAGAAATACCCCGACATCGAGATCGTAAAGCGGCCCGGCAATCGCCCGTTCGCGAGCTACAGCGCGCACGATCCGGCCGGCAACTATTACGACCTGTCGCAGCAAGGCCACGAGAACCGCGCCGAGGTCTATGCCAAGGGCGAGTGGAAGCAGGATACGTCGATCAGCCACTTCGCGCTGCGGGTGCGCGAGGTCGAGCGCATCGCCGACTTCTATTCCGACGTCTACGAGCTCGAGCGCCGCAACATCAAGAGCGAGGAGGGCGGCTGCTTCCTCACCGACGGCCGCATGACCATGGCGATCCTGCCGTGGAAGATCTCCGCCTTCGACGGCGCCGGCATCGAGCAGCCGGCGATGGATCACATCGGCTTCCGGGTCAAGAGCCTCGACGCGTTCAAGAAAAATCTGGCGGAGGTCGAGCGGCAGAACCTGCAGCTGCGCGCAAAGCCGATTGACTTCGATTCCGAAGGCGCGGCGCGGCTCAAGCTCCTGGCCAAATGCCCGCTCGGGACGTTCCATTTGGCCGATCCTGACGGCACGCTGATCGATGTGGCGGAAGAACCGTGAGACTGCGGCAGATGATCGATTGACTTTCCGTTCGTCCCCGCGAAAGCGGGGACCTAGTCGTAGGGTGGGCAAAGGCGCTGGCATAGCATGTCAACGAGGGAGGGCCTCTCGTGCGCCGTGCCCACCAGCGACAGCGTATCTTGCATCGATGTTAATGGTGGGCACGGCGCACGAGAGTTGTTCATTTGCGTTGAAGGTCGTGCCGGCGCCTTTGCCCACCCTACAAGACTACAAGGTCTATTCGATTGTCAAACAGCCTGTAACATTAGGTAAAATTGCAGCGAGTCAAACGGATACCGGCCCCTGTTTCGGCTTCGGGCCAGGGGATCGCCCTCATTCCTCTTCCTCACCACCCTCTTATCGAGGGGGATGGCGCGCCGACAAAGCGCTGGGCCTGGATCGCCAGGCCCGAGGTTGGCTCGGCTTACGCCGGGCCTGGGCGTGCAACGACACGCCCCGCGCCTTGCGGCGCGCCAACGCGGCATCTTCGGCTTACGCCTCAATCAGCGATCGGGCCGCACCAGGAGCTCTGTGTCCCTGGCGGGTTTTCCCGAGGCCGCCCGTGGGCAAGGGTTGCGTTAGTGCCTGCCCGCAGGTGCCGCTCCCGTTCCCCGCTCTCAAGACGCCTCATGAAAACGCCCTCGTCGACGGATCGGGATGAGCGGAGCATAATTACGCTATTAGTGAAGTCAAGAACTATTCGCTTTTGGTGAATGTGAGCAGACCTCGGTTTTGAGCGGGGCTGAGCAGCGCCCGCAGCCATTTCGGAGGGGTGCTGGCAATCGAGGAAGAGGTCTGGGACGGCGATACCGTCCAGTTTCGCGTGCGCGCGCTGGGTCAGACGGCGAACGGAAAAATCGAAACCTTTGACGACCACGTGCGGCTTGAAGTCAGCCTTCCGTGGCTGCTCGCCGCGTTCGCCGAGAAGATCGCCCCCGTCATCCGCAAACAGGGGCAACTCCTGCTCGAAAAGAAGTAGCCGTCCTAGAACTTCAGCGACAAGCCGACGAGACCCATCAGAAGCTTGTTCGAGAATTCGCCGCGATAGGGGCCGACCGGGCAAGTGCTGGCCGGACAGGTGACGGACGATGATCCGAGGTCGACGTAGCGCACCTCGGCGCGCCCGGTCCAACGCGGGCCGAACATGTGCTCGATGCCGCCGCCGACGACGAAGCCGGTCTTCGTCGTATCCTGGTCCATCCGGAACGGGATGCCCTGGTTGAGCGTGCCGTTGTTCTTGACGCCGCCGAAGGCCACGCCGCCGGTCGCATAGAGCAAGGTCGCATCCGTAATCAGCACGCCCGCGCGAGCGCGGATGGTCGCGAGCCATTGCACGTCGAACGACACCGTCGAGCCGGCAAAAGCAGGCGGCACTGGCGCGTTCGCATCGGCCTTGGCCCAGACGCCGCTGATGTCGCCCTCGAGGCCGAGGACCCAGCGGTCCCTTTGCCAATTGTAGCCGAGGTGTCCACCGAAGGTGGCACCGGTCTCGGACGCCGTGTAGGTCTGGCCACCGAATCCGTTCGCGCCCCGCAGGAAGCCATCGACGTCGAGGAGCTTTCCATCGTGGTCGACGATGCCGCCCTGCACGCCGGCATACCAACCGGTCCATTGCGCCGGCGCCAGCATAGGCCGCGCCTTCAAAGGCATGTCAGCCGCGTAGGCGCTGCAGTTCAGTGCAAGTCCGGACACCGTCGCCAGGAAATAAAGTCTCATCGTCCCCTACCCCGAAAGCGGAATTTCGAAAAAATACTACCATCCTCCATGGCTTAAGCTGCGTTACCGGCCGCCATGCACAGGATTGTTGTGTTGGATTTCGCCGCGACGTTGCTGATTTGCAACGGTTTTACCCCGATCGGGGCAGAACTTCGGCCAGCCGATGGCGCTCGACCTTGCCGTTCTCGTTGCGCGGCAGGCGATCGACCGTAACGAATCGCGCCGGCACACACCCGACCGGCAGCCGCTGCTGGCAATGGGAGCGGAGTGCTACTTCGTCGAGTGTGCCGTTCGGCACCAAGATCGCCCACACCTCCTCGATGCCGAGCGCATTCGGCCGGGTGCAGACGGCGGCCTGGCCAACCGTGCCGAAGGCGGTGAGCACCTCCTCAATCATCTGCGGCTTGACCTTGTCGCCGCCGAGATTGAGCACGTCGCCTTCGCGCCCGCTGATCACCAGCATGCCATCAGGCAGGAAATGGCCGGTGTCGCCTGTATAGAAATATCCGTCACGGAACGCCTGCGCCGACAGCACCGGATCGCCCAGATAGCCATCGACGCTCACTGGGCTGCTGATGCGCAGCGCGCCCTCGCCGCCTTGGGCGACGAGTCGCCCGGTATCATCGACAATCTCGACCTTCGCGTCCGGCGCTACGTAGCCGACCGCGCCCGCGATCGACATCAGCGCATGGGCGGGCGCCGAGGTGGCGGTGCCAGTTTCGGTCGTGCCGTAATAGTAGACGAGATTGGAGCACAGCCGCGCACGCACCCGCTGCGAGAGCAGCGCCGGCAGCGCGCTGCCGGTTGCGATGACGACATCGAAGCTGCAATGGAAGGCGCTGTTCTCCTCGTAGAACTTCAAGAAGCCGCTGAGCCCGCCGGGCGACGCGATCAAGCCCTGCACCCGGTAGAGCTCGAAGGTCTGCAGCGTGTCCATCGGCGAAGCGCCCGGGAAAAAGAACGTGCCGCCACGCGACAGCACATAGAGCAGATGCCGGAAGCCGACGCTCGACGGCAGGCCGAGGTCGCAGAAGATGCGTGTGCAACTCGGAAACGCGCCACCATAGGTGTGGTTGTAGCGCGCAAGCCGTGCGAGCTGGTTGCTGTGGCTGAAGGCAACCGCCTTCGCCTCGCCGGTCGATCCCGAGGTGAGCGCAATCCGGCAGATCGCGTCGCCAGGGCCACGATAGAGCTGCCGCTCGTCGAGCGGGCGATCGTCCTCCTCGGCCCAACCGAGATCCGCGCGCACCACCTTGAGCCCTGCGGGCGTGCCCATGAGCATGGAGTCGTCGGTGATCAAGGCATCGACACGCAGCCCTGGCGGAAAAGCGGGCTCGCGCACCGACAAGGTCGCGATGCCCACGTTGGCCAGCGCGAACGCGATCGCGGCATGAAAGATGTGGTCCTTCACATGAATCGCCACCGTGTCGCCGGGCGCCATTCCGAGCGTCAGCGCGCGGCGGCCGATATTGTTGATGAAGCGCACCAGCCGATTGTAGCTGATGAGATTGAGCGCAGCGCCGGGCGCACACATCGCGGGCGCAGGCGGGTTGTGCTTGGCTTGAAACAGAATGGGTTCGACGATGTTCATCGGAGCCGACTTGTCCGTGACGCTTGTGAATGCGGACTCTTAGACCGCTGCACGAGCGGTTGGCCGATGCGGGCGGGCTCGTGCTCGCGCCGACGTCCGTCTCCGGCGGCCTGCACGCCGAGCCGCCCGGCTGGGACGGGCAAGCCCGCGGCGTCACGGGCATCCACGGCGTGCCGCAGGCCCGCCGCTGGGACACGGTGGCGCGCGGGGACGCACCGGCGCTCCGCGGCGACTCCGTCCACTTCGTCGCGCTCGACGAGGGGACGCTCGTCGTGGACGAGGACGAGCCAGATGACGCGCTCGCTCCCCTCGCGGACGCGATCGAGCAGGCGATCCCGCCTCCCTACCGCGCGGAGGCAGTGCGGCGCGGGCCGGAGACG
>Ga0137409_10006527_pt1 | contig 12105 bp, 12 predicted proteins | sample CZODoug1_16funga_FD_122059 | JGI IMG/M metagenome (GOLD analysis project Ga0137409, IMG submission 122059) | Vadose zone soil fungal communities from Angelo Coast Range Reserve, California, USA - CZODoug1_16fungal (Hybrid Assembly) | ecosystem: Environmental > Terrestrial > Soil > Vadose zone... | reverse complement strand
GCGAGGGAAAACGGCAGCGCGTAGAGGAAGAGGAGCAACGCCGCGATCAGGGCATGGCCGAGCGGTCGTGCGCCCGCGCGCGAGCCTCCGGACCACGACCGCGTGACGATCGCGTGGATGAGGAGGAGCGTCAGCCCGCCCGATCCCAGCCTGGTCAGCGTGAAGTTGGCGGGATCGATCTCGTGCGGCGCGAGCGCCAGGCGGCAGAGGATGGAGTTGGACGCGAACGCGATGAGCGCGAGAAGCGTGAGCGCCGCGGTCACCCGGAGATCCGTTCGAGAAGGATCGATCCTCCCCAGGGCTTGGCCCCGAGCCGCTTCGTGTTCTCGGGGAGCTTCGCGATCAGCCGGAAGAAGAAGTTCACGCGCTTCACCGAGGCCGCCGCCTTCAGCATCGAGCGGACCTGGACCGGCCGCCACCCATGGGGCGTGAAGAACTCCGGCCCTTCCTCGGGGCTGAACTTGAAGGGCGCGTTCGCCTCGTCCAGGAAGCGGCCGAACTGCCCGGTCATCCGCTTGCGCAATCCCGGCGAGACCATGTCCACGATCCAGCGCTTGAAGCCCGGTGCTGAGGCGAGGTCGTCGGCCAGAGCCTCGACCTGCTCGCGCGGCAGATAGATGAGGAGCCCTTCCGTGATGACGAGCGCGTTCTTGGCCTGGACGCCCAGCTCCTTGAAGAGCTGCTGCCTCGCCCCGCGGTCGGCGAGGTCGAGACGGATGCGCCGCAAGGCGCATCGCGGGCGCTCATTCGCGAGGATGCCTTCCTTGTAGCTGAGAATCTCGGGCAGGTCGACCTCGACCCAGACCAGATTCGGCGGAAGATCCATGCGGTAGGGCCGCGCGTCCAGCCCCGCGGCCAGGTTGACCACCACGTCGACGCCGTCCCGCAGGCACTCGGTGATGTACGCGTCGTAGAGATACGTGCGGACCGGGAGCGGCCAGCTTTCCGGGGTGAGCTTCTCCATGACATTCGCGATCTCTTCCCCGCGATCGCCCGCCAGGCGCCGCGCGAAGGGATCCTTGAAGAGCCCGTCCGGCCGCTCGTTCTCGCGCGCGCGATACACCGCCACCCATCGGGCGGTGTCGGAGATGTTCCGTATCAGCGGCGCGGGCTTCGACATTGGCCGTGCAGGATATCAACCCCGAGCGCCCGCAAGAATGGTTATCGATCCGGGGAAGGCTGCGCTAAGGTCGTGCCTTGCAGCCGCACAAGCTCGAGACATGTGATTCGTCCGCAGCGCCGAGACGGCCGCACGGCCGGGCTCCAGGGAGAAGTCACCTCATGACGTACCAACGAGTTGCGCCCCGTCCGATCCTTCTCGCATGGCTCAAGACCCTCGCGACGTTCACGGCGCTCGTCCTGCTTCCGGGACCGGCCCGGGGAGCCACGCGGCCGATCTCCGGCCTGACGTGGAGGCCGGGCTGGCTGCCGGGTGAGACGGATACAGGGCTGACGGGGATCTCGCCCGTCTGGGCAAGGCCGGTTCACGGAACGCGCGCTTCGGGGCTCTTCATCGCGATCGATCCGGTCACCCACCGGCCGGTGGCGCCGACCCTGGAGCAGCGACGCGCGTGGGCGGCAGGCCAGGCGGCCCAGGACGCGCTTCTCGCGCCGACGCGCCCGCTGACCGTGCAGAAGCTCCCGAACGGCGGCCAGATCATCCATCTGGACGGCGCGTATCGCTCCTACTCCATCGCGCGGCGCGACGCCAACGGCCGCATCGTCACTGACTGCGTCCCAGATCCCGCCAAGGCCCGTGAGCTTCTGACGCAACCCGTGACGAAGCGGGAGGAGAAATGACCGCCCGCGCGCGCACCACGGCGATCCTCGCCGCGGCGATGATGCTCGCGGCTGCCTCGACCCACGCCGCCACGTTCCAGCTCATCAACAACGACGGGGCCGGCGAAGGGTTCAACGACCCGACCCCGGTCTCCCCCATCGGGGGGAACGACGGCACGACCCTGGGCCAGCAGCGCCTCAACGTCTTCAAGACCGCCGGCATCATCTGGGGCCAGACGCTTCCCGACAACGTGACCATCGTGGTCCAGGCGACCTTCGATCCGCTCACGCCCTGCGACGCCTCTTCCGGCGTGCTGGGCAGCGCGGGCGCCGCCACGCTGGCATCCGACTTCCCCGGCGCGTTGATTCCGAACACCTGGTACTCGATCGCGCTCGCGAACAAGCTGAACGGCTCGGACCTGGCACCCGGCACCGCCGACATCGTCGCGCAGTTCAACTCCAGCGTGGACAACTCCACCTGCCTGGGCACGACCAGCTGGTACTACGGCTACGATCACAACGAGGGCACGAACGTGGATCTTCTCGCGGTCGTGCTCCACGAGATGGGCCACGGGCTGGGGTTCCAGACGTTCACGAACATCTCCACGGGCGCGTTCCAGAGCGGCATCCCCGACATCTTCGCCCGCAATCTCTTCGATCGCACGTTCGGGCTAAGGTGGGATCAGATGACCAACACCCAGCGCCAGAACTCCTCGGTCAACACGGGACAGCTGGTCTGGAACGGCGCGGGCGTCAAGAACGCCGCCCCGCGCTTCCTGGGCGCGGCCACGATCGTGCGGATCGACAGCCCGCCCAGCGTGGCGGGTGAGAAGGAATTCGGGACGGCGTCCTTCGGTCCGCCGCCGCCGACTCCGGCCATCCAGGCGGAGGTCGTGCTGGTGGACGACGGCGTCGGGACGACGAGCGACGGGTGCGAGCCGCTCCAGAACGCGGCCCAGCTTCCGGGGAAGATCGCGCTGATCGAGCGCGGAGTCTGCAGCTTCACCTTCAAGGTCGCGGCCGCTCAGGCGGCCGGCGCGGTCGCGGTCATCATCGGGAACAACACGTCCGGGCCGCCGCCGGCCATGGGCGGGACCGATCCTTCGATCACGATCCCGGCGGTGAGCATCGGAATCGACGACCTGGTCGTGATCGAGGACGAGCTCACGTTCGGAAACACCGTGGTGGCGACGATCGGCGGCGATGCCTCGCGTCTCGCGGGGACGGACCCCGAGGGTCGGCCGAGGATGTACGCGCCGAATCCGCCGCAGCCCGGCTCCTCCGTGTCCCACTGGGACACGCCGGAGACGCCGAATCTTCTGATGGAGCCCTTCATCAATGGTGATCTGACGGGCGTGGATCTCACGCAGTACGCGTTCGCGGATATCGGCTGGCTGGGGACGATCACCGCCGTGGCGGAAGCCGTAGCACCGGCCGCACCGCGCGCGTTCGCGGCGCCGAATCCGTTCTCGACGTCGACCGCGATCCATTTCTCGCTGACACGGGCGAGCCACGCGACGATCGAGATCTACGACCTTCGCGGCGTCCCGATCCGCCGCATCGTCACGCCGCCGCTCTCGCACGGGCCGCAGTCGATCGCGTGGGACGGGCGGGACAACCACGGCCGCGCCGTATCGAGCGGGGTCTACTTCTGGCGCGCGAACGCCGGCGAATCGAGCTACTCCGGCCGGTTGGTGCGGATCCGCTAGCTAGAGCAGCGTCGCCTTCAGCGTGATCTGGGTCCCCGCGAGGGCCTTCGACACCGGGCAGTTCTTCTTCGCTCCTTCCGCGCGCTGCTGGAATTCCGCCGCGGTCAGCCCGGGCACCTTGGCTTCGGTCACGAGATCGATCTTCGTGATCGCGAATCCATCCGCGACCTTGTCCAGCGAGACGCTCGCGACCGTGTGGATCCGCTCCGGTGGCTTCCCCGCCGCGGTGAGATCCGCGCTCAGCGCCATCGAGAAGCACCCCGCGTGCGCCGCGCCGATCAGCTCCTCGGGGTTGGTGTTCGTTCCGTCCTCGAAGCGATCCCGGAACGAATAGGGGCCCTCGAACGCCCCGCTGCCCAGCTTGAGATTGCCTTTCCCGTCCTTCAGACCGCCCTTCCACTCCGCCTCTGCCTTGCGTATCGGCATCCGTCGCTCCTTCCGGGAACGTGGTAGAATCAGGCCGTGATCAGCGACGACATCTCGGACCTCAACGATCAGAGCGTGGGGGTCCGTATCAGCGAGCCCGCGGCCTTCGGCGTCGAGCACGGCACCGGCCCCTTCGCGGGACGGATCACCGCCGTCCGGGACCTGACCGTCGTGATCGATCTGGAGGAGCCAATCCCGTTCCGCGGGGAGCGGATCGTCAAGATCGTCGCGACGCCCCGCCACCAGCACGATCGCCTCACCCTGGGCACCCTGGACCGGAGCATCGCGGTCACCTTGGTACCCGTGACGTACATGGACATGCTCGAGATCGGCGACGACTTCACGATCGCGGCGTCGCGCCGGAGCTGGGCCATGGCCGGCGATCTGATGCTGGCGGGCGGCCAGGATTCGCGCCTGACGAACACCGCCATCCGCCCCAGCGCCCGCTAGTACTGAAGCTTCGGGTGCCAGTCCGTCCCGCGTCCCTCGGGCGTCCAGTCGAAGAGATTCCATAGCGGCCAGATGATGTCCACGTGCCGCCCTTCCCCGCCCGGCATGTCTACGTCGATCAGCTCCGAGCCCCAGGTGTGGTGGAGGGCGCCGTCCTTCTTCACGAACACGTTCGCCATCGGCCACTGGCTTTCCTTTTCATCCTCGCCGAAGTAATCACGGTTGTACGTGTTCTTCGAGGAGCTCACGAGGCGAGCCTTCTTCCAGTCCCGGCGGCGCGCCTCCTGCATGATCCGCTCGATCGGTGACTTCGCCACCACGACGAGATTCATCCGATCGTTCACGTGCTGCGCGCTCGCGTCCAGGGCGTCCACGATCGACGTGCACATCACGCACGGTTTCGCCATGGCGGGCCCGTACATGTAGTTGTAGACGATGAGGGTGTCTTTCCCCGGCGCGAAGAGCTCGGACATCTTCACCGAGCGAACCGTGCCGTCCGGCGTCATCTCCTCGAAGACGTAGTCCTCCGGAACTCTCCCGCCCAGCGGCAGCGCGCGGCGCTGACGCGCGACGTCCTCGGTCATCGCTCGGAGCGCGACCTCGGATTCCAGCAGCTTCTCGCGCGCCTTGCGGTATTCGGGCGATTCGTTCTTGAAGTGCTTCGTCGCCTTGCGATTCGCTTCTTTCAATTCCATGATGTTGCCTTTCCTATTTCGGCCAGAGCCACCCGAAGATGCCCGCCGTGAGAAGGCCGTAGATGAATCCGTCGATCGTGTTCTTGATCGTCGTGCTCCACTTCCGCTTGTACCAGATCGAATCCTGCCAGAGCGCCACCGAGTACGCGATGAACGCCGTGCAGCCCGCGAAGCGAAAGACCTCGAGATACGGCGAGCCGGGCGGGAGCGCGCGGCTCGTGATGTACGCGACGAACACACCGACCGCGAGGAGGTAGAGGAACCACTGGAGGAGACTCTGTCCCATGTTCTGGGCCGCCTGGCTGAAGACCGTCATCACCACAACGGGGCCTTTCTTCAGCTTCTCGATGAATGCCGGGTCCTTCATCCCTCCGGGTCCGCACGCGCTCGGGATCATGTAGTCCCCCGGCGGGATGTTGAACCCGCGGAGCGCGTTCTGCACGGTGTCCTCGTTCGGCACCGGGAGGAAGTCCTTACGGTGGAACGGCAGCAGCATGTGGAGGAGCCAGCTGGCGAAGAACACCAAGACCGAGGACAGGAGAATCGGAAGCCACAGCGACGGAATGGAAGCCATGTCACCCCCTGCGGACGGAGTTTCGCTCCGGGTCTCCCCACGAGACCCCGTTCGAATATCGCACAGGATGATCTTGCTCCGCTAGTCGCGCCGCCCCGACGCTCCCGCACCCCCAAGATCGGGCTTATTTCTAGAGCGAACCGTCCGATAACTAATAAGCTGGGGCAGAACTGTCCCCCCGAGCAGGAGGTATGCCAATGAACGACACCGGGAGATGGGGACGGGCGGGAGTGTTACGTCAGGAAGCGGTGCTACAAGAGACGGAGGAGCTCGAGAAACCGAAGGTCCTCATCGTCGAGGACGACGTGCCGTTGGCGAGACAGGTCCAGGGTCTGCTGCAGCGCGTCGGGCTGGACGTCCACGTGGAGAACGAAGGCAAGCCGGCGCTGGCCTTCGCCGCGGAGCATCGGATCGATCTGGTCGTCCTGGACGTGATGCTGCCGGACATGAGCGGATACGACGTCTGCTCCGAGCTGCGCCGGATCTACCACCCCTGGATCCTGCCGGTGGTCATGATGACGGCGCTGGGAGAACCCAAGAACAAGCTCCTGGGCTTCGGCCACGGAGCCGACGCCTACCTCACGAAGCCCGTGGCGACCGAGGAGCTGATCAGCACGGTCCGGACGATGCTGGACCGAACCGTCCGCGCCTGACCTGCCGTCAGGCGCTCTTCGCGCCCGCCTTCTTCTTCATCTCCCTCTCGATGCACCGGACCACCTCGTCAACCGTCGTCGGCTTGGCGAGGTAGGTCTGGCCTGCGATCATGTTCCCCTTCACCCGCGTGGTTTCCTTGGAGACCGCCGCCGTCAGGAACACGATCGGGACGTCCTTCAGCTTCGGGTTGCACCGGATCTTGGCCGCGACCTCGCCGCCGTCCACGTCCGGCATGATCACGTCCAGAAAGACGAAATCCGGGAGGAAGTCCGCGGCGACCGTGTGCGCGTAGGCGCCGTTGTTCTCCGCCACCACCTCGAACCCACGCCGCTCCAGGCTCATCTTGAGCATGCGGGTGAAGCTGGGCTCGTCATCGACGAGCAGAATCCGAAGCTTATCCATCTCGAGGAACCTCCATTTCGGGCCGGACGCTGCGCAGGACAACCGTGGCCCGAGCGCCACCGCCGCCTTCCTTGTTTGCGACTTTCACCGTGCCTCCATGCAACGCGACGATTGACTTGCAGACGGCCAACCCCAACCCGGTGCCTTTTCCCGGCGGCTTGGTCGTATAGAACGGATCGAACAAGCGCGCCTTCGACTTGTCGTCGATCCCGGTGCCGGTGTCCTCGATCTCGATCAGGACGACACCCTGGCCCACCCGGAACGTATCGGTCGCGCGAACGCCCACGTCGGGCCCGCCGACCATGCGGTCCTTTCGGGTCCGGACGATGAGCGTCCCTCCCTCCGGCATCGCGTCTACGGCGTTGATCATAAGATTCACCAGCACCTGCTCGACCTTGTTCCGATCCAGCAACGCCGGCGGCAATCCCTCCTCCAGCTCCTCGACCACGAACACGTGGCCCTTGGTGAAGGAATGCTTCACCAGCCCCATCGAACGCCGGACCAGCGCGTTTATGTCCTGTAAATCGGTCGTGAGCTCGGTAGCCGTGGAGAAGTCGAGCAACCCTCGGATCACGGAGTCCGCCCGGATCACGGCTTCCCGCGCGTCGGTCAGCGCGACCGTGATGTTCTCGTCCTGATTCGGGACAGCCTCTTTCAGGTAGTCCACCGCGAACAGGATCACGGCCAGTGGATTCTTGACCTCGTGCGCCACGCCCGCGGCCAGGCGTCCGATCGACTCCAGCTTCACCGCCTGGACCAGCTGCATCTGCGTGGACTTCGCGGCCTCGTGCGTCTTCCGCAGGGCGGAGAGGGCGCGCTGAAGCATCTGCTCCCGCTCGTTCAGCTTGGCGCTGCTCTCCTCCACGGCCTCCAGCGCGCGATTCGTCTCCGAGAGGTCGCGCACGATGGCGACCGCTCCCGTGACGTGACCGCCTTTCCCGATCGTGCCGATGCAGATCGACACCGCGATCGGAATCCCGTCGCTTCGGACGCGGATGGTCTCGTACGTCTCCTGTATGTGCCCCTGTTGAATCCGTTCCAGAATCGAAGCCAGCTCGTACCGGCGGTCCGCCGGAACCAACGTGGCCAGCGGCCTCCCGATGATCTCGTCGGGCGCGTAGCCGAAGATCCGCTCCGCCGCGGCGTTCCAGGCCGTGATCGTCCCCTCCAGGGAGATGGAGAGGATCGCGTCCCTCGAGAGATTGAGGATCGCCTGCAGGCGCGACGGCCCTTCCGTGGCCAACCCGACCTTGGTTTCCGGCATCAGGGGAACCTCTACGCGCCGAGGTTGGCGAGGGCCTTGTCTTCGGTGGGGTCGATCGCGAGGAAGCGGTCCAGGTTGAGCAGCTGAATCACCGACATGACCGCGGGCGAGGGAGACGCCAGGCGCACCATGCCCGCCTGCTCCGTGAACTGCTCGACCAGAACGAGAAGCGCCCCGATCCCGCTCGATCCGATGAAAGAGACCTCGGCCAGGTTGAGGACCAGGTTCTGTCCCTTCGACTGGATCTCGGAGACGCGCTGGAGGAGCAGCGGCGAGGTCTTGACGTCCAGGCGGCCCTTGACCCGCAGAACCGCGGTCGTCCCCTTGCTCTCGACCTCGTGGATTTCCAGGTCCTGGCTCATCACGATCCCCTTTCTGTCCGGGTCATCGGCAGCCCTGGACCGGAACTGAACGGTTGCAGGCAGGAACACACTGAAAATCGACCCCTTTCCGACCTCGCTAAAGGCAGTCAGGCGGCCGCCCTGGCCCCGAGCCAGCTCCCGCGCCAGGGCCAGCCCGATCCCCATGCCGCCGGCCTCCCGGGTCATGGAGCCGTCAAGCTGCTGGAAGGGCTCGAACAGCGAGGGGAGACGCTCCGGGGGTATCCCGGGGCCGTCGTCCTCGAGGTCGATCCGGGCCCAGCTTTCCCCGTCCTCCACAACGTCCCTTACTCGTAAGCGGATGTGGGAGCCCGTCGGCGTGAACTTGACCGCGTTCTCGAGGAGCGCGTCGAGGACGGTGCGGAGCTGCTGGTCGTCGAAGCAGGCCGTCAGCTCCGGGGACTCGAGCACGCACGTGAATTCCCGGAGGCCCGCGGACACGCCGGGAATTCGATCGCGGTGGAACTCGGAGACCGCCGTCACAACGTCCGCCAGCGTGGCCGCCGGCCGGAGCGACTTCTGCGCCGCCGCGGAGAGGGTAAGTAAATTCTCGATCAGGCCCAGAAGCTTCTGCGCCTGGCCCACGGCGTAGCGGATGAGCTCCTGCCCCGGCGTCTCCTTGCTCTCCGCGCGGATCAGACAGTCCAGCGAGGCGATGATCACCGAGAGCGGCGTCCGGAGCTCGTGGTTGATATTTCCAAGGAACTCGAACTTGAGCCGGTCCAGCTCGCCCAGCCGCTCGTTGGCGAGACGAAGCTCGCGGCTCTTGCCGAGAAGGGTGCCGTAGAACCGCCCGCTCTCCAGCGCCACGCTGGCGATCGCGAGCGAGGCCCGAAGGAGCTGTAGATCCAGCTCGGAGCAAGCCTCCCCGTCGCGGCGGGCCCCGATCCCCACGATCCCCATCAGCTCGTTCCGGAGATGGATCGGCGCGAACTGGAGGAACCCGGCGTTCGTGGCGAAGTCCCGGATCGGGGCGTCGGTCCCGTCGATCAGGTCCTCGACGGTGACCGGACCCTCCTCGCGGCGCAGGTGCTGGATCAGCCGCGGCGCGCAGGCGGTCATGAGCACGTGCGCCTTCGCCGCGTCCACGCCGCGGCTCCGCGCGAGCACGGGAACGCCTTCCTGCCCTTCCGGCAGCATCCAGAGGCAGACGCGGGAGAGGCTGAACTGGCCCATGAGGCTCAGCAGCAGGGCGTCCATCGTCTCGTAGAGGTTGTGCGAGAGCGCCAGGGACTGGCTGAGATCGATCAGCGCCTGGAGCGAGTACTCGCGGCCTCGCCACGAGCTGGAGCGCCTTCTCCGCGCGCTCGAGCTCGCGGTCCGATTTCCTAGGAGGCATGCCGCAGCTCCTTCCCGCTCGGATTCGCGTCCCACTCGAGGAGCGTGATGTTCCCCGCGCTGGTCCCCGGGTGATAGGAAACCCGGGCCATCACCTTGTGGATGATCGCGAGCCCCAGCCCCCGGCCGCGCTTCCGCACGGCGGGATCGCCGAGGTCCACGCCTTTCCAGTCGTCGGGGCGGAACGGCTTCCCCTCGTCCCGGATCAAGAACGATCCCGGCGGCGTGTGCCAGACCTCGATCGTTGCTCCTGGACGCTGTCCGTAGCCGTGCTCCGCGATGTTCGCGCAGACTTCGTAGAGCGCGAGGTGCAGGAGCTCCGCCTGCTCGGGCGACACGCCCGGCATGCTCTTCCACAGCCAGGGCCCGATCGGCTCCAGGTCCGCCAGATTCGCCGGCAGGCGCAGGCACACGCCCCGCGCCCGTGATTCCGCGAGGCACGTCAGGACTCGGTCGCCGGCCGGGATCACCGGAGCGGCCGCCGGGTGCGCCACGATCCCAACCTCGCGCCGCACCACCAGCACCGTCTCGTCGTCGTCCGGCGCCTTCGCGCCTCGATAGTCCTCCACCGATCGGTGCAGCCGCTCCAGCACCGCGCGCGGTCCCATGCCCGCCGAGCCGCCCACCACCTGCTCCATGCGGTCGAATCCGAACTGCTCGTCGGACCCCGGCGCCTGCGTCTCGTTCATCCCGTCCGTGAACTGGAGGAGCACGTCGCCGGGCAGGAGCTCGATCACCGCGTCTTCCAGCGTCTTTCGTATCGCGCCTCCCCGGATGGCCCCGAGCGGGATCCCTTTCGAGGGGATCCACTCGGTGCGTCCGTCGCGGGCCCGATGGATGAGGGTCGGATTGTGTCCGGCCGAGCAATGCACGATCCGTCCGGTGGCGGGATCGAGGATCCCATAGAACATCGTCACGAACGCGCCGCGCTGCAGGATCGACCCGAGGCGCTCGTCCAGCGCGACCAGGAGCGCCGCCGGCGAGGAATGCTCGCCGGAGTACGCCCGAAGGAGCGAGAAGAGCATCGAGGTCACGAGACAGCCCGCGAGGCCCTTGCCGGAGACGTCCGCCATCGCGAGCCCGATCCTTCCTCCGGAGAGCGGGATCACGTCGAAATAGTCCCCGCCCACCTCGGCGGCGGCCCACTGCTCGCCGTCGATCACGAAATCGCCCGCGACGGTCTGCTTGGAGGGCAGGAGCGAGCGCTGAATCTGCCGCGCCAGGTCCATCTCGTGCTGCAGGCGCGCGCGCTCCACCATCTCGCCCTGGGCCTTCTCGAGCGCGCCGGACATGTCGTTGATGGCCTCGGCGAGAAGGCCGAACTCAGTCCTGTCCCGAAGCTGAACCGTCACGCCCTTCTCTCCGCGTCCGATCCGCTCGATGCCCTGGCGCAGGGCTCCGATGGGGCGGAGGAGGACCCCCATTAGGAGGAACGACGCGGCCACGCCCGCGACCATGAACGCGGCGAGCACGACGTACTGCTGCCGGCTCACGCGATTCACCGCCTGGTCGATGTGCGAGCGGCGCATCCCCACCACCGCTTTTCCCAGGAGCCGCCCCGTGGCGTCCTTGATCGGGACCGAGACGAGGAGCATCGTGGGGTTCTGCTGGAGCTCCTCGTCCGGCCGGCGTCCGGCCGTGCCCGGCAGGACGCGGAGATCCGAGGGGGGCGCGTACCGGGTGCTGATCTGCCGCACGTCGGGGTGGCCCTGGACCACGCCGGACCGGTCCACCACCTCGACCAATGCCAGCTCCGGCTGCTCCACGCACATCTTCTTCACGATCGGCGCGAGCAGGAGCTCCGGATAGTCGGTGAGGAGCGAGCTGGCGCTCGCGACGGCCAGCCCGCGCGCCTCGCTCAGGAGCCGCGCGTCGATCTCCTCCACGAGAACCATGCGGGTCCGCCGCTCCAGCACGCCGGTCACCCCCAGGACGATGAGCGTGGTGAGCACGGCCGCCGCGCCCGCCACGATGGTGCGGATGCCGAAGATCGACCGCTTCCTGCCGTCGGGCGTCACCGGCTCCCCTCCATGATCTCCCGCGCGCGCGCCTGCTGCGTGCGGGCGCGGCCGATGTAGATGCTCGCGCGGGTGTCGTTCGGGTCCACCAGGACCGCCTTGTCCCAGTAGCCGATCGCTTGCTCCATCCTCCCGGACGCGAACGCGTCCATGCCGCGGATCAGGTATTCGCGCTTCAAGTATTCAGAAAGGTTCTTGTAGCCGGGCGCCATGGACCACGCGATCTCCCAGTAGCGGAGCGCGTCGTCCAGCCGCCGCTCCGCCATCGCGCCCAGCCCGGCGCGGTAGAGGCGCTCCACCTCGCGCGCCATCTCCGGCGAGAGCGGCTTCGGCAAAGGCGTGGTCGTGGGGGGAGCCGGGGCCGTCGTCACCTTTTCCACGCGTGCGAGAGGCTTCTGGGCCGCGCGAGAAACCGA
>Ga0137409_10006526_pt1 | contig 12105 bp, 10 predicted proteins | sample CZODoug1_16funga_FD_122059 | JGI IMG/M metagenome (GOLD analysis project Ga0137409, IMG submission 122059) | Vadose zone soil fungal communities from Angelo Coast Range Reserve, California, USA - CZODoug1_16fungal (Hybrid Assembly) | ecosystem: Environmental > Terrestrial > Soil > Vadose zone... | reverse complement strand
GTTCCTACTACGGCATCCACTTCGGGAACTTGCTCCAAAATCTGGTTGCGATACCGCTCGACCAGGCATCCCGCCACAATCAATTTCTTCGCTGCGCCGAACTTCTTATGCTCCGCCATTTCCAGAATCGTGTCCACGGACTCTTTCTGCGCGGATTCAATGAAGCTGCACGTATTTACGACGAGAATCTCCGCCTCCGCCGCATGCGGCGTCAGTTCATACCCTTCGCGCGAAAGAATGCCCATCATCACCTCGCTGTCCACGAGGTTCTTGGGGCATCCCAGGCTGACGAATCCGACCTTGGTGTTAGTGCGGGTCATACTGCTGTTTTTGCGAGCTTATGCAATTCACAAGTATATCATGCGGGGCAGAATGCTCCGGAAATCGGATTTGCGCTCACCCGTCTTGCTTAGGTTGGGGTAATAGGGGAAATCGGGGTCAGTGCGAACGAACGGCTGAGCGAATCTGCCCAAGCAGTTGTTGGAGTTTCGAAGTATCACAGAACGCGCTACCGAATCGCGCCGCTGAATAGAGCTGTGTGAACTCATGTACAGCACGTGCCAATCCGGTTGCCTTTAACCCTGCGGCAAACTCGTTTGGCGTTTGGGTTTCTTCGCGAGGAAAGCCCGCGCTCTTCAGAATCCGCAGCATTTCCATGTACAAACGCGACGCAAGCTGCGGGCTATTCTCAGCGGAAGGCCTTCCTCGCAACTGAAAAAAGAATCGCGCGCTGCGGATAAACCTTGCAATCACATTGAAACGAAGCACCAGCAGAAAACCGACCAAGCTAATCGGCAAGAGCATCCCGAGCGTCCCATGGCGGAATTGCCAGCGGCGCAGCAAGCCTTTTCCCGAAGTCTGTTTGCGCTCCCACCATTCGCGAAATATTTCCCGCCAATTTCGCGATTTGGACTGCAGCGTTTGCGCCAACTGGACCTGGTGGCCAAAATCGTAGTTGATCACCCACTCGTTCCAGGTAAGTTCCAGCCAATCCGCAATCAGCGCCAGCCGTGAAAACATGCCTGCCTTTACTTCCGTAGCGGGCGGCGTGGGATCGAAGACCACCCAACCGCTTCCCGGAAAATACGCTTCGACCCAGCTGTGCGCGTCGCTCGCACGCACAATGTAATCACCGCCGAGTGTGTTGTATTCTCCGGGCATAAAGCCGTTTACTTCGCGCGAGGGAATACCCAGGGTCCGCAACATCACCGCCATCGCCGACGCGAAATACTCGCAATGTCCCGCGCGCGATTGAAAAAGGAAATACGCCAAGGGATCGCTGCCAGGTTTTCCCGTCAAATCGAGCGTGTAGGAATATTTGGTTTGGAGGTAGGTTTCGAGCGCGATCGCTTTGTCCACGGGCGTTTGTGCTTGTGCGGTGATGCTTTGTACGAGTGAGGGAATTCGCTTGTCAAGCTTCGGCAATTGCAAATAGAGATTCGTAATGTCCGCCGGATACTCTGTGCCCGCCGCGCGCAGTTTCTCCAACTGAAATTGCGGCAGCCGGGAAATTCCGTAGTAGCGCATCGCTGCGTAATTGTGGAATGGATTGAAGACGGAATCGGAAGAGTCGCGTAAAAGGTAGGCACGTCTTCCTCCAAAAGGACTCGAACGATCGCCGGAGAAATTTCCGCGAATCGCGACGCCGTTACCCGGAACGAATAGCGCATCGCTGGCCATCGGTTCCATTAACACCGTGTATTGCAAAATCCTGGAACGCTCTGCGCTCTTTTGCTGAGGGCTGCCGACGGGGATCCATCCGTCGCCATTCGCGAACACTTCGATGGAGCCGTGGCCCCCGGAAGTCCAGCGCGTGCCGTCAAAATTCGCAAGAGCAATTCCGCGCCAGCGCAGCCGGTCGTAAGCGACCGGGGCGCCGGTTTGCACCCGCATCACGACGGCCGTGAACTGTTTAATCTTGCCAATCTCGCCAAGTTCCACGTCATCCGTGAAACCGGACATGAGCGTTGTGTTCATGGAGGTACGGCCCATGTACCCAGCGCTGAATCGCGGAAAGAAAAAGAAGAGCAAGGCACCAGCGCAAATTGCGCCGATCGTCACGCAAAAAACTGCAACGCTCAGCGCCCGCGCAAGCCGCCGCTCGCGCTCGCGCGGATTGGCGATTTGCGCGGGGAGTGCATCAGCGGCACCACGCCTCAGTTCAAGCGCTGCGAACGCCGCGACTGCAAACAGCATGTAAACGAAAAACAAAACCAGGAACGTGGTGTCAACGGTGAGCACCGCGGAAGCCAGGACAGCAGCGAACGAAAGCATCGAAAGAAAGAGAGCGTCGCGGTCGGTGGAAGCGCTGTAGAGCCGTACAAGCGTGATGAACAGGAGAAAATGCACGGCCGCGATCAGCGCTCCAAAGAGCGGTGGATTGGGCGAGTTGGCCGCGAGCATCCGGGAAAAAAAGAAAATGTCCACGGGGAAAAACGCGAGATAGCCCGTAACCAGCCACGTGGCGGCGCGCGAGCTTAGCTCCGGAAGACGGTGGTTCCACCAGCGGTGTCCCTTGTAAAGAAGTCCTCCGACGACCAAGACGGAACTGATGAGATCGAGCTTGCCCGTGGCAACGACGCAAACCACGCCCGTAAGAATGAGCAGAAAAATAGAAGTGCGAAAGAACCGTTCTGCGGGCAGCTCCGCCGGAATTGGCGTGGGAACCGTGGTAGCCATGATGAATTTTCAGAATAACACCAGCTTACGAATGTGCGGGGCGCGCGGGCGAAAGAATAACGCTAAGTTACCTGGATTTTTCTTTCTGGGCGGCGAGGCTGCGTTTTGCGATTTTTCGAGTGAGGTTGGAAATGGCGAGCTCGGTGACGCCTCGTAGCTCGACAGTTTTTGCGCCGCGTGCTTTTGGTAGTCGAACAACGTGAATCAGAAAAGGATGCACCGTGACTTTGCGATATGTCACCGAATGGCGTACCAGCGAGAGCCGTTCAATAGCTGAAAGCTTGGGGTTTGGAGAGGCAAAAAAATTGTTCCACGCGGAAAGGCCTGCTTTTGCCAAATCTCCGTTTGCGGAAACCGTGGGGAAATGCCACAAGTTGGAAACCAGGGTTGGCACATGGTCTGCTTGGTCGTCTTTGTTTTTTTGCGAGGGCGGCGGCAAAAGCAGAGTCTCCCCACGCGAATTTGTGACGACGAGGCTCGCGAGCACAACTTCCACTCCATCGCGTTTCTTGCGAGCTTCCGGCAGTTCGTCAGCGATGCCCAGTTTGCGTCCTGCACAATGAGCGGCCACAGGGCAGAGCAGGCATTGCGGCGCGCGCGGCGTGCAAACCGTTGCGCCAAGTTCCATCACCGCTTGATTCCAATCGCCGGGCGAATTCGGATCGAGCAACCGGTCTGCTTCCTCCTGCAACGCTCGCCACTTTTTGGTGTCGCGCAAATCGCCGCGAATTGCGCCGAGCCGGGCGAGCACGCGCGCGACGTTGCCATCTAGGACGGCTGATTTTTCCTCAAACGCAATGCTGCTTATTGCCGATGCCGTGTACTCACCGATTCCTGAAAGAGTAAGCATCTGCTCGCGGCGTTTGGGAAACGAGCCACTATGTTCGGCGACAATTTGCCGCGCCGCTTTTTGCAGATTTCGCGCGCGGCTGTAATAGCCAAGCCCAGACCAAAGCCGCAGCACATCTTCTTCCGGCGCTTCGGCAAGCGTCTGCACGTTCGGGAATCGTTCCAGGAATCGCTCGTAATAGGGAATCACCGCCGCAACACGCGTTTGCTGCAGCATGATTTCTGAAAGCCAGATGCGGTAGGGGTCTTTGGTCCGTCGCCACGGCAGGTCGCGTTGAAACTGGCGGAACCAGCGGAGAAGGCATTTCTGAAACGAAGCGAGTGCGCGGCCGGTGAGCATCATCCACTCGTATTCTCGCACAGCAGCAGGGCCCGTTATTCGACGAAATCGTCGAGAAAGAGGACGTAGGAAGAATGCCAGAGCATCGCGGGAATGGTGCCGTGCTGCTGGCTGGTTACGATAATTTTGAAAATATCGTGTGCTGACGCAAGTTCCTGCATCAGCGCGTGCGACGAATCAAACGGCAGCGGTTGCACCTTGGCGAGATGCTGGAGAATTGGAAAAATATTTTCATCAGCGGAACCGAGCGGAGTCTCTAGGCCCGGGCTGCGATATTGCAAATGGGTGCCGCGCTCATAGAAATGCCACGCCAAGCCGGCACAGAGTGTGACAGCGCGCTCAAATCTTTGATTGCGAATCTCCGGCGAAGGGGGAATCGCCGTTCCCGGTGGCAGATGCGGATCCAGCACCAACAAAACGCGGAAATCTTCCTCAAGCGTGAATTCGCGCACCATCAGCGATCCGAGCCGCGCCGACGCTTTCCAGTGCACGTGACGCGCGCTGTCATTCGGAAGATATTCGCGCAAAGCGTACAAATCCTGGCCGCGCCCCTTGTTCATACTTTCGAGTGCACCTTCAATGCCGGCAAAGATTTCTGAAAAATCCGAGACCGTTTCCACGTTTGGATAGACGAGAACTTCTTTTTTCATTTCCAGGCGGCGCGCTTTTTGCAAGAATCCAAACGGGAAACGCGTGACGATGCGAAATGTGTCCTGACGATATACTCCGCGGCGGGGAAACGTCACCGGCACGCGCTGACGTAGAGCTTCCTGCCGAGGCAAATGCGGAAAATAAACCTTCGATTGCAACATAGCCGTTGCGGAATCCGCATCTTTTGGTTTAACAGCTTCGACCATCAGCGAAAACGACGGCATCGTCAGCTTTTCGTTTTTCAATTCCACCGTGGCGCGCTCCGGCTGACCGGCAAAAATGTGTTCCGGCATTTCGAGGTGCAGCTCCACCCCCGTGAGGCAGATCGAAGAGAGCAAGCCGGACATCAAGATGATGGAAATCAGGCACGCAAGAATCAGGAAGAGAAGATTGTTGCCTGTATTCAACGCCGCCAATGCGATAAGCAGAGTTCCCGAAATGTAAATCCAGCCGGCAGGCGTGATTTTGTACTCCATCTCGTAGCCGATCCAGCGAAGCGGCGTGCGTTTGGCCAGTGTCGGCACGAGCGTGACACCAACCCACCCAGCAACAGCAAGCGCAAGCAGGGCGCAGGTTCCAGCAAGCGCCACATTGCCGAACTCCGTTGCCACACCGGAATAGAGCGCGAGAATTAACGCGACGGTTAGCGCGGAAATGGAAAGAAAAAAGGCACGAATCGCGGGCCGGTCGGCTTTCGCCCAGAGCTGCGCGAGAGTGGATTGCTGATTCACGGAAAATGTCTAGAGCGGAACGCGAACCGAATCGACGATTTCACGCAATGCCGTTTCCGTCGTTTCCGATTTCCTTTGCAGTGAGGCGTGACGCGCGCTGGCCACAACGCGATGCGCGAAGACCGAGACCGCGAGTTGCTTGAAATCGTCCGGCAAACAATAGTCGCGCCCATCCAAAAACGCTCGAGCCTGAGACGCACGCTGCAGCATCAACGTTCCGCGCGGGCTGACGCCGAGCGCAAGCTGATCCGATTTCCGCGTGCGATTCACAATTTCCAGCGCGTAGTCCTGTAAGCTCGAATCCACTTTGACGTGCGTGACCGCTTCCTGCATCGCCAGTACGTCGCCGATATCCGCAACCGGTTGAAGCGAATGGAGAGGATCGTCATTCGCGCGCTTGCGCAAAATTTCCTTTTCCGTTTCGTGCGAAGGATAACCCATCCTGATGCGCATCAGAAAGCGGTCGAGCTGGGATTCCGGCAACGGGTACGTTCCGTGATGTTCGACGGGATTCTGTGTGGCGATCACTAGAAAAGGCACTGGCAATGGGTGCGTTTTTCCATCCACCGTAACTTGCGCATCATTCATTGCTTCGAGCAGCGCGGATTGCGTGCGCGGCGTAGTGCGATTGATCTCATCGGCCAGAACGACGTTGGCAAAAATCGGACCGGAGCGAAATTCAAATTCGCGTGTCTGCGGATTGTAAACGCTGACGCCGATCACATCGCTCGGCAGCAAATCCGAAGTGAATTGCACGCGCTGGAATCCGCACTGGAATGATTTTGCAAGCGCCTGTGCCAGGGTGGTTTTGCCGACTCCCGGCACATCTTCGATAAGCAAGTGTCCGCGTGCGAGCAGCGTGATCAGGGCAAGCTGAATCGCTTCTTCTTTTCCATAAATCGCGCGCGCAATCGTGCGCTGCAATTGCGAAACGACCTGAGAGGTGGCGGTCGGCATTGGTTGAAAACCCGGGCCCTTCCTGTTACAACTAGAAACGGAGTTGGGCGACTAGCTCAGTTGGTTAGAGCGCTCGCCTCACACGCGAGAGGTCAAAGGTTCAAGTCCTTTGTCGCCCACCATTCCCAATTCCATCTTTTATTTTAGCCAAACAAGTTTATGTCAAACATTTTCCGTACGCTTGAGTTTCTAGGGCTGAGCGTGTGGCTCGGGAGCGACATTTTCCTGAGCTTTGTCGTGGCGCCGGGAGCATTTCATTTGCCGGCACTCAATCGGGATCAGGCCGGGGCGGTGGTTGGCTTTGCCTTGACCAGGATGCATTTGATCGGGATCGCGTGCGGCGTTTTGGTTTTGCTGGTGCGGTTGCTCCGGACTAAATCGGTTGTGAATTTGGCTGCGCCGGCGGGGTTGTGCGTGGTGCTGATGATCGCGCTGACTACGGTTTCGCAAATGATCGTGACTCCCAAGATGGCGGCGCTGCGAACGCAGATGGGTTCGATTCAGGCGACGGCGGTGGATAGCCCGCTGCTCGCTGAGTTTGCGCTGCTGCACCAGATTTCGGTGAGTCTGGAGAGCGGGGTCCTGCTTGCAGGAATTGCTTGCGCGTATTTCATGGTCCGAGAGTTGAGCCCCAGTTAGAAGTCTCGATCGAACGAAATCCCTCTCAGAGCAATAGAAATCTTGTTGACAGGAAATAAGCGCGGTGCTATTTTTCTAGCATTGATGCTAGAAAAATAGCAGGCCATGGCCAAAAAACTCATATCAGCGGCGCTCTCGCGGCGTGAACGGCAAATCATGGATGTTCTCTATAGACTTGGCCGCGCAAGCGTTGCGGACGTGCTCAACCAATTCCATGGGAAGAAACATTATTCGACGGTGCGCGCTCAGTTGCGAGTGCTGGAAGAGAAAGGGCACATTCGGCACGAGGAGGACGGGTCGCGCTATGTCTATCTGCCAACGGTGCCGCGTGACGTAGCGCGGCGGTCGGCTTTGCGGCACCTGATCGAGACTTTTTTCGAAGGTTCCACGGAGAAGGTAGTGACGGCACTGCTCGGCGGAGAAGCTTCGCAAATTTCCCCCGAGGAGTTGGAGCGACTTGCGCATTTGATTGCGAAGAGCAAGAAGGAGGATCAACGATGATCGAAGCGAACCGGTTCAGCGCTGCGGCGATGTTTCTACTTGCTTGTTCGGTGAAAGCTACTCTTCTGCTTGGTGTTGCTTGGTTCATCGCTCGAGTGACGCCGCGATTTTCGGCAGCTTTTCGCCATACGATTTGGGCCGCCGCGATCTTAGGAACGCTGGTGCTGCCGATTCTTGTGCTTCTGATGCCAGCCTGGCATTCGACGGTGTTGGCGAATGCGGCTGCAGTTTGGGGCGAGGGACAATCCGCCGCTGCAAACGGAAGTGCGGGAAAGACACCGGTAACGATTGTGGATGCAGTGCTAACCGCCCCGGCAACCGCCAAGTGGGCGGTGTTAGTTCTAATTTTGTGGGGGATTGGCTTCATCGTTTTTGCCGCGAGGATTATCTCGGGCCTGTTTGGGCTTGTGCGAGTAGCGGCTCATTCCGAGCCGCTCAGCGGCGAAAACTGGGAACAAAGAGCTGCGGAAATTTGCGGGCGTATGAAAATAAAGCGGCGCGTATGGTTACTGCAATCCGCGCAAGCGACGGCTATGCCGATGACGTGGGGGGCATTTCGGCCAGCGATCTTACTGCCAGCGAGTGCTAAGAGCTGGCCAGATACTCGCAAGCGAAGTGTATTGGCGCACGAAGTTGCCCACATTGCACGGATGGATTGGCTCTTCCAAATTCTTGCGGAGATGGCTCGGGCGATTTATTGGTTTCATCCGCTTGCCTGGATTGCGGCAAGACGGCTGCGGATGGAAGGCGAGCAAGCCTGCGATGATTCAGTGCTCAATTCCGGAATCGAAGCTGCTAATTACGCAAACGACCTGCTCGATCTGGCGCGGACACTCGAAAGTCCCTGCCGCAACTGGTCCGCTGCTCTAGCCATTGCACACCCAACGAATCTTGAAAGGAGATTTTCTGCAATGTTGAATCCTTTGATTGATCGGCGAAATCTGTCGCGGAGTACACGAGCCCTGACGGCGCTGGTCGGTATGTTGGTGTTATTGCCGCTCGCGGCCGTGCGCCTTCCTGCACAAAACGTCGCTGGAAAATTTGGCGGGGTTATTTCCGACCCGAGCGGCATGCCAATTGCGAACGCGACCGTCATTGTAAACAACCACAAAGTGAATGTGATTCAAATGACGACTTCAGACGCACAGGGCCGGTACAGTTTTGTTGGGCTGCCCGCCGGCGAATATGAATTGCGCGCAATGAAGCCGGGATTTGCGGAGTTTCGGGCAACGTTATCCGCACTTGACTCAGGCCATGAAGCGACGCAAAACCTGACGCTGCAGATTGGGAGTGTGAACGAAGAAATCGATGTAATCGCGGAGGGCGGACCGAAAAGCGGAGTGAAGGATGGCGTGGACGGGGGAGTGAATGGCGGAGTTGTTTCCTATGAATCCACGAAAACGATTCGGGTGCGAATCGGCGGTGAAGTGCAAGCACCAAAGTTGGTTGAGAAAGTGCCTCCGGTCTATCCCGCGAAAGCGAAGGCGGCGGGAATCGAAGGGACTGTCATTTTGCACGCCATTATCGGGATGGAAGGCAATCCGCTGTCGTTACGCGTGATGAATAACCAGATTGATCCGGATCTCGCGCGTGCGGCCGTGGAAGCGGTCAGTAAATGGCGGTATCGGCCGACATTGTTGAATGGAGAACCAATCGAAGTTGATACGACGATCATGGTGAATTTCAAGTTGTTGCCTTGACCCGCAAGAACACTGGTGGCGGTTCACCTTCAGGATCATCGTGGATATTATTTTCACCGCGCTCTTCGCGCCCGACTAATCTGCTTGACCGCTTTTGTTCGCTTTAATTTTGTTACGGACTTTCGGCGCTTCGTCTTGTGGTGGCGGATTTTGTTGGTCGCCGCATACCCCGCGCGTTGAAAGGCGCGCCACATGTACCAGCTTGCGACAGTGCGATAGGGGCGCCAGCGTTCGCCGAACGCAAGAAGTTCTTTGGGCCGCGGCTTGTGCTTTTTGCCGTAGGCCACCGACCAACCTTTTTGCACGCCAAGGTCATGGATGGGCAGAACATCCGGGCGGCCAAGACGGAAGATCAAAAACATTTCCACGGTCCACGCGCCGATGCCGCGAACGGAAACGAGACGCTTGACGAGCTCTTCGTCGGAGAGCTTTTCTGCCTCCTCCATCGAAGGAACGATGCCTTCGATCGTTTTCTTGGCAAGATCTTTCATCGCGAGAATTTTTGCACGCGATAAACCGGCCTTGCGCAATGCCTGCGTGCGGAATTTCAGAATTTCGTGAGGAGTGGGAATCCCACCGGTCGTACTCAGCGCCTTAATGCGGCCGAAAATAGTCGCGGCAGCCTTACCCGAAATGGATTGGTAGGCAATCGCTTCGAGCAGCGCTTCGTAGGGAGACTGGTGCGCTTCCATCTCCGCTTGAAACGGAGCCGTGTTGAGAATGAGCTCGGCAAGGCGCTCGTCGCGCGCGGAAAGATGTTTGGTAGCAGCCTCGATGTCAAACGGAAGCGCTGGGGGTTGGTAGACCAAGGACAATCTCCTGAAGCGTCTGCCAAGATTATAACGTCAGGCATGAATAAGCGAATAAAAAACGAAGATAGAAGTTTAAGAAGTCTCTCGGTGCTGTGCTAAAATTTCGGGTTTATGCAGACAGGAATTATTGGACTACCGCAGGTCGGAAAGACCACGCTGTTCCGGATTTTGACGAAAGCCAACGTGGACGCAAAGGGTGGGCAGCAAACGCACGTTGGCATTGCGAAAGTGCCGGAGCCGCGCCTGCTCGATTTAGCGAAACTCTACAATCCGAAAAAGATTACCTACGCTACAGTGCAATACGTGGATTTGGGCGGCATGCAGAAAGAGCGCATGCGCGAATCGCTTGCGTCGTTACGCGAAGTGGACTGCATAGCGCACGTAATTCGCGTTTTTGATGATCCGAGCGTTCCGCACTCCGAAGGCAGCATTGATCCGTTGCGCGACACTACGAATCTGGATTTGGAATTGATCCTCTCCGATCACGAGCAGATTGCGAAGCGGCTCGAACGCATTGAAAAAGACTTGAAGAAAAAAGCCGACAAGGCGCTTGAAGCGGAAAAAGCCGTCCTGGAGAAGTGCAAGGCGCACCTTGAGGCAGAAAAACCGCTGCGTGAGCTGCCCTTAACGGCGGAAGAGCGGCGACCTATTGGAGGATTTTTATTTTTGTCGCAGCGGCCAATGCTCTATGTGCTGAATCTTGGTGACGAAGAGGCCGGCGAACTCGAGACCGCTGTTGAGCGGCATAAGCTGAGCGCTCTGCAGGGGCGACCGAATACGGGAGTTGTGGCGGTGTGCGGACGGCTGGAAGCGGAACTCGTGGAGATGGACGAAAAAGAAGCCGCGGAACTTCTCGCGTCCTACGGATTGAAAGAGCCAGGTCTCAATCGCTTGATTCGCGCAACGTACGATTTGATGGGGCTGACTTCGTTCTTCACCGCTGGCGAACCGGAAGTGCGCGCGTGGACGATTCATAAAAACACGAATGCGGTAAAAGCGGCCGGAGCGATTCACAGCGACATTGAAAAGGGATTTATCCGCGCGGAAGTAGTGCGCTGGGATGATTTGGTTGCTGCAGGCAGCTTGGGCGCCGCGCGGGAAAAAGCGCAAGTGCGGCTCGAAGGAAAAGATTACATCGTGCAGGAAGGCGACGTGATTCTGTTCCGCCACTCTGGCTAGGCTTTCTCGTTCGCCGAAGCATCGGCGCACAAAATCTTTAATGGAACACGACCTGGCAATTCGGACGGCGATGGCAGCGGGCTTGGGGCTCGTGGCCGCGGCTGGCAATTTGCTGGGCGGATATTTTGTTGTTCGCAAGGATTGGCCGCGGCAATTTCTGCAATATTTTCTGGCGCTGGGCGCTGGCTACATGCTTGCAGTCGCGTTTTTGGAAATCATTCCCGAATCGGTCGCGCTCACCGGGAAAAACGCGCTGCTTTATGTTCTCGCTGGATTTTTTCTGGTTCATCTTTTCGAGCACACGCTCGCCCCGCATTTTCATTTCGGCGAAGAGACGCACACCGAAGAAATGTCTCATCATGGCGCGCAAAGCAGCGTGATGCTCGGCTTGACAATTCACACTTTCTTTGATGGTGTCGCAATCGCTTCCGGTTTTTTGGTTTCTGCTTGGCTTGGAACTGTCATTTTTGTCGCGGTGTTCTTGCACAAGTTGCCGGAAGGATTCACGGTTGCGTCGGTTTTTCTTGCCTGCGGTAAAGGAAAACGAAAAGCAATTCAGGCCGCGGCAGCTCTCGGCGGAGCTACTCTGCTCGGTGTTTTGCTCACCAGCCTTTTGCAGAGCCAGCTTAAATATGCCCTCCCGCTCTCCGGCGGTGTGACCGTTTATGTGGCCGCAACCGATCTCCTCCCTGAAGTGAATCGGGAGCCCAACTGGCGCATGGCGCTGCTGGTCTTTTTCGGCGTTGCTAGCATGCTGATAATGCAGCACTTATTTCATGTTTGACGCGCACGCCACTGTCGCCGGAAACTGGCATCGTCTGCAACTTTCTGAAAAATCAGGTGTTCGATAGCATGTGGTTGCTATGACCAGGTCGGACGTCCAACTGATGCTGGACGTGAAGGCGGGCGACCCGCAGTCGTTCGAGCTTCTCTTGCAGCGCTATCGGACTCCGTTGGTCAATTTTCTGTACCGGATGGTTCGGAGCCGGGAACAGGCGGAAGATCTGGCCCAGGAAGTTTTTTTGAGAGTGTATCGCGCACGCGAGGACTACGAGCCGAGCGCGAAG
>Ga0137409_10006524_pt1 | contig 12109 bp, 9 predicted proteins | sample CZODoug1_16funga_FD_122059 | JGI IMG/M metagenome (GOLD analysis project Ga0137409, IMG submission 122059) | Vadose zone soil fungal communities from Angelo Coast Range Reserve, California, USA - CZODoug1_16fungal (Hybrid Assembly) | ecosystem: Environmental > Terrestrial > Soil > Vadose zone... | reverse complement strand
GAGGATTGCGCCGGCCGTCATGATCATCTGGAACGGGGACCAAGGCAAGGTCTCCTTCCACGTGACGGAGTACTTCCGCCGCAATGCGTCGAAGGTCCGTCGCGCGTCCGCGTCACTCGGTCGCTGGCGGATGTCCTCGTACGTGTGGGCGTCTTGCTCCGGCATCTCGATGAGGATGTCCCCTTCCGTCGCCTCGACAAGCTTGAGGATCGCCTTTCCTGTCGAGGTCTTCCCGCATCCGCTCTCGCCGACGAGGCAGAAGACTTCCCCCTTGCGGCTGTCGAAGTCCACGCCGTCGACGGCGCGGACCCACATGGGCTTGCCGCCCGCGAGCTCCCGCAGGAGCCCCTTCCGAAGAGGGAACCAGACCTTGAGACCTCGCACGCGGATTAGGCCGGGGCGATCGGAGTCGGGCGTCCGGGCACCTCCGTGACCTCCGGGTACAAGAAACATGCGGCTCGACGACCCGGAGCAAGTTCAGAGAGTGCGGGCTCCGCCTTTACACACCGGTCGAACGCGAATTTGCAGCGCGGATGGAACACGCACCCGCTCGGAGGCGAGATCAGGCTGGGGACGTCGCCGGGAATCGCCTCGGGCATGTCCCGAGGGCCCCGGATGTCCGGGAAGGCACCCACGAGCCCCTGTGTGTACGGATGCTTCGGATCCGTGAACAGGTCGATCGTCTTGCCGGTTTCCATAGCCTTGCCGGCGTACATGATCGTGACCTGCTCGCACGTGTCGGCAAGGACCGACAAGTCGTGAGAGATCAAGATCATCGCAAGATGCAGTTCGCGTCGGAGTCGCTCGAGGAGATCTAGGATCTGGGCCTGAATCATCACGTCGAGGGCGGTGACGGGCTCATCGGCGATGACGAGCTTCGGGTTGCACGCCAGCGCCATCGCGATCATGACCCGCTGCCGCATGCCTCCAGAGAATTCGTGCGGGTAGTCGTTCAAGCGATTCCTCGAGATTCCGACGAGTTCGAGGAGGTCTCCCGCCCGCTTCGCCGCGTCTTCTGGATCCGCGTCTTCGTGGAGCACGATTGGCTCGGCAATCTGACGCCCGACCCGTTGCACGGGGTTCAGCGAATTCATCGCCCCCTGGAAGACGATCGACATTTCCTTCCATCGGATCTTTCGCATCGACGGTTCGGAGAGGGCGACGAGATCGCGCCCCTCGAAGCGGATCGATCCGCGGACGATCCGGCCGTTGTAGGGCAGGAGACGCATCAGGGCAAGGGCCGTGGTCGTCTTGCCGCAGCCGCTCTCCCCCGCGAGCCCCATCGCCTCCCCCTGCTCGACGTCGAAGGAGGCGCCCTCCACCGCGTGCACGACGCCCGTCTTCGAAGTGAACTCGACCGCGAGGTCGCGGACCTCCAGCAGGGCCAGCTCATCGCCTCCGGAGGCGCGGATTCAGAATCTCGTCGAGCGCGTATCCGAACAAGTAGAAGCCGAAGACGAGGAAGACGATGCACAGGCCTGGCACGATGATCCATTCCGTCATGCCGATCGTCAGCGCATCATGCTGGTACGCTTCGGCAATGATCCGGCCCCAACTCACGTTGTTCTTCACGGACAAGTTGAGGAACGCGAGGACGCTCTCCGAGAGAATGGAGATGGCGACGGTCAGGATCGTGTTCGCGAAGATCAGGGGGAAGGCGTTCGGGAAGATGTGTCGGAGGAGGATGTGCATGTTCGACGAGCCGATCATCCGGCCGCGTTCGACGAACATCCGTTCCTTGAGGCTCAGCACTTGGCTCCGTACGACCCGCGCCGTGACGGACCAACCGGTGAGGCCGATGACAAGGATGATCCCGACGAGGTCGAGGTAGTTGAGCCGGCTTGCGGTCGACGTCCCGTGCTGCTGAACGAGAACGGTATGGTTGTAATGCCGCGCGACCGCTTGTTTCCACTTCAGCCCCCAATTCGGAGTTCCCGGTGGTGTCGGGTGAAATTCGATCGGGCGGCCGCCGGTCATGATCGCTCCGACATACTGACCCCCGATGAATCCGAGCGGCCCATGGTCGAAGTTGTCGCCGCCGAAGTCATCGATCATTGTGCCGTTCGCGCCCGATGCCATGAACGGATTGATGTTGATACTTTCGTCCATGAAGACGGTCGCTCCACCCGTTGTCTGATAGCAATAATTGCGCCCGACGACCCCCTCGCCGGTCTTGGGGTCGTAAGGTTTGCCGATCCCGGAGAGCAGCAGCATGCGCACGTTGTTGAGAGGGAAGGCGGTGATCAGTACCAGATTGGCGGGCTGTTCGAACTCTCGGCCTGCGGCATCCGCGTAAGTGACGCCAGTCGCCCTCTTGCGTGAACTGTCCAGATTGATGCGCACGACCTGGCAGTTCGTCCGCAGCTCATAATTCGAATTCTTGAGCAGCGTGGGCAGAATGATCGTCTGTGGACTGGCCTTGGCGAAGTGTTCGCAGGCGTAGCGTTCGCAGAATCCACAAAAGACGCATTGCTGCAGCGCGAGACCTTCAGGATTGGTGTAAGGCTGGCTGAGATTCGCGGATGGCTGCGGGTAAGGATGATATCCCAGGCTTCCGGCGCCCTTGCGGAATAGGGCGCCGAAATAGGGCTCCTTCATCGGCGGGGTCGGATACTCGCGCGCACGTGGCGCTTCGAACGGATTGCCGCCCCGTTGAATCGTTCCCTTGATGTTGCCGGCTTTTCCACTAACCCCGCAGAGATATTCGAAGCGATCGAAATGGGGCTCGAGCTCGTCGTAGGTGACGCCCCAATCCTGGATGGTTAGCTCCGGATCGAGGATCTTCTTGCCGTAGCGCTGTTCGATATGAGTCTTGTAGATGAAGTCGGCGGCTTGGAAGCGAAAGCTCTGGCCGTTCCAGTGGACGAATGAGCCCCCGAGTCCCGTTCCCGGCAGGAAGCTCGCCCAGCGGCGGATCGGCAGTGCTGTCTCGTCGGATGAATTGCGAAAAGTCACCGCCTCCTTCATGTTGTCCTGCATCATCCCTTTGCGGATCGAAAAGCGCAGTTCGTCATGGATGGCCGGCGACTGGAAATCGGGAACGGTGTAGCGCGGAGCGCCACGCTCGATGCCCACCACCTTCAACCCTGTCTTGGCAAGCTCCAACGCCATCAGGGAGCCGGTCAAGCCCACGCCAATCGTGACGACATCAACCGGCTTCAGACGTTCTGCCATTTTCGAGCTCCAAGTGATCTTAAGGCTCTCGAGCGGGGATGCCCGGATTCATATGTATGCCGCCGTGGGGATCCTCGCCGATACTCGTGGGGGCTCGGTTGATCTTGATGCCGTGCTGATCGACCACGTCGTAGTACGAAGCATAGGCTCCGGGAAAGCCGATCATCCGCCATGCCACCATGTCGCGGTTGCCGCCGTAGACCGGATCGCTGAAGAAGCCCTCAAGGGTGCACTCCCAAAGATGCGCGAAGAAAACCTCGGAGGGCACCCCGCCGAGATTCATACCGCCCTTCTCAAGACGAGCAAGATATGCGTCTCGGTGGTCCGAGCTCATCCGGACGAACGGCGTCGCGGCGTGCGCCAGCTCTTTGTTGATCACGGCGAGCGAAGTCCGGAAGAGTTCCGCAGGCGTGAAAGGCAACTGGTATCCCTGGCTCGGCGTACCAGGCCGCCAGGGACCGCTTCGATAGAGCCGCTCGCCTGCACCCCATGCGCCGGCGAGCTGCTTGTCGATGTAGTTGGGAACGCCGGCCTTGAATGCCCCCGGCCATTGGTCTTCGTCTGGGATGAGCCGTGACACGGCGGCTTCAACGAATGCGGCTTCTTCGCTATTCAGAAATAAGTAGGCGACCGGTTGTGTGTCCGCCGACTTTGGGGCGGCAGCGACACGAGACTGCGGGAGCGCCGCCACGCCCACAAGGCCAGCCGCTTTGAGCACCGTCCTTCGCGAGATTTCAACCATATTGATGTCCTCGCACTAGACTGATGTCGGGGTAGGCCCTATCGAGAAATGCGCCGAAGCATGTCCGTGAATAGTCAGTCAGTATCGGTCTTGTTAGGCAAGCTACGCACACTCGGTCGCGAATCGGTTCCAAGTGACCGTACGAAGGTCACATATGTAGCCGCGGCGGTACGCTACGCGATCTGCCCCAGCGATCGCACCGACAAACGAGTTGGGATAGTCACGCCGTTGAAATGAACCGCAGTTCGCAAGTGCCCGAGCGTGGCAACGGTCAGTACAGGATTTCGACCGGTGAGTTGAACATGTAGCCCACACCGCGTTCGGTGAGAATGAACTGCGGTTGGGAGGGATCGATCTCGATCTTGCGGCGCAGCCGGAACACCTGAATGTCGATGGACCGGTCGTAAACCTCATTGTCGTAGACATGGCTTGCCTCCAGCAGCTGATCCCGGGTGAGAATCCGCTGCGGAGCGGCCACTAGCGCCGCGAGTAGATTGAATTCGCCCTTGCTCAAGTCAATACGATGTCCCGGCTGCTTTTTTGCCAGCCGCCTCGTTCGCATGTTGAGTTCGAAGGAGTCAAAGCGGTAGGCGCGGATGTCTCTTTGCTTTGTCTCCGTCAGCGCTTTCCCCTTGGTTCGCCTCAGCACCGTTCGAACGCGGGCCAGAAGTTCTCTCGGGCTAAACGGTTTGGTGAGATAGTCGTCGGCGCCGAGCTCGAGACCCATGATTCGATCGGCTTCGTCGTGCACGCCGGTCAGGAGGATGATGGGAATAGCGGACTCTTCGCGCAACCGTCGGGCAAGCACCATGCCGTCCTCACCCGCAAGGCGCAGATCGAGAACCACCAGATCGATCGAGTGATCGACGAGGATCCCCGTCATCTCCTTACCGGACGATGCCACATTCACCCGCAACTCGTTCGATGTGAAGTACTCTTGCAGCAAGTCGCGAATCTGGGGATCGTCATCCACGATCAAGATGTGTGGCGGAATGGTTTTAGGTATATCCAGCCCGCTATGGTGGCGAGAACCGGCATCATCATTATTCACATGCTGATGTCTCATTTCGATACTCCTGTTGGTCTCCGGCCCGCGAAATTGGTAAGCGTGTAGTCAGGATACGGCGTCTCAGCCACCAGACGATGGCAAGCGCGTGTCGCCGGGTTTCATATGTGACGAAGTGACTTGATCACAACCGCGGCACGATTACCGCATGGATGTGCGGTGCAGGACGCGTGCGAGCGCGGCGGCGATGTCGCGCGATTGCAGCGGCTTCACGAGCAGCTCGCTGACGCCGGCGGCGAGTGCCCGCTGCGCCAGGGTTGGGCCGCGATAGCCGCTCACCAGTACGATCGGCAACTCGCGCCGCTGCGGGCGCAACACGCTCGCGAGCCCGGTCCCGGTGAGCCCGGGCATGACATCATCGGTGACCACGACGTCGAAGGAGCGGGGCGCGGCCTCGAATGCGGCGAGTGCGGCGCGGCTGTCGGAGAATGACACCGGTTCGTAGCCAAGGCGGGAGAGCACCTCGGCAGTCATCGCCAGAACATTCGCATCGTCATCGACCAGCAGTACGCGCTCGCCGTTGCCGCGTGGCAGCGGGATTTGTGCCGCTTCGGCGGTGACCAGCGCGCCCTGCGCGCGGGGGAGGTAGATGGTAAAGGTGCTGCCCTGCTCGAGGATGCTGTGTACATCGATCGCACCGCCCGCGTCGGTGATGATTGCGTACACCAGCGACAGACCGAGGCCGGTGCCGCGGCCGATCTCCTTGGTGGTAAAGAACGGCTCGAAGATGCGTGAGAGCGTCGCCGCGTCCATGCCGGTTCCACTGTCCTCGACCGTCAGGCCCACGTAATGGCCCGGCCATAGCGTGCCGTTGGAGAGCGCTCGTTCGGCGGGGAGATCCACGGCCTCGAGTGCCACGCGCAGGATGCCGCCCGCGCTCGTGGCCTGGATCGCGTTGCCGCACAGGTTCATTACCATCTGGTGCAGCTGAGTGGCATCGCCGATCACCACGAGAGGCAACTGCGGGGTGCTCACCTCCAGACGGATGCCGGCGGGAAGCGAGCCGCGCAGCAGCTCGAGCGTCTCGGCCACGACCTGCCCGATGTCGATCGGTGCGCGCTTGCCGCGTTGGCTGCGGCTGAAAGCTAAGATCTGCTCGACGAGCGCGCGGCCACGCGTCGCACTGGTCACCGTGATTTCGCTCATGACCGTATTGAGTCTCGTCAACGCCACACTGCTCATGACACCGCGGATACTCTTGGCGATCGGCCGCGACGGCTTCTTCACGCACAAGGCCGCGCTGGTCAGCGCCGGAGGCACCCCGCGCGTCGCGTTGGCGGTCACGAGTGCCGGCGCCGCGGCGCCTTCGACGATAAATCGATGGTCGCGGTGTGGGTCGATACCCTCATTCGCCTGCGGCGGGACGGCTACAGACCTAAGCGCGCCATCAAGATGGCGCTCACCTGTGGCGAGGAGGACGGTTCCTCCCTTGAAGGCGCCGAGTACCTGGTCAAGCACGAACGGCAACTGATCGATGCCGCCTTCGCTCTCAATGAATTTGCGTACGGGGTTCTGGACGCTCAGGGGCGCCGCGTCGTTTTGGAAATCGAGGCGGGCGAGAAGACCGACCAGGACTATCGCCTCGAAGTAGTGAACCCTGGCGGTCATAGTTCTCGCCCCGTCAAGAACAATGCCATCTATCATCTGGCCGCGGGCCTCACGCGCCTCAGCGACTATGAATTTCCGGTGCAGTTGAACGATACGACTCGAGCGTATTTCAGCCGCCTGTCCACCATTGTCGGCGGTGAAACCGGTGCCGCCATGAAGGCACTCGTCGCTGATGTCGCGGACGCCAAAGCGGCGGCCACCCTGGCGCAGCAGCCGCGCTTGAACGCTATGCTGCGCACCACCTGCGTCGCCACCTTATTGGACGCGGGACACGCCACCAACGCCCTGCCGCAGCGGGCGCGTGCGAACATCAACTGCCGAATTTTTCCGGGTGAGGCGATCGAGGGTGTGCGTCAAACTCTTGCGCGCGTGCTGGCGGATCCCGAGATCTCCGCCATGACGAGCGAACCGTCCTATCCCGTGGTTCTGCCACCGCCGTTGACCGCGGCCATCATGAAGCCAATCGAGCAGGTCACGCACCGCATCTATCCCGGCATTGAAGTCGTGCCGGTGCTGCAGGCCGCCGGTACGGACGCCGTGTATTTCAGCGAGTCGGGCATTCCCACATACGGAATCAGCGGCATGTTCGTGGATCCGGACCTCGGGAATGTTCATGGCCTGAATGAGCGCATCCGAGTGCAATCGCTGTATGACGGCCGCGACTTTCTATTCTCGTTGGTCAAGCTCTACGCGGAGCACGTGCGCTGAGATTCCCAGGTGGAGCAGCCACCCCTCGCCGCGGTTACCTTCGATACCGTCATTTTGGCGATGGCGATGGCGGCGCTCGGTCTCACCACGCATGTTTCGGCGATTCGGTCGGCCGGAATCAAGCCGCTGGCGCTGGCGGCGTAGGACAATCAGTGCGCAGCCGATGCGTTTTGCGCACGGGTTTGCTCAGGGGTGATAGTGCCTTGGCGAAGACCGAATTGGCTGATCACGAAGTTGCCAATCGCGGCCAGTTCGTCATCCGAATAGCCACCGATGAATGAATGCATGAACATCGCCCCTTGACTGGTTTCGATCTGCGAGCCTTGGATCAGCACTTGCACCACGTTTTTGCCCGACGACTCGCGCGCGCCATGGTCGCCACGCAAAGCAGCCCAGGCGGATTGCCGACCCTCGCCGTCCAGTAGGTGGCACCCCGTGCATGCCTGTACGAACAATAGACGGCCGCGCGTATCTGTCGACGTCAAAGGCACGGCAGCTTGTGTCTCGTAGCCGTTGCTCTGCGGAGGGACACCACGCAAATAGGTCACCATGGCCTGGACATCTTCGGGTGTCAAATAGCTCGTGCTATTCTCCACGACCTCGGCCATAGGTCCGGCGGCGGGTCCATGATCTTCCGCATGCCCGGTCGAGAGGAACTGCTGCAACTGCGCATCCTTCCACTCGCCCAATCCACTCGCCCGATCGCTGGTGAGATTGTAGGCATGCCAACCCGACATCTCCGCTCCCGCTAAGGCTTTGCGTGTGCTCATACCCATCAAGATATTGCGGGGCGTATGGCACTCACCGCAATGGCCGAGCGCGGTCGATAGATAGGTTCCGCGATTCTGTAATTCGCTGCGGGTCGGATCGGGCCGAAAGCGATGTTCAGCCAAGAACATCCAGTTCCAGAAAGTCAATGTCCAACGCTGATTGAAGGGGAACGGCAAATGGTTCGGCGTGTCGGGTGCGTGCACGGGTGACAGCGAAAACAAATAGGCCTTGATCGCCACCGCGTCCTGGCGCGTCATCGCCGTATAGGAGGTATAGGGGAACGCGGGGTACAGATTCCGGCGATCCTTCGCCACGCCCCGATGCAGTGCGCGCACGAAATCATCGTCGCTCCATTGCCCGATGCCGGTCTCACGATCGGCCGTTATGTTCGTGGAATATAGCGTGCCGAACGGAAGTTTGAAGGCGACTCCGCCGGCAAACGGCTTGCCGCCGGGTTGCGTGTGGCACGCCGCACAATCCGCCGCGCGTGCAATGTACTCTCCCTGCGCCACCAGTTCCGCAGTGGCCGGGACATCGGGAACCGAAGGGTCGATCTCTCGCGAGGCCAGACGCCTACCAATAAAACCCACCGCAACGACCACCGCCAACGTGATCAGGCTCAGGCTGATACGAAGTATCGAACTGCGCGAAGTCGCACGGATAGTCATGATCGAGCCATCGCCGCCTTCACCTTATTGGGCGTGAACGGCACCGAGCGCAAGCGCACGCCGGTCGCCGCGAAGATGGCATTCGAGATCGCCGCCGGGACGACCGATGCCGATGGCTCCCCGCTGCCCCAGGGCTTCTCGTGCGGACGATCGATGAGTTCGATCACGACGTCCGGCACCTCTGGAAAGCCGATGATTCGATAGCTCCCCCAATCCAGGCTGGTGACCCGCGAGCGATTGAACGTCACTTGTTCCATCAAGGTTCGGCTCACGGTCTGCACGATGTTGCCCTCGATCTGGTTCTTGACTCCGTCTGGATTGATGATTTGGCCGCAGTCCTGCACCACGAAGAACCGCTTGACGCGAATTTCACCGGTGGTTCGATCGATTTCGACATCCGCAACCACACCCACGTACGTGCGCACGAGTTCGTATTTGACGAAGGCCAAGCCCCGGCCCGTCGCGAGCCGCGCGCCATGATCGCGCGGCTTCACCCCCGCTCTCTCCCACATCGCGACCGCCGCGAGACGTTCGAGAAGTTCGGCGCCTCGCGTGTCCTTGAGGTGGCGAAGCCGGAATGCGAGCGGATCGGCGCCGGCCGCCGTCGCGAGTTCATCGAGAAATGACTCATTGGCAAAGGTATTTTGCATGCGACCCGGCGCTCGAATCCACGCAGGCCTGAGAGGTGTTGTTTCCAGTCGGTGCGCGACTGTCCGAATATTCGGCACCGTGTAGGGTATCGCTGTGTCATTGAGGATGCCGCCCGGTCCAATATCCATTTCGCGTGGCAGATTGGCTAGGGTTGCCGCAACCAAGGCGACCGGGGTGGCCGCACCCACCGGCAGAAAAAAAGCGGAAGTCCAAGCGATAAGATTTCCCTTGGCGTCCAGCGCGGCGTCGAGATCGATCAAAGTGGGCGGACCTTTTGGATCCCAGCCGTGTTCGTCCTCGCGCATCCACTGCACGCGAACTGGGCGCCCGACCGCTCGCGATAAGAGCGCGGCATCGCCCGCCGCGTCCTCGTGGCCGTTACGGCCATAGCACCCCGATCCGTCGAGGTAAATGCAACGGACCTGGTCTTCGGGCAGTGACAACATCGCAGCCAACTGCTTCCTCAAGGCATGGGTTGCTTGCGACGCGCTCCAACACGTGAGTGCTCCATCCTTGAACTGGGCGACGGAACACGAAGGGCCGATCGATCCATGCGTTTGAATGGCAAAATCATAGGTCGCACGTAGTCGAGTCGCGCCCCGAGGTAAGGCGGCCGTCACCGCGCCGACATCGCTGGTGACATCCTCCTTGAGGATCTTGGTGGCGCGGACGTGTTCCCAAAGTGAGCTCTGGTCCGGCAAGCCCTCCCAGGGCGACCAAATAACTTTGAGCCGCCGAGAGGCTTGGACTGCACCCCATTCGGTCTCAGCGATGACGCCGACGAAGTTGCCGAGGTGCACCACGCGGATCACACCCGGAATGTCGTTGACGGAATCTTCCTCGATGCTTTGCAACGTGGCGCCTATGCCTGAGGGACGAACCACACGACCATGCAGCATGCCTGGAAGCCGAAAGTCCTGCATGTAGATGAATTGTCCCGTGACCTTGCCGGGAATGTCGACGCGCGGAATAGACCGGCCGACTATTTTGAAGTGACTAGGGTCCTTCACCGTCGCTGCCTTGTCGACCTTCAAAGAGAAATTCTTGCCGCCGATGAGAGCGCTGTAGCTGACCGACCGATGGGTCGCATTCGACGTGATTGTACCGTTGGAAACCGCGAGGTCGCTGGGTTCCACCTTGAGTTTCTCGGCCGCCATACTCAGCAGTGCTTCGCGCGCGGTCGCGGCGGCCTGCCTGATCTGCGAGCCTCCGTTTTGAATTGAGAAGCTGCCCGAAGTCATTCCCTGATCGGGCGTGAGCGCGGTATCTCCCTGAATCACCGTAACGGCGGCGAACGGCACGTCGAGTTCCTCCGCAGCAATCTGGGCAAAAGCCGTTCGAACGCCCGTTCCGAGATCCACCTTTCCAGCGAAAACGGTCACCTCACCCTTGGTGTTGATGCCGATGAAGCCGTCCACTTGCTCCGTTGAAATTGATTTCGGCGGCGCCCCGGCCTGGGCGCCCGCAGTTTGATGCTTGTCGATCGAAAAGCTGACAACGAGGGCAGCGGTTCCTTTAAGAAACTCGCGGCGAGTCGTGGCGACCTCGGGCATTCGATGGCTCCTTAGGTTTGCGCCGCTGCCCGTTTCACCGCCCGCAGGATTCGCAGATGCGTGCCGCATCGGCAGAGATTGCTGGCTAGTGCCTCGCGAATTTGAGGGTCGCTCGGCTTTCTCGTCTTGGCGAGAAAGGCAGCGGCTTCCATGATCATGCCGTTTATGCAATATCCGCACTGCACTGCCTGCTCATCGATGAAGGCCTGTTGCATCGGATGAGGTTTCTCGGGTGTACCGAGCCCTTCCAAAGTGACAATGGAATGATCACCAACCAACGACAGCGGTGTAATGCAAGAGCGCACGGCGTTACCATCCATGTGGACCGTGCAGGCACCGCACTGGCCGAGACCACAACCAAATCGCGGACCACGTAGGCCAAGATCGTTGCGCAGTGCATAGAGCAGCGGCATGTTCGGATCGTCGACCATGACCCGGGCTGTCTGTCCGTTAACGCTAAGAGCTATTGATCTCGTCATTGATTGGCTCTCCTACGTTTGCAAAGCTCCGGCGTCGGATTCATTGAGGGCGCTTCCCCGGTGAATGACGATCGCCATCTCGCGGCACAACGAATGCTATCGAATGCTCGCGGCTTTGTCTTCGTGGGCTTGGCGCGAATCGCGGTTGCGGCGTTGCGATCGAGCGAGTTCCGCAGTACAGCACGAACAGGTCGGCAGTGGCGCACGTTCGAGACGTTAACCTCCCTAATGAAGTGGGCCCATCCGGTCGGATCGCGGGCGGCGTGATGATAAAAAAATCCTGATCTCCGGTGCGCTTACCCTTTTGACCAACGCAGTGATCGCATACAACACATGGCAACTGCATCAAGTACTTGAGCGGCGCAAGGCCGCCGGCCGCAGCGTCCCATCGGACTATATTCTCGCTAATGCCCTGGGAAGTTATCCACAGGAAACCGCGCTAAATGGCACGTTTGGGTAAACACTCCTAAAATGGTGGCCGCTGCCGAAGCGGAGGCGGAAACGCAATCATTGGGCCGACGTCATCGTCGTGGTCAACGACGGTGGATGGACCGTCTTGATTGAGCGCATGGATCCGACCACAGCGGGAGAATCTCTCCATGGAACTCGCTAGGCTTCCTGTGCTCGCGCTCGCCTGCACCGCTCTCGCCGCGCCTTACGGTGCCGCCCTGGCCGACGATAGCGCGCTG
>Ga0137409_10006523_pt1 | contig 12109 bp, 10 predicted proteins | sample CZODoug1_16funga_FD_122059 | JGI IMG/M metagenome (GOLD analysis project Ga0137409, IMG submission 122059) | Vadose zone soil fungal communities from Angelo Coast Range Reserve, California, USA - CZODoug1_16fungal (Hybrid Assembly) | ecosystem: Environmental > Terrestrial > Soil > Vadose zone... | reverse complement strand
TTGTGGGGCCCGACCTTATCCCCCGTTATCTTTCCGTTTGTCAGGATCGCCAAGAAGGCATCGACGGCGTCGTCGGTGAGTGCCCGTCCATTCTCCGGGAAGGATGCCGCGCGAGCGGGGTCATAGAAGAGAATCTCCGGCAGCATTGTCCCTGCGACCCGCATTGCCTCCTGCGGCGCATAACCACCCGTGTGCTCGAGCGCGTGCGCGAAGGCGGCGAGGAAACGGACATCGTCTTTCGGTTCGCCAGCGAGGTACGCAGCTCTCTCAGTCTCTGAAAGACCCAGGACGAGGAAGAGTTGCGCGGGCCGCGCGCCACGCTCCGCCTGGACCCAACCTCCACGCGCGCCTTCCGCCCGCACGAGCGTGCGGTGCCATAGACCGACCGGTTTCGGACCTAGTGCGGAGTTGGGTACTTCCAGCACGATGCTGCACACGTCTATATCGGCGAAGAAATCATCTCCGGTAAATTGAAAGTTGTCCAAAGCGCCCCGCCTGTCGAAGAAGAAGGGATCGCTCCGCCAACCCGCGAAGAAGCGATAGTCGCCGGCGTTCGTCACCCACGCCTCCGAGCCCGTTGAGACCCGCGCGCCCTCGACGATAATCTGTCCGCCATCGCCGGTCCCGGCTGCCTGTAAGCCTTCAACACGGCGCAGCGTCGCTCTCTGCGCGCCTCCTTCGGAGGACGAGAAGCACACGCGGTACGCGATGTCAGCGACGGCATCGCCATCCGTGTCAACTTTGAGTTCGTACAGCGCCATGGGTGCGAAGGGCTCGGTGATGGTCGGCCCCGGCGGGTTCTCGCCCACGGAGGGGTGCACGTTCATGACTAGGATCGACTTGCCAGTGTCCCCCGGCTTGGGAAAGGCATACAGATCGGTGAGGTCCAAGCGGGCGTCCCCGAGAGGGAATCCCCATTCGGGGCCAGAGTAATGATGCGACACGGATTAAACTCCCCGGTTAGTGCCAAGCAGCCCCTTTTGGGGCGGTAGAAAAGCGTGCCAGGCTCGGCGCTTGCACGATTCGGTGTTCCGTTGACCTCCTTCATCGTCCGCTCCCGCGGCGCAACTCGATGCCGGAATCTACACATTGCGATTAAAGCGGAAGGCCGGCGACAGATCCATTGGACGATGGTGTCGAGATGCCTTCGCATTCTTTGACGTTTGTTGCTCGAATAATCGTCGCGATGCGAGACGCACGCCGCCGGAGGCACTGACGGCTTGGTCGGTGTCCGTAACGTCTCATTTCGACGCTCAGTGCGAAAGCCTCATCCAGCGCTTGCCGATACGGATTCGGCTTGATCGAAGTGCTGCAGGCCTCGGAGGCCGCGGCTCGTCCACCAAAGGCGAAGCGCAGCAAGTAATTCGCCGCGCGCGGTTCTTGCGGAAATTATCAAGGTATTCAGTATCCCGACCGTGCCAAACAGTCCGCCATAGCCTCGGCAAAAGCTTACAGGGCTTCTTCATGCTATCGGTCGATACCATAGTGCAATAGATTCGCATCCATGCTTTTGGTCTGATCGCATCTGTATGTCGCACTCGATTAAATCGAAGACGCATTGGCCGGCGTCAGGTAACGGCTGATCCTTGAGGAGAAACGGACATGTTCAAGCTATTGCTTATTTCGTTGATGCTGCCTTGTATGGCGATGGCACAGGGAACCGAACAGAAGACGGTAGTGCTGATCCATGGTGCGTTCGCGGATGGGTCAAGTTGGGACAAGGTGATCCCAATCCTCCAGGCTAAAGGCCTGAAGGTTGTCTCCGTGCAGAATCCCCTGACCTCGCTTGCCGATGACGTCGCGGCGGGCAAGCGTGTCATCGACGAGCAGAGCGGTCCCGTGATCCTGGTCGGTCATTCGTGGGGCGGCACCGTGATCACGCAATTGGGCGACGACGCAAAAGTCGCAGCACTGGTCTATGTGGCTGGGTTCGCGCCGGACGTTGGCGAGTCGTCGAACGACCTCGGCAAGGGAGGCCCGTCTCCTCCCGGCACACAGCTCTTTCGACCCACTGATTTCGTCCGTCTCCACACGCCAGGAAAAACAGCACGTGGAACTGAGTTGCTGCGTTCTTTCGAGAAGTGCGGCACTTCGCTTGAGCGCTTCGTCGCTTCGCATTCGCTCAATGGCGGCGCTCGCGACGAGGCTGAACTGCGGGATGAGTGTGGAGTCACAATGGGTGACGTCGGGGTTGCTCTCGCGCTGATAGACGGCAAAGATACCGAGCGGCTCCCCGGTTAGCGATAGAATCGGCGAAACCTCATGCGACCTGAGGCCGGGTGCAGCGGCCGCGGCCGCAAGCTGCTTCATGTAAATGGCGGGCAAACCAAACCCAGCGGCGTTTCGCACTCTCCCACCGGTGCGGTCAAGAAGAAGGACACTGCTGGAGTATCCCTTGACGGTGGCGTCGAAAAGCTTACACAGGGTGGTGAGAACCACGGGCAGCGGACGTCCCTGCCGAATCAGTCCGCCGACCCTTGCACCGATTTCGGCGATGCCAGGCCCCACCCACGTTGCTGCTCGGTCCTCTGCCGCGGCGCTATTTCCGGCTTCGCGATGACGTGGAGGCAGTAAATCAATATGCCGCCCCGATGAACCGCCGCAGTCGGCGACTTGGTCGCATTTTCGCCGATCTACGCTCAATTTAGCTTCGCGTCCGGTGTGATCTCAGGGTGCCAATTTCGAAGATGCTCTCTAGCACGACACACACACCTACCGGGAGGCTCGCCATGCCGAAGACCAGGCGGGTCGATGTCTTGTCAGCTCCGAATACGTTGACCAGCAATTCCGATGCCGCGTCCGCGACCTTCGGATGCTCACGGAATTCGGAAGTCGTAGCTAGTTGCCCATCGGGCGGGGCGCCCGACCCCGAGGAAATGAAGCGGGAGAGGCAGAGGCGACTACGGCGCAGGCTTGGGGTTATGATCGGGGCGGTGTCGGGAACGAGGTCGGCTTGTCCTTGGTGCTGTGAGCCCGTTAGCTAGTTGGATCCGAGACCCTTCGAGCACCCCGAATTGTTGCCACGAGTGGTTGCGCTCCGGAGCACGAATACTAGAGTTCGATAACGAGGGTTTCTCCTGACACCAGATCATCGTCCTAATCATTCTGGAGTGTCTATGGAAGTGTTATATCCGCGTTGTGCCGGACTCGACGTTCATAAAGACAGCGTGGTGGCGCGTATCCGCTGTGTTTCTCAGCCACTGCACGACGAGGTGCAGACTTTTGCGACGACCACCTCGGCACTGATGGAGCTCAACGAGTGGTTGGGCACGCATGGAGTCACCCATGTAGCGATGGAGGCGACGGGGGTGTATTGGAAACCGGTCTGGCATCTGCTGGAGGGTGACTTTGAGCTGGTGCTCGCTAACGCTCAGCACATTCGCAATGTTCCAGGACGCAAGACTGATGTGAATGATGCGGCCTGGATCGCCGATTTGCTGGCGCATGGCTTAATTCGCTCGAGCTTCGTGCCCCCCGCACCCATTCAGGAGTTGCGGGACCTTACCCGCACGCGCAAGCAGCTCGTACGAGAGATCTCGCAGCACTCTTCGCGCATTCAGAAGGTTCTGGAGGATGCGAATCTGAAACTCGGCAGCGTGCTGTCGGATGTGCTGGGCAAGAGCGGCCGGGCCATCCTGCAGGCGCTCGTGGACGGAGAGAGCGATCCGGAAAAACTCGCCGATCTGGCTCTGGGCCACGCCCGCAAGAAACGTGCTGAGTTAATCGAGGCTCTGCACGGGCGTATCCGCGATCATCACCGCGGGCTGCTGAGGGTGCATCTGGACCTGGTGACCGCTTTGCATCACGCGATGGCGGAGCTGGATGCGGCTGTGGGAAAAGCCTTGGCGTCACTTCACGAGAGCGCTCGGCTGCTGACCACGATACCCGGCGTCAGTGATGTGACCGCTCAGGTTATCGTGGCCGAGGTCGGCGTGGATATGACGCGCTTTGCATCGGATGCACACCTGCGCTCCTGGGCTGGCCTGTGTCCGCGCAACGATGAGAGCGCCGGCAAACGGCGCTCGACCCGCGTGCGCAAAGGTGCCCCGTGGCTCAAGACCACCCTCGTGACTGCCGCCTGGGCTGCGGTGCGTGTGAAAGACTCCTACTTGCAGGCTCAGTTCCATCGCCTGCGCGCGCGTCGCGGTGCCAAAAAAGCCATCCTGGCGGTCGCCGCCTCCATGCTCACCGCCGCCTATCACATGCTCAAAAAGGGCGTCGAGTACCAAGACTTAGGCGCTGAGCATTTCGGCCGCCGCGACCGCGACAAGATGATCCAACGCCTCGTCCGACGGATCAATGACCTGGGCTGTCAGGTCCAACTGCTCCCGCAGGCTGCCTGAGAAAGACTCACAGAGCCTGAAATCTGAAAGATCCGGAGTCAGAGCTTCATACTAGGTAGTCGCCGGCGAAACCTCGCGAGCGACGCGCTTTGAGTTACTAATTTCCGCCACGCGCAAGTCATGGGCCGTCTGCAGGTTTAGCCAGGAGCGTGCATCACCACCAAAATAGCGGGCGAGTCTCATGGCGGTGTCCGCGCTCACGCCACGGCGCCCGCGCACAACGTCGTTGATCCGCGGCGTCGGCACGCGCAGTGCCTTGGCGAGTGCATTGGCGCTCATGCCAAGCGGCTTGAGAAAATCCTCCAGAAGCACTTCACCCGGATGAACTGGTCGCATACCATTCTTGAACATCTCAGTCACCATTAGTGGTAATCCACGATCTCAACATCTGTCGGCCCTTCTGCCGTCCAGCGAAAGCAAAGGCGGTATTGGTCATTGATTCGAATACTGTATTGACCGGTTCGGTCTCCAGCTAGCGTCTCTAGTCGATTGCCGGGAGGCGAGCGCAAGAATTCCAATGTCTGCGCAGCATCAAGCTGAGCCAGCTTGCGCGTTGCAACGCGGTTCACATTGGCAAAGCGTTTGCATTTTCCGGTCTCGAACAAGGCCCGAGTATCTTTGCACCGGAACCCCTTAATCATTTGCAAAGCGTATAACGCTTAACGTTATACGTCAAATAGTTGACGGCCCTGCAATGCGCACAAGGGGCGCGAAATTTGTGCTATTCAATTTGGTCAATAGCACAGCACTGAGAAAAACCGCGTCTAAGTTCTTGATTTTAGTGCGCCCGGACGGATTCGAACCGCCGACCCCCTGGTTCGAAGCCAGGTGCTCTATCCAGCTGAGCTACGGGCGCGCCGGGCGGCAGTGTAGCGTTTGTCGGCAATTTAGGCGACGTCGCCCTGCCCGGCGAGTTGACGCAGGCGCAGTTCCTCGAGGTCGAGTTCCGTTTCAATGGCGTGGAGAATCGAGTCGTGGATCTTGCCCGTCCGGTGCAGATTCACCAAGTCGGTCCGGCCGGCGGCAACCGCCGCGAGCGCTGCCGTGAAGTGTTCCTGGCGCCGCTCCACGAATTCGTGTCCGTGGTCTCGAACCCGGGTCGTGATGCGAACGCGGTTGCGATATTCATCGATGAGTTGCGGATGCTGAGGCTGACCACCGTCGCCGGTAAGCGCCTCGAGGGCACTGAGTGCCGCAGAAGCCACATGCGCGCGCGTGGCGCTTTCGCTCAGCATTGATGTTTGCTCGCTAACGGCGGCGGGCTTGACGAACCATCGGATCAACAGGCCGAGAGTCGAACCCTGAACCAAGACAGTGGCGGCAATCACGCCGAAAGTCGCGAATAGCACCACGTCGCGGCCGGGAAAATCATGCGGCAATGACAGCGCTGCGGCCATGCTCACCACGCCGCGCATGCCGGCCCATCCAATGACGAGGATGCTCGATGCCGGCGGCGCCGGATCGCGCCGGCGCAGCGCTGGCGACAGCCATCGCGGTAAGTAAACGCCGGGAAACACCCACAGCAATCGCGAAATCACCACGGTGGCGATCACCGCCAGCGTCACGGGACCGGCGGCTTCGAGTGCCGGCTGCAACCCGCCGAAGCGGTCCAACACACCGCGCAGCGACAATCCGATCAGCACGAATACCAGCGATTCGAATATGGCAACGATGAAGCGCCAGACCGCCCGCGCTTCGGTACGGCCCCGCGCCGTGACCGTGGTGTGCTGGTGCCATCCCGTCACGAGACCGGAACTCACCACCGCGAGCACTCCGGAAATGCCGACCCGGTCGGCCGCGATGTAGGTGAACCAGGCCGCCAGAAAGCTGATGAGCACCACCTCGTGTGGCGTCTTGCGGCGCTCGAATACCCACGAGATCAGCCGTCCGACGGCGAGTCCGAAAGCGATTCCGCCGCAGCCCAGCCATACGAATGAGGCGGCGGCCGCGCCCCAATGGAAGGAGCCGGTCAGCACCGCCGCCACCGCCAGCCGGTAGAGCAGCAGCCCGGACGCGTCGTTCACCAGACTCTCGCCCTCGAGTATGGTGACGATGCGCCGGGGAAGCGGCAATCCGTGCAAGATCGCCTTTGCCGCAACGGCATCCGGCGGCGACACGATGGCGCCCAGCGCGAAACAAGCGCCCCACGGCAACGCCGGCACCCATTGCTTGGTCACCCAACCCACCAACAGCGTGCTAAAGGTCACGGCCCCAATGGCGAGCAGGACGATGGGACGCAACTCGGCGCGAAAGTCTCGCCACACGGTGAAATAGGCGCTGGCCAGCAGGAGAGGCGGCAGGAACAGCACCATGATGAGATCGGGATCGAGTTCCACCGAGGGCGTACCGGGCACCGCCGCGAGCACCATGCCGCCGACCACCAGGGTGGCCGCCGGCGGAAGCGGCAGGCGCCGGCCAATGATCGGCAATACCAGCGCAATCGCCAGCAGCCCGAGGATCAGTTCAAAGGACTCGAGCGGATTCATTCCGGAACCTTGAGGGGCAGTCGCGGTGCATGCGGCGGAATTCTACTGGAGACTGAAAACGCGGCTGGAAAATGGTCCTGCCGGGCGGCGAATGGCCGTCCGGGGAACCAATCGCCTGAAGTTGTGGTCCAAATTGAGACATAAAATCATGCACTTGCGCGCGCTTCCGGGAACGCTGGCGGGCGTTCAGCCTTGGCCGTAAGATCGCAGACGCCCCAATAAACATTTGCACCAAACATTTGCACCGATAAAATAGAGGACTTCCGATGAAGGCTTGGATACCGCTTACGCTCGTTTTTTGCCTCGGCTTCGCTGCCCACTCGCAGGCTGACTGCACCTATCCGCGCGCACCCGATGCCCCGCCCGATGGCGCGACGGCGACGAAGGATCAAATGATTGCGGCGAAAACGGACTTCACCCGCTACAACACCGAGATGAATGCGTATCTCGAATGCATCAAGCTCGAAATGGACGCGGCCACGCCGAAGGATCCGAAGAAACTGTCGGCGGACGAGAAGAAGAAGGCCGACGAACAGCAAAAGATATTGGTGCAGAAAAACAACGCGGCCGTTGACGAATTACAGGCCAACGTCGGGCGATTCAACGAACAATTGAAGGCGTTCAAGGCGAAGAGTCAGGAATCCAAGTAACTTAAGCGCGGCGAATTCCCTTCGCCGCGTCCTTTGGAAAATTATGCAGGCTGGTACGCTCATTACTCCGCGTCTGGCCGAAGAGGCGATCAACTCTCGGCTGACGTGCTTGCCCATCGAATCATTGCCCTTGACGCAGTGCGTCGGTGGAACGCTGCGTGAGAACATCTATGCCGAGCGGGATGCCCCGCCGTACGACCGCGTCTTTATGGATGGCATCGCGGTCGACAGCGAGCAACTGCGCCGCGGACAGCGCCGCTTCCGTATACAAGCCACACAGGCGGCCGGTTCGCCCGCTTTGAAGCTGGCCTCCGGCGAAAACGCCATCGAGGTGATGACCGGATCGGTGCTTCCCGTCGCGGCTGACTGCGTGATTCCCGTCGAGCAATACGACGTCGCGGACGGCGTCGTGTCGTTGAAGTCGGCCGTTGCCGCGGCGCCTTATCACAATGTCCATCGGCGCGGCAGCGACAGCCGTCAGGGGGCGCTGCTGCTGAAGTCCGGAACCCTGTTGCGCGCTCCCGAGATCGCTGTGGCCGCATCGGCCGGGATGGCCCGAGTTCGGGTGAGCAGCCAACCGGCCGTCATGATCGTCTCCACCGGCGACGAACTCGTGGAACCGGGCGATCCCATCGCCGACTATCAGGTGCGCCGTTCGAATGCATACGCCTGCGCGGCCACCCTGCGAAAACGCGGCTTCGCGCGGGTCGGCGATGACCATCTATTGGACGACGAGGAAATCCTGCGCGAGCGTCTCGCGCTGCATTTGACCACCCATGAAGTGGTGATCCTGAGCGGCGGCGTCTCCATGGGCAAGTTCGATCTCGTTCCCAAGGTGCTCGTGCAGCTGGGCGTACAGGAAGTGTTTCACAACGTGGCCCAGCGCCCCGGCAGAGGGGTTCCGTCACACGGGGCCCAGGGAGCGGGGCACATCGCATTCGCCATGCCCGTCGCCGACCTCGATCGGTGGCGCGAGCACTTTCAGGCAAGCGGTGTCCCCATCGAGATGGAAGTGGCGTGGCCGGAAGGCGGACGCTCGATCTACGTGCGTGATCCCGCAGGAAACAGCGTTGAGCTGGCGCCACCGACGATCTGGGGCGGCGGCTGGAAGTTCTGATTTCCGGCCGGAGCGCCACGTTGACGCTGCTCCTAGCTCACTTCCCCACCCTCTCAGCAGCCTCCAGCGCTGGGTCCCGGCCAGCGGCATAGTCCGCGAACGTCAACGGCGCGGGTATGTTCACCTCAATGAACTCGCGAGTATCGCGCGGATCCGATTGTTGCCAGTACAGGCTGGAGACCCGCACCGTCAAGTGGCTGTTCGGCAGCATGATCTTCTTGGAGTCTCCATAGACATTTCCCCGCGAGGCGCTTGGCTCGCCAACGAATACGACGTCCGCGAAATTCTCGAGCTCGTTGATGAGCATCTGAGCCGCGGACCAGGTGCGCCGGCCGGTGATCACCACGAGCCTCCCGGGCACGTCGTAGCGCGACTTGATCAGGCTCCGCACGATGTCGCGATTCCACGAGCCGTCACCTCCGCCATTGAGCCGCAGGTCCAGGACGAAGTGCTCCGCTCCCGACGATTCGGCGGCGGCGAGAGCGCGCGTAAAGAAAACGCGAAGCGAGTCCTCCGGTTTTTGCTGGATTGCGTTAAGCTGACAGTAGAGTGAGCGAGCCCGCGGCAGGTAGCGATACCAGTACTTGTTCTGCGGATCGGTCAGCCAGAGCGGCTGGGGCGCGTGATCCCGAGCGTCCACCCATCCCGGGCGCCCCATCCAAGTGAGGTCGGTCTCTCCTGTGAACATCGGAAAGCGGCCCGCCGCGGAGAGAGACATCTCGCGCCGGTCCGTCGCCGTCTCGAGGCGGAGAGTGGCCCGAGTCGGATCGGCTGTGAGCCCGACTGCGTGCAATATCTCCGGCATGGTTAGCAAGACAGGCGCCCAGGCCCTCAAGCCCATCTTATTGTCGCGGCTAATCAGCGGACGGACCCGCGCGAGTGCCGCCTCCACTGGCAGGCCGCCGACGCCCACGACGCGTGCCCCCAGCAACGCCGCCTGCGCGTCCGTCGCCGCGCGCACGAAGATGCCATCCTCGAACCAGTACAGGGCCACGGGCAGCTGGTGGAAGACGGCCGAAGAGTCGCGCCATGGGCTTACATTGGTATGCCCGTCGCCGACGAGCGCGCACAGTTTCTGTAACTCCACGATGACCTGATGCCGCGCGATACGCGGCAGGGTTTGATCGATCGCCTGGAGCGCGCTGTCGAACTGCGCACGAGTCATGACGTGAAACAGGTTCGCGTGCCGGGCGGGCATTTCCGCGCGGAGAACGGCGAGATCCTCGCGCCAGCCGCGGACTTCAGCGGGGTCGAGAGGGGAGGTGGATTGGGCTTGGGCGTTAGGAGCGGCCAGGGACAGAAGGACAGCCGCTAGAACGGCCGCGTTTGCCGAGAATCCGAGGAAGCGCAGGAGAACCTCCGGTTCGATGTAGGCCGTCCAGTTTGATGGGTCATGAACCGCAAAGGTTGGAAGTTGACCGGGAATGGTGCGCCGCCTAGGAACCGAACCTAGAACTACTGAGGAGTCGCTTCCCGCGATGTCACGAACCGGCACGAATTGTCGCGAAATGTAACGAAGACTAACATTGACGCGCTCCGACCAGGTCAAGGGCGTGGCCGTCCGGGAAACGATCACCTGCAACCGTAGCCGTTGCGCGGAGCAGGGCTGGCGTCTAGCATGGCTTCGCGTCACAGTTGAAGCGGAGCGCTAGATGTCGGCTGTCCGAGAAGGAGGAATCTAGCCATGCATCCTGAACTAGCTCTCGATCAGACGAAGGTGGACCAGTTCGTCGGCAAGGTGTTGACCGACACGAGTGCGACATTCACGACACTACTTGCTGTCATCGGAGATCGCCTCGGCCTCTTCAAGGACCTCGCCGCGAACGGCCCCGCCACAAGCGAGGCGTTGGCATCGCGCACTGGCGTAGATGAACGCTATGCGCGCGAGTGGTTGGGTGGGATGGCCACGGCAGGCTACGTCAGCTACGATCCCGCAACTCGACATTTCACGCTACCGCCCGAACACGCGCCCGCTCTGGCGCAGGAAGGGGGACCATTCTTCTTTGGCGGTGTACACCAGATGATCCCATCTATGGCTGGGATCCTCGACCAGGTCACAGAATCGTTTCGGAACGGTGGCGGCGTTCCGCAGTCGGCCTATGACAAACACCTTTGGGACGGCATGGAGCGGTTCACCAACGGCTGGTTCGAGAACTTGCTCGTGCAGCAATGGATCCCCGCGATGCCGGACGTTCAACAGAAGCTCCAGAAAGGCGTCGGCGTGGCCGACGTGGGCTGTGGCCGGGGGCGCGCGGTCATCAAGTTGGCGCAGGCGTTCCCGAACTCACGCTATGTCGGCTATGACGTCTTTGGGCCGTCCGTGGAGCGCGCACAGGCGAACGCGAAGGCAGCCGGAGTTGGCAATCGGGTTACCTTTGAACAGCTCGACGCCGGCGGTCGGATTCCAAAGCGGTACGACATCATAACGACATTCGATGTCGTTCATGACGCTGTCGATCCGCTCGGGCTGCTGCGGGCGATACGCAAATCGCTGGAGCCTGACGGCGTGTATGTGTGCCTGGACATCAACTGCTCAGATAAACTCGAAGAAAATGCTGGTCCCCTCGGCGCGATGTTTCACGGATTCAGCGTCTTCTACTGCATGACGACGTCTTTGGCGAAGGGCGGCGCGGGGCTGGGAACTGTAGGATTCCATGAGCCCAAAGTACGTGACTTGTGTGCAAAGGCTGGCTTCAGCGGCGTCCGGCGTCTGCCACTAGACAACCCTTTCAACAACGTGTACGAGGTCAGGCCCTGACGGCCGACGTCTAACAACCGGATGGACCCAGCGGCCGCTCCACTTGGGCATCAGGAACCTAGGGTCACGACTAGCCAAATGTAGCACTTTGAGGACGAGCTGGCGGTCGTCGTTTCCGGGAAACGCGACAGCTATGAGATCGTTGAGCTAGAATGGTGCGCCGTTCTAGGAATCGAACCTAGTATGGCCCTGTGGGCATGCCGGGTGCTAGCGCCCCACGTTCCAGAAGGCGGCATTAGTCTTTCAAAGACACTGCACATCGTCCCGTCGGTTTCTTTCGCAATGCGTCGCCACGGGCCGGGTCGGCGAGAGGGCGCGATGAAGATGAAACGATACGTCAGAGTTCTGTCGCTGTTCCTCGTTCTCGGCCTCACAGGCTTTGGGTCCAGCGGGCACGCGGAGAAGAGCGCAACTCTCGATCCACGGCTCGGTGACTTCCTCGAATTCGTCATCAAGGATCCCGCGGTATTGGAGAGGGAGAAGGAGGATTACGCGTCGCGTGGAGTGACGTTCGAAGTCTTCATCTACGCGGTCTACACGGGAGCCGTGAAGATCGATGACGCGCCGGACAACGAGGAGGCAAGACGGCTCGGCCCCAATCCAGGAGCCCTGGCTCAACTCGGGCAATACCTCGAGGAGCAACGCCCCGAACTGTCCGCGAAGCTGTTGGACCAGATGGCCGAGTTCTACTCCGTGAAATCCAACCAAACCTTCATGCGCGGTATGTTTCTCGAGTCGGTTCGCGGGCTGACCAC
>Ga0137409_10006522_pt1 | contig 12109 bp, 10 predicted proteins | sample CZODoug1_16funga_FD_122059 | JGI IMG/M metagenome (GOLD analysis project Ga0137409, IMG submission 122059) | Vadose zone soil fungal communities from Angelo Coast Range Reserve, California, USA - CZODoug1_16fungal (Hybrid Assembly) | ecosystem: Environmental > Terrestrial > Soil > Vadose zone... | reverse complement strand
CGGCGGAGGATTCTTGCTGCGGGAGAGATGCGCGAACTCGGCACGTCTTCAAAAGAATTGCATCGGGAAGCGGGAAAGTTTGCGGCGAAGACCGGCAGGCTCGATTGGATTATCGGTGTCTCAGGCGATGCTGCAGAGATTGTAAATGGCGCAGTGGCGTCCGGTTTTTCGCCGGATCAAACCAAATTTTTCGAAACGCCGGAAGCAGCGGCGGAATTTCTGGGAGGGATCATAGTTTCGGGCGACCTGTTACTGGTGAAAGGGTCGCGGGGAGTGAAGATGGAGCGCATCGTTGAATCGTTGATCGCCCAGCATTCCGCCCCGGGTGAATTTTCAGGAGAGGAGATACGGCACTAGGATGCTCTACTATCTTCTCTACCACGTCTTGCAGCGCTACTTCAGCCCGCTGAATGTTTTTCGCTACATCACCGTGCGCACGGTCTACGCGAGCCTCACGGCAATGTTTCTAGCGCTGGTTTTTGGGCCGTGGCTCATTCGCCATTTACGGGAATTGCAGATCGGCCAGTTTATCCGCGAGGAGGGCCCCGAAGAACACAAGAAGAAAGCCGGGACGCCGACGATGGGGGGCGTACTCATTGTTCTATCCACCGCCGTGCCGGTTCTTCTTTGGGCCGATCTTACAAATCCATTTATCCTGCTTTCGCTGTTCGCTCTTTTCGGTTTCGCCATCATCGGGTTCATCGATGACTACGCAAAGGTGTCGAAGCAGCGCAATCTAGGGCTCACCGCGAAGAAAAAGATCTATTTTCAAATCCTGGTCAGCCTTGGCGTTGGGATTTCCTTGCTGATTCTCGCTACGCGATATGCGTATTCGACTCAGCTCATGATTCCATTTCTAAAGCGGCTGCATCCGGATCTCGTGATCCATTCGCTCATCGGGGTGAAACATTTTTGGCCGCTCGCATTTGTTCCTTTCCTGTTCTTTGTGTGTGTGGTCATTGTCGGCTCGTCAAATGCCGTGAACTTGACGGATGGTCTCGACGGTCTTGCGATTGGCTGCACGGTGATAGCGGCGGGAGCGCTGACCGTGCTGACTTACGTGAGCAGCAACTCACGATGGGCTTCTTACCTCGAGATTCAGTACATCCCCCGCGTTGGAGAACTCACCGTGTTTTGCGGAGCGCTGGTCGGCGCTTCGCTTGGTTTCCTCTGGTACAACGCACACCCGGCGGAAATTTTCATGGGCGACGTGGGTTCGTTGTCGCTGGGGGGGACGCTCGGCACCGTAGCGGTGATTATCAAGCAGGAGGTTCTGCTCTTTTTTGTCGGCGGGATTTTTGTGATTGAAGCGCTCTCCGTGATTCTGCAGGTGGGATCGTTCAAGCTGCGGGGAAAGCGCATCTTCCGCATGGCGCCGATTCATCACCATTTCGAATTGATGGGCTGGAGCGAATCGAAGGTAATTGTGCGATTTTGGATTGCGGCGCTGGTTTTTGCGCTGTTTGCGCTGACGACACTGAAATTGAGGTAGCGGGACATTTTGTACAAAGGATTTTGCGACAGAGATGGCAAATCCGTTCGAGTTGCGAGGCAAGCGCGTGCTGGTCGTGGGACTGGCAAGGACTGGTGTGGCAACGGCGGAATTCTGCGCGACGCGCGGTGCTAGGGTGACGGGCACAGATGCGCGATCGGAAAGCGAAATTGCTGAAGCGGCCAAATCCTTGCGCGCTGCGGGGGTCCATCTGGAGCTGGGTGGCCACAATGAAAAAACGTTTCTGGATCAGGATTTGATTGTTGCCAGTCCCGGCGTGCCGGCTGACGCTCCGTTGCTGCAAGCGGCCCGGGCGAAGGGCGTCACGATTTGGAGCGAGATCGAACTGGCGGATCGCTTCTTAAAGGGGTGCATGATCGGCATCACGGGTTCGAACGGCAAGACGACGACGACTTCGTTGATCGCACATATCTTGAAGACCGCGGGAATTCCGACGATTCTCGCTGGGAATATCGGTACGCCTCTGATTTCGCAGGTCGAGCAGACTAACGACAAAACAACTACCGTGGTTGAGCTGAGCAGTTTTCAACTCGAGTTAATCGATACCTTTCGTGCCGACATCAGTGTATTTCTGAATCTCACGCCGGACCATCTCGATCGCCACCGCACGCTGGAAGCCTATGGCGCCGCGAAAGCGCGCATCTTTGAAAATCAGACGGAGTCGGACAGCGCTGTAGTGAATGCGGATGACCCGGCAACCAGAACTTTCGCGCCTACAAAGCCGCAGGTCTTTTGGTTCAGCCGGAAACAGAGCGTCGCCCAGGGAGCCTTTGCTCTTGAGAATGAAATCCTGTTTCGTCAGGACGGAAAGGACGAGGTCGTCCTCAGGTTGGAGGACATTCCGCTGACTGGTGCGCACAACGTAGAGAATGTCCTGGCGGCGGTGGCGGCAGCGCGCCTCGCGGGAGCGGAAGCGGCGGAGATCGCGAGGGGCGTGCGCTCGTTTGCGGGAGTGGAGCATCGTCTGGAGTTCGTTGCAGAGATCGGCGGCGTGCGCTACTACAACGATTCGAAAGCGACGAACGTTGACGCGACGTTGAAGGCACTCGATGCTTTCCCTGGGCGGATTCTCATCGTTCTGGGCGGGAAAGACAAAGGCAGCGATTACACCGTGCTGCAGAATCTGCTGCGGGAAAAAGCGATTCTTGCACTGCTGATAGGAGCGGCCTCGGAAAAAATTGAAAAGCAAATCACCGGCAGCGTGGCGATCGAGCGCGCGGGGACGATCGAACGCGCCGTGGAGATCGCTTCGCATGCGGCGCGGCCCGGAGACGTCGTGCTCCTCGCGCCAGCGTGCGCAAGTTTCGACCAGTTTGAAAACTACGAACACCGGGGCCGCGTCTTCAAGGATTTGGTGCATCAACTGGAGCGGCAAGCCGCGAGTACGAGTTCCGGGAGTAGGTGAACTGCTGTGCCGAGACGACTTGAGAATGATCGCTGGCTTTTCGGAGTGATGTTGGTGCTTTGCCTCTTCGGCGCGGTGATGATCTTGAGCGCCTCCGCAGTCACCGCGGAGCACCAGTACGGCCACTCTTCTATCTTTCTACTGCGGCAGGCGGCATGGCTCGTCATTGGATTGTTGGGAATGTTCGCGCTCATGCGCACCGACTATCGCAAGCTGCGAGAGCCGGCGGTGGTCTACCCGGTCGTGTGCATTGTGTTGCTCCTGCTGGTTGGGACTTTGTTCCTCGATAAGTCGCACGCAACGCATCGCTGGATCAGGTTTGGCCCCTTGGGAATCCAGCCTTCGGAGCTCGCAAAGCTTGCGGTCATTCTTTATTTGGCGTGGTTCCTTGACTTGAAGCGACGCTGTAAAGCCGGGATGGAATTCTGCAAGGAAGATTTTCTCCAGACAATCCTCCCCGCTGCCGGGCCCGTGTTGCTGTGCGTGGTACTGATTCTTTTACAGCCGGATTTGGGCACGTCCGTGGAAATCGTTCTTTTTGCCACCGCGATTCTCTACGTCGCGGGCCTTTCTTGGAAGTGGATCGCTGCCGGTGCACTGACCGCCATCCCGGTTCTCTACCTTTTGATCACACAAGTGTCGTACCGCCAGGCGCGGCTTATGGCTTTTCTCGATCCTGCTTCGGATCCGCAGGGCGCCGGCTTTCAACTCCTGCAGTCGCTCATTGCAGTGGGTTCCGGCGGATTTACAGGTGTGGGATTAATGGAGAGCAAGCAAAAGCTCTTCTACTTGCCAGAAGCGCACACCGATTTCATTTATGCCGTGATTTCTGAAGAGCTCGGCTTCATCGGTGCGACGATTGTGATCGCCCTCTTTGCCGTCTATGGCTGGCGCGGCATGCGCGCGGCGTTTGCCGCACCCGACGGGTTTGGGCGGCTGCTCGCGTTGGGTATCACGGCCATGGTGCTGAGCCAGGCGTTGATCAATTTCGCGGTGGTGCTCGGCATGGTGCCGACGAAAGGAATTCCGCTCCCATTCATCAGCTACGGCGGATCCAGTTTGCTCAGCATGCTGCTGGCCACCGGCGTGCTCCTGAATATTTCGCAGCAAGCAGCGGAAGCGTGAGGAGTGGACGCGCCAAAGTGAAATTGCTGATCGCCGGCGGTGGCACGGGCGGACACGTTTTCCCGGCGCTCGCGATTGCGCAGGAATGGCTTTCGAGAGGGAACGAGAGAGAAGTCGTGCTGGTAGGAACACAACGCGGAATTGAGATGAAACTGGTGCCGCAGGCCGGGCTGCCGCTGGAAACCTTGCGCGTGGCCGGATTGAAAGGCAAGGGTGGCACGACGCTATTGAAGAATTTGGCGATGCTCGTTCCCGCGATGCTGGATGCGCGCCGCGTGCTGCGGAAGCACAAACCTATCGCGGCATTTGGAGTCGGTGGCTACGCTGCGGGGCCGATGCTGCTCGCAGCGTGGCTCGGGCGAGTGCCGAATGTGATCTTCGAGCCAAATGCCGAACCGGGTTTCACGAACAAGGTGCTGGCGCGAATTTCGAAACGAATCGCGACCGGCTATGAAATTTCTGCACAAGCCTGGGGAGATAAGGCAATTGTTACCGGCTGTCCAGTACGACCGGAGTTTTTTTCAATCGCATCGCGCAAGCCGGAGAAACCATTTCGGCTGCTGGTTACCGGAGGCAGCCAGGGCGCGCTGCCGATCAACCGGGCGTTTGTGGATGCGATGGATCGCCTGGCGGCCCGGAAGAACGAGTTGGCCATCGTGCATCAGACCGGCGAACGCGACTATAATGCTGTGCGTACTGCATACGCGCGGCGCGAGATTCACGCGGAGGTGGTTCCCTTCCTGACGAACATGGCGGAACGCTTTGCCTGGGCAGACGTGATTGTTTGCCGAGCAGGAGCCATCACCGCAGCGGAAGTCGGAGCCGCGGGCCGAGCCGCCATCTTCATCCCCTTCGGAAGAGCAACCGACAGCCATCAATTGCGCAACGCTCTGGAAATGTCCCGCGCGGGCGCAGGCAGGCTCATCTCCGAAACGGAACTCACGGCCGAGAAATTGACCGCTGAGATTTTCACTCTGCTCGACAAGCCTCAGGAGATCGAAAAACTTTCTACTGCTGCACGCGGACTCGCCCGCCCCCATGCCGCGCGTGACATCGTCAATTTGATTGAAGAGGCCGCAAACGTGCAGGAAAGTCGGCAGAGGGCAAGGGCATGATGGTTTCCTTTCGCAATTTTCAGCGCATTCATCTGGTGGGCATCGGCGGCATCGGCATGAGCGGCATCGCCGAAGTGCTGCTCACGCTCGGCTATTCTGTTTCTGGATCGGATCTGAAACCTTCGACGATCACCGAGCGCTTGCAGAATCTCGGCGCGACAATTTTCGAGGGCCACAAAGCTTCGAACGCGGATGGCGCTCATGTCGTCGTGACCTCGTCCGCTGTGAAGGCGGACAATCCCGAAGTCATCGAAGCGCACAAATGCAAGATTCCGGTGATTCCCCGCGCGGAGATGCTCGCCGAGCTGATGCGATTGAAATACGGAATCGCTGTTGCCGGCGCGCACGGCAAGACTACGACAACTTCAATGGTCGCCTCGGTTCTGGCGGCAGCCCATCTTGACCCGACGTTCGTCGTCGGCGGGAGAGTGAATCAGGCGGGCACGACGGCGCGGCTAGGCAAGGGCGAATACTTTGTCGTGGAAGCCGACGAGAGCGATCGCAGCTTCCTGATGCTTGCGCCGGTCGTCGCCGTGGTAACGACGATTGACCGCGAGCACCTCGACCAATACACCTCGCTCCAGGACATTCAGGATGCCTTCATTCAGTTCGTGAACCGCGTGCCGTTTTACGGCGCCGCAATCCTGTGTACTGACGAGCCCAACGTGCAGGCCATAATTCCGAGCGTGAAGCGGCCGATCATCACTTATGGAACGTCGAGCCAAGCCGACCTGGTCATCAGCGACGTAAAGCTGGAGGGGCTCGACAGCGAATTCCGCCTTACCTATAAAGGCGATGATCTCGGTCTCTTCAAGCTGGCCCATCCGCCGGGCATGCACAATGTGCGCAACGCTGCGGCCGCGGCCGCCGTGGCGCTCTATTTGAACGTTGCATCCGACCTGATCCGCGAAGGCCTTGCCAAATTTGCCGGAGTGGGCCGCCGTTTTGACATCAAGGGCGTCGTGAATGACATCACCGTCGTTGATGACTACGGTCATCACCCCGTCGAGATTCGCGCCACGTTGGAAGCGGCTCGCGGCTGCAAATTCAATCGGCTGCTCGTTCTGTTTCAGCCGCATCGCTACACGCGCACGCAGCATCTCTGGGATGATTTTTGCCGTGCATTCAACCAAGCCGACGTCCTCGTATTGACCGACATCTACGCCGCCAGCGAAGCGCCCATCCCCGGCGTGACCAGCGAAGCGCTCGGCGACGCCATCCGCGAAGCCGGCCACAAAAACGTTCACTACTTCCGCTCGATGCAGGAAGGCATCGGCTTTTTGCTCAAGCAAGCGCGTCCCGGTGATGCCATTTTGACCATCGGGGCAGGCAGCGTCAGCCGCGCGAGCAACGAGCTCATGGTTTTACTCGGAACGGAGCATCCGACGCACCATGCGCATTAGCGATCCCAAAATCGTCGCCGGACTCACAACGCTCGACGTCGAGCTTCGCCATGGGACGTCTCTCGCGGAGCTGACTTCGCTCGGCATCGGCGGCACCACCGATCTGCTGCGCATCAACAAGCATGAGAGCATTCCGAGCCTCTTGCGGCTTCTCGACGAGAACCACGTTCCGCACAAGTTTTTGGGAGGCGGCTCGAATTTGCTCGTGGGCGACGGCGATTTGCCGTGGGTTGTCCTGCAACTCGTTTCTCCGGAGCCTGACATCGTTCTCGAAGGCAAATTAGCGCACGTTGACGCCTCGGCAGACCTCGGGCGCACCGTTACGTTCTGCGCGAAACATGATCTCGGCGGAATGGAGGGCTTGATCGGCGTCCCCGGCACCGTCGGCGGCGCCCTCCGCATGAACGCCGGAGCCTACGGCATGCAGATTGGCACTTACGTCCGCGAAGTGAAGGTCTACCGCGCCGCCCAACGCAAAATCGAAATCCTCCGGGGCCATCAAATTTCCTTCGAATACCGGCACACTTCTTTTGCGCCTGATGATATGATGCTCGCGGTGACATTGGAACTACCCTCCAAACCGTTCAAAGAAATCCTCGAAGGTATTCGTATCTGCAACGAAAAACGGCGATCCAGTCAGCCGCTGGGCCAGAAAAGTGCCGGCTGCATCTTCAAAAATCCTCCAGGCGCATCCGCCGGCCGCATGATTGACGAACTCGGACTCAAGGGGCTGACCGTCGGCGACGCCCGCGTAAATGACCGTCACGCCAATTTCTTCGTAAACGCAGGCAAAGCTTCCGCCAAAGACATGCTGGCGCTGATTGCCGATGTGCGCGAGCGCGTGCACAAGGCGTACGGGGTCGAGCTGGAGAACGAGGTGGTTCTTTGGAACGCGTAAAGGCCATGCATCGGAATGCGGCGGCGGCGGATGCCGATTCTTACCGGCCCGAGCTGATCGCTGACGACGAGCCACGCTATCTGCGTCGGCAAAAACCGGTTGAAATCCGCCGCAAGAAATTTTCCGGGCGGGGATGGCCGTTCTATCGCCGTGTGCTGGTTTTATCTTTCGTTGGAGTGGCGGGCATGGCGGGGGCCAGCTACGGGATGCGTTTTCTGCTGTATTCGCCCACGATGCTCCTCCTCAAGCCGGATCAGATTGAGCTGACCGGCAATCACATCGTGAGCCGCGAGGCCGTGCTGCAACAGTTTGTTCATGATCACAACCGCAGCGTCCTTCGCATTGCGCTGGACACACGCCGCGGCCAGATCGAGCAAATCCCCTGGGTCGAATCCGCCAGCGTGCAACGGATTCTGCCGAACCGGATTCGCGTCGAGCTGACTGAACGGACGCCGGTTGCCTTCGCACGCAATGGCAACGAGTTGGCGCTGATCGATGCGCATGGCGTCATCCTAGAAAGGCCCCGGGGTGAGGATCTGCGTTTTCCGATCGTCAGCGGCGTTTCAGAAGATGTGCCGCGCGACCAGCGCGAGAAACGCATGCAGGTCTACCAGGAGTTTACGAAGGGCATCGATCTCGTGCGCGCCGGGTCGTCCGAAGGCGTCAGCGAGCTCGATCTTTCGAATCCCAAGGATCTGCGAGTCGTGATGACCGGGCTTGCGGGTCCCACGGACTCGCAGGCCGTGACCATTCATTTCGGCGCGGGCGAGTTCACCGGCAAATACAAAATGCTGGTCGACAATTTTTCGCAATGGCAGGCGAACACCGGCCGCGTACAGTCCATCGATTTGCAGTATATGCGGCAAGTGGTCGTGAATACCGACACGAGCGTGGGCACGGCAGCCAAAAAAACAAGATAGATTCATCGCGGGAGCGGCGGCTTGGCGAAGAAAGACAAATACCTGGTGGGGCTGGACATCGGTAGCACGAAGACTACCGTTCTCATTGCCGAAGTCGAAGGCGAACTCGTGAAGTTTCTGGCACTCGGCGCTGCCGAGTCCAAGGGACTGCGCAAAGGTCTGATCGTTAACCTGGATGCCACCGTCAGCTCGATTCGCCGCGCCGTGGAAGAAGCCGAGAGCGTGGCGAACGTGCCCGTGGAAGAAGCGTTGATCGGCGTGGCCGGAAGCCACGTGCGCGGCGTCAACAGCCGCGCGGGAATCACTCTTGGAAACCGGCCGCGCGACATTGAGCGCGATGACGTGCGCCGCGCTGTGGATGCCGCCCGCAACATTACCCTTCCCGATGACCGCGAGGTTCTCCACGTCCTGCCCCACGAATTCCGGGTGGACGCGCAGGACGGGATTCGCGATGCCATCGGCATGGTCGGTCAGCGGCTGGAAGCTAACGTTCACTTGGTCACCTCGTCGGTGGCCGCCACGCAGAATCTTGTCACCGCCGCGAACCGGGCAGGCATTCTGATTAGCGACACGGTTCTGGAGCCGCTTGCCTCCGCGGAGTCCTCCCTCACGCAAGACGAGCGCGACCTCGGTTGTTGTTTGCTGGACATCGGCGGTGGCACCACCGAAGTGATCGTTTATGGCGGCGGCGTGGTCCGCCATACGAGCGCGGTTGCCATTGGCGGCGATCACTTCACCAATGATCTTGCCGTCGGGCTGCGCACGCCGATTCCCGAAGCGGAAAGAATCAAGCGCCGCCACGGCTGCGCTGCGTCCGCGTTCATGAAGGCCGATGGCCCGATCGAGATTGCCAGCGTTGGCGATCGTCCGCCGCGCACGATCTTCGCGCACATGCTGACCGACATCATCGAGCCGCGCGCCATGGAATTGCTCTCTCTCATTCGCGACGATTTACAGCGCGCCGGCCTTGACGGCCAGATTCCCGCCGGATTCGTTTTGGCGGGCGGCGGTGCGAGGCTGCATGGCTTGGATGAACTCGCCGAGCAGTCGTTCCACCTCCCAGTGCGCATCGCGGAACCGAAAGGATTGGCTGACCTGCCCGAACAGGTGGCGCGGCCGGAGTATGCAACAGTCGTCGGTCTTGTGTTGTACGGCGCGAAGGCGCGGCGCAACTCGCCGCAGCGCGCCGGAAATCTTGTATCCAAATTGAAGTCCATGTTCGCGGGCGCCTCGTGACCCTGCCCAGGAGCCGCCGGCGAACTGGAGAAGGTTGAGGAAAGCATGACAGCGAGAGACGCAGGAATCCGGATGAGCTTCAGCGAGGAGCTTCAGCCGGCCAAGATCAAAGTCATCGGCGTGGGCGGGGGCGGGTGCAACGCCGTGAATCGCATGATTCGCGCCAAGCTCGAGGGCGTCGAATTCATCACCGCGAATACCGATTTGCAGGCGCTCAAACTATCGCAGGCGCCCGTGAAATTGCAGCTTGGCGCGAAGCTCACCAAGGGTCTCGGCGCTGGCGCAAACCCCGAGGTCGGCCGCAAGGCTGCGCTCGAAGACACGGAGAAAATTATCGAAGCGCTCGAAGGCTCGGACATGATTTTCATCACAGCTGGCCTCGGCGGAGGCACGGGAAGCGGCGCGGCGCCCGTGGTCGCCTCGCTTGCGAGCGAGCTTGGCGCGCTAAGCGTGGCTGTGGTAACGAAACCCTTCGCCTTCGAAGGTAAGCGCCGCATGATGCAGGCCGAGCAGGCCCTTCAAGAACTCATTGGCGCCGTCGACACCGTCATCGTCATTCCCAACGAGCGCTTGATGGATACCGTCGAGCGCGGCACCAGCTTTTTCGATGCTTTTCGTATCGCTGATGACATCCTGCGTCAGGCGGTGCAAGGCATCTCGGATATCATTACTGTGCCCGGCATCATCAACCGCGACTTCGCGGACGTGAAAGCCATCATGCATGGCCAGGGCTACGCCGTGATGGGCACCGCTGTAGCCACCGGCACGAACCGCGCCGTGGACGCTGCGAACCGCGCCATTGCCAGCCCGCTCCTCGAAGACAATTCCATCCAGGGCGCGCAAGGCATCCTCATCAATATTTCCGGCAGCTCGAGCCTCACGCTGCACGAAGTTCACGAAGCTTCCAGCGTGATTCAGAAAGCTGCGCACGAAAACGCGAACATCATTTTCGGCGCTGTGCAGGATGACAACATGAAGGACACCATCAAGATCACCGTCATCGCCGCGGGCTTCAAGGACGCCAACAAGAAAAACTTACATCAGAAGCCGTCGTTCCTGCCGAAGACGTGGAAGGCGGGGCGAGAGATTACAGAAGAACCCGTGCATCATGCGACCACAAACGTTATTCATCAGGTGCAACAAAATGTCCGCGAGGTGAGCCACGATGTTCCAGCGGACGATTTGGATGTGCCGACGTTCCTCCGTCGCCAGGCGCAAAAAGCCTGAGGCAATTCTCACCAATTGTTTTCAGGGGCGTTCGCCGAGGCGGGCGCCCTTGTTGTTTTGATTTTAGAAAACTGCTAAGGCAGGCTCGCGAGCTGCTCCGTCAACTTCCTCACTTCGGTTTCGAATTTCTGGTCCTCCTGGCTTCCGTAAGGAAGCACTGTACCCAGTCCGGAGTGAAATTCTCTCGCTCTCGTTTCCTTCACTACGCGAGCAATGTTGGAATCGCTGATGCCTGCGCCGGGCACGATGGTGATGCGGTTTCCGGCCGCTGCGACGAGTTTGGCCAGTATGGCAGCGCCTTCGAGAGCACTCTTGGCCCCACCGGACGTCAAAATCCTGCTCGCGCCGGTTTGCACGACATCTTCGAGCGCTTCCCGCAGATTCGCGCAATCGTCGAATGCGCGATGAAAGGTGGCTGGCAAAGGCCGCGCGATCGCAACGAGTTCACGCGTTCGCTCGATGTCCACCAAACGATCTTTTGTCAGGATGCCCAATACCACCCCGTCCATCCTTGCTCGCTTTGCCTCGGCAACGGAGCGCTTCATCTCCGCAGATTCGCCCTCCGAATAGACGAAGTCTCCCCCGCGCGGCCGGATGATCGCGAAGATGGGAATGTGAACCTGCTCGCGCACCGTTCGCATAGCCTCGATGCTGGGCGTAACTCCGCCGATACTCAAGTTTCCGCAGAGTTCGACACGATCCGCGCCGCCGCGCCGCGCGGCCAGCGCCGCCTCCAGTGTCTCGACGCTGATTTCCAGCAAGTATCTTTGCTTCACTTCTGCATTCCGGAAAAAAGATGCAAACGCGTCAGCGTGCCATGAAACCAATTCCAGAATATGCCTAGTAGTGCAGCAATGTTCCAGCCCCAGAGGAAGAGACGCATTTCCGATGGGCTGTAGGGCCGCTTTTTCCAGAGTACCGCCGCATCCAGCACGAACCACAAAGCGCCGATCGCCAGGAATCCCGCGATGATCCAGTCTCGAAAATAGAAGTACACCAAAGCCGTTTCGATGCTCAGGAGTCCCGCGATGAAAAGTTTAGCGGGCACTCGGCCGACCAGCGTCGCCGTCGTGCTTCGACCGCTCAAGCGATCCGGTTCGATGTCCATCACTTCACCGAACACGTGCGAATGCATCGCAAACAGTGCGCCAAATACGAATGCTTGCCAGGGGAGCTGCGGCGAGCCGTTGAGCCAGCTGCTCAAAACAAAAACGAGTAGATAGCTCGCTTGAATCAACACATCGAACGGAGAGCGTCCTTTCCATCC
>Ga0137409_10006521_pt1 | contig 12110 bp, 12 predicted proteins | sample CZODoug1_16funga_FD_122059 | JGI IMG/M metagenome (GOLD analysis project Ga0137409, IMG submission 122059) | Vadose zone soil fungal communities from Angelo Coast Range Reserve, California, USA - CZODoug1_16fungal (Hybrid Assembly) | ecosystem: Environmental > Terrestrial > Soil > Vadose zone... | reverse complement strand
CGCGAGCAACGGCACAACCGCGAGCGACTCGCCGGAATTGACCGGGCCAAAGACGACGCTCACTTTCTCTCTGTGTGCGAGCTCCGCCGCTCCGTTCACGGCCTTCATCGGATCGCTTTGGGTGTCGCGGACGATCAACTCGATCTGCCGGCCGTCGATGCCGCCGGCCGCGTTGATCTCCTGCACCGCGAGCTGGATTCCGCGATTGATCCCGATTCCGGTCGATGAAGAGGGCCCCGTCAGAGCGGGAAGATAGCCGATCATGATCGGCTCTTTTGCGGCGATCGCGGGCTTGGCGACGGTGCTCGCGATCGCGGCGGCGGCGGACGCCAGCGCTTGACGGCGGGTCAGCGGCATCTTGATTTCCTCCTTGCGTGTTCTCGATTCACTCCCGGACTTAGCGAGGTTTTCTTGGCGAGGTTTGTTTGATCTCGGATTTTTTTTGTTGTTCGAGGATTATAGCCTCGGCTTGATCGTTCGCATAGCGACGCCTTTCAAGGCTCAATCCGGAGTTTGGCGATCGTGTGATCCGTCATGCGCGCGGCTCATGATGCAGCGCATCATGCAAGGTTGATCGATTTGCATTTTCGCGGCATTTTCTTGGGTTCAGCCGGCTCGTTCGAGGGCAATGCCGGCCATCTGCGGCTTTCGCGCATAATGATTTTGTCACATGCTGAAGGCCGATCGTTCGTTGAGGGAGATGTGCAAAGTGAGTGACGGACTTCATGGCAGTGACGCGGCGCGGCCAAAGCTTTTCCAGCCATTGACGATCAGGGGGCTCACGCTGAAAAATCGCCTCGTGGTGCCGCCGATGGTGCACTATCGCTGCGATCCCGGAAACACCTGCGGCACGTTTCACGTCGTGCATCTCGGCCGCTATGCATTGGGAGGCTTCGGGCTGGTCTTCGTCGAGGCAACAGGGGTGGAGGAAACTGGCCTCATCAACGAACATGATCTCGGCATCTGGAACGACGCCCAGGTCGAAAGCTTCAAGCCGCTGATCGCCTTCATGAAGCGCCAGGATACGGCGATCGGCATTCAGCTTGCGCATGGCGGCCGCAAGTCGTCCTCGCAAACCGCCATGCAGGGCATGGGGCCGCTGACCGAGGAGAACCTGACAGCGGGCGCGAAGATCTGGCAGCCGGTGGGACCGACCGCCGAACCCGTCGCCAAGGGCTGGCTGACCCCACGGCAATTGACGACCGCCGAATGCAGGGCGATGGCCGGCATATGGGCGGCCGCGGCGCGAAACGCGGTCAAGGCGGGCTTCGATGTCATCGAAATCCACACGGCGCACGGCTATCTGCTCGCCTCGTTCCTGTCGCCGGTCTCGAACACGCGCAATGACGAATATGGCGGTGACCGGGCAGGGCGCATGCGGCTGCCGCTCGAGATCGTCGAGGCGGTGCGGCGCGAGATGCCGGCGTCGATGCCATTGTTTCTGCGGGTCTCATCCGTCGACGGCACCCAGGAGGGCTGGAATATGGATGATACGGTCGCGTTTGCGCGCGAGCTGAAAGTGCGCGGGGTGGATGTGATCGATTGTTCCTCGGGCGGCATTTCGGGTGCGGCGACCGCGGCGCAAGTGCCGCGCAGTCTCGGCTTCCAAGTGCCTTTCGCGGAACGGGTCCGCCAGGAAGCGGACATCGCCACGATGGCGGTTGGCATCATTCTCGAGGCGCAGCAGGCCGAGACCATCCTCGAGAAAGGTCAGGCCGACCTCATCGCGGTCGGCCGCCAGTCGCAGTACAATCCCAACATCGCGCATCACTGGGCGCACGATCTCGGCATCAACCGTCGTTTCGAGGATTGGTCACCGGAGTATGGCTGGTGGCTCGAGAAGCGGATCAAGACGCTGGAAGGCTTCGCCACCCTGACGGGCGCCGTCATACGTCGCTCGTGAGCGCCACAAGCGGGCGGCTCATCCGCCTTTCGGCGATCGTCCGCGGCGCAGCGGCCGCAGCGCGAATCATGCGCAGGCATATGCCGACAAGCGTCCGCTTGCGCCTCGCCTGGAGCACCCAATGGCGACGCCTCGCGGGCGGCGGCGTGCTTGCGCGACTCCTCGGAAAGCTGAATGATTTGTACCGTCGTCCCGGCGGACGGATGGGATCGCGGTGAGGGAGATCTGACATGTCGACGTTCGTCGCGCATGGCGCGTGCTTGTTATGGAAGTCGGAATTGATCTGGCTCAATGCCGTTTCCGACGCCCTGATCGCCGGCGCCTTCTTTGTGATCGCGTTCGTTCTGGCATTCTTCGCGTGGCGGCGCGGCCGCGATATGATGTCCGTGTTTCGCGGTGCGTTCTGGGCATTCGCGATCTTCCTTACGGTCTCCGGGGTGACCCGCCTGCTGTCGATCCTCACGCTGTGGGTGCCGGCCTACGGCATCGAGGGCGTTACCAAAGCCGTCCTGGCGCTGATCTCGGTCGGCATCAGCGCGGGATTGCTGGTGCTGCTGCCGCGGATCATGGTGCTGTCGACACGCGTTCAACTTCAGCAGGCCCTTGAGGCGCTCGAGGAGGAAATCAGGCAGCGCCGCAAGGCCGAGGCCATGGTCCAACGGTTTCGCGAGATCGAGGCCACCGAGTCCCAGGTCCGGCAGGCGCAGAAGATGGAAGCCATCGGCCAGCTCACCGGCGGCGTCGCCCACGACTTCAACAACATCCTCACCGTGATCACCGGAACCATCGAAATCCTCGGCGAGGCGGTCAAGGATCGTCCGCATCTCGCCCAGATCACCGCGATGATTAACGCCGCCGCATCAAGAGGGGCCGACCTGACCCAGCATCTCTTGGCCTTTGCCCGTCAACAGCCGCTGCAGCCGCGCAGCACCGACGTCAACGCCCTGGTCGTCGATGCGGCGCGGTTGCTACGACCGACGCTGGGTGAACAGATCGAAATCGATTCGATGCTGGCGCACGATTCCGCGCCGGCCCTGATTGACCCCAGTCAGCTCTCGACCGCGATCCTGAACCTCGCCCTGAATGCGCGTGACGCCATGCCGAACGGCGGCAAGCTGACGCTGGAGACCAAGAATGTGGTGCTCGACGAGAACTACGCCAACATGAACAGCGAGGTTAAGCCGGGCAATTACGTCATGGTCGCGGTGAGCGACACAGGAGAAGGAATCCCCGGCAGCCTGCTCGATAAGGTGTTTGAACCGTTCTTCACCACCAAGGACGTCGGAAAGGGATCGGGGCTTGGTCTCAGCATGGTCTACGGCTTCATCAAACAGTCGAACGGGCATATCAAGATCTACAGCGAAGAAGGCCACGGCACCACCGTGAAGCTCTATTTGCCGCAGGCCGTGGGGGTCGCGGACGCGCCGGTCACCGAACCTGGCATCTCCGGGTGCGAACATGGCGACGAATCCATTCTGATTGTCGAGGACGACGCGCTGGTCCGCGAATACGTCGTGACGCAGATCAGCCGTTTCGGGTACCACACGCTGGCCGCCAGCAACGCCGCCGAAGGGCTGGCGATTATCAATGGTGCCGAACGCATCGACCTGCTGTTCACCGACGTGATCATCCCCGGGGGCATGAACGGCCGTCAGCTCGCGACCGAGGCGCTGAAGCGACGCCCGGGGCTCAAGGTCCTTTACACGTCGGGCTATACCGAAAACGCCATCGTGCATCATGGCCGGCTCGACGCCGGCGTGCTGCTGCTGCCGAAGCCCTATCTCAGCTCCGATCTGGCGCGGATGATCCGGACCGCGCTGGCGTCGTGAGCCAAGTTCCCTAAGGCGAGGACGGCTTCGTTTGCAAATTGCACGCGCACCTTCCGACACGGCAGTTTGTTGCGCTATAATTCTGCGCGCCAAACAACGGCTTACCGGCAATTGAGACATCGAAGATGCCTTCCCTTGACACAGCTATCGTCGTTCTAGCCGGGATCGCTTTGTTTGCGGCTTTTGTAAATGGTGCCATCGGGTACGGGTTTTCGTCGCTTACCGTGCCGCTCGCGCTCATCTTTTATACCAATCGCATCTTGAATCCCGCTGTCGTTGCGATCGAGATCCTTCTGAACTTATACGTTCTGCTCATCAATGCGGACGGCATCCGGGCTGTGTGGAAAAGGGTCTTTCCCATTCTTATTGGGTTGCTGCCCGGAATCGCGGTCGGAGCCGTGGTCCTTGCGTCGGTTCAACCCGGTTGGATCAAGCTCGTCACCTATACCGTTATCCTGCCGCTGATCCTGGCCCAGGCCGCCGGTTGGCGGAGGCCGGTTCGGTTGACGTGGCTGATCGGTGTCCCTTTTGGAACCGCGCTGGGTGTCCTGTATTCAGTAACGACCATCTCCGGACCCCCATTGGCAATTTTGTTCAACAATCAAGGGTTGGTGAAAAACGAATTTCGGGCTGGCCTCGCATTGGTTCGCGTCGCCGAATCGAGCGTGACAGCGGTTGTCTATTACCAACTTGGCCTGTTTCTTGGGGAAAGCGAGAGCCTCTTATTGGTATTCTTTGCGAGCGTCATCGTTGGAATTCCACTTGGCGCCTATTTCATTCGCCGGTTGGATGCCGAGACGTTTCGTCGGATATGCATGAGCTTTGATGCATGGATCGTCGGGTTCGGACTTTCCCGGGTGTTGATCGAGTTGAACTTGATGGAAAGCCCGCTGGCCTACAGCGTTATGGCGATCACAATTTTGATAGACGCCTATTTGCTGTACATCTTCTTCACAATGCAAAAGACTCTTCAAAGCGCGCGAATGGGACCACAAACTGATATCTGACAACGGTGGAGATTGCTCAGGATCAGTATGCAAGTGCATGTCCTAGGGTAGAGATATCCGCAATACCATCCTGTGCCGCCGCCGATAACCGGCGTCCCGTTGCTGGTGTCAAGTCGGTGGAGGTGGCGTCGGCCCAACCGGGTCCGGCCCGACCTTCAATCCGCCGATGACGGTGGCAGGACGAATTCGTCGCCGGGGAGAGCACGGAATAAGCCGTTAAAACCAGCCGCGTGCGGGAATGCCGGGTGATTCCGGTGAACCTGCGGCTTCTACCCGTGTGCTTTTTTCTGCACACGGGGCTGTGGGTGCACCGGGCACCCGGCATTCCCCACGCCCTCTATCGGGCGGAAACTAACGCAAAGCTTCGGGCGCGTGGCGCTGCGAGATCGCGAAGGCGTGTCGTCTTTCGAAGCCACGTCATTCCGGGCGATGCGTCAGCATCGAACCCGGAATCTCGAGATTCCCCGATGCGCAATTGCGCATCTGTGGTCTGGTGCTGACGCACCATCCCGGAATGACGACCTTCTTGCTACGCCGCTTGCTCCAGTGCTCTCAGTCTCTCCTCGGTCTTCTGTCCGGCGGTCTGCGCATGGGCCAGCGCCGCGGCCTCGGCGGCCCTGGCGTCGCCGGCCAGAATGCGCGCGGCGATGGCTGCATGCTCGGTCCAGGCGCTCTCGCGATAGTCGAGCTCGGCCAGCACCGTCGCCATCGAGCGGCGCATATGCGGCCATTGCGGTGCGATCATTTCCTCGATCACGGGATTGCCGGCGAGGCGATAGATGGCGCTGTGAAAGGCGACGTCGAGCGCGATCAGTTGCGCCAGCGATGTCTTTTTGTCGATGCCGCGTCCTGCGTGCAGCGCCGCTTCGAGCTGCTTGCGTCCGGCCGCATCGGTCTTGACCCGTTTCGCCGCGAGCCGCGCCGCCAGCGCGTCGATCGCGCCGCGCACCTCGTAGAGCTGGCGAATGCGCGCGGGATCGAGCTGCGTCACCTCGAAGCCGCGGCGGCCGCTTTCGGCGAGCAGGCCCTGCCGGTGCAACAGATGCAGCGCGTGCGAGACCGGCTGGCGGGAGACGCCGAGCTTCTCCGCGAACTCGTTCTGACGGATGCGATGGCCGGGCGGCAGCGTGCGATCGGTGATCGCCTCCAGGATGCGCGCATAGACCTGGTCGGTCAGGTTGGGAAGCGGATCGAGCGGGATCATGCTGACGGTCCATTCGGAATACGGAATTCCGTATGCAAAGAACTTAGACCCGGACCAGGGCAATGGTCAAGGGTGATCCGTGGACGCTAGCTTGCGAGGAATTCCCTCACGACCTTGCAATAGCCTTCCGGATCCTGCTCGAACATCCAGTGGCGGGCGTTCGGGATGACGGCGGTCTTCGCGCCGGCGATGTGCTTGGCCACCACCCGCCACATCGTCGAGAGCGAGCCGGTGGTGTCGGCGCCGCCGATCAGGAGCGTCGGCGTCTTGATCGCGAGCATGTCGGCCATGCTGTAGGGCTTGCGCGCCTCATGCACTTGGCCGAGCAGCGTATAGATGTTGTCGCGCAGTTGCTGCTTTGGCGCGGCGGCGAGGCGTCCCCATGCGCCTTCGCCGTCGATGCCGTCGACAAAATTCTGCAGCGCGCCCTCGATGTCGCCGTCCCGGACCTTCTGGACGGATTTGAGGATGCGCGCGGCCAGCGCCGACGGCTGTCCCGGCACGACGGCAGGATCGAGCGAGGCGTCAAAGTCGCCGCCGGGCTCGGCCAGGACCACCTTGCGCAGCAAGTCCGGGCGCTGCTGCGCGACACGGAAACAGATGTGGCCGCCGCGCGAATGGCCCATCAAATCGACCGGTTTCGGATCGATCTGCTCGATGAAGGCAATCAAGTCGGCGACATGCTGCGCCATGCGGTAGTTGTCACCGACACCGTTCCAATGTTCGGGATAGAAATGCCGCAGGCTCACCGAGATCACCCGGTGCTTTTTCGATAGCGGCCCGAGCACGGGAAACCAGGTGCGGAAATCGCCGAGCGTGCCGTGCACGCAGACCAGCGGGTGGCCCTGACCGACTTCGAGATAGGCCATGTCATAGCCGTTGACTCTGATTGTTTGCATGCTTAGTCCGCCAGGAAGTCCAGTACGATTTCAGAAAATTTTTGTGGCGCCTGCTCGAACATCGGATGCGTGGCGTACGGGATCATCGCGACTTTCGAGTTCGGCACATGCGCCGCCAGCGTGTGCAGCACCTTCGGCAGCAGGCCCTTGGTCTTGGCGCCGCCGATGAACAGCGTCGGCATCAGAATCGATTCCGCATCCGTCTTGGAAAACCCCGGGCGATCATCCCGGACTTGTCCGATCAGCGTATAAGCGTTGTCGATCAGGGGCTGCTTCATCAGCGGCGGCAGCCGCTGCCAGCGGCCGGGTCCTTCGAGCGTGTCGACGAAGAATTCGAGCCCGCCATCGACGTCGCCGGCCGCGACCTTGTCCGCCGCCGTCGTGAAACGCGCCAGCAGCGGCGAGGGACCGCCTTTGTAGTCCGGGTCGAGCGTTGCATCGAGCTCGCCGCCGGGCTCGGCAAGGATCAGCCTGCGCAGCAAATCGGGCCGCCGCTGCGCGACGCGGAACGAGATATGCCCGCCGCGGGAGTGGCCCATCAGATCGACCGGCCCCACATCCAGCCTCTCGATGAAGGCGATGACGTCGTCGACATGCTGGGCGATCGAATAGGTATCGCCGACTCCGTCCCAGTGATCTGGAAAGAAGTGTCGGAGGCTGACGCAAATGACCCGGTGCTGTTTCGACAATAGGCCGAGCACGCAGCCCCAGATGCGAAAATCGTTGAGCGAGCCGTGCACACAGACGAGCGGCGCTCCTCTGTTGGCCTCGCCCACCTCCAGATAGGCCATGTCATATCCGTTGACGTGCAGGGTCTGCATGGGGGCTCAGGGGTTGGGAGAACGGTGGGTTCCGTGCAAGATTGACGGAATCCGGGTGGATCGCAACAATTTCCAAGCTTAAATCAGCAGGAAACCGAAACATGGGGCGCATGAAAATTTGGAGCCGACCATGACAGACCAGCATTTCACCTTGTTCGACACCGTGATCGGCATCTGCGGCATCGAGTGGGGCCCACGCGGCATCAACGGGCTGCAACTGCCGATGGGCAGCGACGAGAAGACCCGTGCCCGCATTCGCCAGCGCCACGGCGACATTGCGGAATCGGAACCGACCGCCGAGGTGCGGCGCGCGATCGCGCGCATCGTCGAGCTGCTCGCGGGCAAGCCCGACGACCTCACTGATATCGCGCTCGATCTCGACGGCGTGCCGGCGTTCAACCGCGGCGTCTACGACATCGCGCGCACCATTCCGCCCGGCAAGACGATGACCTATGGCGATATCGCCAAGAAGCTCGGCGGCGTGGAACTGTCGCGCGATGTCGGCCAGGCGCTCGGGCGCAACCCGTGCCCGATCGTGGTGCCCTGTCACCGCGTCCTTGCGGCCGGCAACAAGCCCGGCGGCTTTTCCGCGCGCGGCGGCGTGGAGACGAAACTCAAGATGCTCGCGATCGAAGGCGCAGCCGTCGATCACACGCCGAACCTGTTCGATTGATTCGCGAGGTCGCGCGAACGCGCGCCCGATGACAGGCTCCGCGAAGCAATCCAGGGCCAAGAAAGAAAGTCTGGATTGCTTCGTCGCTTCGCTCCTCGCAATGACGAGGAGCGCGTCTCCGGACGATGCTTCGCATCGCCGGGAGAACCATGAGGCCCGGATGCGCTAACCGCTCACCATCTCGCAGGAAAACGCGTCGCCCCTGCGGCGGATCTTGCCGGCGGACGGTGAGGGGAAATGCGCGGTGCAGCACAGCGTATCGGTGTCGCAATAACGATCGAGGAAACTGCGACGGGTCACCGCGGCCTGCGCCGGATCGACGTCGAATTTCGGCGACATGTCGGGATAGCGGGTCTGCAGCGGCGAATGCATGAGGTCGCCACTGAAGACCGCGTCGTCCTTGCCGCGGCCGAAGGTGAAAGCGACGTGCCCGGGCGTGTGGCCCGGCGTCGGCAGGATGCGCGCATGATCGCCGATCGAAAAATCGTTGCTCACGATCTCGGCTTTCCTGGCCTCGACGATCGGCAGCACGCTGTCGCCGAACGGCGGCACGGCAGCCTTGGCGTGCTGTTCGGTCCAGTAATCGTACTCGCCCTTGGCGAAGACGTAGCGCGCCTTGGGAAAGGTCGGCACCCATCGCCCGTTGTCCAGCCGTGTGTTCCAGCCGACATGGTCGACATGCAGATGCGTGCACATGACATAGTCGATGTCGTCGACCGAGACGCCGGCGGCTTTCAGCCCGCGCATATAGGTGTCATCGGTCTTCATGTTCCATTTCGGCCGCGTTGGCCGCGGCTTGTCATTGCCGATACAGCTATCGATCAGGATGGTGTGGTGCGGCGTCTTCACGATGTAGGACTGGAAGCACAGGATCAGCGTGTCGCTGTCGTCGATCGCCTTCGCCTGCTTCATCCATGCCCGGTTCTCCGCGAGCACATCCGCCGTCAGGCTGGGAAACAGTTCCTGCCCCGGCAGGAAGGTCGTTTCCTGCTCGATGATGCGGTGAATGGTGAGGTCGCCGGCGGTCAACGTCAAACTCATGATACAGCCCTTCCCAAGCTTGTTCTTATGCCGGCGGTGGCACCGAGATTTTCACCGAGGGCCGCTCCAGCATCTTCTGATGGAACGTGTCGAGCTTAGGATAGGCCTTGCGCCAGCCGCAATCGGCAAAGCGGAAATCGGCGTAGCCCAGCACGCAGGCCAGCCCGATCTGGGTGATGTCGAGCGGCCGCGCCAGCATCGCGTCGACCTGGCCCTCGAACCGGGCCATGCCCATCCAGGCCCGGTTCCAATGATCGTCGGACCAGGCCTGCCAGCGCAGCGGTTCCGGCCGCACTATGTTCTCGTAACGGCACAGCAACATGGCATCGAGCATGCCCTGCAACAGCGAGTGGTCGCTCTTCACCTTCCAGCGCAGGGGGCCGGACGCCGGGATCAGCTTGCCGCCGCCGGCGAGTTCATCGAGATATTCGACGATCACGTAGGAGTCGACGATGACGTCGCCATTGTCGAGGATCAGCACCGGCAGCTTCTTCAGCGGATGAATTTTTGAATATTCGTCGTTCGCCTGACCCGGCACCACGGTGACCGGCGAGAACTCGATCTTGTCGACAAGGCCAAGCTCGATCGCGGCGATGCGTACTTTCCGTGCAAACGGCGAGGCGGGAGAGAAGGTGAGTTTCATATACGTGTTCCTTGCAAGGGTCTCTCCCTCGTCATGGCCGGACTTGTTCCGGCCATCCACGCGCTGCCACGGCGGAGCGCGAAGACGTGGATGCCCGGGCGTAGGCGAGCGGAAGCGACGCCGTCCTTCAGACGGCTATGCCCGGGCATGACGACGTTGTGAGATAGTCGGGCCTCACGCCTCGACGATCTCCTGGCGCTGCTCGCCGAGACTTTCGATGCCGAGCGTGACGACGTCGCCGACATTGAGGAATTGCGGCGGCTTCATGCCGGTGCCGACGCCGGGCGGCGTGCCCGTGGTGATGATGTCGCCGGGCAGCAATGTCATGAATTGCGAAACATAGGAAATGCACTTCGCCATCGAGAAAATCATGGTCGAGGTCGATCCGGTCTGACGGCGCTGCCCGTTGACGTCGAGCCACATCGACAGTTTCTGGACGTCGGAGATCTCGTCCTTCGTCACGAGCCAGGGGCCGAGCGGGCCGAACGTGTCATGCGACTTGCCCTTGGTCCATTGTCCCTGCCGCTCGATCTGGAAATTGCGCTCGGAGACGTCGTTGCAGACGCAGTAGCCGGCGACATGGTTGAGCGCGTCGGCCTCGGAGACATATTTGGCGCGGGTGCCGATGATCGCGGCGATTTCGACTTCCCAGTCGAGCTTGGTCGAGCCGCGCGGCTTCTCGACCGGATCGTTCGGACCCGACAGCGCCGTGTTGGCCTTCAGAAAGAAAATCGGCTCGGGCGGGATCGGGTTTCCAGTCTCCTTGGCATGATCGATATAGTTCAAGCCGATCGCGACGAATTTGGAGATCCCGGTCACGGGAGGTCCCAGGCGCGGCTTGCCGGTGACGGTCGGGAGCGAGTCCGGGTCGAGGGCGGCGAGCTTCTTCAGCGCGGCCGGCGAATAGGCGTCGCCGTTGAGGTCCTAGACGTAGGACGACAGGTCGCGCAATTGGCCAGATTTGTCGATCAGACCGGGTTTTTCGTGACCGATCGCGCCGTAACGAACAAGCTTCATGTCTCACTCCCTTCGAAGGTTTTTTGAGGGTTTCCCGAGCGTTATGGCTTCATGGAACAGCCCGTGCCGAATTTCAACTGCTGAGGCTTATTGCAGCCATCCTCCTCCCGAGGGGTGGCCATTTTGATGGCGTCTTGATGGATCGCGCGCGCCGGAATCATGCCCAAGCGATGAATTTGAAGGCATCTCCCTCACGCCTGATATGGCCGGCATTGTAGTGCCCGCCGATCACCAGGACTGGCCGATCCACGAACCGCGAAAACAGCTCGCGCCGCGTCGCCGCCGACCGGACGGGGTCGGAATCGGCGGTGGAGGACCAGTCCAGATGCGCCATCTGGCAGGGATGGTGGGCGACGTCGCCGGTCAAAAGGCCTTCCTCGCCGTCGGACTGGATGAGGATGCTCATGTGGCCGGGACTGTGGCCCGGGGTCGGGATCATGGTGATCTCGTCGCAGAGCCGGGCGTCGCTGGCGATCAGATCGGCCTTGCCGGCATCGGCGATCGGCTTCACCGAGTCGTTGAACACGGCCACCTTGTCGGGCGTCTCGCTGTGGTCGCACCAATGCTCATATTCGGTCTTGCCGAACATGTAGCGCGCGTTCGCAAAGGTCGGTACCCATTTGCCGCCGTCGAGCCGGGTGTTCCAGCCGACATGATCGACGTGAAGATGCGTGCACAGCACGGTGTCGATGCTCTCAGGCGCAAAGCCCGCCGCCGCCATGGTGTCCAGGAAGGGGCCGTTGCGGTTATTCCACGTCGGCACGTTGCGGCCCTGCTTGTCGTTGCCCAAGCCCGTGTCGACCACGATGCGGCGCGACGGCGTTTCCACCACCAGCGAATGGATCGACATTTTGAGCCGGCCTTCCTCAGTCGCGAAATGCGGGATCAGCCAGGGCAATTTCTGGATTTCGTCATTGGTCGCAAGCGGCAGGATGAAGCGGGTCGAGCCGATGGTTTCGAGCTCGACGACCTTGGTGATCCTGACCTTGCCGATCTTCCATTGCATCCGGCGCTTCCCCTGTTTTTTGTTGTTTTACTTTGTCTTGCTTGGCGTGTCCTCTAGTCCTACCGCG
>Ga0137409_10006520_pt1 | contig 12111 bp, 12 predicted proteins | sample CZODoug1_16funga_FD_122059 | JGI IMG/M metagenome (GOLD analysis project Ga0137409, IMG submission 122059) | Vadose zone soil fungal communities from Angelo Coast Range Reserve, California, USA - CZODoug1_16fungal (Hybrid Assembly) | ecosystem: Environmental > Terrestrial > Soil > Vadose zone... | reverse complement strand
CTTGCGCATTCAATGAAGGACGTGAGCTGAAGCTTGAGTGGTTCGCCGTGTTCGATCTCGGCCCTGTCACGCCAAATCTGTTTGCCGACGCGGCGATAGATCTCGCCGCTTTGATTTTGATAATCGAGCGAGAGATAGGCGTCTTCCTGAAAGATTCTAATCTTGCGCATCCGCTCGGGGCTGATGCGGCTGGCAGTCACGTTTGCCACGCAACCGTCTTCAAAGTGGAGTCTCGCGTTTGCAATGTCTTCGCTCTGGCTGAGCACGGGAACGCCGACCGCATCGATACTCCAAAGAGGCGAGCGGACGAAATGCAGAATGACTTCGAGATCGTGAATCATTAAATCGAGCACGACGCCGATATCAGCGCTGCGTTCAGTGTACGGCGAGAGTCGATGCGATTCGATGAAGCGCGGATGCGTCAGATGTTTTTCGAGCGCACCCAACACGGGGTTGAAGCGCTCGACGTGGCCCACTTGCAGGATGAGAGCGTTAAGTGCAGCCAATTCCGCAAGCTCGGTAGCATGTGCAGTGTTGTCGGTGATCGGTTTCTCGACGAGCACATGCTTGCCTTTGGCGAGGAGAGCACGGGCAACCTCGTAGTGAGTATTGGTGGGTGTTGCCACAGAAGCGGCGTCAACCATCGAGATGAAATCATCGAGCGATTTGGCAGATGCCGCGCCGAATTTGCCCGCAATGGTGCGGCTTCTGAGCGGCTCCACGTCATATACCGCAGTGAACTCAGCGGACGGAATTTCCGCGTAGATCCGTGCATGATTACTTCCGATATGCCCAACACCAACAACGCCAACGCGCAGTTTTTTCATCGGTCCCCAATGCAGTCAACCCCGAAAGCTTTCGCGGGTCAACGTTCGAAACTCTTTGGGGCAACCAGGGCACGTGACGAATAAGACGCATAAGTCGGGTGCCAAAAGTCATTGAGCACGGTTAGCGAGGAACCATTCGTAAGTTTGCGCGATGCCTTTTCGCAGCGAGATCGTAGGCTGCCAGCCGAGCTTGCGAATTCTGGTCACGTCCAAAAGCTTGCGCGGCGTGCCGTCCGGCTTCGTTTTGTCCCAAACGAGTTTACCGTCGAAACCGATCACTTCGCAGATTAACTCGGCCAGCTCGCGAATGGTGACGTCTTCACCGCAGCCGATGTTGATGATTTCTGGCGAATCGTATTTCTCGAGCAACAAAAGACAGGCGGCGGCAAGATCGTCCACGTGTAAAAATTCGCGGCGCGGTTTTCCGGTACCCCACACGATTAGTTGTTTTTCGTCCTGTGCTTTCGCTTCGTGCGCTTTGCGAACAAGCGCGGCCAGCACGTGCGATGTTTCCAGATCGAAATTATCGTTAGGCCCGTACAGGTTCGTGGGCATGACAGAGATGAACTTCGCGCCGTACTCGCGTGCATACGCCTGGCAAAGCTTGATCCCGGCGATCTTGGCGATCGCGTACGCTTCGTTCGTTGGCTCCAGTGGACCGCTCAGCAACGCGCTTTCCGGAATCGGTTGCGGCGCCAGCTTCGGGTAAATGCAGGAGCTTCCGAGAAAGAGCAGTTTGCGGACGCCGCTCTGCGAGGCGGAGCGAATAACGTTGTTCTGAATGCGCAAATTCTCGAGCAGAAACTCCACCGGATAATCATTGTTTGCCTTTATCCCGCCGACTTTTGCCGCCGCGAGAATCACGATGTCCGGCCTTTCTTTTAAAAAGAACTCCAGGACCGCATCCTCTTTCATAAGATCGAGTTGAAATCGATGGGGCTTCAGCAGATTTGTGAACCCTTCGGCCTCAAGCCGGCGCATGAACGCGCTCCCGACCATTCCGCGATGGCCGGCAACGAAGATTTTATCAGACTTCTTCACCTGCACTGTAGTCTCTAGTCAGAAATTGACCGGCAGGCAAGATGCCCACCGGGTGTTTGGTCTTGCTGAGAGTAGCTCATCCATTTTGAATCCGGGGGAATGAGATTCATTCCTTGGTTCGCAATCACATGCATTGTGAGCGCGGGTTGGGCGCAATCCTCGGCGGCCCAACCGGAGTCACCGACTCCGGCTACAGCAAAGGCGCCCGTGGATCACCTGATCCCCTGGTTGTTGGATGAAGACCAACAACTGCGCGGCGTCCCGTTCAGCGAACTAATTTTCGATACGACCGGTAGAAAGGTGCTGTCGTTCGAGGCGAACAACGCGGTCGATCAGCGCGTCGCCAAAGCGATCAGCGCCGCGTGCGATGAGACGATGAAGCGGTTGAATGCGCCGGATAGCGAGATTCAAAACATCGATCGAATCAACGAAGTCAGCAGCCATTTCGAAGACACTTTGCACGAGCTGCTCAGCGCGACTCCCGGTTTGAAGTGCGATTTCCCGCTCACAGCCGAGGGCAAACTCCAACGTTCTGGCTATCCGGATTTGCGCATCACCGATCTGGAGAGCAAACGCGTGTTCTATTTGGACCCAAAGCTTTACGCCGCCGGAAGACGCGACAGCAGTTTCCGCACGTTTTATTTCGAGCCGAAGAAATCGACAAATAAAGTGCGCAATGACGCGGTGCATTTCGTCGTTGGATTTGAGCATGCGCCGCGCGAAACTGCATCGGGTTCGCCGAAAGCGACGTGGAACTTCACGCGATGGGATCTCGTCGATCTTTCGCGGTTTACAGTCAAACTGAAGGCCGAATTTCAGGGAAGCAACCGCGACATGTACCGGCCGGAGGCAATTATCGCCTCCAGCGCGAAGTAATTTCGATCCGCGCTCCTGCTCGTGCACGAGTACGAGTTGCTGAGCACCTCGCAGGAGGTAATGGTATCATGCTCAATGATCTCACGGGCGAAGGAAACATTTCAGTTCGACGCGATTGACGATGTTCTAAGCGACATCGCGAAAGGGCGCATGGTGATCGTGACCGACGATGCCGATCGCGAGAACGAAGGCGATCTGGTCATGGCCGCGGAAAAGGTGACGCCTGAAGCGGTCAATTTCATGGCGACGCACGGCCGGGGCTTGATTTGCGTCCCCATTTCCAATGAGCGTGCCGACCAACTCGGGTTGCAACGCATGGTGGCGCAAAACCGAGAAAAACATAACACCGACTTCACCGTTTCAGTGGACGCGGCGCGAGGTGTGACGACCGGCATAAGCGCCTATGATCGCGCGACAACAATACTTGCCATCGCCAATCCGAAATCGGCGCCGGAAGATTTGAACCAACCGGGTCACATATTTCCACTACGCGCAAAAGACGGCGGCGTGCTGCGGCGCGCCGGTCACACCGAGGCCGCTGTCGATCTGGCAACAATGGCAGGCCTGCAAGCGGCGGGCGTGCTGTGCGAGATTTTGCACGACGACGGCAGCATGGCGCGTCTTCCGGAGCTGATGGAGTTCCGCAACAAACACGGGCTGCGCATTTGCACGATCCAGAGCTTGATCGCCTTCCGACGCAAGAGCGAGAAGCTGGTGGAGCTGGAGCAAATCGTAAAAATGCCCACCGACTACGGCGATTTCGATTTGCATTTGTATCGCTCCAAGCTCGATGGGCAGCACCATCTTGCGCTCGTGAAAGGTCGGATCGATAAGAACAAACCGACGCTGGTGCGCGTGCACAGCCAATGTCTTACCGGCGACGTTTTCGCGTCACGCCGGTGCGATTGCGGAAATCAAATGCACGCCGCGTTGCGGCAAATCGAAGAGGAAGGCCAGGGCGTTCTGGTTTATATGCGACAGGAGGGCCGCGGTATCGGGTTGGCGGCAAAAATCCACGCTTACAAGTTGCAGGAGGAAGGACTCGACACCGTAGAGGCCAACGCGAAACTCGGATACGCAACTGACCTGCGCGATTACGGGCTCGGCGCACAGATTCTTTTCGATCTGGGTGTGCGACAGTTCCGGTTCCTCACGAATAACCCGAAGAAAGTTGTCGGGCTCGAGGGCTACGGTTTGGAAATGATCGAGCAAGTGCCGATCCGGGCCGAAGCCAATCCGCACAACGAAAAATATCTCGAAACAAAAAAGACGAAGCTCGGGCACTTGCTCTAGAGCATTCGCGAATGATAAAGCCTGAATGACGAATGACGAAGGAATCGCCATCTCGTCCGCCAACTGACAAAGCTAAAGGCGCGTTCCACATAGTTGCGAGCCGGTTTAACACACAGTACGTGGATGGGCTTATCGATCACGCGACCGAAGAGCTGCGGGCACTTGCGCCGAACGCGACGATTTCTCTCCATCGCGTTCCCGGTTCATTCGAGATTCCCGTAGTCGCACGCGAATTGGCCGCGCAACATCAAGCCGACGCAATCATCGCGTGCGGGGTGATTCTGCAAGGCGAAACCAATCACGCAGAAAACCTGAGTCGCTCCGTTACTGATGCCCTGCAGCGCATCGCCATAGAGCACGGCGTGCCGGTAATCAACGCAGTACTCAGTTTTGATAACGAAAACCAGGCGCGGGCACGTTGTCTTGAAAATACAATCAACCGCGGAACCGAAGCCGCGCGTGCAGCGGTGGAAATCGCGAACGTTTTGTCGAAAGTTCGCAGCAAACAAGGAGCGGTGGTTTCCAAACCGCCGAGGGATAATGGGTAAGCGACGGCGCGCTAGAGAAGCTGCGGTTCAATATCATTTCTGGCGTGATCTTCAACGCGGCGAAGGGCCGGACAAGATCGATGAGTTTTGGGAGTTTTGCCCCGCGCCAGAGCGGGTGCGCGAATTCGCACAGCCTTTAATCGAAGGCATGGTGGCGCATTTGCCGGACGTCGATGAGCGCATCCGCCGTTACTGCGAAAACTACGAATTTCGCCGGATTTCAGCCGTGGATCGCAACGTTCTGCGGCTGGCGATTTACGAAATGCTCTATCGCGATGACATCCCGCCGGTCGTCTCAATCAACGAGGCGATCGAGCTGGCGAAGGCGTACGGCGGCGCAGATTCAGGCCGATTTGTGAACGGTATTCTCGATCGTATTCGAAAAGATTTGGATCGTCCCGCCCGTGAGCCGGTGAAAAAAGAATTGTAGCGGTCGCCGTGCGGGCGACGCTGTGCAGATGTGGTAACAGCTTTCAGTGCCCACGCTTCGCACAGCGAAGCGGCTACAGCCGACAAAATGAATTTTCTTGAATCACTCGCCAAGCAATTCTCCGGCAAACCGATTGACTGGGACGAGCTCGAAGAAGCGCTCATCCGCGCAGACCTCGGCGTGCCGATGACAATGCGCATCATCAAAACGCTTCAGGAACGCGAGGCGTGGGCTTTGCTGGGAATCGGCGACGTAATCAAAGCGGTGCGCGAAGAGATCGCGCGCATTTTGCCGCGCGATTCGGCGCCAATTCGTCCAGCGACCGGCAAACCGACTGTGATTTTGATCGTCGGCGTGAACGGAACTGGCAAAACAACATCGACAGCAAAACTCGCGCGCAATCTCATGCATGCAGGCCGCTCGGTCATGCTCGCGGCCGCAGACACGTTTCGCGCAGCGGCTATCGAGCAACTCGACATCTGGGCAAAAAGACTCGGCGTTGAAATCGTTCGCGGCCAGCACGACGCAGATCCCGCGGCGCTTTGTTACGAAGCGTATCAGGCAGCAGCCAAACGGAAGATTGACTTATTGCTGTGCGACACAGCAGGCCGGCAACACACCAAAGCAAATCTGATGGCCGAGCTGCAGAAGATAAAACGCACTCTGGGCAAACTCGATGCGGACACACCGCAAGAGACGTTGCTCGTCGTCGATGCGAGCACCGGCAGTAACGCGCTAAGTCAGGCACGCGAGTTCCACAACGCACTTGGACTTACTGGCCTGATCGTGACCAAACTCGATGGCAGCGGCAAAGGCGGCATTGTGGTGGCGATCCAGGATGAACTTGCAATTCCCACGCGTTTCGTCGGCACCGGCGAAAAGCTCGACGATTTTGCGCCGTTCGATAGGAAAACGTACATCGAAAATTTGTTGTGATCGCAGAGGTGTTGCCATCCTGAGCGAAGTCGAAGGACCCCAAGGTCGGCCAGCCAGACTTCACCGTACGCTGCAGCGCAGCTAACGCGCGCCAGGAGCACCTACCTACAATGTAAAGAATGCCACGCAGACGAAGATCGCGGCGAACACGCAGATCAGGTCGACGAGCAGCATCGTGCTCAATGCGTAGCGAGTATTCTTGATCTTCACACTCCCGAAGTAAACGGCGATGACGTAGAACGTCGTCTCCGCTGCGCATTGAAAGACGCAACCGAGGCGGCCGGTGAAGGAGTCCGCGCCATACGTATACATCGCGTCGAGCAGGAATCCGCGGCTTCCGGCCGAGTTGAATGGCCGAAGAATTGCGATTGGCAGCGCATTCACGATCTGATCGCTCACGTGAACGGCGCGAAACGTCCTCGCCAGCGCGGCCGCGAACATCTCAAACAGTCCACTGTTTCGGAAAAGCGAGATCGCGACAAGCATTCCAAGGATGTACGGGAAAATGATGCGCCCGACTGCTAGCCCGTTGTATGCGCCTTCGACGAATGAATTGAAGATCGTCGTGCCCTTTGCCGCGAATTGCTTCTCGCGCAACAAGCTGTAACCGAAAATCGCGAAGATAAGACCGAGCAGCAAACCGTTCGAGAGATTGCCGGTGAAATGGCTTTTGCTGATCAGATCCAGCCGCGTGATATAAACGAGCAACGCGGCGATAACGGCAGTGATTCCGCCGATTGCGATCACAATCGTAGCCTTGAATAAATTGATCCGCTGCCGAATGCCGACGAGCACGAGCGCCGCAACCGTGCCGATGAATGAAGTGATAATGCACGGTAGCATCACGTCCGCCGGGTTCGTCGCATGTGCCGCCGCGCGATAACCGATAATCGAAGTCGGGAGGAGCGTCAGCCCGGCCGCATGCAAACACATGAACATAATCTGTGGATTGCTTGCGCGGTCCTTTTGATCGTTCAGTTCCTGGAGGCTCTCCATCGCCTTTAAGCCGAACGGTGTCGCCGCGCTGTCGAGGCCGAGGAAATTCGCTGCGAAGTTCAACGTCATGTAAGAGATCGACGGGTGACCGCGCGGCACGTCCGGAAAAACGTGGACGAAAATCGGACTGAGGAGTTTTGCGACGCGTTCCGCAGCGCCGCTGTCGATCAGCAACTGCAGGATACCGCTGAAGAACGACAGGTACGCAATCAGCGGCAATAAGATTTCGAAGATCGTAGTTTTGCATTGCGGCACGACGCCGTCAGCGGCCTGTTTGCCGGCGTAGAGCTTTAAGACCTCGCTGTCGATCGTGTACTGATACTCTTTATTGTCGAACGTGATCTTGTGATCGGCCGCGCTCTGCAAGCTGCCCTGCAATTCAGGTGGCAGCTTATCGAGGTAATACTCGCGTTGTAGTAGCGGATCGTCCTTCTTGCCGCTCACGGCAAATTCGATGGTGTAGTATCGGCCGGTGAAGAGCTGGACGAGGAGATAGGCAATCGAACAAAGGAAGAGAGCGACCCAAAATCTGCTTAACGCCATTTGGAGCTAGTTCGCGGGCTGAAATCGCGTCACGACCGCACTTAAAGCAGTACGCTCGATGCGCCGCAAGCCCAAAACTGAGTCGCGGCAGCGGAACAACCGACCGCTGAACACCGTCGGCGTTCCCGAAGCCGGTCGGCAGGATTGAACGCGGCCCAGCCATTTTGTGTCTGATCTGCGAATTTAATTAAGAAGCAAATCTCTGCGCATTTCCTTAAGGAAGTCCGATTGGCGCAGACTTAAGCACTGCTAAAGGGAACAATTCTCACGCGAGGAGACAGGGATGAGAGCAACACGATTGACGTACAAACACAAACACTCATACAAAACTCTCTGGTTTGGGCTGTTCGGCGCGTTCTTGGTGATTGTCGGTTCGATCTTGTTCGGGTATGCTCAAGCGCAGAAGCAAGAAGCCGAGAAAATGAATCCGACCAAACCTGTTCCAAGTGACATCGAGTTGCAGCAGAAGTTAACCAAGGACCAGTATAAGGTGACGCGTCAATGCGGCACGGAAACGCCATTTCACAATGCCTACTGGGACAATCACAAGCCGGGAATTTACGTCGACATCATTACAGGCGAACCGCTCTTTAGTTCGCTCGACAAATTCGACAGCGGCACGGGTTGGCCCAGCTTCACCAAACCGATCAAGTCTGAGAACGTAGCGGAAAAGCGCGATACTTCTTACGGAATGGAGCGCACCGAGGTCCGCGGAAAATCGAGCGATTCGCATCTCGGCCACCTGTTTGACGACGGGCCCGCGCCGACCGGTCAACGTTTCTGCGTGAACTCGGCCGCGTTGCGCTTTGTCCCGGCGGAAAAATTAAAGGAAGAAGGCTACGGCGAATATCTGTCGCTGTTTCAGCCACAGCAGCAAACGGGTGGCGAACAAACGCAGGCGAAAAAGTAGGTAGCCGCGGCTTGTTTATCGCAGACGACACAATCCTCTATCCGCGCCGCTTATCGTCTGTCGGTGTTCTTTGAAGAGACCAACGGACACCCTAACTTACATCCCTCATGACCCGCGACGATTTCGACTACGCGCTTGAAAATACACACGTGATTCTTGCGCCGGAGGGTCAGATCGCGACGTTCGGCAGTACCAGTTTCAATTTTTATTTGATCTCGGAGTTGATGGATCGCGTGAACCAAGTGCGGATTCGCAACGGGAAAATCCAGGCGGAACGGCCGCAGATTCTGACGCCGGAGCATTATTGCCGACTGCTACTAGAGGGCTTCGGAGACAAGGCGGAGCGATACGTGGACCAACTGCGTGAGCACGCGCGGAACGTCGCGGTGCTCCGTTACGGTTTTCAATTTCGCAAAACCGATCTAAACGAACAAACGCTGAGCGGCTCAATCGACACGGTGATCAATCGCACCAGGCGGCAGGTCGAAAACAAAAACGAACCGCTCAGCGCGATCATCCAAGGCGTAGACGACGCGTGGGAAGTTTGTCTGCTCAAGTTCACCATCGACCTGGTAGAGCGTTCCTCTAGCGGTAATCTCGGCGATTTCAGAAAACGCGGTTTGATCTGAAAGCCTGCGGCGTGTCACAGATGCGTCCGAATGAATGCGCCGGCGTTGGCAAGCGCGCGACGCCCCTCTTCCAGATGCGCGTTCCACAAAGGCCATGCATGAATCATGTGTGGCCAGATCTCCAAAGTCACTGCGACATCAGCCGCACCAGCCCGCGCGCTAAGTCGAGTGGCATCATCGAGCAAGGTCTCATTAGAACCAATCTGGATTAGCATGGGAGGAAAGTTTCCGAGATCGGCGTAGAGCGGCGAGACACGTGGATCCTTTCTGTCGATGCCAGCGGGCAGATAGGTATCAGCCAACTCATTTAAATACTCCTTGTGAATGAGCGGATCGACCGCGGCTTTGCTCGCAAGGGTAGAACCGGACATCGTCAGATCCGTCCATGGCGAAATGAGCCACGCACATGCGGGAAGCTCCTCGTGCGCGTCGCGCAGTCGGCCGATCAATCCGAGAGTGAGTCCGGCCCCGGCGCTGTCGCCACCGATCGCAATATGCGCAGCAGCGATACCTTGATTTCGCAAAAATCGCCATGCAATCAGCGCGTCGTTGTACGCCGCGGGAAATGGATACTCCGGCGCGAGTCGATAGGCGACGACGAGTGTGCGCATTCTCGCCGCCCGGCCCGCTTCGGTCACCAAACGGCGATGGCTCTGGATTGAACCGGAACAGTAGCCGCCGCCGTGAAAAAACATCAGGACGCGAGAAGGATCGCTACCGGGAACCACGGAATATTCGCCCGGCACGCCGTTCACATCGACGGCAGTGAGGTTCACGTCGTCTGCCACGGGCCAAACAGCGCCAACCTCGTCGAGCCGTTTTCGCCTTTCAGGCCAACCAATCGGACGTGGTTTTGCGCGCAGTAGTGCGCGAACAGCATCGATTTCGCTTTGGGGCATCGTCTTTCCTCTGTGAAGCCGGCGAAGCCATCGTTGCGCAGCGGTGAACTTTCGGCTTTCGTCAGCGCGCGCAGCTTGGCATTCTGCGCACTCGGGGCAACTGAAAAATTCTCCGACACAGCTGACTATGCCGCATCATTACGACGCCATCTATCTACAACGTTGCGGTGGGCTGCTGCCGTCGGCGCTAATGATCGTGAGTTGGAACGATTCCGCGATAGATCCCAGTCGCGCACCGGCCGGCAAGGCGCTGATGAAATTCGTGGTGCTAAGTGTGCCCTACGTCATCACTGGCGATGCGACCGGTAAAGTACCGGCACGCACGTGGGATGAAGCGCGCGAACCGTACGTCGATTACCTTATCGACCTCATTACTGCGAATTACATTCCCGACTTGAAGGCAAAGATTCTGAAGCGGGTGGCCCATTCGCCGGTTGATATTTCGCGCAAAATCATTAGCGCCGTTCGCGGCACGCTCGGACAGGGCGCGTTTCTCCCCTACCAAAGCGGGTCGCAGCGCCCGATTCCCGAGCTTGGCCAATACAAAACGCCTGTGCCTAACGTGTACCTGTGCAGTTCCGGCAGTCATCCCGGCCCGGGTGTGTCGATGGCACCGGGAAGAAATGCGGCGCAGGTGATTTTCGGAGACTTGCGGTTGGATTTTACACGCGCGATCTCAAGCTCTTGAAGATGCACCTCTAGATTCGCTTTGAAAAATTATCTCCAGCTCAATCTTAGTTTGCTCTATTGGATTTTTGTTGCGCCGTTCACTGGCCAATTTTTCAAGATCGCGCCGATCTTCCGGCAAATGGTTTTCATAGGTGTGCGCGCCGCGCCGATGGTAGCATTAACCGCGTGCAGCATCGGCGTGACGCTAGCGATGCAGGCTGCGCATTCTCTCGAAAGTCTCGGCGCGGAAATGTACATTCCCGATCTGGTGATGCTAACGATGCTGCGCGAGATGGGGCCGGTCTTGATCGCGGTAATTGTCATCGGCCGCAGCGGTTCTGCTGTCGCCGCGGAGATCGGCACTATGAAAGTGTCCGAGGAAATCGAGGCGCTCGAGGTGATGGCGATCAACCCCGTGCAATTTCTGGTGGTGCCGCGTTTCCTTGCGATGATGGTCATGCTGCCGGCGCTGACCATCTTTGGAAATTATATCGGCATCCTCGGCGGCTGGGCAGTCTGCCGTTTCGCGCTCGATTTCAACACCGCCGGCTACATCTTGCGGGCGCTGGAAAGCGCGGAAACCTGGGATTTGTATTCGGGAATGATCAAGAGCGTAGTCTTCGCCTGGATCACCATCACGATCGCGTGCAACGCGGGGCTAACTGTCGAAGGTGGCGCCGAAGGCGTGGGGCAGGCTACCACGACGTCGGTCGTGCAAGCTTTGCTCGCAATGTTAGTCATGAACGCGGTGCTAACGGGCGTTTTCTTTTTCAGCGGATGATATGAATGACGGGAACGTAACTATTTCCGGGCAGCGCAGGCTGCCAGCCTGTCGTTTTCGGCAGCCTGCCGAAAACTTCCTAAGCGTCTCTTTACTAAACGCTGTCGCCGCCCAAAGTGTTGCCGGCAAGCTGCCGGCAACTGCAGGCTGGCAGCCTGCGCTCCCCAGAGCCTGTGCAACTTGCGTCGTGTGCTAAGTTTTATTGATGGAGAAGGTGATCATTGTTGGGAGCGGTTGCGCAGGACTGACAGCTGCGATTTATGCTGCGCGAGCGAACCTCAGCCCATTAGTGCTTGAAGGCCGGCAGCCTGGTGGGCAGCTCTCCACGACCACGCTCGTCGAAAACTATCCCGGTTTTCCCGACGGAATTGATGGGCCGGAGCTGATTCTGAACATGCACAGACAGGCCGAAAAATTTGGCGCCCGGTTTTCATACGCTGAAGTGACCGATTTCGATCCGAGCAACAAGCATATCCGGATCAAGGCTGATGATGAATGGCTGGAGACGCGGGCACTCATCATCGCCAGCGGCGCCGCGGCCCGATATCTCGGACTGGACCGTGAAGAGAAATTGGTCGGCCATGGTTTGACGTCGTGCGCGACTTGCGACGGCGCATTTTACAAAAACGTGCCGGTCTGCGTTGTGGGCGGCGGCGATTCGGCGGCGGAGGAATCGCTGTTTCTCACCCGGTTCGCATCAAAGGTTTATCTTATTCATCGCCGCGACAAGATG
>Ga0137409_10006518_pt1 | contig 12111 bp, 12 predicted proteins | sample CZODoug1_16funga_FD_122059 | JGI IMG/M metagenome (GOLD analysis project Ga0137409, IMG submission 122059) | Vadose zone soil fungal communities from Angelo Coast Range Reserve, California, USA - CZODoug1_16fungal (Hybrid Assembly) | ecosystem: Environmental > Terrestrial > Soil > Vadose zone... | reverse complement strand
GATCGGGATGCGGCGATTGGGCGGCAGCGGCCGGCAGTACACGTCGTGGAACGACACGAAGCGCCCGCTGAAACTCGCGCGCTCCTGGCTCCAGAGCGTGCGCATCGCGGCGACGTACTCGTCGGTGCGCGCGCCGCGATCCTCGAACGGGACGCCCAGCGTCGCGAACTCCTCGGCGAGCCAGCCCACGCCGATCCCCAGCAGCACGCGCCCGCCGCCCGCGAGATGATCGAGCGTGGCGACGGCCTTGGCGGTGATCACGGGATTGCGCTGCGGCAGGATCAGGATCGCCGTCCCGAGCTTGAGCGTCCGCGTGGCCGACGCGATGTAGGTGAGCCAGATCAGCGGATCCGGAATCGGGAAGTCTTCCAGCCCCGAGCCCATGCGGCCCGTGTCGGAGTACGGATAGCGTGACTCGTAGCCGTGCGGCACCACGACGTGCTCGACCGTCCAGATCGAGTCGAAGCCGGCCGCCTCCGCCGCCTGGGCGAGCTCCACGGCGGCCGGCCCGTTCGCGTAGCGGCCGAGATTCGCGTACCGCAGTCCGAACTTCACGCTAGCCTTTGTGTTCCTGCAGGCACTGGAGTGCGAGACCTCCATGACTCCACGCGGCGCCGGCGGCCATGGCCATCGCGACGAACGTCGTCTCGGCGATCTCGGCGTCCGCGGCGCCGGCCGCCGTGGCCTTCTTCGTGTGCGCGTCGATGCACCACGGGCACTGCGTGATGTGGGCGATGCCGAGCGCGATCAGCTCCTTGGTCTTGGCCGGGATCGCGCCGTCCTTGAACGCCTTCTGGTCGAACTCGAGGAACGCGCGGTACACCTCCGGTGCCAGCTCGCGCATCTTCTTGAACTGCGTGCGGACGTCGACGCCGTGAAAGTCCATTGGCAACCCTCCTCGCAAACGAGCTCTAGCTCAGGCCGTAGAAGCCTTTGGCGCCGCCGGCCAGGATCTGGCGCTTCGTCTCGGCCGACAGCTCCGGCCGGTCGGCGATCAGCTTCGGCGCACCGGGGAAGAAGCCGTCCGGGTGCGGATAGTCGGTGGCCCAGAGGATCTTGTGGGGGCCGATGAAGTCGGCGAGCACGCTCAGGCTGCGCTCGACGGGTTCGAACGAGATCCAGCAGTTGCGCTGGAACAGCTCGGTCGGGCGCATCGACAGCCCGGAGTCGTTGAAGCCCTCGTCGTCGAAGTGCCGGTCCATGCGGTCGAGCCACGGCGCGATCCAGCCGCCGCCGCTCTCGAGAAATCCGACGCGCACGCGGGGGAAGCGATCGGCCACGCCTTCCCAGATGATGCTCATCGCGGCCAGCATCATCTCCATGGTGTGGGAGATGATGTGCCGCGCCCCGCGCGTCTCGAAGCGATCGACGCCCACCTGAGGCATGCCGCCCGTGGAGCCCTCGTGCAGGCCGATGGAGAAGTCGAGCTCCTGCACCTCTTCCCAGAACGGCCGGTAATCCGGATGGTGCAGCATCCGGTTGTTGTACGGATTGGGGCGCAGGAAGCCGCCGCGCATGCCGAGCTCCTTGCGGGCGAAGCGCATCTCCTCGATGGCCGCCTCGATCGACTGCATCGGCAGCGCGGCCACGCCGAAGAGCCGGTCGGGGTAGGGCTCGCAGTAGTCCGCGAGCCAGCGGTTGTAGGCGCGGCACACCGCCGCCGCGAGCTTCGGATCCTGGATCGCGCCGGCGAAGAGGCCGACGCTGGGATAGAGGAAGGCCGCGTCGATGCCGTCCAGGTCGAGGTCCACGATGCGGGCGTGCGGGTCGAAGCCGCCCTTCCGCCCATCGACGTATTTCATCGTGAGGTCGGACACGTCGCCCTGGCGAGCGCCGATCGCCCCGAGGAGGCCGAGGCCTTTCTTGCTGCCCAGCACCTTGCCCTCGATGAGCAGCCGCTCCTTGCCGTCGGTGTCCACGATCATCCGCGGCGCGCGCTCCCGGTAGCCCGGGTCCATGTACTTGTCGAACATGTCCACCGGCTCGAGCACGTGACCGTCGGCGTCGATGACGTTATAGGTGCGGGGCATGGGGGCCTCCTCTCGAGCGAGTGCGCTGATGAGAACACCGTGGCGGTGGGCCGTCAAGGGCGCCGCGCAGCCTGCTGGGCGCCCTGAATGGCGCGCCAGACGCGCTCCGGCGTCGCGGGCATGTCGAGGTGCTCGACGCCCAGCTCGGCCAGCGCGTCGACGACGGCGTTGATGGTGGCCGCGAGCGCGGGCGTGGTGCCGCCCTCGCCGCCGCCGCGCAGGCCGAGCGGGTTGGACGTGGACGGTACCTCGCTGATTTCCGTCGTGAACATCGGCAGCATGTCGGCGCGCGGCAGCACGTACTCCATGAACGTCGCGGAGGCCGACTGGCCGGTCTGCTCGTCGTAGTGGCATTCCTCCCACAGCGCCTGGCCGACGCCGGCCGCGATGCCGCCGTGCGTCTGGCCGTGCAGGATCATCGGGTTCACGGCGCGGCCGCAGTCGTCCACGCAGGTCCAGCGCACGACCTCGACCACGCCCGTCTCCGGATCCACCTCCACCTCGCACACCGCGCAGCCGTAGGGAAACGACGGCGTGCTGATCGTCTCGTCGCCCTCTCCGGCGAGTGGCCCGCCGAGCCCGTCGGGAGCGTCCGGCCGCAGGGCCGCCGCGGCCACCTCGAAGATGCCGACCGACCGGTCGGTGCCCTTCACGGCGAAGCGGCCTCGCGTGAACTCGATGTCGGCGGCCGCCGCCTCCAGCAGCCAGGCGGCGATCCGCGTGCCGCGCTCGACGATGGCGTCGGACGCCTTGGCCATCACGACGCCGGCCTGGCGCATCGAGCGGCCGGAGTGGCTGCCCCCGCCGACGCGCGCGACGTCGGTGTCGCCGGTCAGCAGGCGCACCTGCGCGAGCTCGACGCCGAACCACTCGACGAGAAGCTGGGCGAAGCTCGTCTCGTGCCCCTGGCCCGACGAGAGCGTGCCGATCACCACGTCGATCCCGCCGTCGGGCCGCACGGTGATCTCGGCGCGCTCGCGGGGTGCGCCGGTGTTCAGCTCCAGGTAGTTCGAGAGCCCGATGCCGCGGTAGCGGCCGCGGCGGCGCGCCTCGGCGCGGCGCGCCTCGAATCCCTTCCAGTCGGCCAGCGTCACCACCCGGTCCAGCGCGGCGGGGTAGTCGCCGCTGTCGTAGAGCAGGCCCATGGGATTGCGATAGGGCATCGCGCTCGGCGGCACGAGATTGCGCCGCCGGAGCTGCACGCGGTCGAAGCCGTGGCGGCGCGCGGCCATGTCGATCAGCCGCTCGATGACGTACATCACCTCGGGGCGCCCGGCGCTGCGATACGGGTACGTCGGCGACGTGTGGCTGAGCACCGCCCGCGCGCGCACGTACGCGGCGGGGAAGTGGTAGAGGCTCGGCAGCACGCCGACGCCCTTGCCGAGCGGGATGAACGAGACGGCGTGCGCGCCGACGTTGCTCGTGTGCACGCCGCGAAAGGCCAGGAAGTTGCCGTCGGCGTCGAGGGCCAGCTCCAGGTGCGAGAGGAGATCGCGCGCGTGAAAGTCGGTGAGCAGCGCCTCGCGGCGCTCGCACGTCCATTTGACCGGGCGACCGACGCGCCGGGCGGCCCACGGCACCAGCGCGAACTCGGGATAGAACGCGTTGCGGGTGCCGTAGTTGCCGCCGACCTCGCGCGCGACGACACGGACGGCGCCGCGCGGCACGCCCAGCGTTTCCGTCAGGTCGTGCTTGATGCGCTGGCTGCCGCCCGAGCCGGCATAGAGCGTGTAGTGATCGCGCTCCGCATCGTAGACGGCCAGCGCCGCGCGCGGCTCCATCGGGACGCCGGTGACGCGGTTCACGCGGGTCTCCAGCCGGACCACGTGCGCGGCGCGGGCGAACGCGGCGTCGGCGGCGGCCGCGTCGCCGCAGTCGGAGTCGACGCACACGTTGGAGCCGGCCTCCTCCCAGACGAGCGGCGCGCCGGGGGCGGTCGCCTGCGCGGCGCTGATCACGACCGGCAGCGGCTCATACTCCACGCCCACCGCCTCGGCGCCGTCGCGGGCGGCCGCCGCCGTCTCGGCGATGACCATGGCCACCGCCTCGCCCACGAGCCGCACGCGGTCGGCGGGCAGCGGCGGGTGCGGGGCGACGAAGTGCTCCGCGCCGTCGCGGTTCGCGAGCTGCGGCTCGTACGGGTTGGCGGGAACGGGACGGTGCGGAATCGGCTTGAGCCCGTCGGCCGCCGCGTCGGCGCCGGTGAGCACGGCGAGCACGCCCGGCGTCTCGAGCGCGGCGGCGGCGTCGATACGCACGATGCGCGCGTGGGCGTGCGGCGAGCGCACGAAGCACGCGTAGGCCTGGCCCGGCGCGTTGAAGTCGTCGCTGTACCGGCCGCCGCCGACGATCAGCCGCGCGTCTTCCACGCGGCGCACGGGCTTGCCGAAGCCCTCGCGCGCCGACCGGGTGCGCGCCGCCAGAAACGACATCGCTACTCCGCGAACTGGGCGGCGCGCCAGCGCAGGGCGGCGCCAAGCCCTTCCTTTTCGCGGATCTCGTCGAACTTCGTGCCCACCTCGGTGCGGGCCGCATAGAGCGCCGCGAGCACGTCGACGCCGGCGTGCATGGCGTTCAGGAATCCGGCGCACTCGGCGCCGCGGTTGACGGCCAGCTTGGTGGCGGCGAGCGCCTCGGGCGACATGAGCGCCATGCGCCGCGCCACCCTCAGCGTCGCCGTCAGCAGCTCGGCGCGCGGCACCACGCGGTTGACCATCCCGTAGGCGAGCGCCGTCCGGGCGTCGATCGGATCGCCGAGATAGAGCAGCTCGCGCGCGCGCTTGAGGCCGATGACCCACGGCATGACCATGACCGGGCCGACGTTGGAGAAGCGGATCTCCGGCTCGCCGAAGAGCGCATCGTCGGCGGCAATCGTGAGGTCGCACACCATGGCCAGCTCGCAGCCGCCGCCCAGGCAGTGGCCCTGCACGGAGGCGATGACCGGCTTCTTCATGGTCCACGGCGTCAGCTCCAGCGCGGCGTCGTCGGTGAGCGAGGCGTGCCACGCCAGCGCGTTGCCCTTGCGCGCGGCGCGCGCCGGGTTGGGCGAGATGTCGTAGCCGGCGGAGAAGCTGCGCCCCTCGGCGCGCAGCACGACCACGCTCGTGGTCGGATCGCGGTCGGCCTCGTGGAAGCGCTCGACGAGCGTCTTCTTGAGCTCGGGGCTGATGGCGTTGAGCTTGTCGGGTCGGTTCAGCGTGACGATCCCGACGCGGGCGTCGGCCGTATAGGTGACCAGCGCGTCGCTCATGGCAGCGGCACGAAGACCGACACGCGCGGCTCGGAGCCCACCTCGCGCGTCGCGTGACCCTGGCCCGTCAGGTCCTCGGCGATCAGGATGTCGCCGGAGCCGAGCCGCCGGACGGTGCCGTCGCCGATCTCGATGTCGACGGCGCCCGAGAGCGTGAACACGGCGTAGCGGCCCGGCGCGTGGTGCCACGGGTTCGTGCGCTTGGGCTCGAAGCGTCGGATGACGATGCCGCTGCCCGGGATCAGCTCGGCGCTCTCGGACTGATCACCGCGCGGCTCGAGCTTGGGCTCGAGGTCCTGGAAGTGGGACGTGCCGTCCGGACCCGTGTAGACGCGGATGATCGCCATATGGCCTCCTCGGGGCCCCACGGATACAGGGCCAGAGGCTGTTCGTCAAGATCGACCAGCCGGAGGTTCAACGTATGGCCTATCTCGCATGTAGGATGACCATAGCGATGGCCCGAAGACGAAAGACGACCAAATCCAGCGCCGCGCTGTCCAAACGGCGTCCGCCTAAGCGCAGCTCGGCGCTTGACCTTGTCCGCGACCTCATCGGAAGCGTCACCGGGCCCGCCGATCTGTCCGTGAACAAGACACACCTCACGAACTTCGGCCGTTCAACGCTCCGGCGGAGTGAACTTCAGCGATGAATTCCAGTCCGGGTGGAAAAGGACGCGCTTCACCGAAGCGCTGATCGAGCCTTTCGAAAGACGCTTGCGGCGGGTCGGCCCTTGACAGCACCGGCGCGAAGCTCATCAAGCCGGCGCTCAGCTTCTTCAGCCCAGAGTCCCTCGGCGTTGGGATCGGTCTCATCGTCGAGGCTTGAGATGAGCCGTTCCGCCAAACGGGCACGTTGGCGCGCTGGGAGCTGCAAGACCTTTGATTCAAGCTGCCGGACGGTATTGGCCATCGATCGTATTCCTATCACAGGCTTCAGTGGTCTTCATAGACTTCAGTGGTCTGCCCGCCTTCCATCGGGTTGGCGATCCCGGTGGTCGTTCCGCTGCTCAACTACGTGCTGACGTGACGGATGAACCTCTCCGGCGCGTCCTCGCCCCACTGGCTTCTGAACCCCTCCTCCGCCGACAGGAGATTGCTGCCGCTCTGCGCGTTGAGGCGGTCGGTGTCCGCCCAGCGCTCGTGCACGCGGCCCCACGGGTCGGCCCAGTAGTCGTAGACCTGGCTGCCGAGCAGGTGCCGCCCGACGCCCCACATGTGCTCGTACTTGCCGAGCCGTCTGAGGTACTCGTGGTCCTTGAACACGGCGTCGACGTCGGGCACCTCGAACGACATGTGGTTGAGCCCCGCGCGCGGGTTGTGCACGCAGAACAGCGTGTGGTGGTCGACGTACTCGTCGCCGCGGTCGCAGCGGTTGAACGAGCCGATGATGTTGTTCTTGTCGCCGGCGTAGACGTCGTCCGAGCCGATGAACCCGAGCGTCTCGCGGAACCACTGTACGGTCTCCCTTACTTTTGGACTGCCGAGCACGCCGTGGCCCATCCGCTTGATCGGCGAGGGGGAGGTGCGCAGCCGCATGAGCGTACCGGCGCGGCGCAGCGGCTCGGCGCCGCTGTTCATGTGCTGGCCGGGGACGGGGATCGGCGCCAGCGATTCGATGCCGTACACGACCTCGACCTGATAGCCGTTCGGCTCGCGCAGCCGTACACGGCGCCCGCCGCCGGGCTCGTCGATCGACTCGACCTCTGAGGCGCCGGGCGCCTTCGCCACGCGCCTCAGATCGTCCTCGCTCGCGGCTTCGTAGGCGAGGCCGACGAACGCGGGATCGCCTTTCTCGGTGACGTGCAGGTGATGGGCGGGGTCGGTGCCGCGCATGTAGAGCGCCGTCGGCGTGCGCGCCGCGCGGATCATGCCGAAGTGCGTGAGGAATTCCTCCGCCGCGTCCAGGTCGGGCGACCGCAGCCGTCCATACGCGAGGTCCTTCACCTTGATCAGGGCCATGTTCATGCTCCGTTCAACAAGCTGAGGAGAGGAAGGAGGTCGGGGAAGATCGAATCCGGGCGCGGCCGGTCAGGCTCGAGCTCCTGATGCTGCCGGTTGATCCAGGCCGTCTGCAGACCGAGCAGCGTGGCCGTCGGCAGGTCGACGATCTTCGACTGGAAGACGTGGAGCACCTGCGGACCCGGCGGCAGGCCGAGCCGAGCGAGCGCCGCCTCGAAGATCCGGCGATCGGGTTTGTAGACGCGGACGTCTTCCGCGGTGACAACATGGGTGAACCTGACGTCCATGTGGGCGATGCTCCGCTCGATGATGTCGCGCGCCGTGTTGGAGATGATGCACAGCGGGTACGTCCGGGCGAGCTGGGTGAGCACGGCGTGCGTGTCGGGAAATGGCTGCCACGTCTTCATGTCCTGACCGAAATCGGCGCCGTCGTCGGGCCGAACCGGCAGGCCGAAGTCACGCAGCGCGCGCTGAACGCTCGTCTGCAGCACCTCGTGGTAGCTCATGAACGGACCGGCGATCGCCGGCAGCTCGCACTCGTGATACCAGTGATGGTAGAAGCGGTCCAGGTCGACCGTCCCGGCGCCCTTGGCGTCGAGCAGGCGGCGCAGGTAGGCCCGGATGCCCGCGTCCCAATCGATGAGGGTCCCGTAGCAATCGAACGTCAACGCCCGCACCGCGGCCGGATCCTTCATCTGACTAGCGCGCCCAACCGAGCCACTCGCACACGCCGCGGCCCATCACCCACTCGAGGTCCTCGCCCTTCAGCCACGACTGTTGCTCTTTGGTGAAGAGGTCGATGCACTCGCGGTAGGAGCACGGCATGCGGGTGAGGTCGGTGCCCCAGAACGTGCGCTTCGGTCCGAACGAGTCCACCAGACGCTTGATCGCGTCGTGCAGGTCGCGGAACGGGTAGGTCTGCGTCGAGAGCGACGGCATGCCCGAGGCCTTCACGGCGATGTTCGGGTGCTTGGCCAGCGCGCACACGGCGGGCAGGTCCTCGAAGACCGCGGGCGCCTTCTGGCGGATGTTCAGCCCGACGTGATCGATGACGAGCTTGAGCCCCGGATGCTTGCTCGCGATGCGATCGAGGTGGTCGAGGGCGCCGGGCACCAGCACCATGAGCGGGATGCCGGCCTTCTCCGCCGCCGGCCAGAGCCAGTCGGCGCTGCCGTCGGTGAGGAAGTGGCGGTTGTGCTCGTTGTGGAACGTGAAGCGCATGCCCAGCATGCCGGGCTGCTTCTTCCAGTCGGGCACGAGCGCCTTGCTCGCCGGGTCGGCCAGATTGATGCGGCCCATCACCGCGAACCGGTCGGGATGCGTGCGCGCGGCCTCCAGGGCCAGATCGTTGCGATCGCCCTCCCACGAGGGCGGCACGATCACGATGCGGTCGACCTTCGCCAGCTCCATCTCGAACAGCAGCATGTCGCGCGTGACGGGATAGGGCTTCTGCGCCTCGACGCCGCGGCCGGCCGGCCACGGGCGCTGCGCCGTGTCGGCGCCCCAGAGGTGCACCTGCGAGTCGGCGATCAACATGACAGCTCCTTTCGGGCGCGGCGGGCGCTACTGGCCGCCCGTCACGTCGATGGTCACGCCCGTGACGAAGTCCGCGTCGCTGGAGGCGAGGAAGCAGATCACACGCGCCTGGTCCTCGGGCTCGGCGATGCGCCGCAGCGGCACGCGCTCCACCTCGGCCTTCTGCTCGATCGGCGACATCCCGTCCCAGCGCGGGCGCAGGCGCGGGCTCAGGGTCAGGCTCGGCGCGATCGCGTTGACGTTGATACCGAAGGGGCCGAGCTCCAGCGAGAGCTTGCGCGTGAGCGCGATGATGCCGCCCTTGGCGGTGGCGTAGGCGGCGCTGCTGCTGGCGCTGAGCCCGCGTCCGGCGATCGACGAGATGTTCACGATCTTGCCGGCGGCCTGGCGCTTCATGACGGGCACCACCGCGTGGCAGAACAGGAAGGTGCCCGTGAGGTTGAAATGCAGCAGACGCTGCCAGTCGCCGAGCGACAGCTCGTCGATAGCCGCGGCCGGCTTGCCGATGATCGTGCTGCCGCCGACGGCGTTGACGAGGATGTCGATGCGCGTGTGCTCCTGCACGGCGCGCTGCACCGTGCTCTCGACCTGCGCGGCGTCGAGCGCGTCGGCGACGAGCGTGTGCGCGCTGCCGCCACCCTTGCGGATGGCGCCGGCCGCCTCGTCCAGCGCGGCCTTGTCGGTGTCCACGAGGACGACGGTGCCGCCCTCGCGGCCGATGATCTCGGCGGTGGCGCGGCCGATGCCGCGGCCGCCGGCGGTGATGAGCGCGATCCGTCCCTGGAATCTCATGGTGGCGGGAGTGTACCCTACCTGCCGGAATCAAGGAGGCCGGCGATGGACATTCCGGACGGTTGGGGATTGGACGGCAAGGTGGCGCTGGTCTCGGGCGGCGGCGCCGCGGGCGACGGCATCGGCAACGGCCGCGCGGCGGCGATCCTGCTCGCGAAGGCGGGGGCAAAGGTGGTGGTGGCCGACCGCGACCTCAAGCTCGCGCGTCGCACCGTGGAGATGATCGAGTCGATCAGCGGCCAGGCCATCGCGGTGGAGGTCGACGTCACGCGCTCGGCCGATTGCGCGGCGATGGTGAAGACGGCGGTCGAGCGCTTCGGTCGGCTCGACGTGCTGGACAACAACGTCGGCATCGGCAGCCGCGGCTCCGTCGTCGATCTCGGCGAGGACGAGTGGCGGCGGGTCATGCAGGTGAACGTGGAGACGATGTTCCTCGTGGCCAAGCACGCCATCCCCGCCATGCAGCGCGCGGGCGGCGGCGCCATCGTCAACGTCTCGTCGATCTCCGCCCTGCGCCCGCGCGGCCTCACCGCGTACACGGCGTCCAAGGGCGCGGTCATCGCGCTCACGCGCGCGATGGCTGTCGATCACGGCGCCGACGGGATCCGCGTGAACTGCGTCGCGCCGGGCCCCGTCTACACGCCGATGGTCTACGCCGGCGGCATGACCCCGTCCGCGCGCGAGAAGCGCAAGAACGCGTCGGTCCTCAAGCAGGAGGGCACCGGCTGGGACATCGGCCACGCCGTGCGCTTTCTCCTGTCCGACTACGCGCGCTACATCACCGGCCACACGCTGGTCGTCGACGGCGGCACGACGATCACCGCGCCGGAGCGCGACTCGCGGTAGCCGAAGGCTCACGGTTGCCGGGCCGCCGGCGCCCGGGCGCCGGGGGCCCGACCACCGTGGGTGCGTTAGCGGACGAGACCAGCGCGGCGCGGCAGGAAGAGCGTGATCTCCGGGAAGACGATGAGGAGCAGCAGCCCGACCCCGAGCGCGGTGAGGTAGGGCCAGTACACCTTGAAGTGCTGGCCGGCGGACACGTTGGCGAACCGCAGCGCCATCAAGAGCCCCACGCCGATCGGCGGCAGGAACAGCCCGATGCCGACGGCGGCCGTGAGCACGATGTTGAAATGAATCGGATGGATGCCGATCTGCTTGGCGATCGGGAAGACGACGGGCACCAGCACCACGGCCGCCGGCAGGCCCTCGAGCACCATGCCGAAGAGGATCACGATCATCGACACCGCGAGCATGAACAGCCACGGCGTGCCGTGCAGCGGCTGCAGCATGCTGCCGAGCATGGCGGGCACCCCGAGCATGCCCATCAGGAACTGGTAGACGCTGGCCACCGCGAGCAGGAACACCACGGCCGCCGTGAGCAGCGCGCTCTCGTAGATCAGCGCGACCATCTCGCGCAGCGTGACGTTGCGGTAATACAGCAGCGCGGCCCCCACGGCATACGCGGCGACCAGCGCGCCCGCCTCCGTCGCCGTGAACACGCCGAAGTAGAAGCCGAGCACGATGACGATCGGCACCACCAGCGGCACCAGGGAGGCCTTCACGGCCACGCCGAACTCCGCGCGCGTGGCGCGGCGGTCCTTGGGCCACTGCAGGCGATGCGCCTGGCCGAAGATCACCACCATGAGACAGAGCGCGGTGACGGCGGCGGGCAGGAAGCCGCCGAGGAAGATGCCGACCACCGAGGTGTCGGTGACCTGGCCGAGCACGATCATGAAGATCGCGGGCGGCACCAGGATGCCCATCGCGGTGGCCGAGGCGACCAGCGAGGCCGCGTGCTCGGGCTTGTAGCCGGCGCGCAGCATCGGCGGCGTGAGCATGGCCCCGATCGCGGAGACGTCGGCGATCGTGCTGCCCGAGATGCCGGAGAAGAAATACTCGGCGAGCACGACGGACATGCCGAGGCCGCCGCGGACCCAGCCGATCATCGCGCGCGCGAGATCGACGAGCGCGTACGACATCCCGCAGCGCTCCATGAGGTTGCCGGCGAAGATGAAGGTGGGGATGGCCAGCAGCACCCAGCTCTGCGAGCCGGCCACCAGGCTGGAGGGCAGCTTCTGCAGCGAGAAGTTGCCGACGACGAGCCCGGTGAAGCCGGCGATGCCGAGCGCGAAGACGATGGGCAGCGAGACAATCGTCAGCGCGAGGAACGTGACGACGACGGCGCCGACGAGCATCAGCGGACGCGCCAGGCGTCCACGACGCCGGCGGCGCTGTAGATCACCATCAAGACGCCACCGACCACCGACGAGAGATAGAGCCAGCGGAGGTTGAGGTCCAGCGCGGGCGAGTAGGACTGCGAGTTCAGCTCGGCGACCTGCCAGCCGTAATACGCGAGCAGCGCGCCGAAGCCGATGAGCACCACGTAGTGGCCGACGCTGATGCCGCGGCGGAGCGCGGCCGGAAGCTTGTCGGTGACGATGTGCACGGCGAAATGGGTGCCGCGGCGGATGCCGATGGCGGCACCGATGAAGGTCAGCCAGGCCAGCGAGTATTCCCCGATCTCCTCCACCCAGAAGAAGCGCAG
>Ga0137409_10006517_pt1 | contig 12112 bp, 11 predicted proteins | sample CZODoug1_16funga_FD_122059 | JGI IMG/M metagenome (GOLD analysis project Ga0137409, IMG submission 122059) | Vadose zone soil fungal communities from Angelo Coast Range Reserve, California, USA - CZODoug1_16fungal (Hybrid Assembly) | ecosystem: Environmental > Terrestrial > Soil > Vadose zone... | reverse complement strand
TCAACCACCACTGGTTCACCACCGCTGCCTCGATGGCCACGGCCATTGCCTTGCTCCTCGCGGTCGATAGCGCGCCTCGTCGAGGGGCGACGCTCGTTGCCGGCCTGGCCGCCGGAACGGCCGCCATGGTCACATCGACTCGTGGCGCCATCCTCTGCGTCGCGGTCCTCGGCATTCTGGCCACTCTACCCAGGGCCGGCGCCCGACTCGTGAGCGCGATCATCGGGATGGCCCTCGTTCCCGCGGCGATGATTTTCTATCTCGCCGAATCGGGGGCACTCGTCGCGGCGTTCAACGATGTGATCCTATGGCCGGCGCAACACTACGCGAGCAGCCAGGCGATATCCTTTGGCAGCGGCGCCGGTCTGCCGGATGCTCCTTCGGTCGTGCTCTATCCCGCCACCTTCGTGCTCACCGGAGCCACCCTGGCCTTGGGGCGCATGGCGGTATGGAGCGATCCGCGCTTCCGCGTGTCGCTGGCCTTGGCGCTCGTGGGGCTGGTCGGCACCTATCCGCGCGCAGACATCTTTCACATCAACTTCACCCTGCCGCTCGCCTGCCCGCTCTTCGCGCTCGCCGCGACGGACCTGCTCGGTCGCGTGCGACACCCGGTCCGGATCGCCCTCGGCGCGCTCTTGATCGGCCTCTGTCTCGCAGTGACCGGATCCGCGATCCACGTTCGCAGGGGGATTGTCGTCGGTCCGCTGCGCGGCGTGGACACGCCACGCGGGCTCGTCATGCGGGTCGACAACAGTTGGACCAACGACTTCGCGGTCCTCATGCAGCAGATCACCCTTGTCCCGCCCGGCGACGCCTTCTTCTTCTATCCCTACAGCCCTATGCTCCCCTACTTGACAGGACGACGCCACGCGGCCCCCCTCGACGTGATGCCCCCCGGGTATACGGATGCGGCCCAGTTTCGCGCCACGTGCGTCCAGGTGGTGAGGGAAGCTCAGTGGATCGTCGTCGATCTCGACTGGACCAATTCGGTGTTCATTCGCAAAACCTGGCCCGCCCTACGCGATCCCGATCCCCCCGAGAAGCACAGCTTTGAAGTGGCGCTCGCGACGGCTTTCAACAAGGTCGTTCATATGTCAAGGACCTTCCAGTTGCGGCAGCGAGCAGGCGATGCATCCCTCGAACTGTGCGACAAACTGGGAGCAACTCCGATTCCGCGATAAGCGGAGCGGAGGGAGTTGGGCCCTCTCAGGGCTGGCCGCCAGCGATGGTACTCGGTCACGTCGCGCTGGCCGACCCTCCGCACGCGGGCGGATCAGCGTGAAACGCGCAGTCACCGAGGATGGGAAGAGATGATTCCACTCGGACGATTTGTCCGGATTGACCGGGCCGCGTTGATCAGTCGCATGGCGAGCGCGAGCGCGTCGGAAGCGGACAATGCGACCTGTATAGAATGCCCATGGGCCACCGTGAGCATCTTGACCACGTCGCCAAATCTCTTGATCTCGATTTCACCCTCGCTCCCGCGCGGGGCGAGTCGAGGATCGTGAATTGAGACTGCGACCTTCGCCATGGGCACCCCCTTCTCAAGGCGGGGCGTGAAATTAGGGATTCAGACCGCAATAGGATAACAGCACACCGCGCGCGCCGAAGGGGAAATGACCGACACTGACGCCCGCCTCTGGCATCCCTGGCCCCGCATCAATCGCGTCCTGCGGGTGATGCTGCACACGCGCTGGAGCGCTGGGTAGCCGGTCGGCCCACATGCTACCGTGCGATACTTCCGGCATGACCCGTTGCAGCTTCTGTGGCAAATCTCCGGATGACGTTCGCGTGATTTTGACTTCCAGCGCGAGCGCCATCTGCGACGAGTGCGTGCTTACCGCCTTCGACGCGATCTCTAATCGGCCGGGCCACCCGCTCTACCTACGTGTCGCCTATTCCATGTTCGTGGCCGTGGCGTCGGTCGGGCGTCTACTGACCCTTCGGCGGCGACATCGGTCACACTGAGACGCTACCGAGCGCGGAGGCGTGGAGTCAGGGTGGTTCAACTAGGAGCCGTCTCGCCTGCCTAGTGCCCCTTCGCCGGTGAGCTCGTACTAGCGTCCGTCTAGCCCGTGCTTGACGGTGAAGGTCAGGCGTCCACGCGGGCCAGCAGAATCCAGGCCCCGAGGCCTCGTCGCCTATTCACCGAGATAGGCGCGACGGACGTCGGCGTTGTCGGAGAGCTGGGCGGCGGTGCCCTCGAGCGCGATCGTGCCGGTCTCGAGCACGTAGCCTCGATGCGCGATGGAGAGCGCCATGGCGGCGTTCTGCTCGACCAGAAGAATCGTCATACCCTGGCGGTTGATGTCGCTGATCGTGTCGAAGATCTGCTCCACCAGGACCGGCGCCAGCCCCATGCTCGGCTCGTCCAGGAGCAGGAGCCGCGGGGTTGCCATCAGCGCGCGCCCGATGGCGAGCATCTGCTGCTCGCCGCCCGAGAGCGTGCCGGCCACCTGCGTGAGGCGCTCGGCGAGGCGCGGGAAGAGCGCGAAGACGCGGTCGAGATCGCCGGCGATCCCGGCGTCGCTCCGGAGATAGGCGCCCATCGTGAGATTCTCGCGAACGGTGAGCCGGTTGAAGATGCGCCGTCCCTCGGGCACGTGCGCGACGCCGCGCGCCACGATCGCGTGCGCCGGCACGCCGACGAGCGGCTCGTCCTCGAGCGTGATCGTGCCGGCGGTCGGGTGGAGGAGGCCCGAGATGGTCTTGAGCGTGGTGGTCTTGCCGGCGCCGTTGTTGCCGAGGATCGTCACGATCTCGCCGCGACCCACCTCGAGGGCGACACCGCGAAGCGCCTGGATCTCGCCATAGGCGACGTCGAGCGATTCGACCTTAAGCACCGCGCGCTCCCCGCGGAGCGGCGCCTCGCCGGCCCAGATACGCCTCGATGACCCGCGGGCTCGCCTGGACTTCCCGCGGGGAGCCCTCCGCGATCTTCTCGCCGTGATCCAGAACCGTCACCCGATCGGAGACCTCCATGACCACGCGCATGTTGTGCTCGATCAGGATGATCGCGAGCTCCAGGTCGGCCACGAGCCCGCGCAGCAAGCGCATGAGCGAGCCCGCCTCGCCCTGGGTCATGCCGGCGGTCGGCTCGTCCAGCAGCAGGAGCGCGGGCTCGGAGGCCAGCGCGCGCGCCAGCTCGAGCCGCCGGCGGTCGCCGTACGGCAGGTTGCGCGCGACGACGTTGGCGTTGGCCTGCAGGCCGACGCGATCGAGCAGGCCGAGCGCGCGCGCCGCCAGGTCGGACTCGGACCGGCGGAAGCGCGGGTTGTGCGAGAGGACGTCCCACAGACCGAGCGTGATGCGCGAGTTCATGCCGACGAGGACGTTTTCGACGGCGGTCATGTTGGCGAAGAGCCGGATGTTCTGGAACGTCCGGCAGACGCCGAGGGTCGTGATCTGGTCGGGACGCAGACCGAGGAGCGCCTGACCGCGGAAGGTCACGCTGCCCTCGTCCGGGACGTAGAGCCCGGTGAAGACGTTGAAGAGCGTGGTCTTCCCGGCCCCGTTCGGTCCGATGATCGACGCGATGCCGCGCTCGAGGGCGAAGTCCACGCCGTGCAGGGCGGTGAGGCCTCCGAACCGCTTGGTGACGCCGCGGGCCTCGAAGAGCGGCATTCAGCCCCCCGGCGTCGTGAGCTCGCGCTGGCGCCGACGCGCCGGGAAGATGCCCTGCGGGCGGAAGATCATCATCAGCACGAGGATGACGCCGAAGACCATCCGCTCGTACTTGGCCGGCTCGAACTGGGTCGGGAGATCCGCGAGGCTGTAGCCGAGCACGGTGACCCCGGCGTTCTTCAGCTCGTTGAGCCAGAGCGAGAATCCCTTGAGCACCTGGAGATTGAGCACGGTCACGACGGTCGCGCCGAGGATGGCGCCGGGAATCGAGCCCATGCCGCCAAGGATGACCATGGCGAGGACGCCGATCGACTCGAGAAACGTGAACGACTCCGGATTGATGAAGATCTGCTTGGCCGAGAACAGCACGCCCATGACGCCGGCGAACGACGCGCCGCAGGCGAACGCCATGAGCTTCATCCGCACCAGGGGCACGCCCATGGCCCGCGCGGCCAGCTCGTCCTCGCGGATCGCCTCCCAGGCACGGCCGATGTGGGAGTCCTCCAGGCGGCGGTTGACGATGACGACGACGACCACGAGGAGCAGGACCAGGAAATAGAAGTACTCGCCGTACGGCAGCCCGAGGGGCGTCGGCGGTCGGGAGATGGGGGTGATCCCCTTGGGGCCGTTGGTGAGGTTGATGGGCTTGTCGAGATTGTTGGCGAGGACGCGGATGACCTCGCCGAAGCCCAGCGTGACGATAGCGAGGTAGTCACCGTGGAGCCGCAGTACCGGCAGGCCGAGGAGAATTCCGGTGAGGGCCGCGGTGCACAGTCCGATGAGGAGGAACGGGTAGAACCATCCGCCGGCCAGCGGGAAGCCGCCGCCGAAGATGATGTTGGCGTGCGGGGAGCCGAAGATGGCCCAGGAATACGCGCCGACCGCGAAGAAGGCCACGTAGCCGAGATCCAGGAGGCCGGCCAGCCCCACGACGATGTTGAGGCCGAGCGCCAGCACGACGAAGATGCCGACCTGGGTCGCGACCTCGAGGTAGTAGCCGTTGAAGTAGCCGATCACCGGCATCAGGACCAGGAGCGCGACGACCAGGAGGCTCCAGCGCAAGAGCTCGGGGATCCGCGCGCGGTAGACGAACACGAGCGAGCCCTGAAAGAGGAGGAAGATGAGCACCGAGCGGGGAAACGTGGCGACCCCGAGCGCCGAGGCCGCCATCAGACCGATGCTGAGCAGCGTCTGGGTCACGCGCGCTCCCGGACAACTTCGCCGAGAAGGCCCTTGGGCCGGAAGATGAGAATCAGGATCAGCGCCGAGAACGCGAAGATGTCCTTGTACTCGGCGCCGAACGCGCCTCCGGTGAGCAGCGAGAGGTACGACGCCGCGAACGCCTCCAGGAGCCCGAGGACGAGGCCGCCGACCATCGCGCCCGGAATGTTGCCGATGCCGCCCAGCACGGCCGCCGTGAACGCCTTGAGCCCGGGAATGAAGCCGCTGTAGGGGTTGATCAGCCCGTATTGAACCCCGAAGAGCACGCCGGCCGCTCCGCCCATCGCGCCGCCGATCAGAAACGTGAGCGAGATGATCCGATTGACGTCGATACCCATGAGGCTCGCCGCCGCCTGGTCCTCGGCCACGGCCCGGATGGCCGTGCCGACCTTCGTCCGGTTGACGATCAGGTGAAGCGCCCACAGCATCAGCAGCGCGCTCACGATCACGACGAGCGACTTGACCGACACGTCCATCGTTTCGGTCAGCTCGAGGCGGAGGTTGAGGGCGTCGATGCTCGGATAGACGAGGTTGAACGCGTTGCGCCAGAGCGACTCGACGAGCCGGATGAGGTCCTGCAGGAAGAACGAGACGCCGATGGCGGAGATGAGGGGAATCAGCCGGGGCGCTCCGCGGAGCGGACGATACGCGATCCGTTCCACCGCGACCGCCAGGAGCCCGCTGGCGGCCATGCCGGCCATCAGCGCCAGCAGCAGGACGAAGGGCCACGGGAATCCGTCGAGGAGCCCCCGGGCTTGCAGGCCGAGGAGGATCTCGACGCCGACGAAAGCGCCCGCGATGAAGATCTCGGAGTGAGCGAAGTTGATGAACTCGAGGACGCCGTACACCATCGTGTAGCCGAGCGCGATCAGCGCATACATGAAGCCGAGGATGATGCCGTCGAGGAGCACTTCAGGAAAGATCCGGACGAGCAGATCGAAGTCCATGCGCATAAAGACCGGGCGGGGTCGGTGAGGGCCCCGCCGGAACCTGTCGTCGTTCTCAGGTTCCGGCGGGGCCCTCACCGGCCCCGTCTGGTCAGACGCTACTTCTTGAGGGGCGGCGCTGCGATGGCGAGGCGCTTCGCTTCCTTGTTCTCTCCCCACTTTTCGGGGTTGTCGCTGGTCACCTGCATCACGTAGTACGACGCCTTCTTGGGGTCGCCCTTGTCGTCGAACTCGATGGTCCCCGTCATGCCCGCGTACTTGACCTTCCGGATGGCGGCCGCCACGGTGGCACGCGTCGGCGGCTTGCCGCCGGCCACGGTGGACTCGATCGCCTTGAGGGCGATGGCGGTGGCGACGTAGGACTCGGATGCGTAGGGCTCTGGGTTCTTGCCGAACTTCTTCTTGAAGTCGTCGCCGAACTTCTTGGCCTGCGGGCTCGTGGAGGGCGCCGCCGCCGTCGTGTAGTAGAGGCCGACGAGGGTCTTACCGCCGATCTTCACCAGATCGGACGAATCGAGACCGTCCGGCCCCAGGAACTTCGCCTTCACGCCCTTTTCGCGCGCCTGCTTGAAGAACGGCCCGCCCTGGTCGTAGATGCCGCCGAAGTAGACGAGATCGGGGTTCTTGGCCTTGATCGGCGTGATGATCGGGTCGAAGTTCGATTTCTCTTCGGTGCCCTCGAAGGCGACGACCTTCACGCCCTTCTTTTCCGCCTCGGCCTTGAACGCCTCGGCGACGCCCTGACCGTAGGTGGTCTTGTCGTGAACGACGTAGACGGACTTGACCTTCAGGGTCTGCGCGGCGAACTCGGCGCCGACCGGTCCCTGGACGTCGTCGCGGCCGCAGACGCGATTGACGCTCGGGTAGCCCCGGTCGGTGATCTTCTCGTTCGTGTTCGCCGGCGAGATCATCGGGAGGTCGACTTCCTTGTAGACCTCGGACGACGGGATGGCGACGCCGGAGTTGAGATGGCCGATCACGACGAGGATGTCCTTGTCGGCGATGATGTTCTTCGCGTTGGCCACGCCGACGTCGGGCTTGGCCTGATCGTCGAACGGAACCAGCTCGACCTTGAAGCCCTGCTTCGTGAGATTGCCTCTGAGCTGCTCGAGGGCGAGCTGCGCGCCCAGCTTGATGCCCTCGCCGAGGGCCGCCTGACCGCCGCTGAGGGGGCTCTGGGTGGCGATCTTGATGGTGCCCTTCCCTTGCGCCCCGAGCTCGGACGCCGGAACCAGCGCCACGGCCAGAACCGCGAGGAGCGCTTGAACGAGGCGGACCCTGTGACGGATCATCGCTGCCCTCCTTAGAGTTCGGTTAGCTGACGAATGTGGTCGGCGCCGCGTCGATTATATCGACCCGGTCGCGCGCGCCGTGAGGAATTCAGGAGCCACGGCCCGCCAGGGAGGCATCAGCTCCGGCGGCGTACCAGCCCGACGCTGCTCACGCGCCCCTCGAGGAAGGCGGGATCGTCGAGGAGCCTCAGGTGGAAGGGGATCGAGGTCTTGACGCCCTCGAGGATGGTCTCGCGGAGGGCCCGTCGCATCCGGTCGATGGCCTCGGCCCGGTCCGCCCCGCGCACGACGATCTTGGCCAGGAGCGAATCGTAGAACGGCGGCACCGCGTACGGCGCCATGAGATGGCTGTCGACCCGCACGTTGAAGCCCCCGGGGGGCACCCACGCCGTGACCCGTCCGGCGCTCGGGGCGAAGGTCTCGGGGTCCTCCGCGTTGATCCGGCACTCCATGGCGTGGCCCTCGAACCGCACGGCGTCCTGGCGGTAACCGAGCGGCTCGCCGCTGGCGATCCGGATCTGCTCGCGCACCAGGTCGATGCCGGTGAGGAGCTCGGTCACGGGGTGCTCGACCTGGATTCGCGTATTCATCTCGATGAAGTAGAAATGACCTGCCCCGTCGACCAGGAACTCGACCGTCCCCGCGTTCACGTAGTTGACGGCCGCGGCGACGGTAAGGGCGGCCCGGCGCAGCCCCTCGTGCGTCTCGGCCGGCAAGAGCGGCGCCGGCGATTCCTCGAGGAGCTTCTGGTGGCGTCGCTGGACCGAGCAGTCCCGCTCACCGAGGTGGATGCGCAGGCCGTTGCGGTCGCCCAGCACCTGGACCTCGACGTGGCGCGCGTCCTGGATGAACTTCTCGCAGTACACCTCGGACGAGCCGAAGGCGGCGCCGGCCTCCGACTGGCAGGCGTCGAAGGACTGCACGACTTCGGCCCGCTCCTTGACGACGCGCATCCCGCGCCCGCCGCCGCCGGCCGCGGCCTTGAAGATGAGCGGGTAGCCGATCCGCTCAGCGACCTCGAGCGCCTCGACGGAGTCCTTCAGCGGAGCCTCGCTGCCGGGAACGATGGGCACGCCCGCCTGCATCGCGATCTGGCGCGCCTGGGCCTTGTCGCCCATGAGTCGGATCGCCTCGGGCGAGGGCCCGATGAACGTGATGGAGCACGCGCGGCACACCTCGGCGAACGCCGGATTCTCGGCAAGAAATCCGTAGCCCGGATGGATGGCCTCACTGTCGGTCACCGCGGCGGCGGAGATGATGGCGGGGATGTTCAGATAGGAAAGCCGGGCCGCGTCGGGCCCGACGCAGATCGTCTCGTCGGCGAGCTTCACCGGCAGCGAATGGGTGTCGGCCTTGGAATGGGCGAGCACCGAGCGGATGCCGAGCTCGCGACACGTGCGGATGACACGCAGCGCGATCTCTCCCCGGTTCGCGATCAGGATCTTATGAAACACGGATCACGCGTCCATCAGCCGCCGAGAACACGTCGCCACTGGAGCTCGAGCTCCGTCGTGCGCAGGCCGTAGACGCGCGGGATCGCCTGGGCGATCGTCTCGCCGGCGCCCAGTCGTTCCAGGAGCTCCCGGACGGCCTCGATCCCACCTCGATCGAGGAGGTCCGACACGATCCAGAGGGCGATGTCGTATCCGGTTCGCGCGCGCAGAGCATCGGACTCGCCGGCCAGCGCTTCGACCCCCGCCAGCGTGAGACCGCCGGGGACCTGGAGCATCGGGTCCGGGGTCGCGCCCTCGAGGACCTGGGCCAGCCCCTCGTGAAGCCACCGGGGCGCCCGGCCGCGGGAGAGCTCGTGAATGGCCGCGTGGGCGTACTCGTGGACGACCACCCGCGCGATTTCACGGGCCGGCGGACGGACCGGGCCGACCAGGAGCCGGATCTTCCCGTCGAACAGTCCGGAGGTCCACGCATGCGCGCGGGTCACGCTCCGGAACTCGGGGTGCTCGTACAGCACGACCGTCGTCCGCTGCTGCGGAACGTACGAGAGCATCAAGCCGACGCGCTCCGCGGCAGCCTCGAGTTGAGCGATGATCGCGCGACGGGTTTCGGGGTCGTGGCTCTCCGGATACTTCACGACGAACAGCGGCGTGATGTCGCGCCGGAAGCCGACCTCCGCCCGCCGTTCGCGCTCGACCTTTTCCAGGAGCCGTCGCGCCTCGGCATGGGCGGGCTCGCGCTCGAGGACCGCCTTGAGATTCACGATCGCCGGCGTGGGGTCGTCGCGGCGATCATGCAAGTGCGCGAGCAGAAGCCGGACCTCCGGGTCGTACTCCGCGCGCACGGCTCGCTCGAGCGGCGCGAGCGCGTCGTCCGGGCGCCCGGCGTGGACGGCGGCGAGCCCCAGCCCCTTCAGGAGCGCCGGATCGTCCGGCGTCTCGGTCAGGCCCTGACGAAACAGGAGCGCGGCCTCTTCCGGGCGGCCCTCGCGGAGCGCGTGCCAGCCCCAGCCCTCGAAGCATCGCACGACGTCCTGGCGTCGCGTCGCGCTCTCCGGGTCGTCGGCCGCCGCCCGTCCGAACTTCTCGCACGCCCGGGGAAACTGGCCGGCGGCGTACAGGCGGATCGCCTCCTCGGTGAGCGCGCGCGAATCCCGGGCCCGGGCGGGTGCGAACGCGACGGTGCGCTCGACGTCGGGAGACTCCGGGCGGCGACCCGTCGCGCCGAGGAGCAGCGCTGCGATGCCGGCTGTCGTCACCGCGAGGACCGCGTACCGGGCATGACTGGAGGCCGCCACACCCGTGCTCAGCGGGTGGGATCTATCAGGAACAGAGATTGACCGAACTCGACGGGGTGCGCATTCTCGACGAAGATCTTGACGATGCGCCCGGCCGCCTTCGACTCGATCTCGTTCATGAGCTTCATGGCTTCGATGATGCAGAGAATCTGTCCTTCCTTGACGAGATCGCCCTCGCTCACGTACGGCTCGGCGGTCGGCGACGAGGCGCGGTAGAAGGTGCCGACCATCGGCGCCTCGATCGTCACCATCGAGGCGGAGTCGGCCCCCGCGGTCACCGGATGCTCGACCGACGCGATGGCCTGAGTCGGCGCGGGCCCCGCCGCGGCCGTCTGGACGCCGCCGCGCTGGAGGCGCACGCGGATCCGCCCCACGGACGCCTCGATCTCGGACAGTCCGAGCTCACCGAGGAGCGCGCCGAGGCGGCGCGCCAGCTCGACGACGGGACCGTCCTGCGGAGCGCGCGGCCGCGGCCGGCTCGGCATCAGCTGCCCGCCGTCGCGACGCGGCCGAGATACTCGCCGGTCCGGGTGTCGACCTTCACGACGTCGCCCTCGTTCAGGAACAGCGGAACCTGGACCACGGCCCCTGTCTCGAGCGTCGCCGGCTTCGTCCCGCCCTGGGCGGTGTCGCCGCGGACGCCGGGGTCGGTGCGCGCGATGGCCAGCTCGACGAAATTCGGCAGCTCGACGGACACGGGCGCCCCCGCCACATACAGGACGTCGACCTCGGCGTTCTCCTGCAGATACTCGTGGGCGTCGCCGATCTCGTCAGCCGACAGCGAAACCTGCTCGTACGTCTCCGTATCCATGAAGTGGTACCGCTCGTCCCGGTAGAGAAACTGCATGTGCTTCTCTTCGAAATCGACGAGCTCCACCTTCTCGCCCGACCGAAACGTGTTGTCGATGACCTTGCCGAGCTTCATGTGCTTGAGCTTCGTGCGTACGAACGCACCGCCCTTGCCGGGCTTGACGTGCTGGAAGTCGACGATCGTATACGGATGTCCGTCGAAGACGATCCGAAGTCCCTTCTTGAACTCGGCCGTTGACACCTGCATCGGGTCTAACCCTTCCGTCGCTGACGGGCGCGGAGAGCGCTCTCCAGCCGCTCGCGCGCCTCTCGGTGATCGGGATTCTTTCTCAGGATCCGGGTGAACACCTGCACGGCGTCTTCGACGCACCCTTGCTCGAGGCAGAGCCCGCCGAAGGTCATCGTCGCGAACGTGTCGTCGCTCAGGATCCGCCCAAGGCCGGAGGCCTCGGCGGACGGCGGCGCGGCCGCCCGCATCAGCGAGAGGAGCACGCGCGATTCGCGGTCGCCGGGATCGAGCTCGGCCGCCGCCTCCAGGTGCGTGACGGCCTCGTCGATATGACCGAGGCGCCGGTGGACCTCCGCCACCAGGCGGTGGCACTGCACGTCCTTGGGGCTCATCTCGAGGATGGCGTTCAGCTCGACCAGCGCGGCGGCGAGCTGCTCGTCGGCGGCGAGGGCCTTGGCCAGGATGAGCCGAGCCGTGGTGTAGTGCGGGTAGCGCGCCAGCCCGTCGCGGCACAGCGCGACGGCGTCGCGTGTGCGGCCTGCCTTGCGGTAGAGATCGGCGAGCTGGGCGAAGGCGAGGGAGGCGGGATCGCGCGCCAGCCGCTCTTCCTGCCGGCGGATGGCCCCCAGGCTGGCCTGATCGTTGACCGGCATCCCAAGGCGGTTATACGGAGCGCCCGTCTCGGTTGTCAATCCCACCACCGCCGTCACGATCCCAGCGATGTGATGACCGATCGAACCTCGGCCACGGGCACGTCGTACACCAGGCGGAACGCGCCGATCCGCGGCGCCAGCACAAAGGGGACCCGGCCGTCCTTCGCCTTCTTGTCGCGGGCGATCGCCCCGACCACCGGCTCGACGTCGATCGCCGCCGCCCGGACCGGGAGCCCGAGCGCCGCGAGCAGACGCTCCTGTCGCGCGACCGTCTCGTCGCCGGCCACACCGAGACGACGCGCCAGGCGGGCCTCGGCGACCATGCCGAGCGAGACCGCCTCGCCGTGCGTGAAGCGCTCGTACTTCGTGGCGGCCTCGAGCGCGTGGCCGATCGTGTGGCCGTAGTTGAGCACGTGTCGCAGCTCGGCCTCCCGCTCATCGCGCTCGATGACGGCGGCCTTGAGCCGGCAGGATCCACCGATGATTCGCTCGAGCACGTCGAGCTCGCGGGCCATGAGCAGCGTCACATCGCGCTCGAGCTCGGCGAAGTACTCGGCCTCCAGCACGACCCCGTGCTTGGCGATCTC